>Ga0307440_1001154_pt1 | contig 12976 bp, 11 predicted proteins | sample SalMarWE160410MG_FD_202150 | JGI IMG/M metagenome (GOLD analysis project Ga0307440, IMG submission 202150) | Salt marsh sediment microbial communities from the Plum Island Ecosystem LTER, Massachusetts, United States - WE1604-10 | ecosystem: Environmental > Aquatic > Marine > Intertidal zone >... | reverse complement strand
TTTTTTGTCGGCATTTTTTACAGTTTGCTGGGTCAGCGGCGGGTGATGGCCTTGGTGGAGCGCAAGGTCGAACCCCTGACTGCGTATATTCCGGAAGCCACTTATCCCTTTGTCATATCCGGCATCAAAGTCGTGGTTTCCGCCCTGATACCGTTGTTGCTGCTCGGCGCATTTGCTCTTATCAACGCCATGATCGTCTATTCGGCGGTTTGGTTTCAACTCGTCGGGCGCCTGCTTGGATTATGGGCTGTCGGCGCACTATTATTACGGTTGCTGAAGGAATCGCTCACCGGCAATCTTTTCAAGGCCACCGCTCAGTACGGACGGACAATTTATCGCTGGGCACGTTTGGCACTGCTGTACGCCATTTTCGGCATGGTGGCCTACTGGACGGTCCAAGCTTTTGAAATACGCGGAGATGTCCTGGCGCTTTTGCGTTTTGCAATATCGGTTTCCATAACAGTGGTACTGTTGATACTGCATCTCAATAAAAAAGCGTTTATGTCGCTGTTGCCGAAACTTCCGATTCCAAGCTATATGAATTTTCGAAGGTTTTTGGAAAAATATTATTTTCCTTTGCTCATTGTGTCATTTCTGGCCGCTCTGTTGTGGTGCTTTGGATATAGATCATTAGGCCGGCTGGTCCTGGTCAAGATCTGGTTCACAGGTGCTGCATTTGTTCTCATTATGTTGCTCTATCAGATGCTTCAGCGCTTTTTAAACGAATGGCTTCAGGGCCTGGATCGCTCAGATGAGGACGCCCGAGTGTTCATCGGCGCATTGCGTTCAATCATCAAATACGCCACCGTACTGGCGATCTTGATTGTTGTTCTTAACATGCTCGGGATTTTAAACCCCTTGCAGCGTCTAATGTCTTTTCCAATTTTTCGGCTCGGCGACACCACTATCACTTTCTGGCTGATCGTCTTGGCGATCCTGATCCTGCTGGTTGTCGTCTATGTCTCCCGCCTGGTCCAAGCTTATTTTGATTACAAAGTATATCCTTCTTTTGGCGTCGATCCCGGCCTCGGGTATGCAATCAACACCGTATTCAAATACATTTCTTTTGGGATCGGGATTTTAATTGCCCTGAATATCTTGGGAATCAATCTTCGGTTTCTTTTGGTGTTTGCCGGCGCCATCGGCGTTGGTGTCGGATTCGGGCTTCAGAATATGGCCGCCAATGTGATCAGCGGCTTTACAATTATTTTCGGTGGAAAAATTCGTAAGGGAGACTGGATTGAGGTCCAATCCATGATGGGGGAAGTGATGGACATATACCTGCGGGCCACCAAGGTACGAACTCGGGACAACATTGAATATCTGGTACCGAATTCCAATATTATTTCCAACACCATGGTGAATTATTCTCTGTCTTCACCGCTGATCCGCATAGATCTGCCTGTCGGCGTCTCATACAGTGCAGACCCGCGGCAAGTTGAAAAGATCTTGCTGGCGGCTGCGGAGAATGAACCGCTTGTGAACAACACCCCCAGGCCGGCGGTACGTTTTATTGAATATGCCGATTCCTCCATCAATTTCGAGCTGCTTATCTGGATTGATGTACGCAAAACTCCTCGGCGTAAAGTTAAAAGCAATCTTTACTTTGCCATATTCGAAGAGTTTGCCAAAGCCGGCATTGAGATTCCTTTTCCCCAAAGGGACGTACATATCCGTTCAAAGGCGGATTCTGATTGAGTCACGGCAAAGACTCCATCTCGGCAATATCCAAGTTTGTCCGGGCCGGTAAGTATTTCCAATGGGACCTTTTTTTTCGAACGGAAATATCGACCCACATGGCAATTATTAGATAACCATTAATCTGTTTCAACTGGCACAGGCGCCATTACCAGGGCCGTCCGTGCCGGCAGATATAAGCTTAAAAAATGCCGGTGAATGGAGACCTTTGAAAAATGCTCATTTTTGCTCAAGTCCAAGGAACTCGAAAATTTTAACCGCAGGAATACATTGAGTATTTTGAGGATTAAAATTTGAGTGTGACGCAGAAATTGGGCAAAAAGGGGCGTTTTGCAAAGGTCTCGAATGATATCGGAACCCAAATGCCCGTTGTATTGCGGCAAAATTTATGGGCATTTTGAACCTCAGTTCCAAATTCAATAACCAACACTTTCAGAGTAGCTATTGACTATTTTTACATATAAGTTTTAGTATGAAGGCAGGGTCCGGAACGGATCTCGCCTTTTTTTCTATAGGTTGGGATGGGGCAAATGAACGCTTCCAACTTAAACAAAATTTAAGCCTAAGGCTGAAATCATAGTGGGGTCAATATGGGAAACCATGTTAATGAATTTGACAGAAACGAAATCCGTGCTTTCATATTCGGCATCGTCGACGAGATGTCCGACACGGAAATGCGACAACTTTTGAACGAGCTCGAAAACTGGCAGAAATCCAAGAATGAAAAGAGAAATCATGCCCGGAGATCGACGCTCATAGACATTACCTACTCATCAGACAAACGGCGTGTTTTTGAAGATTTTGTTCGGAATATAAGTGCCGGCGGCCTTTATATTGAAACCAGCCTGGTATCCGAGCTCGGTCAACAATTAAACATGACCTTTTCTCACCCGGAATCCGGTCATCCGATCAAGGTCGCAGGAAAAATTGTAAGGGTCGATTCAGAAGGCATCGGTGTGAGATTCAATGAACTGTTAAGTGATCTTTAGCCCGAATATTTTCTCTGAAAATTTTCGAGGGGTTTTTCTTTGACGGTGCTGATATTTTTTTAATCGATCTCAAAGGAGCGGAACATGGATCATCCCCGGATGTCGTTAAAAAAGCGTTATACGTTTTCGGATTTCTTATTTTATATTTGCCTTTTGTCGGTCCCTTTGGTTACGGCAGTTCTTGCCATCTTCAAAATTTCAGCCTGGTGGGCGATCGTCTTTATCGGACTTGGCGCGGGATGTACGATGATCATTTTGAGATTCTATTGTACCCGGTGCCCCCATTACACCCGCAACGAAAAAAATCTCAAGTGCATTTTTTTTTGGGGTTTTCCCAAGTTTTTCAATAAAAAAGCCGGAAAGCTAAATGTCTCCGACAAAGTAATCACTTACGGCGCGACGACTGTGCTGTTGATGTTTCCTTTATACTGGTTGCTGACGGCCCCCGGTCTTTTGATGATTTATTTATTGTCTTTGATCGGGTTGGGTGCCGCCATCTACCGCAACGAGTGCCATCGTTGTATATATTTTGAATGTCCTGCGAACCGGGTTCCCGAAGCCTTAAAAAATTCATAGAAGGGGTTTCAAAACCTCCCCTCGGGCGGGCTCAATCTTCCGTCTTCGCGATAGCGACGACGGGACACGCTGTGTTGGACTGAGACGGTCAATCCTCGAAATATTCCCGATATTCCTGTGGTTAAAATTTTCACCTTCCCCTCCGGAACGCAGGCCCGACTGGCCGGAGGCTTGAGCTTGAACAAAAATGAGCATTTTTCAAAGGTCTCTGTATCTGAGGTAAACTTGAAAATCGCTCAATTTAGGCAAAAGTGATGGATGATGTATGATTGTCTATTGTTTTATAATCTAACAGTCTGGTATTCAATCATATGTCTTAATAAAATACCAAACATTGAACACTAAATCCTAAACGTTAAACACTTTTTTCTATTTTCTCGATCCTTCTTAAATGTCGTCCGCCTTTGAATTCAGCGTTCAACCAGGTATCGACGATTTTAACGGCGTCTTCTTCCGATATCATCCGCTCACCCAGGGAAATCATGTTGGCATTGTTATGTTCTTTGGCCAATCGTGCACTTTTTTCATTCCAGCACAAGCCACAGCGGATCCGCTTCACTTTATTCGCCACCATGGCCTCTCCGTTTCCACTGCCTCCGAACACAATCCCCAAATCATTTTCTCCGCTGGCGACGCTTTCGGCCGCAGGCCGGATATAATCCGGGTAGTCCACAGGTTCAGCACTATCGGTTCCATAATCCACCACGGCATAGGCTTTGGATTTCAAATGGTGCTTGATTTTTTCCTTGAGTTTGTATCCGGCATGGTCACTTCCCAGTGCAATTTGTTTCATTTCAGCTCCTGTTCGATAAATATGGCGGTTTCAACGCCGCTCATTCATCATAATTTTTTTTTGCCGATAAATGCAAGCCGTAACTTTTTAATTTCATAAAATCGAAGAGACGATACGGTCCCGCCCCGATTCATTGACTTTTCACGGAGGGGTCTTAATTTTTGTTTAAAACATTGAATGTTGCATTTCATTAAACAATGGATCAGAATAACTTCAAAGACCATTTTTCGGCGGCGTCGAAACAATACAGCCGATATCGTCCCGATTATCCGGCTGAATTGTTTACGTTCTTAACATCCATAACACCGGGCCATGACCTTGCATGGGACTGTGCCACGGGGTCCGGCCAGGCGGCCCGCGGTTTGGCAAAATATTTCCACAAAGTCATTGCCACAGACGCCAGTGAACGGCAGATCGAAAATGCAGTCCGTCATGAAAGAATTTTATATCACGTCGCACCTGCCGATAAAACAGCCATTGAAGCGCAGTCGATTGACCTGATAACCGTAGCGCAGGCATTGCATTGGTTTGAATTCGACCGGTTCTACCAGGAAGCACGGCGGGTTTTGAAACAAAACGGGATCATCGCGGTTTGGACATATAATTTGCTGACAATATCGCCGGAAGTCGATAAAATTATCAATTTTTTTTATGCCGATGTCGTCGGTGAATTCTGGCCGCCCGAAAGAAAACTCGTCGAAAATGGATATGAAAATATTCCCTTTCCCTTTTACAGAATGCAGAGCCCGGCTTTTCGCATGTCGGCAAAATGGACGGTCGAGCAACTCATCGGTTACCTTGCGACCTGGTCTGCCGTAAAGCGTTACAGAGATAGAAACGGTAAAAATCCAATTGAATCGATCGAAAAGAAATTGTTCAGGGCATGGGATGAGCGTTCGGGCGTTATGGAAGCCTATTGGCCGTTATCCGTTATGGTTGGGAAAAAGAAGACCGGATGACGGACGACGGACGGCGGACGACAGATAACGGACGACGATGGCGGATGACAGATCTTGACCCAGCAGATATTTAGAAGCTATCTCAAAATATAGATTTTGGTTCAAAATCAAGGCGGAGCCGAGTTTTAACCCGCAGGCATACTCAAGTATGTCGAGGACTTAAAACGAGGCTCCAACGCCGAGGTTGGGCCAAAAGATTATTTTGAGATGACTTCTATTGAGAACAAGTTTATTCTTTATTCAACGAGGAGACATTATGACACTGACCGCAATCAATCCGGCAAACGGCGATACGATCCAAACTTACGAACAACCCCCCTTTGATAAAGTCAAAGATTACATAGAAGGCGCACATCAGGCATTTACTGGCTGGAAGGAAAAAAGCTTTTCCCATCGGGCTGAATTCATGAAGAACGCTTCTAAAGTCTTAATTGAAAATAAGGAAGCATATGCAAAGATCATGGCGATGGAAATGGGAAAGCCCATCCGGCAAGGCCGTTCTGAAGTCGAAAAATGTGCGTGGGTGTGCGAGTACTATGCCGATAATGCCTTGGAAATGCTGCAACCCGAGAAAATTGCGACGGATGCCAGCAACAGTTTCGTAACTTTCCGGCCTTTGGGCGTTATCCTGGCCATTATGCCTTGGAACTATCCTTTTTGGCAGGTTTTTAGATTTGCAGCGCCTGGCCTGATGGCCGGCAACGCAGCCGTATTGAAACATGCTTCGAATGTGCCGGGCTGTGCTTTGGCAATCGAAGATGTTTTCAACAAGGCAGGGTTTCCCGAAAACCTTTTCCGGAATGTATTGATTTCCGGCGAACAAACAAAAGGCGTTATTGAACATCCGCTCATAAAGGCCGTAACGTTGACCGGGAGTAATTTCGCCGGTCAGGCGGTGGCGTCCACGGCTGGAAAATTGCTGAAAAAATCGGTGCTCGAACTTGGCGGGAGTGATCCGTATATCGTTTTGGAAGACGCTGATCTTCAATCCGCAGCCAAAACATGTGTCGAAAGCAGACTTTTAAATTCCGGTCAAAGCTGCATTGCCGCGAAACGCTTTGTTGTCATCGAAGATGTTCGCCGGCGATTCGAAGATATGTTCATCGCATACATGCAAACCAAAAAAATGGGGAACCCCATGGAAGAAGACATTGATATCGGACCCCAGGCCCGATTCGATCTGCGGGACGATTTGCATCGGCAGGTTGCCCAAAGCATTGAAAAAGGCGCCAAATGTCTCCTCGGCGGAGAAATTCCAAACGGGAAGGGGGCCTATTATCCCGCAACGGTTCTCAGCGGTATTCAGAAAGGGATGCCCGCCTACGAAGAAGAAGTTTTCGGGCCTGTGGCGGCAATCATTTCCGTCAAAGATGAAAGAGAAGCCATTCAGGTCGCCAATGATACATCCTTCGGTCTCGGTGCCGCGATTTTTACCGAAGATCTCGAACGCGGCGAACGAATCGCCACATATGAATTGGAAGCCGGCTGCTGCTTTGTGAACGCCTTTGTAAAATCAGACCCGCGGCTTCCGTTCGGAGGCATCAAATCAAGCGGTTACGGCCGCGAACTTTCGCACTACGGCATCAAAGAGTTCGTCAATATTAAAACCGTTTATGTACAATGACTTTTCAGAAAAGCATCTTCTCCGCGGGCCGTCGTTCCGGAACGTATTCGTGGGGGATGCTGCCGTCATTCCAGTCTTTTGAAACATAAAGGTTGCAGTAACAACTGCCGTATTCTTCGATATCCGGTACACTGTAGATGCACGGACAGATGATATCCCGGTCAGCCTTCCTGTCGCCCGAGAGCAACCGGCAGGGACACCCCATGTACCCGTAGCGTTCTTTATTGGCAATCAGGGCGTCTAAAAGCTCGAAAGTTCTCTCTTTGTTTTTATTGAAAAAATAACCTTTGGGTTCCTGAACCTTTTTCATCATTTCATACAGTTTTTTAGAATCCATATTACGCGGCTCCTTGTTTTTTTCGCACAACGTTGATCAGGCTCCCTTCCAGAATCATTTCAATCTGGCGCTTGCTCAAGGTGTGTTCCGTTTCATAAGTTTCATCTTTGGTTTTGTTGGTGATTCGCACGCGCTGTCCCCCCTGACTCAGAACCTGGCGAATACCGGCGGCTTCAAGTTCATCTTCCTGGTCGATTTTATCGTAGTCCGAAGGGTCGACGAATGTGAGCGGCAATATTCCGAAATTACTTAAATTTTGCCAGTGGATCCGCGCAAAACTTTTGACAATGACGATTTTAAGGCCCAGATAACGAGGGGCCAGGGCCGCGTGTTCACGGCTGGATCCTTGTCCGTAATTGGTTCCGCCTACCACGATAAAACCTTGTTGCTGGTGTTTTATGGCCCGGTGGTAAAAGTTTTCATCGATCCGGCTGAAGGCGAATTTACTGATCTCCGGAATATTGCTGCGATAAGGCAGAATTGCAGCGCCTGCCGGCATGATCTCATCGGTCGAAATATTATCTCCGGCTTTCAGCAGAACCTTGGCGGAAATGGTATCGGGCAGCGGATCGAACGGCGGCAGCGGTTTGATGTTCGGACCTTTTTCAAGTTTGACATCTTCCCCTGAATCCGGAGGCGCGATCAACATCTTCGTGTTGATTTGAATTTCCCGGGGCGCTTCATATCGGGGATAGGGCATGTCCAGTGTGCGGGGATCGGTGATAACACCGGTCAATGCCGAAGCCGCCGCTGTTTCCGGACTGCACAAATAGACCTGATCTTCTTTGGTGCCGGAACGGCCGGGAAAATTGCGGGGTACGGTTCGCAAACTGATTTTTCCGGTAGCCGGCGCCTGCCCCATACCGATACAACCGTTGCATCCGGCCTGATGAATCCGTGCTCCGGACCGGATCAACTTCTCGAGATACCCTTTTGTCGTTAAATTCTCCAGTATTTGTCTCGAGGTGGGATTGATATCCAGAGAAACACGACCATGAACCTGTCTGTCGTCGACCATAAGCGCGGGTATGGCAAAATCCCGAAAGCCGGGATTGGCGGATGAGCCGATATAGGACTGATAGATCTCCCGGCCGGCGACCTCCCTCACCGGGACGACGTTGCCGGGACTGCTCGGCAGCGCAATCAACGGTTCTAATTCGGACAAATCGATGTCATCGGTTTCGTCGTAGACGGCATCGTCATCGGCTGTAATGGCGGTCCAAACGTTTTCCCGGTCCTGGGCTTTTAAAAAACTTCGCACGGCCTCATCAGACGGGAAAACCGTCGACGTAGCGCCCAGTTCGGTTCCCATGTTGGCGATCACGTGCCGGTCCATGGCTGACAGGCAGTTTAATCCCGGGCCGTAGTATTCTATGATTTTTCCGTATCCGCCGTTGACGCCGTGCCGTCGCAGCATTTCCAAAATCACGTCTTTGGCGCTGACCCAGTCGGGCAGACTGCCGGTCAGCCGGACGCCCATTATTTGGGGCATTTTAATATAGACCGGTTCTCCGGCCATGGCCATGGCAACTTCCAGGCCGCCGGCTCCCATGGCGAGCATTCCCAGTGATCCGGCCGCCGTGCTATGACTGTCCGACCCCAGCATGGTTTTTCCCGGGACGCCGAACCGTTCCATGTGAACCGGATGGCTCACCCCGTTTCCCGGGCGGCTGTACCAGACGCCGAACTTTTGACAGCAACTCCATAAAAACAAGTGATCGTCGGCATTTTTAAAATCGGTTTGCAGCAGATTATGATCGACGTATTGGGCTGAAATCTCTGTTTTCACCCGCGGAATCTGCATCGCCTCGAATTCCAGCATGACCATGGTTCCCGTGGCATCTTGGGTCAGGGTTTGGTCTATTTTAAGGCCGATTTCTTTCCCCGGCTGCATGCTGCCATCGACCAAATGGCTTTCGATTAGTTTTTGGGCGACATTTTTTCCCATGGTTATTTCCTCCCTCATTGAAAATTGTCAATTGAAGATTAAAGGCTCGATTTATTTCCATGATCTAATTCGCGTTTCTTCAAGGTTTTCCGGAGGAGCGAAATGCCGGTACAACGAAAAGAGATTGCATGTCTCCGGATTTTTCGGGGCTTCAGGTAGTTTGGAGTCGGTAACGATACGCATTGCCTGCCCTCGGACGTATTTCTTCCGTGGCGGTTATTTTCTTCTGCGATAGCTTTGTATGCATGCGCCTGCGCCTTTCGTTTTATTAATACCTAAATTGAGCGATTTTTTACTCGATCTGCACCGATCTCTTGCGCATAAAGGCTTTGCAAAAATCCTCGACATATCCACGGGTATGCCTGCGGTTTGTGCAAATCTTTCTGCATCAAGACTTCGGCACATATCTTCGCAAAAACCGCTCAACTTAGGTAATAGTAACAAATTTTTATGTCAGCTGACAAATAAAAAATGTTAATGATCCGCCCATTTGTCAAGAGGCCCGACTTTGGTTTGTTCCCGCAAAACCTCGGCGCAGTATTGAATTCATAGGATCAATGGTTAACTTAAAACCAGATACAACCGTCATTAAAGAATGTCTTAACCGCTTTCTCGAACTGGTTTACCGGAAAGCGTCTCAAAAACATAAAAGGAGGTGAGAGACAATGGCAGATAAAGTTAAACTCACACCGAATATCTTCAGTTATCCGGACTTCGAACATTCTGATCTGCATATGGAAATCTCCCTGGGTGGTGTAAAAAAAGAAGACATCACATTAAAGATGAACGATGAAAGCTTCTATATCAGAGCCCCGCAGGACGACTTTGAATATATGACATCCATGCGGTTTTTTTGTCCCGTGAAGGCTTCAGAGGCAAGGGCAAGTTTCGAGTATGGGGTCTTAAAAGTTATCATTCCGTTTAGATCCCGAACCGAAGAGGGCGTAGAGGTTAAAGTGGCTTGATCGTATCGCCTGAATTTTGCATGGAAAGAGATATTCCGGTTGCTTCCAGAGAAGTTTCATGTTTTTGTTTCTAATGCAAACCCATTTCCGATTGAATCGGTGCATTCTTGACGGGAGTACCCGGTTTTACCATCCCGGCATCTCACATGAACCTTTGCCGATTCATTACCATTTCAAAGGAGTTCCTGAATTATATACATTCCGGAAAAACTGCCGCGTGCGATCAACTCAAGCCGAATCCCATCGAGGCGTATCTGCGAATGTTGATCTTTGCCTCTTCGACGGTTTTCCCGATATACCAAGGTTCCATGAAGCCTTCCAAAAACATCTTCCATCCTTCCTCGTCCCTGAAGACTTCGGCTTCCTCGCACGTAACTCCGCATCCTTCTTCTCCGATTACTTCCATCAGTGAGTTCAATATTTCTGTTTTTTCTTCCATGATGTTTTCCTCAATTTCAAAACGTGTTTGATTCTTGAAAAGAAAACGGGTGTTTTGCACCCGGATGCAAGTTCAACATCGAAAGCACTGACGTGCTTTTTCCTTTGTTCGCCATACAGCGGCGATCAAATTCACGCCCCCGCTTCACGGGTGGTCGCTGACGATAAAAGGACATGAATTATAATCATACATTAACTATAAATTCGGTATAGTCAACTTTGATGCCCGCCTTATAAAACCGCATCCGAATCCTTAATCTTTTCAAAAATATATCCGGTTACCTTGACGGGGACCCTTCCGCGCATTAATTTCATTGAAAGCGGTGTTTGGTTATATCAAACCATATCCGATGTTATTTAAAGGATAGCCGAACATTGGAACCTTACGATTCAATGGAAAAACGATACGAAAAAGGGGGTGACAATATGGCGATGCCAAAAGATACGATATATTCTGAAATGAATAAAGCCTGGGAAACCTATTTGGAGGCTCTCGAGAATTCTCTGGACACGCTGGAAAAAGATATCGAGGAAGCCAAGGATATGGCAGGGGTATGTACCGATGAATGGTGTGAAGCGGTCGAGCATGTGATCGATGATCTCAACAATGCCCTGTTTTCCATCAGTGAGCCGAGATGGTCCGATAAGGACTCCTCAAAGCGTATAAAGACGCTCAAGAGAAGAGTCTATGACATTTATGTGAATTACAAAGGCGTCTATGCCGGCGCAGCATAATTAGAAAGCACAAGATTCTTGTGACAATTAGCTCCCGTCCTCTTCCCCCAGGGACGGGAGTTTCATTAGAAACCATCTCAAAAAAGTCTTTTCGTCCGATATATCAATTTCAAATGTGTGGATTTTTCATCGCTTTCTATTTTCTCAGATCCGCAAAAACGCGTGAGCATATCGGATACGACTTTGATTTTTTCTAAAATCATCAGTTGAAGCCGGATCATCGGCCAAAGCACGGCAATAATCAGTATCACGGCGATCAACAAATAAGGAAAATCAGACCCAAATCCTTTGGCCGGATGGTTGTTTTGAAACGTATCCAACGGAATCGGAGATTCATGAACCGCCGGCATACCCGCCTCGGTGATCTCTTTGACCACGGGAACCACGATTTTTTGCGACCACCTCAAATCATAGAAATCTACATCGGGATTATATTTTTTGATCAGCCAAACCGGCAGGTCAAAGGTATCGTTGCACAGATTCCAAATGTTATCGCCTTTTTTTAGACGGTATATTTGAAACGCTTCTATTTTATAAAAGTTGAAAAAATCTTCCTGAATCTTCTTGTGGAATTCGTATCGCATTTGTTCAAATTGCGCTTTCGAGACCTTGTCCAGGGGAATCTTCACTTTCTGATGCAAGTGCAATGAGCGGCCATAGGGAAGATGATTTAATGTCCGGATGATTCTTGTAGGGATCTCAAGCCATTCAGCATAATGACCCAATGTTTCCTCGATTTCAGCCTGGATGATGCCGATGGGTTTTCCCTTTTGTTCGATCATCCGTTCAACTTGAAGATTGCCGCCAAATTCGGTTGGATCGATCGCCATTTCCGAGGCTGGGATCACGGCGTCGTCCGAAAAAGAGGGTAGCGCCGCCGTCATTTCACCGCTGTGTTCGTTTTGCGGATGAGTTCGGGTGGAAGATATATATGCATTAGCAGACATATCAGCGGCTTCTCCGGGCAGCGGCAATCGAAGCATCTGATTGACGTAAATGACGCCACCGGCGTTGAGTTTGTTGGCCTGGATCAGATCGGTGACGCTGATACCGTTCATTTCGGCAATCTTTATGACATTGTCGCCCTTTTTGACACGATAAATTCGGATTGCCTTCTGGCGGGGTTTGTACATTTCAAAAGGTATTTCCGTGGAATCGCCCATTCGACGTCGGACGGCATCGGGGGGCAGTCGGAGGGCATATCCCCTGGGGACATACTTTTGTTCCTTGAAGACAGGAGGTCTCAAGGAAGGATTGAGCCTGGCCAGGGTGGCGATATCCACGTCAAAATATCGGGCAAGCTCCGTTACGGAGGCATAACCGGCCATCACGATTTTCCGGCTGTTGATGGGCGGATCCAAAGATAGATCCCCAAAGTATGTCCTACAGTTTTTCGCGGCGTTTCGAGCGGCCAGAAATTCCGAGTAATAGTTTCTCGATGCAAACCGAAAGTTTTTACCTTTGTAATGTCTAAAAATGTCTTCATAACCGCCCTTTATCCATGTGGCCTTCAACACCCCGGCAATACCGTGATTGTAGGCTGTAATTGCCAGGGGCCATGATCCAAATTTTTCATAGCTTCGTCTGAGCAGCCGGGCGGCGGCGTCGGAAGATCGGATGGGATCCCATCGTTCGTCCAGGGCATACCCCACGACCATGGATCGCTTTCCGGCTTCGCGAACGAATTGCCAGATGCCGGCGGCGCCGAATTTGCTGTATGCTTTGGGGTTAAAAGAAGATTCAACATGAGGAAGATAGACCAGATCCAGCGGCAGTCCGTATGAGCGAAATATCTGCTTCATCTCGTCGATGTACGCTCCGGAATAAGCGATCCCTTTACGAAAGCTGTCTTTTAGACCGATCTGGCAGCGAATTTTGTACATCGCCTTATGGAAAGCCGCACGGTTTCCTTTA
>Ga0307440_1001153_pt1 | contig 12977 bp, 11 predicted proteins | sample SalMarWE160410MG_FD_202150 | JGI IMG/M metagenome (GOLD analysis project Ga0307440, IMG submission 202150) | Salt marsh sediment microbial communities from the Plum Island Ecosystem LTER, Massachusetts, United States - WE1604-10 | ecosystem: Environmental > Aquatic > Marine > Intertidal zone >... | reverse complement strand
ACCCTACCCTTCGCATCCGGCCGTGCAGCCGTTGTCGGCAAGGCGCGGCTGCGCTGGGCGGGGCTACGAGATCTCCAGGCACTGTGCACGCTGTTCCGCGCGGCGCGGCCCGAGGAGGCCCACGACGAGGCGGAGATGGCGTCGTGGCTCGAGCACGGCGGCGCCATCGTCCTCGAAGCGGAAGGCAGGCCGCTGGCGGCGCTTCGCTGGCGCGAGGAGGGGTCGGGCTGGCGTGTGGACCCGGTCGCCAGCCTCCCCGAGGAACGGGGCATGGGGTACGGTCGCTGGCTGATGACGAAGGTCGAAGCGCACGCCATCCGCTCCAACATCCCCATCCTGACCGTGGAGCTGCCCTCCGGCGAAGCACTCGCGTACTACCGCCGGATGGGCTACCGCAGACCCGATCCGGAGCGCGAGCCGACCACGCTGGTCAAACGCGTTGGGGGCACCTGGCAAGTCCAGGAGGGCGAGCGTTGAGCGAGGATCCGTCCCGGGACCGGCAGGCCGGCGCCTCGGCGGCCAACGACCGGCGCATGTGGGGCGGGCGCTTCAGTGAGCCGACCGACGCTCTGGTGCAGAGGGTCAACGCCTCGGTCGGCTTCGACCGTGCGCTGGCCGAGGAGGACATCGCCGGTTCGCTCGCTCACGCCGCCATGCTGGCCGACCGGGGCATCCTGAACGCCGACGATGCCGACGCCATCCGCGCCGGCCTCGAGGCCATCCGCGAGGACATCCGCGGCGGCGTTTTCGCGTGGCGCGAGGACCTCGAGGACGTCCACATGAACATCGAGCGGGCGCTCACCGAGCGCATCGGTGCGGCCGGCGGGCGGCTGCACACCGCGCGCAGCCGCAACGATCAGGTCGCCACCGACTTCCGGCTCTACCTGCGACGCCGGCAACAGACCCTGGAGGGTCTGCTCCACGCCCTGCGCGCCACCCTGGCCGACCTGGCCGAGCGCCACATCGATGTGATCATGCCGGGCTACACCCATCTGCAGGTGGCCCAGCCCGTGCGCCTGGCCCACCACCTGCTGGCCTACGCCGAGATGCTCGGACGCGACCAGGGTCGCCTGCGCGACGCCCGCGCCCGCATGAACGAGAGCCCGCTGGGGGCCGGCGCGCTGGCCGGCACGGGCTTCCCCATCGACCGGCAGGGCACCGCCCGCGCGCTGGGCTTCGACGCCCCCAGCGCGAACTCGCTCGACGCCGTGTCCGACCGCGACTTCGCGTTGGAGACGCTGTCCGCGTTGGCCGTGCTGATGATGCACCTGTCGCGGCTGAGCGAAGAGCTCATCCTGTGGTCGAGCCAGGAGTTCGGGTTCGCGACCCTCCCCGACAGCCACACCACCGGGAGCTCGATCATGCCTCAGAAGAAGAACCCCGACGTGTGCGAGCTGGTGCGCGGCAAGACGGGGCGCGTCTACGGCGCGTTGATGGGCCTGCTCACGGTGATGAAGGGTCTCCCGCTGGCCTACAACAAGGACCTCCAGGAGGACAAGGAAGGCGTCATCGACGCCGCCGATACCGCCGAGGACGCGCTGCGCCTCTACCTCGACATGCTCCCGCGCGTCGCGTTCCACGCCGACCGCATGCGCTCCGCGGCGGCCAACGCGTTCAGCAACGCCACCGATCTGGCCGATTACCTGGTACGCAAGGGCCTGCCGTTCCGCGAAGCGCACCATGTGGTCGGCGAGCTGGTGCGCCGGGCACTCGACGCCGGGCTCACCCTGGAGCAGCTCCCGCTGGAGACCCTCCGGGCCGCCAGTGACCGCATCGACACGGACGTCTTTCCGGCGCTGGCGCTCGAGAACGTGGTGGATGCGCGCCAGAGTTACGGCGGGACCGCGCGGGCGCAGGTCGAACATCAGATCGCGCGGCTGCGCCAGGCATTGCGGTCGGAGCCCGAGCCGTGAGCGTGCAGCAGCCCCGCGTGGAACGCTCGCAGGCCGCTACCGTGACCGTCCGGCACGCTACCTCCGAGGACGTGCCGCTGATCTTCGACAACATCCGCCACTGGGCGGGCGAGGGTCGCATGCTGGTGCGCCCCATGCAGAACATCTTCGAGAACCTGCGTGACTTCTTCGTCGCCGAGATCGACGGGGGCGACGGCCCGACGTTCGCCGGCAACGGCGCCATCCACGTCCTGTGGGGCGACATCGCCGAGGTCCGCGGTCTCGCCGTCGCCCCCGGTATCCAGGCGCGCGGCGTCGGTCGGCGCCTGGTCGAGGCGTGCGAGGCCGAGGCCCGCCGCGTCGGCATCCCCGTGCTCTTCGCATGGACCTACGAGGTGCGCTTCTTCGAGCGCTGCGGCTTCGTCCTCATCGACAAGAGCCGTGACCTCCACCCCCGGGTGTGGTCGGAGTGCCTGCGCTGCCCGCTCTACCAGGGCTGCAACGAGAACGGCGTGGTCAAGCGCCTGGACGGCGTGCCGATGCCGCGCAACCTGCCCGAGCCGCCGCCCGCGCAGGTGCCGCCCGGCATCCGCTGACGCCGGCCCCGTCCCCCGACGCAGGGGGTGGCCCACGGGCGGCGCCACCCCCACCCCCTCCGGCACCCGCGGGGGTCCGAAGACCGTACAATCCCGGCGTGAGGCGTGACCGGCACGTAGCGCTCATCCATACCGGCGGGACGCTCGGCATGCGCCGCGGCCCGCGCGGCTTCGAGCCCGCCCGGGGCCACCTGGCGGGGCTGCTCGAGCGCATGCCGGAGCTGGCGGACCCGACCCTGCCGAGCTTCGAGCTCGTCGAGTTCGAACCGCTCCTCGACTCCGCCGACGTCGAACCGAGGGACTGGGAGAGCATCGCCCGTGCCGTCCAGGCGCGCTACGACGCCTTCGATGGCTTCGTGGTGCTGCACGGCACCGACACCATGGCCTACACCGCCTCGGCGCTCTCGTTCCTGCTCGACGGGCTCGCCAAGCCGGTGGTGCTCACCGGTTCGCAGATCCCGCTCGCCGAGCCGCGCAGCGACGCGAGAGAGAACCTCGTCACCTCGCTGCTGCTGGCCGCCCGCGACGACCTGACCGAGGTGTGCCTGTACCTGAACGGCGTGATCCTGCGCGGCAACCGCAGCACCAAGATCTCGGCCAGCGGCTTCGACGCCTTCACCTCGCCCAACGAGCCCCCTCTCGGCACGGCCGGCGTGACCTTGGCGCTGCGGCGCGAAGGGCTGCGGCCGCCCCAGCCCGGGCCCCTCACGGTCACCCCTCTCGCCGACGTATCGGTCGCCGCCTTGCGACTCTTCCCCGGGGTGCGCTCGGACCTGCTGCGCACGCTGCTGGCCGCCCCCGTGGCGGGGCTGGTGCTCGAGACCTACGGCTCGGGCAACGCGCCGCAGCGCGACGAGGCGTTGTTCGAGGTACTCGGCGCCGCCACCGCACGCGGGACCGTCGTGGTCAACTGCACGCAGTGCCTGCGTGGCCGGGTCGACATGGGCGGCTACGTGGGCGGCGACCGCCTGCGCGAGGCCGGCGTCATCAGCGGGTTCGACATGACCGCCGAGGCCGCCCTGACCAAGCTCATCTGGCTGCTCAGCCTGGGGCTCGACCGCCCCGAGATCGAGCGCCGCATGCAGCGCGATCTGCGCGGCGAGCTCACCCCCTGAGCCGCGCCGAACGCCGTGACCGGCTGTATGCTGACGCCATGGAAACGGTCACCCTCGCCCACAGACGCTCCTTCGGCGACGCCTTGACGAAGGTCCCGCTGTTCGACAGCGAGCGCCTGTTGTTCGACCTCTACTGCCTGCAGCCCGGACAGAGCCAGCGCGTCCACAGCCACCGGGACGCCGACAAGGTGTACGTGGTGCTCGAGGGCGAGGCCCTCTTCGAGGTGGGTGGCGAGCAGGAGCTGCTGCCGGAGGGGAGCGCCGTCATCGCCCGCGCGGGCGAGGCCCACGGGGTGCGCAACGATTCCACCGCCAGTCTGGTGCTGCTGGTGACGATGGCGCCCAGGCCCGCGTGAACGCCTCGCCCCGGCTGCCGGCACCGCTCGGCGATCTGGCCCTGGACCACGTCGCGATCGCCGTCGAGACGCTGGACGCAGCGACGGACGCCTATCTGGCGTTGGGGATGCGTCCGGCCGGCGACGACGAGACCATCGCGGAGCAGGGCGTCCGCGTCCGACCGCTGCGCCTGGGCGACACCCTGGTGGAGCTCATGGAGCCGATCGCCGCCGACGGACCGGTGGCCCGCTTCCTGGCCACGCGCGGGCCGGGCCTTCACCACATCGCGCTCAGGGTGCCCGCGCTCGAGCCTGTGCTGGCCCGTCTCCGGCACCTCGACGCTCCCCTTCTCGACGAACACCCCCGCACCGGACGCTCGGGGACGCGCATCGCCTTCGTCCACCCCCGCTTCACCCACGGCGTGCTCATCGAGCTCGTCGAGGCGTGAGCCCGGGGCCGGCCCACACGGCCGGCCTGTGGCGAATACCCGACGGCGCGGCCGACGCCGACGGATAGAATGGCGCCGTGACGCGAACCACCAACCCCGAGGTCCGCGCGACCGACGCGGAGCCCGCGGCGTGAGCACCATCCGACTCGCCATCGTGGGCGCCGGCAAGATGGGGGGTGCCGTCCTCCAGGGAGCCCTGCGGGCCGAGGTGCTGTCGGCCGATGAGATCGGCATCTTCCATCCCAACCCGCGCCGCCTGGCCGAGCTCTCCGAGCGCTACGGCGTGACCGGACTGGACGATGACGCACTCCATCACGCCGAGCGCGTGCTGCTGTCGGTGAAGCCGCAGTCGTTCGACAGCGTGGCGCCGCTGGTGGCCCAGCGCAACGCCTCGTTCCTGTCGATCATGGCGGGCGTCACCGCCCGCACCATCGCCCGTCGCGTGGGCTCGCAGCGGGTGATCCGCGCCATGCCCAACCTGGGAGCGAGCATGGGCGTGAGCGCCACCGCCCTGGCACCGTTGCCGGAAGCCACGGCCGAGGATCTGGCCATGGCCCGGACCCTGTTCGCGGCGGTCGGCCGTGTCTACGACGTGCGGGAGGAGCTCTTCGACGCCTTCACGGGCCTCGCCGGCTCCGGTCCGGCGTTCGTCGCGGTGGTAGCGGAGGCTCTCGCCGACGGGGGCGTACGCACCGGGCTCGACCGCGACACCTCGCGCGATCTGGCTCGGCAGGTGCTGCTGGCTGCGTCGCGGCTGCTCGAGTCCAAGCGCCCCAGCGAGCTCAAGGACGAGGTGGCCAGCGCCGGGGGTACGGCCATCGCGGGCCTACGGGCGCTCGAACGTCACCGGCTCCGCTTCGCCCTCATCGACGCCGTCGAGCAGGCGGCGGAGCGCGCAGCGGCGTTGAGCCGCGAGGACACCTGATGAGCCGGACGTCGGCGCCCGACCGCGCGCGTTCCGCGGCGCTCGGACTGTTGAGCGTCGCGCTGCTGGTGGTGCTCTCGGTCGGCCTCGCGGCCGATCCGCCCGGCTACTTCCCGGCCCGTGCGGGCATGAGCTGGACCTACTCCAGCGGCGAGACGCAACAGCTCGCCGGACCGCGGCAGGTCGACGGCCACCAGGTCATGGTCCTCACGCACTACTTCAACGGCGTGCCGATCTCCGAGGACTACCTGCAGTTCGGCCCGGACGGGGTCAAGACGCTCGGGAGCGCGGCGGGAGGCAAGGTGACGCTCTACCCCACCCCGCTGACCGTCTACCCCGCCGGTCCCCTGCAACCGGGCGCACAGTGGCAGAGCACGACCAAGCTGCCGTCGTTCGACATCACGCTGTCGTCCGAGGTCCTGGGCGTGCGTGGGGTGAAGACGCAGGCGGGGCGGTTCAACGCCCTCCAGATCCGTCAGCGGACCCTCACCAGCAACGGCGCCAAGACCGTCATGGATCTGTTCTTCGTGCCCAGCGTGGGCATCGTGCGGTTCGTGACGCAGGACGGAACGACCATCGACCTGATCGACAAGAACTTCTGAGGCCGGCTCAGCCGGCCGCCAGCAGCTCCGCTTTGAAGGCCGCGAAGCGATCGTCGGCCAGGCTGGCGCGGATGTCCTCCATCAGACGCGCCATGAAGCGAAGGTTGTGCACGCTCACGAGCTGCTGGGCGAGCTGCTCGTTGGCCTTGAACAGATGCCGCACGTAGCTCCGGCTGAAGCTCATGCAGGTCGAGCAATCGCACCCCGCCTCCAGCGGCCGCAGGTCCTCGGCGAAGCGCGCGTTGCGCAGGTTGAGGCGGAAGTTGGCGACCGGCTCGCCGTCGTCTCCGCGGCGCACGAACGCCGCGCCGTTGCGGGCGTTCCGGGTCGGCGCCACGCAGTCGAAGGTGTCCACACCCCGCTCGACGGCTTCGAGGATGCTCGGCACGTCGCCGATCCCCAGCAGATGCCGCGGTTTGCCCTCGGGCAACTCGGGCACCGTCCAATCGAGCACCGCGTACATGTCCTGGAGGGTGCTCCCCAGGTTCCCTCCGATCGCCATGCCGTCGAACGGCATGGCGGCGATGGTGGCGGCGCTCTCCATGCGCAACGCGCGGAAGGCGCCCCCCTGCACCACCCCGAACAGCGCCTGCGGGTGACCGTGTCTGGGACCGGAGCTGTCGAACGCGCGCAGGCTGCGCTCGGCCCAGCGGTGCGTGCGCTGCATCGAGCGGCGGGTGTACTCCTCGTCGTGGAGCGGGCTGGTGCACTCGTCGAAAGCGAGCACCATGTCGGCGCCGAGGGCACGCTGCACGTCGATGGAGACCTCGGGCGAGAAGGCATGGAGGCTGCCGTCGATGTGGCTCTTGAAGCGCACCCCCTCCTCGCGGATGCGCACCATCGAGCGGCCCCCCGGCAGACGCGGCGGCGCCTCGCCGGGGAAGATCGACGCCACCTTGCCGACGCCGTGCTCGATGGACGCGCCCAGCGAGAACACCTGGAAGCCCCCCGAGTCGGTCAGGATCGGGCCGTTCCAGTTCATGAAGCGGTGCAGCCCGCCGTGCCGCTCGACGACCTCGGCTCCCGGCCGGAGGTACAGATGGTAGGTGTTGGCGAACAGCAGCTGCGTTCCCGTGGCGGCCACCGCGTCCGGCGCCACCCCCTTGACCGCCGCCTGGGTGCCCACCACGACGAACGCCGGCGTGCGCACGGTGCCGTGCGGCGTCTCGAGCGCGCCCAGCCGCGCCGCGCCGCGGCGCTGCTGGAGGGTGAAGGTCAGGGCGTGTGGGTCCATGGTGGCGGCCCGCCATTGTACCCGCTGCCTGCGGGAGGCGGCGTCCCGTCGTTCCGCGGGCCGCGACGGGACGACCGTTCCTCCCGGCGCACCGCGAAGCCGGTGTTGAGCTCCCGTTTGGCGGATTTCACGCGTTCTCACCGACGAGCGGCGTAGGATGCACGTGTCGGGCAAGTCCCGACCTTGGATGCGATGAAGCCTGTCTCCCTACGTGGGCGCTTGAGACGGGTGGAGCGAGTAGCGCAACCGGCCAAGATGAGTCACCCCTCATCGACAGCCTGACAGTGCCCACGAACGACCCCCTACGGGGTCGACCAGGGCGACCACGGGTCACGAGCCCGGTGCGATCCGCACCGAACGCGACGGTCCCGAGGCCTTGGACGCGATGAAGCCTGTCCTGCACTTGGGCGCTTGGGACAGGTGGAGCGAGTAGCGCAACCGGCCAGGCAGGTCCGCAGGTTTGCAGGCTTCCCATCGTCGGTCAGACGCCCCGAGTTCTTCGCGACGCGAGGATGGCGATGGCGCAGATGAGGAAGCAGCCGATCCAGACGCGCACTCAGCGCACACAGCGCAGCCATCGCCCCGGTCGGCTCGCCATGATCGGTCTCACCACCATGTTTGCAGCGCTGCTGCTGGCTACCGGCTGTTCGGGAGTGGCCACCGAGCCGCCCCAGGCCGTCACGAACGCCACGGATGTCAGACCGATGTTCGGCGCCTTCACCTACGGCGGCGTATGGCAGGGGATGCAACCCGTCCACCAGCTCGAGGACCTTCTCGGCCGCAAGCTCGACGTGGTGCAGTGGTTCATGAGCTGGGACACGCCCTACGACGTCGCACTGGTCGAGTCCGCCATGGCCGGCGGACGCCTGCCGATGATCACCTGGCAGCCCTACCACCAGCCCGTCAGCGCCATCGCCGCTGGCACCTACGACGCCCTCATGCGGAGCTTCGCTCGCGGTGTACGCGCGACGCCCGGCCTCGTCTACGTGCGGCCCTTCCCCGAGATGAACGGCGACTGGGAGCCGTGGAACGGACAACCCACCGAGTTCGTGAAGGCGTGGCGTCGCATGGTCGCCATCTTCCGTGCCGAAGGCGCCGACAACGTGCGCTGGGTTTGGTCACCGAACATCACCGACCAGCCCCGCACGCCCGCCAACGCCATGGAGAAGTACTACCCGGGTAGCGCCTACGTCGACGTCCTCGGACTGGACGGTTACAACTGGGGCACGTCGCAGAGCTGGAGCCAGTGGCGCAGCTTCGACGAGATCTTCGCCGAGCCCTACGCCCGCATCACCGCTCTAGGGCCCCAACCGGTGTGGGTCGCCGAGGTCGCCTCGACCAACAAGGGCGGTGACAAGGCGGCCTGGGTCGCGAACATGCTCGACAGCACCAAGTTCCCTCGCATCCGCGCGCTGATCTGGTTCAACGAGAACAGCGACCTCGATTGGCGCCTCGACAACTCGCTGGCCGTCATCCAGGCCGCTCGTGCGAGCCTCGCCCCGAGTCTGCAGACGACCGCCAGCCGCTGAGCCGAGCTGCCGAGCCGAGCCGGCCGAGCCCGACCGGCTCGGCTCACGACCCCGCGCGCCGCTCCGCGTCAGCGCGCGCTGGCCGTGTCCGTCGGCGCCACGGTGGCGCGCGAGCCCCTCGCGAACAACCGCTCCTGGACGGCACTGTACACCGCCCCGTCGTCGACGCCGTTGGCCACGACGATCGCGTGGCTGCGCCGGTAGGCGGAGGCCAGATCGAGCTTGCCTGAGGCGACCTCGGCGCTCAGCGCGACCAGCCGCCGTTCGGGTGCGGCGAGGGACGAAGGATCGGCCCGGTAGGCGGCGTAGGCACTGCCGAGAGCGTCGGCCAACGGGCCGAGGCGCACCATCGCGTCCACCGGTCCGCGCAGGTTCGGCGCGACCCGCCCGCTGCGCGTCACACCGTGTAGCGGATTGATGTACAGCGCGTAGGCGACGGCGTCGTCCGTGACGACCGGACGTGCCAGCGACCAGGCCAGTTTCGCCGCGCCGGCACAGACCGAGAAGTCGGGATCGAAGACGTTGAACGATCCGTTCAGCAGGTGGGGATTGTACAGCGCGGAGCCCGGGTCCTCCGAGATCGCCCGCAGCAGCGTCAGCGCGTCGGACGTCATCTGCGACAGTCCCTTGTCGCCGGTCTCCCCGACCGCCAGGGGGTCGAGGTAGGACTCGTTGATCAGGACCTGCAGCATGAGGCGCACCGGAACGTCGTAGGCCGACGCCGCCTGCTCGATGTAGGGCTCGATCGGGGCGAGCCGGCCCAACATGAGCAGCTCGAACGGGTCCAGCGGCCGATAGGCGCCGGCCGAGCCCGGGACCGGCTGCGGGACGGCACTGGGATGCCGCAGGAAGACCGGCCGGCAGTACGCCGACAGCGTGGAGATGGGCTCGAGCCCCGACCCGGCCGCGTTGCCGGCCGCGGGCGCCACGTGACCGGACCACGTCGTGGCGCCGCCGGCCCGGGAGAGCACGGTGACGGCCTCCGGGGTCGCCGGCGCGGCCGGACCACCCGCCAGCGTGACGCGGACGCGCGGCGCCGACAGCGACAGCGCGGGGAGCGGCGAGGTGCGGAGCGGCAGGGCGATGGAGGCCTTGACCAACGGCAGGGCAGCGGCGTGAGGGCCTCCGCCCAGCAGCGCGGGAGCCGCCTGTGCGATCGGCAGCGGCAGGGCCTCGTGTTGCGCCATGTGGAGCGGGACCGTGCGCGCCAACAGCCGCTCGACGGCGACCTGGTCGGCCCCCGATGCGGGCGCCAGCGCCAGGATGGCCACGAACACCGCCGACAGGGCGACGACCATGGACGCCGCCGTGCCGATGGTGCGGGCGTCGACACCCCGTGCGGTGGGCCGCTCCCAGGCCACACCCTGCGTGCGCTTGACCACGCTGCGGGCCGCCGCGCGGCGCTCGGCCAGGAACGCCGGGATCACGCTCGTGGCCGCCGCCACGAAGCTGACGGGATTGGCCACCTTGAGGACCATGTAGGGCACCCACGTGCGGACCATCCGTCGACCCGCGAAGCGCACCGCGAAGCCGCGCCGGCGTTGACCGTCGCGCGCCTGAACGTAGAAGCCCGCGAAGGTCATGAGACCCGTCGCCGCGAGGTCCAGCCCGGACCAGATGGCCAGGATCCGCAGCAGGTCGGTCGTTCCGATCGTTCCCGCCGCGGTGAGGGCCAGGATCACCGGCAGCAGGAGCAGCAGCAGCAGTCCCAGCAGGTTCTCGAGTTGCGCGGCCCACAGCGTGAAGCGCACGTTGGGGCTCATCACCCGATCGCCCGGGTCCCCCAGCACCCGTTTCAGGGCGTTCTGGATGCCGCCGCCGTTCCAGCGATCGATCTGCCGCAGGTAACCGCCGAGGTGCGCGGGATCCTCGGTGTACATCAGGGCCTCGCCGACGAAACGTGCGTTCCCGCCGTGACGAAGCTCGATCACGTCGTGGCGGTCGAAAGCGTTCTCGAAGGGCTGCTCGACGCCGTCCGCGATGATGCGGAAACCGCGCCGGGAGAGCTCGGCGGGCGTCAGGCGCTCGACACGCCGCGGCACTCGCTGCACCGCAAGCGTCAGATCGTGGTCCTCGGTCTGGGTGTCGGGCGGCATCGGCAGCACGTCACGCCGCACCACGAAGCCACAGCCCACCACCGTGTACAGGCGGCTGGCCCCCCACAGGCCGCCGTCACCCAGCATGCCGACCTGGCCCCGGCGCAGCACGGCGGCGAAGGCATACTCGGCCGAGCGACCGGCCGCGATGAAGCGCCGGGTCGGCCCCGCACCCTCCGGAACGTACGACGTCACGGACCCGGACTGGAGGGCGTAGTCCTCGAGCACGGGCCGGCCGGCGATCCAACGCAGGCGGTAGAAGTTCCTCTCGAGCGCAGCGATGAACTCCGGCTCGAAGACGGTGTCGCCGTCCACCAGCAGCACGCGCTCGGAACGCACGATGTGGCTCGCCACCAGGTTGTTGATCGCCTCGGACTTGGCCGTCTGCCGGGCGTACACGACCACCGCCACGTCCATGGCGTGGTCGCGGTGGCGCCAGCGTTCGAGCGTGGCGGTCAGGTTCGGAGCGCGGCCGACCGTGGTCCGCTCGAAGCCATGCTCCGCCAGGGTGGCGCTGACGACTTCGTGGGTGCGGTCGGTCGTACCGTTGATGCTGACGATGAGTTCGTCGGGCAGACGGCGCTGCATCAACAGCGACGTCAACGCCCTCCTTGCTCCGTCCTCTTCGTTGTACATCGGCGACACGACCGCCAGTCTGTCGGGCCCGCGGACGGGCACACTTCGGTCAGGGACCGTACTGAGCACTGCATTGAGGAGGGTCGTGGGCATGCCGGATAGGCCGAAGAAGTTGGGCATCACGAAGTCCTATCCGTTGGAGCGTCTCCGCTCGAGAGCGACCGCAAGGGCGGGGCGTGGCATCTTCCTCGCGCCAGTCGGGCTGCGACGGCCCGGTGTGAGACTTTTCCCTTTCTGTCTAACACTGCTCTCCCCGCCCTGTTGTCCAGCCGTCACAGCCCTGTGCGCTGGGTGGTTTACGATCGTGTGATTTGGGAGGTGCGGATGGCACTTCACATCAGCGGTAAGCTCGTGGCCGTAGGCCTCGTCCTGGCCGCCATGATCACCGCATTCAGCGCCCCCCGCAGTGTGCAGGACCCGAGCGTCGCATTGACCCTCATCCCCACCGTCACGGTCCTCTCGACGCCGGCCTCGCCGGCGCCGCTCCGGGCCGCTTCGGTCGGGCCCGAGGCCAATCCGGTGTTCACACTGCGGGCCACAGGCTACAACTCGATGGTCGACCAGACGGACGCCACACCGTTCATCACCTCGACGGGACAGCGTACCCGTTTCGGGATCATCGCGGTGAGTCCCGACCTACTGGCCCACGCCCTGCCGTACGGAAGCCTGGTGCGCATCCGGGACCTCGGCAACTACTACACCGGCCGCGGCTACGGGCACTACCAGAGCCTGTTGGACGGCCAGGGGCTGTTCATCGTCGAGGACACCATGCACTACCGCAAGCGCGACCAGATCGACATCTGGTTCAGCGACTACGCCAGCGCGGTGAACTGGGGCATGCGCAAGGTGAGCGTGGAGGTCATCCGCTATGGGCGCAACGGTCCCAAGCTCGAGCCCTCGCGCGCCAACGACTTCAGCGGCACGCCGCAACTGTTCGCCTCGCGCTGACGGCGCCGAGCGGCGACGATCGCAGCGATCGGTCCTCCGACCGCGACGCCGGACGGTATCGACGTCTGCTTCAGAGGCGTCAGCCTACGTAGGCGTTGCTGACGTGGCGTGCGCGCCCAGGGCCGGCAGGGGCCGGGGGCGTCTCCGGCGGCCCCGGGCCGCACGGTAGACTGGCCCGTGCGGAGCCTCGTACCGTACCTGGCGTGGAGACACGTCCGCCGGCGTGGCCTGCAATCCGGCCTCACCGTGGTCGGCGTGGCGGTCGGCGTCATGGTCCTGATCGTCGCGCTGTCGCTGACCAACGGTTTCGTGGACGAGCTGATCCGTAGCACCCTGAAGGCCACCCCCATGCTCACGCTCGAGAGTTACGTCTCCGGGCAGACGGTACCGAACGACCCCGCGGTCGGACGGGCCCTGGCGGGCCGTCCGTCGGTCACTGCGGTCGCACCCTTCCTCAGCACCCAGGCGCTCATCGCGCGGCGCGCCAGCGCCAGCCTTGGGATCACCGCCCGGCAGGGCTACACCCAGATCGTGGGCATCGACCCGGCGCAGGAGACGCAGGTCCTCGACCTGCCGATCCTCCAGAAGCAGGCGACGGCCCTGGCCAAGCAGGACGGCAT
>Ga0307440_1001152_pt1 | contig 12977 bp, 12 predicted proteins | sample SalMarWE160410MG_FD_202150 | JGI IMG/M metagenome (GOLD analysis project Ga0307440, IMG submission 202150) | Salt marsh sediment microbial communities from the Plum Island Ecosystem LTER, Massachusetts, United States - WE1604-10 | ecosystem: Environmental > Aquatic > Marine > Intertidal zone >... | reverse complement strand
GGATGGCCGCCAGGGCCTCCCCTTTTTTCTTTCCCGTCAGGGTATCGAGTACCACCGCGGTGACGCCGTCGGACACCACCGCGAGGGGGATCTGATGGGCATCGAGGAGCCGACCGGCCGAGACGATCTCCCGCTCCCTGGAGCCCAGCGAGCCTGCCGCGCATTTGATCACCATGGCACGCCTCCCGGCCGCCGAAACCACCAGATCCACCGAGGCGTGGTAGGCCTCGCCCGCCACGGTGAAGGAAAGGGGCACCGCCACCTCGATGTCGGCGGGCCGGTAGCCTTTTTCTTCCACGAGGATCTTTTCCACGGCCTGGCGGTTGGCCTCGGCCCCGATGTCCGGCAGGTTTTTGCCCGTTATGAAGTCTGTTATAAAGCCATAGGGTTTTTGAACGGTCACGGTCACTGCCCTTTCAGTAGGCTCTTGCCCGTCATTTCAGGCGGTGCGTCGATGCCGAGGATATCCAGCATCGTGGGAGCGATATCGCCCAGGATGCCCTCCTGAAGGCGGACTTCCTTCCGGGTATCGTCCACCAGCACCAGGGGGACCTCGTTGCAGGTGTGGGCTGTGTGCACGGCGCCGTTTTCCTCCAGCATCTTTTCTGCGTTGCCGTGATCGGCGGTGATGAGCACGGCGCCCCCCAGCTCCCGGATTCTGGCAACGATCCTGTCCACGCAGGCGTCCACGGTCTCGCAGGCCTGGATGGCCGCGGCCAGATTGCCCGTATGGCCCACCATGTCCATATTGGCGAAGTTAAGGACGATCACGTCCGGGGGGGCCTCCAGCCGCTTCAGCAGGGCGTCCGTCACGAGATAGGCGCTCATCTCGGGTTTTTCGTCGTAGGTGGCCACCTCCCGGGGGGAGGCGATGAGCTGCCGGTCCTCCTGCGGAAAGGGCGTCTCCTCGCCGCCGTTGAAAAAATAGGTGACATGGGCATACTTTTCCGTCTCCGCGATTCGAAGCTGGCGCAGGCCCTGGCGGCTCAGCACCTCACCGAGAATGTTCTTGAGCCGCACCGGCGGGAACGCCACGGGCAGCTCGAAGGCCTCCTCATAAACGGTCATGCACGCCAGGCTTGAAAGCACCGGCAGCGGGCCGCGCCAATCCGCCTCAAAGTCCGGGTCCATCAGGGCCCGGGTGATCTGGCGCATCCGGTCCGCCCGGAAGTTGAAGACGATGAGCCCGTCCTCGGGCCGAAAGGGGCCCAGGGGAGATCCCTGCCCGTCCACAAGGACCACCGGTTTGATGAATTCATCGGTTTCCCCCCGGCCGTAGGCAGCAGAGACGGCCTCTCCCGGATCGCTTTCCCTTCGGCCGGTTGCCTCGGTGTACAGGGCATAGGCCTCGCCGGTGCGTTCCCAACGCTTGTCCCGGTCCATGGCATAGAACCGTCCGCAAACGGTGGCGATCCGGCCGATGCCGATGGCCTCGATATGTTGGCGGACCTGGTCCAGATAGCCGATGCCGCTGTCCGGCGGGCTGTCCCGGCCGTCCATGATGGGATGGATAAAGACCTGCTTAAGTCCCCTGTCCCTTGCCATCTTGAGAAGGGCGTAGAGGTGATCGAGGTGGCTGTGGACCCCGCTGTCCGAGCACAGCCCCATGAGGTGCAAGGCGCCGCCGCGCTCCCGGACCCCCTCCATCAGGGCGCCGAAGGTCTCGTTTTCGAAAAAGCTGCCGTCTGAAATGGCCCGGTTGATACGCATCAGGTCCTGGTAGACCACCCGGCCGGCGCCGATGTTCAGATGCCCCACCTCGGAGTTTCCCATGTATCCCGGCGGAAGCCCCACGGCTTCCCCGGAGCAGCGCAGCCGGGTGCCGGGATAGGTGTTTTGCAGACGATCCAAGGAGGGGGTGCGGGCCTGGGACACGGCATTTCCCCGAGTTTCGGGGTTTATACCCCATCCATCGAGAATCATTAAAAGAAGTGGGTTAGGCCGGTTCATCGTTGGGTTGCTCCGTAGTGGGTTCCAGCGCGGCCGCTTCGGCCATGCTCCGGGTTGTCACGCGCCTGGCATCGGACCAGAGGCCCTCGATATCGTAAAACAGGCGGGTGGGTTCGTAGAATATGTGGATAATCACGTGGCCATAGTCCATCACCACCCAATGGCCCTCCTTGAGGCCCTCCACGCCGAGGGGGAAGATGCGCTGCTTCTTGAGCTCGATCTTGATGTGTTCGGCGATGGCGGTCACCTGCCGGTGGGAGGTGCCGCTGCAGATCAGAAACGCATCCGCCACCGAGGACAGCTCATGAACATCGAGTACCACGAGATGGCGCGCCTTTCTCCCAAGGGCCGCCCTGGCATACACATCCAGCGCATCGGCGGGTAGCTCGTTTTCCAGATGGGTCACCGGTAAAGTCCTTTCTCTCGTATATATGCGCCCACAGCGGCCGGCACCACCCCATCGAGTCGGCCTCCGGAGCGAATCCGCTCCCGGACCGAGGTGGCTGACAGCTGCAGCAGTCCGCCGCTCAAGAGGTGAAGCGGCGGCCAGTCGGTACATTCAAAGCATCCCCTCTTGCCTGAAAACCGGTAATCGGCCGATATTTTCGACCGAAGAAAGTCGAGCACGATCCGTCGGCTTTTCTCCTGGCTTTCGGCCGGCCCGGTGGGTCTGTCCAAGACCACCAGCGGGGTTTCCCGGATCAAGGCGTGATAGGATTTCCAGGTATCGAATTCCAGGAAGGCGTCCAGCCCGAGGATGAGGTAATACCGGGTATTCGCGGCTCCCCCCGTCCGGAAGCAGCGTACCGTATCGATGGTGTAGCTGGGGCCGGTGCGCTTCAACTCCACGTCCGACACCCAGAATCCGGGTTCGTCGGCAAGGGCCAGGTGGAGCATGGCCAGCCGGTCGGCCACCTGTACCACCCCTTCGGGGGATTTGTGGGGCGGAACGGCGGCGGGGATGAAGAGCACCGTGCCCAGGGCCAGTCGGTCCCGGACCGTCCGGGCCGCCTGGAGGTGCCCCAGGTGGACCGGGTTGAAGGTGCCTCCGAAGAGACCGATACGGCGAATGTCCCCCGATACCGGTGGTGTTGCCTCCCCGCCCAATCCACTCAGCTCCTGACCTGCCCGTTTCCGTAGACCACGAACTTGGTGGTGGTCAGCTCTTCGACCCCCATGGGACCGAAGGCGTGAAGCTTGCTGGTGCTGATGCCGATTTCGGCCCCCAATCCCAACTGTCCCCCATCATTGAACCGGGTGGAGGCGTTGACCAGGACCACGGAGGCGTCGGCCTCACGCACGAACCGCCGGGCCCGTTCATAGTCCCGGGTGACGATGGCCTCGGTGTGCTTGGAGCCGAAGGCACTGATGTGATCGAGGGCGGCCGCCATATCGTCCACCACCCGCACGGCGCACACCAGGTCCAGGTACTCCGCGGGCCAGTCCGCCTCCGTGGCGGCAGCGGTGCCGGGCAGGATGCGGCAGGTTTCCGGGCAGCCGCGAATCTCGACACCGGCCGCCTCGAACCGGGTCTTGAGCCGGGGCAGGAAGGCCTCGCTCACCTCCCGGTGAACCAGGAGCGTTTCCATGGCGTTGCAGACACCGGGGCGTTGGACCTTGGCATTGAAGGCAATTTCTTCGGCCATGGCGAGATCGGCGCCCGCATCCACATAGACGCTGCAGACCCCCTTGTAATGCTTCAGCACGGGGATCCTGGAGTTTTCCACCACGAACCGGATCAGACCCTCGCCTCCCCTGGGAATGATCAGATCGATGGATTCCTCCTGGGAGAGGAGCAGGGTGACCGCCTCCCGGTCCCGCACCGGCACCACCTGCACCGCCGTCTCCGGCAGGCCGGCGGATCGGAGGGCCGAACCGATTTTTTCCGCCAGGGCCCTGTTGGAGTGAAGGGCCTCGGATCCGCCGCGAAGGATAACGGCATTTCCGGCCTTGAGGCAGAGGGCCGCGGCATCCACCGTGACATTGGGCCGTGATTCGTAGATGATGCCGATGACCCCCAGGGGAATGCGCATCTTGGCCACCTCGAGACCATTGGGCCGGCGCCAGGCCCGGGTGGTAGCACCCACCGGGTCTGGGAGGGACGCCACCTCCCGAAGACCTGTGGCCATGGCGGAAAGGGTGCTGTCCTTCAGGGTCAGCCGATCGATCATGGCGGCAGACAGTCCCGATTCCCGCGCCAGGTCCAAATCCTTCTGGTTGGCCGCCTTCAGCTCCGGTCCATCCGTCTCGATGCGCCGTGCCAGGTCCAGCAGCACCTCGTCTTTCACGGAGGAGGCGCACCGGGCGATTTCAGAGGAAGCCTTTCGGGCCGCCGCCGCCATCTGGGTAATGGTTGTCTCCAGCGTCATGGTTTTATCCCTTCCCGGACGTTTGGAACGTCGATGAATTTCAGGCAGAACAGCTACCGCAGCGTCCGGCCTTCACTATACATGAAAAAATGGCCGGCTCAACCCGAAAACGCCTCCCACTCCTCGGCTGAGTCCGTAACGGCCAGGTTGTCCCGGTGAATGACCTCGTCATAGGGCTTGCTTCCCAGGAGCGCTCTGATCCGGTTCGTCTGGACGCCCTTGATGGCCCGGATATCCGCCGCGCTGTAATTGACGAGCCCGATTCCGATGGTGCGGTTATCCCCGGTCTTGCAGGTCACGGCCGCGCCCACCCCGAACTCGCCGTCCACGCTCGTGATCCCGCTGGGCAGCAGGCTCTTGCCCCTCTTTAGGATCGCTTGGGCCGCCCCCTGGTCGATGTGAAGGGCGCCGGCCGGCTTCGAGCTGAAGGCGATCCAGCACTTTCGGCAGGCCAGCTTCCGGGGTTTGGGGACGAAGTGGGTGCCGTGCGCCTCGCCGTCCATCAGCCGCAGAAGAATGTCCGGCTGATGGCCGCCGGCGATGATCATGGGAATGCCGGCGGAGGTTACCTTGCGGGCCGCCTTGATCTTGCTGGACATGCCCCCCCTCCCCAGGGCCCCGGGGATCGCGCCGGCCCATCGCTCGATGTCCTTTCCGATGGTGGAAACGCTCGGGACGAGGGTCGCTTCAGGGAAGACCCGCGGGTCCCTGTCATAGAGACCGTCGATGTCCGTCAGATTGATCAGCAGGTCGGCATCCATCAGCAGCGCGATCATGGCCGACAGGTTATCGTTGTCCCCGAACTGGATCGATTCCACCGCCACCGTGTCGTTTTCGTTGATGATGGGCACAATCCGCCATGAGAGAAGCACATTGAGGGTGTTTCTGGCGTTGAGGTAGCGTTTCCGGCTGCCCACCAGATCCTCGGCGGTGAGCAGAATCTGGGCCACCCTCCGTTCGTGCTGGCCGAAGGCGGTTTCATAGGCCAGCATAAGCCCCGGCTGTCCCACCGCGGCGATGGCCTGGCGTTTGGGAATTTCATCGGGTCGCCCGTCCATCCTCATTTTCCGGATCCCGGCCGCCATGGCCCCGGAGGTGATCAGCACCACCTCCAGGCCCTGATCCATCAGGGTGCTGATCTGTCGGCTCAGGGCAAAGATGGTTTCCATGTTCAGACCATGCCTGGCGGTCAGCACATTGCTACCGACTTTGACCACCAAGCGTCTGAAGGGAGGGGCGGCGGGCCGCTCAAGGTCGTTCATGGGGCGTTTCCAGAAGTTCGGTCAGTTTCGACAGCAGGGGGCCGATCCCCTCTCCGGTTCTGGCGGAGAGCCGGATGACCGGTACATCCGGCAAGGCTGCCTCAAAGGTGTCGGCGCGCTGGTCCGTTCCCGAAAGGTCCATCTTGTTCAGGACCACCAGCTGGGGCTTGCCCCGGAGATGCCTGCCGTACAGGGCGAGCTCCTTCAGGATCGTCTCGTACCCCAACAACGGGGCGGCGGGATCCAGTGCCGATGCGTCCACCAGATGAACCAGAATGCGGGTGCGCTCGATGTGGCGCAGAAACTGGATGCCAAGCCCCGCCCCCTGGTGCGCCCCGGAGATCAACCCGGGAATGTCCGCCACGATGAAGGGGTCGGCCCACGGGGGATGGACCACTCCCAGGTTGGGGACCAGGGTGGTGAAGGGATAGTCGCCGATCTTGGGATGCGCCGAGGAGATGGCGCCCAGAAGGGTGGATTTGCCGGCGTTGGGCAAGCCGATGAGCCCGATATCGGCCAGCAATTTCAGTTCCAATGCGAGGGTTTTGGTTTCACCGGGCTCGCCTGGCTGGGCGAAACGGGGGGTGCGGTGGGTGGCGGACTTGAAGCGGGTGTTTCCCCTGCCGCCCCTGCCGCCCTGAACCACCCGGAAGCTCTGGCCGGCCTGGGTGAAGTCCACCAGGATCTCTCCGCTGTCAGCGTCCTTGACGAGGGTGCCGGGGGGCAACTCGATGACCAGATCCTCCCCCCTGGCGCCGGTCTTCTGGCTTCCGAGGCCGGCGGCGCCGTTTTTGGCCTTGAACTGCCGGCGATATCTGAATTGGGCCAGGGTTCGGTGGCGAAGGGAGGTTTTGAGCCATATATCACCGCCCCGTCCGCCGTCACCGCCGTCCGGTCCTCCCTTGGGAATAAATTTTTCGCGCCTGAAACTGACGCATCCCCGGCCGCCATGGCCGGACTCTACGGTGATAATGGCGTTATCGACAAAGCTCACGCTTCATGTACGCTCACTTTTTTGCGGGTTTTACCCCATCGCTCGTAAGTCACCACCCCATCGACCAAGGCAAACAGGGTATAGTCCTTTCCCATGCCTACATTTTCGCCCGGGTGAATCTTTGTGCCCAGTTGGCGTACCAAAATGTGGCCGGCCCGGACGCTCTGTCCCCCGAAACGTTTGACACCCCGGCGCTGGCCGTTGCTGTCCCGGCCGTTTCTGGAGCTGCCGCCTGCTTTTTTATGTGCCATTTGAAAACTCCTGCAATCTTTGTTCTTTATGTTCTTCGGTTGCGCGATAACCGGGACGGGATGCTATGCCTCTGCCTCTCCGATCGCATCGATCTTGATGGCCGTATAGGGTTGACGATGGCCCTGTTTCCGGCGATACCGCTTCCGGCGTTTGTATTTAAAGACGAGAATTTTTTTCGCCCTGCCCTGCTCGACGATGTGGCCGCGAACCGCCATGCGCTCCAGCACGGGCGTCCCCACCTGGACGGTTTCGCCGTCTGAAACCATCAGCACCTGGTCAAAGGCGACAGGGGCACCCACATCCCCGTTGACCTTCTCAACCCGCAGGATCTCGCCCTCCTGCACCTTGTATTGTTTGCCGCCCGTGGCGATCACAGCGTACATGGATTCCACCCTCCTTCTCAGGAACTAAATTAACCTCATCTTTAAAAAATGCAAAATATTAACTTTTCCCATCGCGTTGTCAAGGGAAAAATTGGGAACGGGAGGCTGCGCGGTGGGACCGGCCCACCATCGAATGAATTGTTTGACGAACGCACTAGAATAATATAATAATCATGTGCGGATCGATAGCGGCCTTTCCCCTGCGCACGAGCTATCGCCCCGGGCTGCAGGACTGTCGATTCTGCGGTTTATGGTTCATCCACTCCTCATAGACGGATGCACGGCAACCTGTTGGCGGTAGTGATCATGGGTAACGACGATAAACTCACCACGTTAAAGTTTTTTGCAAACAGTCAGAACAGGGCGACGATCCGGTGCCCCAAGTGCGGCGTGTCAAAGACCATCGATGCCACTCCATTGAAGAACACCGGTAAACGGATCAAGGTGACCTGCAAATGCGGTGAGGCGTTTCGGGCCGCCGTAGAATTTCGGCAATACTATCGAAAGTCCGTTCACCTCGACGGGAGATATTTCGACCTCAACAGCCACCGGCGGGGCACCCTGCAGGTGGTGGATCTTTCCATGGGCGGCGTGGGGTTTACCTGTGATTCCGCCAATCAGATCCAACCGGGGGATCACCTGGAGGTCATTTTCAACCTCGATGATCAGCAGCAGTCCGAGATTCGGCTGAAGGTGGTAGTGCGGAACATAAAGGGCAAAATGGTTGGGGTCGAACGCACGGATACCCAACTCTACCAGGGGGCCCTGGGGTTTTACCTCATGTGAGGGGCGGGGGGGTACCCACCCGCCCACCGATGGTACCGGGTCCGTGGCCTATTTCCTGTGGATTTTCCCCATGGCCTTTCGCCGGGCGATGACAGCCTCGACCTGTTGCCCGATCTGCCGCAGGTGCGCGGCCATCTGCCCGGCATCCTGATAGCGGCTCTCCACCCGTTTTTCCAGGGCCAGGTTGATGACCGTCACGAGGGCCGTCAGGACAGCCGGGGCCAACGATTTGGGGTCCGGGTGAGGGTCGTGCACGATCTTATGCATCAGGGCGGTGGGCGTGTTCGCGGTGAAGGGCAGCTGGCCGGTGAGCAGCTGAAAGAGAACCACGCCCAGGGAAAAGATATCGCTGCGGCCATCCACCTTTTTCCCGGTGATCTGTTCAGGTGCCATGTAATAGGGGGTTCCCTTCACCACGCCGGTTCGGGTATCGGAGGTGGCCACGATGCGGGCGATGCCGAAATCGGTTATTTTGACGCCGCCCGTTTTCAACAGCATGAGATTGGCCGGCTTGATATCCCGGTGCACCACCCCCTGCCGGTGAGCGTAGGCCAGGGCCTCGGCGATGTCCCCCACATATCCGATAACCTTCCACATGGGCAGGAGCCCCGCCTTCTTGACGTGGGCGCGAAGGTCCCTGCCCTCCAATAGTTCCATGGCGATATAGGCCAGCTGATCGTCCTCACCGGCATCGAAGATCGTCACAATTCCGGGATGAGACAATTTCCCGGCGCTTTCGGCTTCCCGGAAAAATCTGCGTTTGATGGCTTCGGCCTCTGCCGCAGGGTGCCCATCGAGCAACCGGTAGGTCTTGATGGCGGTATCCCGGTTGATCCACGGATCGCGCCCCAGGTACACCGTTCCCATGGCCCCCGCACCGATGGGGCGAATCAGCTCATAGCGGCCCAGTCTTTTCGGCACCTGGGGCTGCGCCGGGTCGGCGGTGGCCGCCGGTTCCCCCGGCGCATCGATTGCCGTTGGCTCTCCGGGCTCATCGGCCGCTGCCGGTTCTTCGGGCGCGACGGTCACCGCCGGCTCCTCTTCGGGTTCGACGGCCGCATCCATCGACCGGCTGGGTGCCACCAGGCGGCTCATCCGGACCTGAATGTCCCTGAACTCGGCATCGTGGGTCTCGATGTGCTCATAGACCGAGAGCGCCTTTCGCGAATGTCCCTGTTTTTCGAAATCCAGCGCCAGGGCATAGAGGGCGCCCTTCATATCCTCATCCACCGGCAGGGACCGCAATCTGTCCCATGCCGCCTCCGGCCGCCCCTGAGATTGGAGGGAGAGGCCCTGGAGCCGCTGCATCTCCCCTGCCGCCCGCCGCGCCAGCGTTCTCTTCGGCGCGCAAGGCGTGAAGCTTGTGAGGAGCACCGTGAGAAGAAAGCCGCAGGTGAGCTCCAGGGTCGGCAATACGGCCTGGATCCAGATCCGCTGGGTCATGAAAAGCCAGAGGCTTGCCCCAGCCAGAATCATCACTGCCAGTAGGGATAGACCGCCACTGCGCATGAGGGAGAGCCTCGGCAAGGCGAAGGTGATGAAAAGACCGACCAGCAGCACCAGGATCAAAGTCGTCATTCTTTCCTGGGACAGCCGGCGGACCGGATCGCCCTGTATCAGCGTCCACAGGGTATGCGCGCAGAGTTCTCCCATGGGCATGCGGGCCTTGATGGGGGTGTGGAGACGGGGCCCCACGCCCGTGCCAGAGAGGTTGAACAGGACGATTTTGCCCGAAAGGGCCTGGGGCGGAATGTCACCGTCAAGAAGGTCCGAAAAACTGTACCTCTGCAATGCCCTGGAGACCGGATCGAACCGGACGAGAAATTTGCCATGGGCGTCGAGGGCGATTCGATGGCCGTTGAAGGAAAGCACCTCCCCGGCCCTCATCCGAAGTTCCTGTTGCGGGATTTTCAGGTAGGCTGCTGCCAGTGCAAGGCAGAAGGAGGCCACGGGCCGATCCCCGCACCGGTAAACGGGCCGGCTCTCCCGAACCATTCCATCGCCATCCCTGGGCGGCGCGAGAACCCCCGCACCGTGGGCGCTGGACAGGAATGCCGACAGGGGAAGGCGTGCCGGTTCCACTCTGGAAACATCCGCATCCTGGGGGATGCCGTAGACCTCTCGGGAGCGTTGGCGGAAAAGTCGGCGCGTTTGGGGGGAGGGCGCCTCTACCCCCGGGGCACCCGAGAGTTCCACCGGCACCATGACATTGCCGGCTGACGCCATGGCATCGGCCAGCAGGCGGTCCTGGTCCAGCCGCCGCCGCACGCCGCGGAGGGTTTGGTAGAACGCCTTGACCTTTGGCTTGTTGGGGCTGGGGGGGCCGAAAATTTGTTTGAAGGTGTACGAAAGGCCCCTCAGCGCCTTCTGACAGGAGGGGGCCTGGGGGGTGTCCAGCGAGAGGGGCAGACCGATGAGGCCAGCCCCCTGGGCCGCGGCCTTTTGGATTCCCTCCGCCAGGCGGGAGCGGGGCCACGGCCAGGGACCCAGCGAAGCCAACGCCTTGTCATCGATATCCACCAGGACGATGGGGCTGGCTGGCGCCGGTCCACTCGATGGCAGGCGCTGCATGACGTCATAGCCCCACCATTCGACATCGTTTGCGAACCGGTTCGGCAGAACGCAGAGGCAGATGAAAACGAGGGCGATGCCCAGGTTGCATATGGAAATGATGGCCGGCTTTCCCATTTTTAAGATCTTCCCCCAGAGGCCCACACGAGGCATGATTGTTTCGGTTAAAGGGTCTAATGATATGAGCCGATTTAGTCAACAGTAGATATGGGCGAAACCGGGCAAACCGCGTTTACACCATCGGACATTTTTGTTAAAGGTGGATGGGAAATGGCGCACGGTGATGGTGAGGTATGGCAGATTACGACGAACGAAAGCGGACCCTGACCATCAAGCTGGTCTATTACGGCCCGGCCTTGAGCGGGAAAACGACCAACCTGATGCGGTTGCACGATCTGATCCAGCCCCAGCTGATCGGGGATCTGATGGTGATGGAGACCCAGGGGGACAGAACCCTTTTTTTCGATCTCATGCCCCTTGGATTTGTGGCCCCGTCGGGGCTCAAGATCAAGTTCAAGCTCTTCACCGTCCCCGGGCAGGTTCAGCATGACAGCACCCGCAAGGCCGTGCTCTCGAGGGCCGACGGCGTGGTCTTCGTGGCGGACTCCCAGAACAGCCAGTCGGTGAACAATGCCGAATCCTTCCAGAACCTCTCGGAAAACTGCGGCCGGGTGGGCCTTGATTTCAAGCATCTGCCGCTGGTGGTGCAGTACAACAAGTGCGATCTGGCCGACATCGTCTCCGCAGAGGAGGTCACGGAGCGCTGGGCGGCTGCTCCCTGGCCCGTGCTTTTCAGCGTGGCCCTGTCGGGCCAGGGCGTTCGGGAGACGTTTCATGAACTGCTGAAGCAGGTTTACCATTGCCTTGAGGGGCCCTACCGGCTGGCCGGGGACCATGGCCTGGCCGAGGCGGATTTTGTCAGCGGCGCCCTCGGTGTTCGGAAGGAAGGAGAAGAGGCCCATGGCGGATAAGCCCCAGCCCTTTGACCGGGCCTTTGAGCTTTCCGAGCTGCTGCCGGAAAAGGAGCGGCGCCGCATCGAAGCCTTGCTGGGCAAGATGCTCGGCCGTCCCCTCAGGCTGGTGGCGGGCGAAGGGGCGGATTCCCCGTCGATGGGGCCGCGGGTCCCCGTTTCCTGGGACCTGGAGACCGTGGCCTTCCTGGAGGGAGACGGCCTCGACGCATCGGGACTCGATGCGGCGGCGCGGATCGTGGAATCCCTCCTGGCCCACGCGGCCCGGTACCGCATGGCGGCGGCCCTTCACGAGGATACGGTCACCCGGGACTACGAGGCGCTCCAGGCCAAGCATGCCTCCCTGCAGGAATCCGAAGCCAACTACCGGACCCTGGCCGAACACCTGGAGGAGCGGGTGGCCGACCAGGTCAAGAGCCTGCAAACCGCTCAGAGCGTCCTCTATCATAACGAGAAGATGGCCTCCGTGGGGCGGCTGGCCGCGGGTATGGCACACGAGGTCAACAATCCCCTGGCCTATATCACCGGCAACCTCCAGGCGGCCAAGTCCTATGTGGGTTCCTTCAGGGGTCTTCGCGAACCGCTCATGAAGGGCGACCTCGAGGGGGTACGGTCCGTCTGGCAGGCGGAGGACCTGGATTTCCTTCTGGAGGACTTCGAAACCCTGATCCGGGATTCCCTGGAGGGCACCGGCCGGGTGGCCGCCATCGTTGCCTCCCTGAAGACTTTTTCCAACGTGGACGGATCGGCGCGGCAGCTGGATGACATCAACGAGCGACTCCACACGGTACTGAAGATCGTCGCACCGGAGCTGGGCCCGGATATCGAGGTCCGGCTGGAACTGGGGGAGGTCCGGCCCGTTTACTGCAGGCCGGGCGATCTGGGGCAGGTCTTCTACAATCTCCTGTTGAACGGGGCCCAGGCCATGGCGGGCAAGGGGGTGATCACGGTCACCACATGCGAGGAAAAAGACATGGTGCGCATCAGCTTCAGCGACACGGGCTGCGGCATCCGCGAGACCGATCTGAAGCGGATCTTCGATCCCTTCTTCACCACCAAGGACGTGGGCCAGGGAACCGGCCTGGGCCTGAGTGTCACCCGTGAGATCCTGACGGCCCACAGGGGGTCCATCACGGCCACAAGCGTTCCCGGAGAGGGCACCACCATGACCCTAATGCTTCCCATTTCATAGGGATTTATGAACGATTTCAGCCAACTGTTTACGGGAAAAAGCCAGGCCGAAGCGGAGGCAATGCCGATCGTCTACCGCATTCTGATGGTGGACGACGAACCGAACATCCTCAAGGCCCTTCGGCGCGTCTTCCGTCAGGAGAATTATCTCATCGAAACGGCCAACAGCGGTCTGGAGGCCCTGGAGAAGATGGCGGCCCAGGATTACCACCTGGTCATCAGCGACCACAAGATGCCGGGCATGACCG
>Ga0307440_1001151_pt1 | contig 12978 bp, 11 predicted proteins | sample SalMarWE160410MG_FD_202150 | JGI IMG/M metagenome (GOLD analysis project Ga0307440, IMG submission 202150) | Salt marsh sediment microbial communities from the Plum Island Ecosystem LTER, Massachusetts, United States - WE1604-10 | ecosystem: Environmental > Aquatic > Marine > Intertidal zone >... | reverse complement strand
CGAGCCGGCTCAGGAGCACCGTGCCGCCTCCCCCGCCGGCCGCGAGGCCGCGGTCGACCACGTCACGGTCGAGCGTGGCGATGCCGCTCGATATGCCCTCGCCGGAGGCGATGAAGAGGATGCGGTAGAGCGCGTCGAAGCCGAGCGCCCCGCGCGACGCCGCCGCCAGGCTCGAGTCCTTGAGCCCTGCCACCGGCGCGCCCTTGCGCACGTGGTAGACCCACCAGCCCACCCCGATGCCGATGGCGACCATCAGGACCGACAGTAGGATCAGCCACCAGTCGGTGCTGCTGGCCAGGTGGTTGAAGTCGACCTTGGCGGTGGCGGGCTCGAGCCAGCGCTGGATGAGGTTGGGGAAGGCGAACTCCGGCAGCCCCAGGTAGCCCACCACGATGCTGCCGGCGGCCAGGATGCCGAGCGGCCAGGTCATCACCGGCGGCGACTCGTGCAGGTGCTCCGCAGCGTGCTTGTCGACGCGCGACTCGCCGGCGAAGATGCCGTAGTACCAGCGGAACATGTAGGCGGCCGTCATCGCGGCGGTGATCAGCAGGATGATGTAGAGCACGTCGGCGCCGCTGCCGGCCAGCAGGCCGCTGGTGAGGGTGCTGGAGAGGATGGCGTCCTTGCTGAAGAAGCCCGCGAGGAACGGCACCCCGGAGATGGCGAGGGTGGCGATGAGGGCGGTGACGCCGGTGACCTTCATGCGCCGCCCCAGGCCGCCCATCTTGCGGATGTCCTGCTCGCCGCCCATGGCGTGGATGACGCTGCCGGCGCTGAGGAACAGCAGGGCCTTGAAGAAGGCGTGCGTGGCCACGTGGAAGATGCCCACCCAGTAGGCCCCGGCACCTACCGCGGCGATCATGTAGCCGATCTGCGAGATGGTGGAGTAGGCCAGGATCTTCTTGATGTCGGTCTGGGCGAAGGCGGCGAAGGCGGCGATGAACGCCGTGATGGCGCCCACCCAGGCGACCGTGCCGGCAGCGCCGGGCGCCATGGCGTACACGGCGCCGATGCGTGCGATGAGGTAGACGCCGGCGGTGACCATGGTGGCCGCGTGGATCAGCGCGGACACCGGCGTCGGGCCGGCCATGGCGTCGGGGAGCCACACCTGCAGCGGCAGCTGAGCCGACTTGCCGGTGGCGCCCACCAGGTACAGCAGGCCCATGCCGGTGAGTGCCGCCGATCCGTACAGCATGCCGGGGGCGGCCTGGTTCACGGCGGCGATGTTCAAGGTGCCGAAGACGTGGTAGGTGAGGAACATCGCCAGCAGGAAGCCGACGTCGCCGATGCGGTTGACGATGAACGCCTTGCGTCCGGCGTCGGCCTTCTCGCGGTCGCGGTACCAGAAGCCGATCAGCAGGTAGGAGCACACCCCCACACCCTCCCAGCCGACGAACATCAGCGGGAAGGAGCTGGCCATCACCAGCACCAGCATGGCGAAGATGAACAGGTTGAGCTCGGCGAAGTAGCGGCTGTTGCCGTCATCGCCGTGCATGTAGCCGATGGAGTAGATGTGGATCAGCAGGCCGACGCCGGTGATGATCAGCATCATCGTCACCGTCAAGCGGTCGATCATGAAGCCCAGGTCGACGCTGAGCGAGCCGCCTACCAGGTAGTGCCAGAAGGTCACCTGCACCGCGTGGTCGCTGCCGCTCAGACCGATGAAGGCCAGCACCGACAGCACGAAGCCGCCGGCCACCATGAGGCTGGCGATGACGCCGGGCGCCGGCTCCTTCAGCGAGCGGCCGAAGAAGGTGTTGACGAGGGAGCCGACCAGCGCCAGCAGCGGCGCCAGCGCGGCCCACTGGACGACGGAAGTCATAGCCTCACCTCGGACAGCTCATCGACGTCGGTGCTGACGCGGTTGCGGAAGATGGCAACGAGGATGCCCAGGCCCACGGCCACCTCTGCGGCCGCGATGGCGAGGATGATGAACACCGCCGCCTGCCCGGACATGGCGGCCTCGACGCCCTTCGCGCTCCACTGCCGGGCGAACGCCACGATGGCCAGGTTGGCGGCGTTGAGCATCAGCTCGACCGACAGGAACACCATGATGGCGCTGCGGCGCGTCAGCACGCCCACCGCGCCGATGGACATCAGCAGCGCGCTGAGGGCGATGTAGTAGGGGGTCGGTACCATCACGCTCCCCCTCTCCCGGCAGCGCTAGCCATGACTGAGCTCCGTTTCGGCCGGGGACTCCTGCAAGCGGCGCTCGCCCCGCACGCCGCCGCCGCGCTGCGCCAGGCTGACGGCGCCGACGATGCCGGTGAGCAGCAGCACGCCCACCAGCTGGAAGGCGAGCACGTAGTGGCTGAACAGCGCCGTCCCCACCTGCTCGGCCGACCCGCCCTGGAGCGCCGCGACCTGGTCGGCGGCGGGCAGCGGGCTGCGGTCGACGAAGGCGGTGACGGTGATGCCGGCGGCCACCAGCAGCGCCGTGAGGTAGGCGAGCGGCGGCAACCACTGCAGGTGCGGTGCCGGCTGCTGCCCCTCGACGTTGAGCAGCATGATCACGAACAGGAACAGCACCATGATGGCGCCGGCGTAGACGATGACCTGGATGGCGGCCAGGAAGTGCGCCTGCAGCGTCACGTAGGTGACGGCCAGCGCCAGCAGCGTGGCCACCAGCGAGAGGGCCGCGTGGACAGGTTGGCGGAAGGTCACCACGCCGATCCCTCCGGCGAGCATGACCGCGGCGAGGATGATGAAGCCGACCATGTCAGCGGTCCCCCGCCGTCGTGGTCTTCAGAGCACGTGCCCGCATGTCAGTGGTCCACGCCTTCGAGCTCGGGACGCGGGCCGGCCTCGAGGCCGAGGCGCACGTCCTTGCCCTTCTTCTCGGCCTCGCGACGCTGCCACTTGCTGCCCTTGACGCCTACCAGCATGTCCTGCTTGCCGTAGACGAAGTCCTGGTAGCGGTAATCGGCGAGCTCGAACTCGTGGCCGAGCACGACCGCGCCCGTGGGGCAGGCCTCCTCGCAGAACCCGCAGAAGATGCAGCGCAGCATGTTGATCTCGTAGATCTTGGCGTAGCGCTCGCCCGCGGAGGTGGGGTTCTCCGGGTCGTTCTCGGCCGCCTCCACATAGATGGCGTAGGCCGGGCAGGCAGCGGCACAGAGGCTGCAGCCGATGCACTTCTCCAGGCCGGTGTCGGGGTGCCTCAGGAGGTGGTGCCGCCCCCGGAAGCGCGGCTTGATCTGTGCCGGCTGCTCCGGGTAGCGGACCGTCACGGGGCGCTTGAACAGGTGCCCGAGCGTGACGCCCATCCCCTTGGCGATGTCCAGAACACTCATTGCGGACGCACCTCCCATGGTGCCGGTGTCGTCGTGCCGGCCAAGGGCGCCCCGCCGGGGCGTCCGGGGCCCGTCATCGAGCTAGACCACAAAGGCGATCACCGCCCCGGTCAAGAGCGCAGCGAAGAGGCCGATCTCGAAGAGGTAGAGCCACCCGAAGCGCATCAGCTGGTCGTACCGCAGCCGCATCAGCGTGGCCTTCAGCCACACGAACAGGAAGATGAACACGGCCATCTTCACGAGCAGCCAGATGATCGGCCAGGAGGCCATGCCGGGGATGATGGCGTTGAAGAAGCCGGGCGCTCGCCAGCCCCCCAGGAACAGCGTGCTGATGAACGCCGCCGAGGTGAACATGTTGACGTACTCGGCCATCTGGTAGAGCGCCCACTTGATCGAGGTGTACTCGGTCTGATAGCCGGCCACCAGCTCCTGCTCGGCCTCGGGCAGGTCGAAGGGGGTGCGGTTGATCTCCGCCGTACCGGCGATCAGGAAGGCGATGAAGGCGATCGCCAGCCCCGGCCACAGCCACGGGCTCACCGACCACACGTTGAGCTGCACCAGCTTCTGCAGGTTGAGGGTGCCGCCGACCATGATCACGCTGAGGACGGCCAGCCCCATGCCCACCTCGTAGCTGATGATCTGGGCGCTGGAGCGCAGGCTGCCGAGCAGGGCGTACTTGCTGTTCGACGCCCAGCCGCCCAGGAAGATGCCGTAGACCCCGACGCTGGTCATGGCCAGCACATAGAGCAGGCCGACGTCGAGGTTCATCACCCAGGGATTCATGCCGAACAGGCTCTTGGCGGGACCGCCAGGGATGGCGCCGAACGCCACCAGCGCGAAGGTGATGCTGATGCCGGGGGCCAGCACGTAGACGACCTTGTCGGCCGCCGAGACCACCAGGTCCTCCTTGAAGATGGCCTTGATGGCGTCGGCGATGGGCTGCAGCAGCCCGAATGGGCCCACCCGGTTGGGGCCCAGCCGGTGCTGAAAGCGCCCCAGCAGCCGCCGCTCGATGAGCGTCATGTAGGCGAAGCCGCCCAGCAGCACCAGGATCAGCACCAGGGCCTTGAGGAAGGTGACCCACAGGGGGTCGCCCGGGACCGCGCCGTTCATCCGGCCACCTCCAGCTCAGCGTCGTCTCGCGCCAGCGTGCTCAGGTCCGCCTGCTCCAGCCCGACCGGCTGGTCGGGCAGGCAGGGCAGCAGCATGACACCCGGCGTGAGGCCGGCATCGACAGCTACCGTCGCTCTGCGCAGCACGCCGCCGACCCGCAGCGTCACGCGCTCGCCGCCCTTCAGCGCCTGCGCGGCCGCGTCGTCGGGATGCAGGCGCAACCGCGCGCCGCCGGAGAGCTGCCGCAGATGCGGGTTGCGATCCAGATACTCGATGCGCAGCATGCTCGGGACGATCAGGAGGTTGCCTTCCGACGCTTCCCGGGTGCGGATCGCCACGCGCGCCTGACGGCGCGCCTTGGGCCGGTAGAGCACCCCATACGGCGGCAGCTCGGCGGGGTCGAGCTCGAAGCGTTTGCGCAGGACGCGCCTGGCGCTGCGGACGCTGCGGCCCTCTAGGCGCTGGCCCATGGCCTCGCCCAGGGCGCCCACCAGGCCCACGAAGTCCCTGCTCTCGCCGGCGTCCACCGGAGCCGCGTGCACGCTCAGGAAGCGGCCCTCCAGGCTGACGGTGGTGCCGTCCTTCTCGAACACCGTTGTGGCCGGCAGCACCACGTCCGCGACCTGCGCCGTCTCGGTGAGGAAGCTGTCGTGCACCACCAGCAGGTCCTTGTCCTTGAGTGCCTGCCGACGGTCGGGGTCGCGTGCGGGGTCGAGGTTGGAGAGGATCAACGCCCGGGCCGCGGAGAGCATCTCCGGGTAGGCGTAGCGCTCGTGGCTGGGGCCTACCGCGAGGAGCTCGAGCCCGTAGCTGTCGGCCATCGGGCCGAGGATCAGCACCTTGGCCTGCACCGCCTTGGCGAAGGCGGCTGCCGCGTCGGCAGCGACCTTGGTGGCGAGCACGAAGCCGCCGTACACGACCACGGCGTTCTCGGCAGCCTTCAAGCGCTCCACCAGCGCGGTTGCGTCCTCGACGCCCATGCCGAGCGCTGCCCGTTCGCCCTCGTCGAGGCTGCCGGCTCCGGCTGCCTGGCCCTCCTCGCCTCCCTCGGCGAGCTTCGTCAGGGCGCCGAAGAGCGCCGTCTCGCCGCCCGCCGGGTAGCGGACCGCCAGGCCGGCGTGCTTCATGAGATCGACGCGGTAGGGGGCAGCGACGGTGAGGATGTCGTGCTTGAGCTGTGGGTGCTCCTTGAGCCGCAGGTCGGCGATGGGAACGCCGTGCGCCATCATCTCGGGCGGGGTCACGCCCCTCATGGCGTCCTTGATGCGCAGGTCGGCGATCGGCACCTCTTCGGTGACGTCCCCGACGACGAGGATGCCGTCCGAGGTGGCGAGGTCCGCGAAGGCGGCCGGATCCTGCGCCGGAATCACCGAGGCGGCCGGGCGCGGAGCGACGTCGAGCTGGCCGGTCCCGAGCGCTTCGGCCAGCGCCTTCGCGGCCACCCCCTCCTCGAGGGTGGCGTCGGCGCGCAGCGCGATGCCCACGTCCTTGCCGCTCATGCCCGCCAGCCGGTCCTTGACGAAGGCGGCGGCCTCCTCCCAGGAGGCCGGCTGCAGCTCGCCGTTCTTGCGTACCAGCGGGGTCTCGAGGCGATCGGCGGCGTCCACGTACTCGTGACCGAAGCGCGTACCGTCGTCGATCCAGGTCTTGTTGACGTCCGGGTTCAGCGCCGCCTTGACGCGCTCGATGCGCCCGGTGCGGCCGTCGACCATGATGGCGCTTCCGGAGGCGTCATCCATGCCGGTGGTGCGGGTGTGCTGGTACTCCCAGTTGCGCCCGCGGAAGCGGCTGGTGGTGTCCAGGAGCGCCCCGACCGGGCAGATGTCGGTGATGTTGCCGGTGAAGTTGCTCGGCAGGCCCTCGTCGAGCGTGCCGATGTAGGTGTGCCCGCCGCGATCGATGAAGTCGAGCACGCTGTCTCCGGGCACCTCTTCGAAGTAGCGCACGCAGCGCTTGCAGTGGATGCAGCGCTCGCGATCGAGGGTGATGAGGTCCGACAGGCGGTGGTGCTTCTCCTGATGGCGCTTGTCGAACTCGAAGCGGCTGACGCCCGAGCCGTACTCGTAAGAGCGATCCTGCAGCTCGCAGGCACCGCCCTTGTCGCACACCGGGCAGTCGAGCGGGTGGTTGATGAGGGTGAACTCGACCATCCCGTTCTGCACCTGTTTGACGTCCTCGGAGAGGGTGTCGACGACCATGCCCTCCATCACCTGGGTGGTGCAGGTTGCCATCATGGTCGGGAAGGTGAAGATCTTGGGCTCGCCGGTCGCCTCGTCGAGGATCCAGCCGCCTTCCCGGTCCTTGCGCGGCGCGCCGATGCGCGCCAGGCACATGCGGCAGGCACCGACGGGTGACATGTACTCCTGGCTGCAGAAGTACGGCACGTCGTAGCCGGCTGCGAAGATGGCGTCGATGACGCTGGTGCCCTGTGGCAGGTCCAGCTCGACGTCGTTGATGTGTACCTTCATGCGTCCCACCAGTCGTTCTTGGTGTACATCGGCTGGCCGTTGTCGACGAGGTACTCGTACTCGTCGCGGAACCATGTGAAGCTCGCCTGCACCGGCATGGCGCAGGCGTCCGCCAGCGGACAGAAGGCGGTGCCGCGGGTGTTGCGCACCATCTCCTCCATCAAGGTGAGGTCCTCGCGCGTGCCCAGACCGGCGAGCAGCTTCTGGTACATCTTCGGCAGCCAGGTGGCGATGCCTTCGCGGCAGGGCGTGCACTTGCCGCACGATTCGTGGGCGTAGAAGCGCACCACGTTGTACATGGCCGAGACGATGTCCTTCTCCTTGGGGATCACGATGACGCCGCCGGTGCCGAGCATCGACCCCGCCTTCGCCATGGCGTCGTAGGTCATGGGCAGGTCGAGGTTGTCATCGGTCCAGGGCAGCGGCGGGGTCGAGGAGCCGCCCGGGAAGAACCCCTTGGCCGCTTCCTTCGGCCCGCCGGCCAGATCGTAGATGAGCTCGCGGAAGGTGGCGCCCATGGGTAGCTCGTAGACGCCGGGCCGCTTCACCGGGCCGCTGATCTGGTAGAGCTTGGTGCCCTTGCTGTCGTCGGTGCCCATCGAGGCGAACCAGGCCGCGCCGCGGGTGATGATGTGAACGACGCTGGTCATGGTGGTGACGTTGTTGATCGTGGTCGGCAGCCCGTACACGCCCGCCTGTGCCGGGAAGGGAGGTTTGAGGCGCGGGTTGCCGCGCAGGCCCTCGAGCGAGTTCATGAGGGCGGTCTCCTCGCCGCAGATGTAGGCGCCGGCCCCGCGGTGGACCGTGATGTCCACCTCGATGCCCGTGCCGAGCGCGTCCCGGCCCAGGATGCCGGCGTCCCTGGCCTCGCGGATGGCGCCGACCAGGCGCTCGTACCCCTTCACGTACTCGCCGCGGATGTAGATCATGCCCTTGGTCGCCTGGATGGCGTAGCAGCCGATGATCATGCCCTCGATGAGCTGGTGCGGGTCGTCCTCCATGATGTAGCGGTCCTTGAACGAGCCCGGTTCCGACTCGTCGGCGTTCACCACCAGCAGCCGCTGGCGGCCGTCGACCGGGGGCATGAACGACCACTTCACGCCGGTGGGGAAGCCGGCGCCACCGCGGCCGCGGAGCTTCGAGGCCTTGACCTCGTCGATCACCTGGCCGGGCGACATCTCGGCAAGCGCCTTGCGCGCCGCCTCGTAGCCGCCGTGGGAGCGGTAGTAGTCGAGGGTGTGCGCGCCCTCCACGCCCACGTGGCGGTACATGACCACCTCGTAGCGCGGGTCGCGGCGGCTGGTGATGGGTTGGGTGGCGAGGTCTTGACTCGCGCCTGCGCTCATCAGGCCTCACCCTCTCCCGCGCCGTCGCCGCCGGCGGAGCTCAGAAGGAACTCCGCCTTGGCCTCGCCCTCGTTGTCCCCGCCGCGCTCGCGCCAGGCCTCGGGCATCTCGTCGCGCATCAGCGCCTCCAGCAACTGGTCGCAACGCGCGCGGCCCACGCGCTCGTAGTAGACGTCGTTGACCTGCAGCACCGGGCCGGTGCCGCACGACCCCAGGCACTCGACCTTCTGGATGCTGAAGCGCCCCTCGCGGTCGGTCTCGCCATTGACGATGCCGAGCTTCTCGACCAGGTGGTCGTAGAGCTGGTCGGAGCCCGCCAGCGAGCAGGAGAGCGTGGAGCACACCTGCAGGTGGTACCTGCCCACGGGCTCGCCGTGATACTCCGAGTAGAAGCTCATCACGCCCTTGACCTCGGTGGGGTGGATGCCGACGATCTCGGCGATCTCGGCGACGCGGGCCTCGCTGACGTGACGCTCGGCGCGTTGCACCTCCCACAGGAGCGGCATCACGGCGCTGCGCCGCCCGTACTCGGGGTAGCGGCCCAGGATCTCGCCGACCAGCGCCCGCTTGTCGGCGAAGAAGGGAGGGATGGTGTCCAGTTCAACCATGCTCGAACCTCACGGCGCGCCCCGCGCCCGGCGGGAGGGCGTTGCCGCCCAGCCTTCCCGCACGCATCGCGTGTCTAGCCCTCACTTGTCCACGTCTCCCATGATCGGGTCCAGGCTGGCGATGTTCACGACCATGTCCGCGAACAGGCCGCCCAGGCAGGCAGGCTCCAGCGACTGCAGGTTGATCAGGCTCGGCACGCGGATCTTCACGCGGTAGGGCATCGAGCCGCCGTCGCTGACGATGTAGTAGCCGAGCTCCCCGCGGGCGCTCTCGGTCGCCACGTAGACCTCCCCGCGCGGCGGATGGAAGCCCTCGGTGACGAGCTTGAAGTGGAAGATGACGGCTTCCATGGAGTTCTCGAGCTCACTCCGCGGCGGCAAGCTGATGCGCCGGTCGGGATCCCTGATGGGGCCCGGCTCCATGCGGTCCACGGCCTGCCGCACGATCTTCATGCTCTCGCGCATCTCGTCGATGCGGATCAGCATGCGGCTGAGGGCGTCGCCGGCGTCGTAGGTGGGCACGTCGAAGTCGTAGTCCTGGTAACCGCTGTAGGGCGCGGCCTTGCGGAAGTCGAGCGGCACGCCGCTGGCGCGCAGGCTGGGGCCGGTCAGTCCCCAGTCGAGCGCCGTCTCGCGGCTCAGCACCCCGATGTTCTTGAGGCGGTTGACGAAGATGTCGTTCTTGGCGAAGAGCCGCTCGTACTGCACGATCATCTTCGGGAAGGTCTCGAGGAACTGGTCGACGGCCGGGAAGAACTCGTCGGGTACGTCGCGGTAGAGGCCACCGACGCGGAAGTAGCCGAAGTTCATGCGCACGCCGCACACCAGCTCGAAGATGTCGAGTAGCGTCTCGCGCTCGCGCATGGTGTAGAAGAACGGCGTCAACGCGCCCATGTCGAGCAGGCCGGTCCCGATGAACACCAGGTGGCTGGCGATGCGGTTGAGCTCGTTGAGCGCCACGCGGATGCGCTCTGCCCGCTCCGGAACGCGCGCGTCCATCAGCTTCTCGACCGACAGCACGTACGCCAGGTCGTGCGAGAAGCCGTGCAGGTAGTCCATACGGTTGGAGTAGGTCACGCACTGCTGGTAGGTGCGGTTCTCCATGGTCTTCTCGAAGCCGGTGTGGAGGTAGCCGATCTGCGGCTTGATGCCGACGATCTCCTCGCCGTCGAGGTCGACCACCAGTCGCAGCACGCCGTGGGTGCTGGGATGCTGCGGGCCCACGTTGATGCGCATGTAGCGCGTCTCGAACTGGCCTCGCTGCTCCTCGCGCGTCACGGTGGCCGCGTGGCCCAGGTCCTTGACGCTCACGGCTTGCCACTCTCCTTACCTTCCATGCCGGCACCCTGGCCGAAGTCCTGCTCGCTCGTGATACCCTTGGCGGCCCCGCCCTTCCAGCCGGTCAGGCCGGGGTCGGCGCCGATGAGGCCGGCGCGGAAGGCGGCAGGGTCGAGGAAGCGCCCCTCGCCGAAGAGCGTGGGCGTCTCCCCCAGCGGGAAGTCCTTGCGGTGGGGGTGGCCCTCGAAGTCCTCGGGGGTGAGCAGCTTGCGCAGGTCCGGGTGTCCTTCGAACACCACACCGAACATGTCGTAGACCTCGCGCTCCATGAAGTTGGCGGCCTTGAACAGGTGCGTGATGGTCGGGAGCGTCTCGCCGTCGTCCAGCTCGACGCGGATGAAGAGCCGTCCGGTGCCGTCGGGGTTCCGCATGTTGTAGACGACGGTGAAGCGCTTGCCCTGATGGCCCGGGTAGGTGAGGTAGTCGATGCCGAAGACGTCCGAGACCATCTCGAAGCCGTTCTCCTTGGCGAGCCGCACGGCCTCGACGACGTGCTCCTTGGGTACCGTGACGCTGACCATGTCCTTGAAGGTGCTGAGCACCCCGCCGAGGGGCTCGAGGGCGTCCACCGTGGCCTTGGTGGCAGCGGCCAGCTCGACGTCGGTCGGCTTGTCGCTCACCGCGACCACCCCTCCACCATCGGCAGCTCCACGCCGTGCTCGTCGAACGCTTCGCCGCGGACCTTCTTCTGCAGCTGCATCACGGCGTACACCAGCGCCTCCGGGCGAGGTGGGCAGCCGGGGACGAAGATGTCGACCGGTACCACCGAGTCGACGTTCTGCACGATGGCGTAATTGTTGAACATGCCGCCAGACGACGCGCAGGCGCCCATGGAGATGACCCACTTGGGGTCGGGCATCTGCTCGTAGACGCGGCGCATGATGGGCGCCATCTTCTTCGACAGCCGCCCCGCCACGATCATCACGTCTGCCTGGCGCGGGCTGGCGCGGAACACCTCCGAGCCGAAGCGCGACATGTCGTTGCGGGCGTTGGTCGACTGCATCATCTCGATGGCGCAGCAGGCCAGCCCGAACGTCGCCGGCCACAGGCTGTTGCTCCGACCCCACGCCACCAGCTTCTCCAGGCCGGAGAACAGGATGCCCTCGTTCTCCAGCTCCTGGACGTCCTTTTCGAAGAGGTCTCTAAGGCCCATACTCACTTCCAGAACAGGACACCCTTGCGGAGGATGTACAGGTACCCCACCGCCAGGACGGCCACGAACATGATCGCCTGCACGTATAGGAAGGCAGGCGCTTCGCGGAACTTGACCGCCAGCGGGTAGAAGAAGGCGGTCTCCAGGTCGAAGATGATGAAGAGCATGGCGACCATGTAGAAGTGGACGGGGAAGCGTTGACGGGCGCTCCCGGACGCCGGCACGCCCGATTCGTAGGCGGCCAGCTTCACGTCCGAAGCCTTCTTCGGACCCAGCACCGCGCTCGCGCCAAGCGCGGCGACGGTGATGAATCCGGCGGCGAGGAACATCATGAGAACGTCTAGGTACAAGGTTCTCGAACACTCCCTTCAGACGAGCAGAAACACCCTCTCCGACGGACGAAACCCGACGCTCATGTGCCGGGTTTCACAACCGCAAACCGTCGACGAGTCTACCAGAGCTTCGAAGCCGTCCACAAGGGAAGTTCTCAGGACATCCGTCCCAGGCGGGCGGGCGGCCCGGCGGCGCCGGCGCCGAGCCGGGCACGCCTGGGGCCCCGCCCCCCACCACCTGCGTGCAACGACCCGCGCAGCGAGCGGCCTCATGTCCTCATTGTGCCCCTTTGAGACGCAGGCCCTGCAACGCGGACCACGAGGTCCGGCTTATTCCCGTCGCTCACGCGGCGGCACCATGCCATCGGGCGCGGACCCGGCCCGCATCCCGAGCGGGCGACATCCGGGACGAGGGTCCCGGCGGCGAGGAGCTGTCGCCGAGCGCCGGGCCCCGGTGGCCTCATCGCGCCCCGAAGACGCCCGAGGCGAGGTGGCGGAAACGCCCTCGGGCACGGTCCATTCCGCGTTCGGACGGGCCTTGACAGGTCCTGGGGGCGTCCATATACTACTGAGGCTGTTGGGTCGTTAGCTCAGTTGGTAGAGCAGCTGACTTTTAATCAGCGGGTCATAGGTTCGAGTCCTATACGACCCACCACAGATGAACCGCAGGCAGGATGGCCCCTTCGACTAGTGGTTAAGGTCACCACCCTTTCAAGGTGGCGGCACGGGTTCGAATCCCGTAGGGGTCACCAGGAGGGAGGCGCCTTTGGCGCCTCCTTTCTACTTCCATCACCCTCGCCCGTGCCGTGCCTTCCCGCCGGCCGCGGCCGGGCGACCCGGCTACCCGCGGCTCGCCCAACCGGTGAGCTCGAGGAAGGCATCCACCACCGTCGGGTCGAAGTGCGTCTCCGCACCGTCACGGATGTGCTCCAGCGCCTGCTCGCGGGTCCAGGCAGGGCGGTAGGGCCGGTTGCTGGTGAGGGCGTCGAAGACGTCGGCCACCGCGAAGACCCGGGCCGCCAGGGGGATCTCGTCGGCCCGAAGGCCCCGCGGATAGCCGGTGCCGTCCCAGCGCTCGTGGTGAGCATAGGGGATGTCCAGCGCCTGGCGAAGGAACGGGATGGGGTACAGCAGGTCGTGCGCCAGGACCGGGTGGCGGCGCATCACGACCCACTCCGCCTCGTCGAGTGGACCTGCCTTCTGCAGGATGGAATCGGGCACCCCCAGCTTACCGATGTCGTGGAGCAGCGCGCCGCGCCTGGCCTGCGTGAGCGCCTCGTCGTCGAGTCCAAGGGCGCGGCCGAGCGCCAGCGTCAGCTCCGTCACG
>Ga0307440_1001149_pt1 | contig 12993 bp, 12 predicted proteins | sample SalMarWE160410MG_FD_202150 | JGI IMG/M metagenome (GOLD analysis project Ga0307440, IMG submission 202150) | Salt marsh sediment microbial communities from the Plum Island Ecosystem LTER, Massachusetts, United States - WE1604-10 | ecosystem: Environmental > Aquatic > Marine > Intertidal zone >... | reverse complement strand
TCTGGGGCATCCTCGACTTTCGATCAATTGAGGTCATACTCTTCTAAAACTCCATCTTTTCTTGGTAGTTGCACAAAAATGCAGGAAAAGGCAAGCAAAAACTTGCAAAAGATCAGAGCGTTTTATTCGCCTTCGCCAGTATACCCTGGAAGCTTGTCGGCGCCCAGCGGACTTGTCCGCCTTGGAGGATCCTGGTTACGGGGCTGCGGGAAGTTTCATTAAAGGAGGAATATATTCTTTATTTAGCCCGTGGTTTTCGATCCCTAACCTCTGATCTCGCATTGTGGCGTTTCACATATTTTAATTGATCTGCCGCTATAAATAATAGTACTAAAAGATATCCTAATTCCTGCATACGAAATTTATAGTCGGTGCTGTGCCGGCCGCTGGAAATTAAATAAGATGAAGCTTCCTACACTGATCATACATTTTTTGCCGTCTCTTGGATTTATTCTCGCCCTGGTCCTTCTTGCGCATATTTTAAAACAAGGAAAATCGCCTGCCAGCACACTGGCGTGGTTAATGGCCATTATCTTTGTTCCTTATATCGGTGTGCCGCTTTATTTGATATTCGGCGGCCGCAAAATGACACATATGACGGCATCGAAACAGATGCTTCCGGTTTTTTCTGCGGAACAGTCGCTCCATAGCGATAAATATCAGCCATTGACCTCGGAAATCTTCCGGGGAGGATTCCCGCTGACTCAGGGTAACAGCGTTGAAATTCTTACCTCGGGAGAACAGGCGTATCGAAAAACGCTGGCGTTGATTCAGAGCGCAACACACACGATTCATACGGCCACGTTTATCCTCGGTAAAGATGTCGTCGGAAAAAAGATCATCGAAAATCTGGCGCATAAAGCCTCCCAGGGCGTCAGCGTATTTCTGCTGCTGGACGCGCTCGGTTGCGCCAAAATCCATCGAAGTTTCCTTTCACCATTGTTGAACGCCGGCGGCCGGGTGGCTTTCTTCATGCCGATGTTGCATCTGCCCTTCCGCGGACGCGCCAACTTGAGAAACCATCGTAAAATATTGCTGGTGGACGGTACGACGGCTATCGTCGGCGGTATGAACCTCGCTCATCATTACATGGGGCCCGACAAAAATGTAGATTACTGGCAGGATCTTTCATTGCATATCGACGGGCCTGCCGCTGCGCAGGTATACGAAATTTTCCGTTCAGACTGGAAATTTGCCGCTCGGGAAGATCTTGACAGCTTCAGTCTTCCGGGCGGAAACAAAGAAAGAACTTCCGGCACGGTGATGCAGTTCATGGCCAGCGGCCCGGATGTGGAGGAAGACGCCTTGCGTGATGCATTGATTGGCGCATTATTCCGGGCAAAGCACCGGGTTTGGATTGTCACCCCTTATTTCGTCCCGGACGATCTGCTGCTGGAAGCGCTATGCATGGCCGCCAGAAGAGGGATTGATCTTCGCCTTATTGTACCCAAAAGATCAAATCATCGTTTGGCGGATCTGGCCCGCGAGGGTTACCTGTCTCGTCTCCAGAAATACGGGGTCAATATACTTCTCTATCGCCCCCGTATGCTGCATGCCAAAGCGTTGCTCATCGACGATGTCGTCGCTGTAACCGGCTCTGCCAACATGGATATGCGCAGTCTGATGCTCAACTATGAAGTGGCTTTGTGCATGTATTCACCGGATATCATTGACCGTTTAGACGCCTGGATGAGGATGCTGATGGCCAAATGCGTTGTCCGGGAACCTCGCCGGAGCTCTTCTCTTGCCATTATCGAGGGGGTGGGGCGTCTTTTTGCCCCGTTATTGTAAATGAGATATGCTCACACAAATATTGTTGCAAGGAACTGGAAAACATTATCGGATTTTTACGTCAATGTTTTCGGCTGCACCGTAAAACCACCCGAGAGAAGGCTATCCGGCGACTGGCTGGATCAGGCTACCGGCTTATCCCACGCCGAATTGGAAGGGGTTCATTTACTGCTGCCCGGACATGGGGAGAGCGGTCCGACTTTAGAAATATTTTCTTACAAACATACATATGAGTGCGAGCCTGTCATGGCCAACTATACCGGCATTACCCATATTGCCTTCGAAGTCGAAGATGTTGAAAAAATATTTCGCGATGCATTAAAACGCGGGGCGACTCGATTAGGTGAGGTTACTGAAAAAACAATTGACGGTATTGGGGTGTTGACGTTCGTTTACTTGAGAGATCCTGAGGGAAATATCATAGAAATACAATCTTGGAAGAAATAATCACACCGGATAATCCGATCCTGATTTTAAAGAGGTACGTTATGACCGATTCGAATCTTCCTCCCTCATTTTTCCGGCAAATCGGAGAAAGACACTATGAACCAACCGAAGCCACCATCGGACCCTGGTCTTCGGATTCGCAGCATGGCGGACCACCTTCGGCATTGATGGCAAGCGCTTTGCAAAGATTTCCATCTCCCGGAAACTTAAAAATCGCCAGAGTGACCATTGAATTTTTTAGTGCAGTGCCGATCAAACCCTGTGAAATCAAAGTCGAGAAGGATCGCGCCGGCAAAAAGATAGAACTTCTTAGAGGTCAATACGTATCAGAAGGAAAAATTGTTTTGCTTGCCCATGCCTGGCGCATAAAATCGCAAGTCGGGATATCCGAACCCGTATCCGATGGGTTTGAAATGCCGCTGCTTCCCGGGCCACAAGTCCAGAAATCTTATCCGGATTCGATACCAAGGGAAGCAACGGCAAGAGCATGCACACCTTGTTCGTAAGACCAAGATAAATAGAGCATGAAACTTGAATCACTTCGCGCATATCTTCTCAAGAAAAAAGGGGCATCCGAAGATTTTCCCTTTGGACCTGAAGTAATGGTTTTTAAAGTCGGCGGCAAAATGTTTGCCATTGTTTTTTTGGAAGATTCCCCTTTGAGTATGAATCTTAAATGCGATCCTGATCTCGCCATGCACTTTCGCGAGTTCTATAAAGCGGTTCAGCCGGGCTATCATATGAACAAAAAGCACTGGAATACCATTTTTTTGGATGGTTCCATACCGGATGATGAAATATTCGCCATGATTAGCGACTCATATGACTTGGTGGTCAAGGGTTTGAAAAAAGCGGAGAAGCTAAGGCTTAAGAAATTAATCGACGATTAAGAATCGCTGCTATCAATTCAATACGGCGTTCAGGTCGTCAAATCCAAACCAGGGCAACCCAATAGGAGGTTAAAAATGCAGGCACGTGCACCCCTTATGATAGAACACCGTTTGATCGAGAGAATGATTGCGATCATCACGGAGATGCTTTCAAAAATCGAGAAAGTACAAAAGGCCGATCCGGTTCTGATCGATACAGCGGTTGACTTTATTCGTACATATGCCGACAAAACACATCACGGAAAAGAGGAAGATATTCTTTTCAGAGATCTTAAAGAAAGGAAGTTGTCCGAAGAAGACCGGCGCTTGATGAACGATTTGATTGAGGAACATATTCTCGGACGAAAATTAACCGAAAGCCTTATAAAAGCGAACGATCGATATCGAAAGGGAGACTCAGGAGCGTTGTCGGAAATCATATCCGGACTCCGGCGGCTGACGGACTTTTATCCGAAACACATCGAAAAGGAAGACAAGGTATTCTTCCCGGCAGCCCGACAATATTTTTCCGAACAGGAAGATCAGGCCATGCTCGATGAATTTTGGGAATTCGATAGAAAAATGATCCATGATAAATATATCTCTGTAGTCGAAACATTGGAAAACGGATGACGGATTTGAAACCGCGGCTTTTAAAGTCGCTGGTGAACTTTTGGGGATTGGTCTCAATAACGAAAAAAAGATTTTTCGCATTTCAATTTTTTTTGACAACGAGTTAAGTTTTTATAAAGGAGGGATACAAAATGCCAGCCATTCGAAAAATCCGGAAAGTCCTCAAGAGCAAGCCCACGATTGAAGGCGCCGGCGTCCACCTGAAAAGAGTGTTTGGATTCAGCGAAGTGCCCGCGTTCGATCCATTCCTGCTTTTAGATGATTTTCGTTCCGATCATCCAGGCCATTATCTGAAAGGTTTCCCCTGGCATCCCCATCGTGGGATCGAAACCATCACCTATGTCTTGAAGGGGGACGTCGAACACGGCGACAGTCTTGGGAACAAAGGCATTATCGGCTCGGGGGATGTACAGTGGATGACGGCCGGGAGCGGAATCATCCACCAGGAAATGCCGAAAGGAGACAGAGACGGTAAAATGTACGGATTTCAGCTCTGGGCCAATCTGCCCGCCCGGCAAAAGATGATGGATCCGCGGTATCGAGATGTCGTCGACGAACATATACCCGAAGTCAAACTTTCCAATGGTACGCGCATCAAGATCATTTCCGGAGAGGTTTCCGGTATTAAAGGCCCGGTACAGGATGTTGTCATCGATCCGGAATATATCGATGTTACGGTTCCGGCACGTTCGGAATTCAGACACGCCACGAAACAGGGCCGTACGGTCTTTGCTTACATTATCGAGGGGCGTGGATATTTCTGCGAGGAAAAAAATCCGTTTACCTATGAAGCCCAGGGCGCAAACTACTTCGACATTCAACGCGATCCATTTGTCGGAAACGAAACGATTGTGCTTTTCGCTGATGGTGACGAAATAACGGTTCTTACCGAGGAGCATTCAGTTAGATTCCTCCTGATTTCCGGTAAGCCCATCAATGAACCTGTTGCGTGGTATGGTCCCATCGTCATGAACACCCAGGACGAATTAAAAATCGCTTTTGAGGAGTTTAACCAAGGGACTTTCATCAAATACAAAGGTTGAATGCATTAAGCGCATGACCGCAATATTCAATATCGAGAGGAAGACGAAACAATGGAAATAGCGCCTGAAGACCTGCCATGGCAATCGGTTTACAAGATCCTTATCGGTTCGGTTGTGCCGCGCCCGATCGGCTGGATTTCGACGGTGAATTCGGCGGGCCGGCCGAACCTGGCCCCTTTTTCTTTCTTCAATGCCGTATGTGCCAATCCGCCTCATGTATTATTTTGTCCCAGCGTTCGCATCGAAGATTGCCAACCCAAAGACTCGCTTCAAAATGTTCGGGCTACCGGCGAGTTTGTCGTGAATATCGTCACGGCGGCGCTGGCTGAGGCCATGAATCTGACCTCTACAGACCTGCCCGATGACGTGAACGAATTCGAGATCGCCGGTCTGGCCGTAAGCCCTTCTTCAGCAGTACGACCGCCGCGTGTGGCTGCGAGCCCCATACATTACGAGTGCAAAGTGGTCCACATCTTGGAACTGGGAGATCAGCCCGGCGCAGGCAACGTGGTTATCGGGAGGGTCGTGCATCTCCATGTGGATGAATCGGTTTTGTTCGGCGGCGACAAAATCGATCTGGCGAAACTCAAACCCATCGGCCGCCTGGGAGGCAATGGATACTGCAGGGTCACGGATCTGTTTAAAATGGTCCGGCCGACATCTCAAATTAAAGCAGAGTAGAAGCCGCCTCAAAAAAGTCTTTTCGTCCGATCCGCCTGAGGCGAACAAGTATCGGCGTTGAGCCCTCGTATCAAGTCCTCGACATACGTGAGTATGCGTGTCGAAGATCCCGTTAACAAACGGGGCGGGTTGATCCTCGGCCTCGCGTTCTTGTCCCGCCGATCTTGGGCGGGAGATCTCGACCGAAAATCCTAATTTTGAGATGACTTCTAGCTCCTTCTGGAGATCGAGTCAAAAAAGAAAAAAGACTTGACACCTGCTTTTAAGCAATTGTATGCAATTTATATAGAGCGGAATTTGCATAATTGACGGATCCGCTCGACTTCTGAATGCGGATATAGCTTAAATCATTAATTATAATAGGGTAATGCCCGGATGATTGAAAAAGATCCGACCACTCGTACGCTTCCAACGGTTTGTATACAATATAAAGCATGTTTTGTGGGTTATGAACAAGATTTCCGATAAGCCTCTGGCCACGCAGGTGGCGGAGGAGATCCGGCGTCTCATCCGCGCCAACAAATTGGTGAGCGGACAACGGTTGAGCGAGCAGCGGCTGTGCGAAAGGCTCGGCGTCAGCCGCACCCCCCTTCGGGAGGCCCTGCGTATACTCAGCGCCGAAGGTCTGGTAACCATATCCCCCAATAAGGGAGCGCGCGTGGCCGAATCTTCCATTGAAGACACCTTTCATATGTTCGAAGCCATGGGGGTTCTGGAAGGAAGCTGTGCCCGCCTCGCCGCCGAGCGGCTGACGGACACGGACCTGGAAAAAATGGAAAGTCTCCATGAACAGCTGGAAACATCCCACAGAAACGGTGATCCCGAAAGTTATATGAGCTGGAACAGAGAATTTCACGAGTTTGTTCAGGAAAAGGCAGGCAATCCGGTTTTGGGAAGAATCGTCTCCGGTCTGCGGGACGTTATTTTGCTCCACCGCTATCGCCAGATTTATCGCCCGGGGCGATTTGACGAGTCCATGGAGGAGCATCGCAGGCTCATTGAGGCCTTTCGGGCGCGGGACAGCGAGCGCGCCGAACGTCTGATGCAGACGCATCTGCAAAAACAGTGTCAGGCGCTTGTTACCTATTACGCAGAGAAAGGAAAGGAGGTTGTCTATCCGGGCGACTGAAAGATGCCGTTAAACAAGTAATGCTTTGGGACCGTGAAAATCGGTCGAGACGGGCAGCCCGTCATTACCCGTTATGGGGACAGATAAGCTGTCCAGCCATCCATAAACCGTAAAACCAACATAAGGAGGGGTCCAAATGCGTACAAAAAACATCTATTTTATTTTTACAATCACTCTTTTTGTAGCGTGTGGCCTGCTGTTTACTCCCAAACCTTCGCAGGCCGCCTCGGTCACCTTGAAGGTTTCACATCAATTTGCCGCCGGCGATGTACGCGACCTCATGGCGCGCGCTTTCGGAGACATGGTGACCAAAAAGACCAACGGCGAAATCAAGTTCCGGTATTATCCCGCCGCCTCTCTTTTCAAAGCCAAGGAGCAGTGGGACGCCATGCGAAACGGCGCCCTGGACATGTCGGTATTGCCCCTTGATTATGCTTCCGGAAAGGTTCCCCAATTGTCCATCACGTTGATGCCCTGCACCGTGACCAGCGTTAAGCAGGGTGCGTCCTGGAGAAACAAACCCATCGGCAAGAAAGTCGCAGCGGTGATGGAGAAAAACGGCGTCAAAAACCTGGTATGGGCCTGGTTTAGCGGGGGTATCGGCAGTAAAGTCAGGCAGGTGGTGCTGCCCGAAGACGTCAAAGGACTTAAGATGCGGGCAGCAGGAAAAAAGTTCGAGTACATGCTGCGGGAGGCCGGAGCATCCATCACGAGCATGCCTTCCTCCGAAGTCTACCATGCCCTTTCTACCGGCGTGCTCAACGCCATGCTGACCTCGTCGGCGTCTTTCGTATCCTATAAGTTGTATGAAGTACTGAAGTACATCAACATTCCGCGTGACTATTCCATCTGGTACATGGCGGAGAACCTGGTCATGTCCAAAAGTAGTTGGGACCGGCTGACGCCGAAACAACAAAAGATCTTTATGGAAACGTCTGAGTGGATTCATGATAAATGGATTCCCCAGCACTTCAAAGGCCTGGTCGACAAGGAGATCGATGCCTTTACCAAAGCGGGCGCGAATATCCATTACATGACCAAAGGCGAATTCGATCAATGGCTGGCGTTTGCCAAAAAGACCGCCTGGAAAAACTATGCCCAGACGGTTCCGGGCGGCCAGGAATATTTGGATCTCGCCCTGGATGCGATGAAATAAGCGAAAATGCCTAATCCGGGTTCTCTCAGGCGCCCTTTGTACGAACCTGTGACCCGATGGGCGCCCGGTCGGGCGCGAGGGCTTGGTTTGCCCCGGCGGACAAAGACTAAGTGAAACCCGGAAGAGACAGGGGAAGAGACGATGAAGAAGGTTTTTGCCAAATTGATTTGGGTTATTGACGGTCTGACCCTTCTAACGGGCTGGCTGGCGGCCTTGTCCCTGGTTGCCGCCGCCTTGATCATTACCGAAGCCGTTATTGTTCGAAAGCTTTTCGGCGTCTCAACCATCTGGCAAATCGAGGCTTCCGTATATCTGTTGATGTTCAGTGTATTTGCAGGCGCACCTTTTGTGCAGAAGAATGAAAGCCATCTGAATGTGGACCTGCTGATCATCCATTTTTCACCCAGGACACGCGAAATCATCCTGATCGTTGTCTCCATCGCCACCTGCCTGTTGGCACTGCTACTGGCCTGGTATGCGTGGCCCATGTGGTGGGAAAGTATCGTAAGGCACGAGCATTCCGAATCCCTTTGGGGGCCTCCCCTCTGGATTCCTTATTTTTTTCTGCCGCTGGGAATGAGTCTGCTGTTTCTTCAATACATTGTATACATCTGGAGGAAAATCGACGCATTGAAAAAGGGAAAATATGAATGAATACGTGCTTGCCGTGTTGTTGTTCGGAAGCGCCTTTGTCTTGCTGATATCCGGCATTCCCATCTGGGCCGGGCTTGCCGGGATATCCGTAGCGGCCATTGTCATTTTTTCACCCAACCTGCTGCACGCGCTGCCTTACACATTGTATGGCAGTATGGACAATTTCGCGCTCCTGGCCATTCCGCTTTTCATTTTGCTCAGCGCGCCCATTGCAGCGTCTCAGGCAAGCAAGGATCTTTATGAGACATTGCACAAGTGGCTTCATAAAGTCCCCGGGGGAATCGGCATTGCCAACATGATCGGGTGCGGTATATTCGCCGCTTTATGCGGATCGAGTCCGGCAACGGCCGCGGCCATCGGCGGAATCGGTATACCGGAGATGCGCCGGAGAGGATATTCTCCGGCACTGGCGACCGGACTGATTGCCCATGGCGGGACCTTCGGCATTCTCATTCCGCCCAGCGTCACCATGATCCTCTACGGGGTGGCGACCGAAACATCCATCGGAAAGTGCTTCATCGCCGGTGTCATCCCCGGAATCCTGCTGGTACTGCTGAGCTGTGTATGGGTGGGCGCGGTATTCGTTTACCGAAAGTTCCATCCGGCCAAGCGCGGGTCTTTATATTACATCGAAGTTGAGCAACAGGGAATTGCAGAGACGTTTCTCTGGCGCGAGCGATTCGCCTCTTTGGTCAAAGTATTGCCCTTCGTGTTGATTATTTTCGGTATCATGGGCTCTCTGTACGGCGGATGGGCCACACCCAGCGAGGCCGGAGGTCTCGGGGCGGTTCTTTCTTTGGTTTGCGTCATGGTCATCTACCGCGTCTACCGGCCTCGCCAACTGTGGAACATCTTCATCAAGGCCCTTAATGAGAGCACCATGATCCTGATGATCATGGCTGCCGCCTTGATTTTTGCCTGGGTTTCGTCAGATTTGTATGCGACCCAGACCCTGGGAGAGCTGATACTGAAGCTTCCGCTGGGTAAATGGGGTATCATCTTTTTCATCAATATTTTTCTGTTGATTCTTGGCTGTTTTATTCCGCCCGCGGCCGTGATTTTGATGGTAGCCCCCCTGCTTTTGCCCATCATAAAGGGATTGGGGTTCGATCCTGTCTGGTTCGCCGTGATTATGACCGTCAATTTAGAGATCGGGCTGGTAACGCCGCCGGTGGGTCTCAACCTGTATGTGGTCAAAAGCATTGCCCCGGACATTCCCATGTCCAAGGTTCTGCTGGGAGCAGCACCGTTTGTGTTGATCGACTGCCTGCTCATCGTACTTTTGTGTATCTGGCCTCAACTGGCGCTGTGGCTGCCCAACAAAATGATTGGCTGATTATGGAGAAATCAATGCACACTGAATCCATTCGTTCCTGGTTTGAAAGTTCTTGCTTGAAATGGCATAACAAGAAGGCGATTACCTTTTTTCGTGACGGCAAAATCGAAACCGTTCTGACGTATTCTCAATTGGAACACGACATCTCGGGATTCGCAGAGACCCTGATCTCACGCGGCGTTGCCAAAGGGGACCGGGTCCCTTTGTTCATGGAAAAATCATTGATATCTGTTGTCGCGCACTTTGCGCTGCAAAAGATCGGCGCAGTTTCGGTCCCATTGAATCCGGGTTTCAAGAAAGGTGAAATGCAGTATCTGCTAAAGGATGCCGACGCCGCACTTGTGCTGGCCGATGAAGGAAAGGGCCGTTTCATTCGGGAAATCGATCCGCACGTTCACGTCATGGAACTCCCCACGCATAAGCCCTACCAGGAAGGGATATCCTTGGAATTGTCTTCCCGTACCCATACAGAGACGGCCCTTGCGCCGGAAGACCCGGGCGTGATCATCTATACGTCCGGTACGACCGGTGACCCCAAAGGGGCCGTTCTCACTCAGGGAAACCTGGTCCATGACGCGGCAAATGTCATCGACGTGTGGGAAATCGGCCACGAGGATGTTCTATGCCATGCCTTGCCCCTTTTTCATGTTCATGGGCTCTGTTTTGCGCTGCACACCGCGCTGTTGAGCGGCGTCCACGTGCTGATGCTGGATCGTTTCGAACCTTCGAAAATTCTGGACGTACTGGCATGCAAAGAAGAAGACCGGACTTGCACCGTCTTTATGGCGGTGCCTGCCATGTACACCCGGCTGCTCGATGCCATGGAAGACCGGCCCCGGGATTTTTCCCATATTCGCCTGCTCACTTCCGGATCGGCGCCCCTGCTGGTAAAGGATTTCCATCGCATCGAACAAATGTTCGGAAGACAACCGGTGGAACGTGAAGGCATGTCGGAAACCGGCATGAACTTCTCTAACCCTCTCAAAGGCAATCGGAAGCCGGGCTCCATCGGTCTTCCTCTGCCGGGCCTGTCGGTCCGAATTGTGGATCCCGACACGTTTGCGGATGTTCCTCCCGGAGAAAACGGGGAAATTTGGCTCAAGAGTGCTTCCATCACCCCCGGATATTGGCGCAAGCCCAAGGAAACCAGGGACAATTTCGAGAACGGCTGGTTTCGAACCGGAGATTTGGGATATGTCGATGAAGAGGGTTACTATTACCTGACGGACCGGATCAAACATATCATCATCACGGGAGGAGAAAACGTATCCGCCAAAGAAGTCGAGACTGTCATCAACCGCATCGACAACGTCGTCGAATCTGCCGTGGTGGGTATTCCGGATCCCAAATGGGGAGAAAAGGTGGTTGCGGCGGTCGTGACCGAAGCAGGAGCCGGACTCGATCCGGATGCGGTAAAGACCTTTTGCAAAGAACACCTGCATGACTGGAAATGCCCGAAAGAAATCATATTCGTCGCCGAAATCCCCAGAAACACAATGGGTAAGGTGCTTAAGGAAAAAGTCAAAGGGATTTTCGGCAAAGATTGAAACCGCGCGGATAGCGGGGTTGTGGCAGGTTGGCTCGGATTTTCGACAAAGGAGGCACGCATGGATTTTTCTTCAAATACAGTGCTCATTACAGGCGGCGCATCCGGGATCGGATTTGCCCTTGCACAGCGATTTATTCAAGGGGGAAGTCAAGTCATCATCTGCGGCCGCAGAGAATATAAATTAAAAGAGGCCCGATCAAAATATCCCCAACTGGCTTATCGGGTGTGCGACGTGGCCGAACCCACCGAACGAATAGCGTTGTATAAATGGGTAACGGAAACCTGCCCCGGCTTGAATATACTTATCAACAATGCAGGGATTCAGCAACGTATTGACTTGAAACAAACACCCGATTGGGAAACCCTGAATCAAGAGGTGGCGATCAATCTCGAAGCCCCGATCCATCTTTCATCCCTTTTTATCCCCCATCTTTTGAAACAAAAACAGCCGGCAATCATCAATGTCACATCAGGGCTTGCCTTTGTGCCGCTGGCGAACGCGCCGGTTTATTGCGCGACAAAAGCCGCGCTGCATTCATTTACCCTTTCGCTACGGCACCAACTATCCGCTTCGCCGATTGCCGTCATCGAAATCATTCCCCCTGCGGTCAATACCGATCTCGGGGGAAAAGGCCTGCACACCTTCGGTGCGCCCCTCGATGCGTTCACAGATGCCGTAGCAGAACAACTGAAAACAGGAAGCATTGAAGCGACCTACGGCTTTTCGGTTGAATCGAGCCGGGCAACCCGCGAACAGTTGGAAGCCATCTTCAAGCAGATGAACCAACCCTAGCCGGCCAAGAGATGACGTAAACAATCTTGATACACCGGCTATTTTCCCCAAGTTGGCAAAGCAATTTGTTTTTCGTCAACGAGGTGATCCTGACAATAGATAAAATCAAATTATTTTGATATGTTGCAGTTTCTTTTTAAATATTTTGCCCGCTGGTTTTCAAGCGTCTTGGTTCGGTGTCGATATTAAAGATAAAAATGCACGTATTGAATCGGTATCGGTTGACAACGACCTTATTCATACCTAAATTTATATTTCGTGAAGATGCGGGAAGCTCTCTTTGAGCCCCCTATCTGCCAACCATCGATTGGCCTGTCGAGACTTCAAGACCTGCCTGCATCCCGGAGATAGACTAAAACTTGAAGTTGATCTCAATAAATTCTTTTCGTCCGATATCGGCGTTGCGCCCTCGTTTCAAGTCCTCGACATACTTGAGCATGTGTGTCGGAGATTCGTTAACAGACGGGGCGGATTGATTCTCGGCCTCGTGTTCTTGTCCCGCCGATCTTAGGCGGGAGATTTCTACCAAAATCTTAATTTTGAGATAACTTCTATATAATTTTGGGTTCAAGATTTGATTTTATTGGAAAAAGCTCAGCACTTGAGCCGAGACCGGAACATGCAGTGCAAACTGAAAAAGACAGCGGAATAGAAGGAGTCAAAAATGGAAAATATCAATATCCTCGGAATCGCCGGGAGTCTCCGGCAAAGCTCATACAACCGTGCAGCATTGCGGGCGGCCAAATCCCTCGTACCGGATAACGCAGTGCTGGACATCTTCGACCTCGACGGCATTCCGGGCTTCAACCAGGATGACGAACAAAATCCGCCGGAGCGAGTCGTCGAACTGAAAAAGCGCGTGCTGGCTGCCGACGCAATTTTATTCGTGACCCCCGAGTACAACTACTCGAT
>Ga0307440_1001148_pt1 | contig 13007 bp, 9 predicted proteins | sample SalMarWE160410MG_FD_202150 | JGI IMG/M metagenome (GOLD analysis project Ga0307440, IMG submission 202150) | Salt marsh sediment microbial communities from the Plum Island Ecosystem LTER, Massachusetts, United States - WE1604-10 | ecosystem: Environmental > Aquatic > Marine > Intertidal zone >... | reverse complement strand
CAACGATCAGGTCGCCGAGACACTCTACCTGTCCAGCGTGACACTGGCCGAGCTGCTGTTCGGCATCGCTGCTTTGCCGGCCGGCAAGCGAAAGAACAGGCTGGCCCGTGCACTCGACGGCTTGATGAATTTGTTCGAGGGCCGCGTGCTGCCGTTCGACGCAGACGCGGCGCGCCATTATCCCGAGCTGGCCATGACGGCCCGGAACGCCGGGCGAGGCTTCCCGACGCCGGACGGACATATCGCTGCCATCGCCGCATCGCGTGGCTTCATGGTGGCATCCCGCGACACGTCACCCTATGAGGCAGGCGGGCTGCAAGTCATCAATCCGTGGGAGACGTAAGGGGGGCGCATTCCGCACTACATACCCTCCATGGCTGCCGGCGGTTTTCCGCCGGGCCGCCTTCAGTTATTCACGCTCGGCGATAACGGCGATTCAACAGGATTGGCCGTGCTTGAAATACATAACCATGGGCGTCATCAGCCCAGGGCACGACGATCGCTTTCCGAGTGCAAGCCAGGCACGGTCACCCACCGAGAAGTACGCCGTCCGTGTCGGCACGCGCAACCATGCACGCTTCAGGGCCAAGGACTCGCCGAACGGATGCACAGGAAACCTGTCTTCGAAATTTCGGGAGTGGCTTGGCCCCACGGACCGCATCCGGTTCCGAAACCTGCTCGACACCAGCCAGATCAAAAGGAAACGTTTACACCGAGCGGACAACTATTGGTATGTAGATACAGAGGAGTGTCATGAATCATGAAAAGCTGATTACTACGGTAGGTTCGAATCCACTTCCCGTTGCGATATCGATTCTCGCGCTCCAGCCGAAGCAGGTTTATCTGGTCCATACGCCAGATGTGGTGAAAATCGTGGATCGAGTATCGGCCCTGTTGCATGACAAGTTGGACGGTTGTGAAACGAGAGCGGTGCTTGTCAGAGAACACCGGAGTGCCACCGAGATTTGGAGGGCGCTCGAAAACCTGAAGGTTGTGGACGGATCCACGTCAATCAATTACACCGGTGGCACCAAGCTCATGGCTGTGCATTCGCGGGCACTCTGGAAAGAGAAAGGGGGGCTGAATCGCAACGCGAGCTATCTGGGTGCCGATGGACGGCTCTATTTCGACGACCCCGCTGTCGATCCTTGGCGCAGCGAGAAATTGCCCAAGCTCACACTTGTGGAGCTGTGCAAGCTGCATTTTGGAAAGGAGCCTTCGGCCGGTGCTGAAGAGCACGGAATCGAAAAGCGACGGGACTTTGCCGACAGGATACGCCAGTTCGTCATCGATAAGGACTGGCGAACCTATGCTGACCTGATGCCTCCAGTTTACGGCGACGACAAGGGAAAGATTGATCTACCAGAGCAAGGACTTAAAGGTTTGTACGCATCCTGGAACGCGAGCAACAAAAAGAACTTCAAGTCGACGGGTGTTTTCTCAGCCATGGACCTGTCGAGGCTGTTCTCTGCCCTTGCCGTACCCGCAAATGACCTGGATGGATTGAGCGCCTGGTTGCGCGGCGACGAATACACATCGGCCAGCGGTGAGAAAAAGAAGAAGGCGCGTCGGGATGATGCCACCTGGCTTTGGGGGAACTGGCTTGAGGTCTGGCTTGCCGAGGAGTTAGCAAGCGCACGCACGAGCGCCGGAGAACCTCTGTTCGACGAAGTGCACCAGAGCGTAAAGGTTGGTGAGGAGCCTGACAATTTCGAGATGGATGTCGTTGCCGTACGGGGCTTCCGGGTCTTCTTGTTTTCCTGCACCGTCGATTCGCGAAGGGAACTGGTCAAGTCGAAGCTGTTCGAGGCGTCCAACCGTACTGCTCGCATCGGTGGTGAGCACGCCAGAGCCGCCATGCTCTGTTTGCATCCCAGACCCCAGGAGGTGCTTCAGTCCGTTCGCGAGGAGCATTGGGAGGGTTACGACCGGCTGCGGCTCTTCGGTGCGCCCCATGTGCTCGGTGGTGCGGCAGCTTGTGAGTTACCTTCGGGCGAGGATTCAGCGCAGGATGTCACTCTGTTGGACGGCATTCGTTCTTGGGTGGAGGGATGAGGATGTTGTCGCTCTACGACCTCACGGGGATTCAGCGCTATATCTTCGGCTCCAATGTGCTGAAGGAGAACCTGGGCGGCTCGTTTCTGGCCAAGGAGGCTTTGGAGACCTGGCTCCAGCAGATTGCGCAAGAAGAAGGCGCGAAATGGGTGTGGGCTGGTGGCGGCAATGCCATGGTGAAGGCTGGAAGCGCACCGGCGGCGCTCGCTGTCGCGACTCGCTTGAGCCGGATGCTGCACGAGAAGGCCCCAGGCCTTCATGTCTCCTGTGCCCACGTGGAGTGGGACGGCGCAACCGATACCTTTCGACCGGCTTATACGAAGGCCCAATCCCTCGTTCAGCAACACAAGCTGGGCCGTTGGCCCGCCGCGGATTTCGACGGCGGGGGCGTCACGGCCCTGTGCGCTACCACGGGCGAGCCCGCCGTCTCGTGGGATGAAGACAAGAAGAAATGGATCGGTCCGGTGAGCAAGGCGCGGCTGGAGGCGAGCGACGAGGCAAGGCAGGACTTGGCGGGGCATTTCGACCTCCAGCCATACCGAGTCAAGGAAAACAATCTCGTCTGGACCGACGAGATCGACCGCCTGGGGCGTTCCCGTGGTGCCCGAAGCCTGGTCGGTGTCATCCACTTCGACGGCAACGGCATGGGCGAGCGCTTCCGCGCAGCATCGGACTCCCGCGAAAGCCTCCGGACGCTTTCAGAGGCCGTCAAGGAAGCGGGCCGGCAAACGCTAAAGGAGTCTCTGCGCTGGGTGGCCTCACGTCTCCCGGGTATCACGGACCCCGATCGAGGGGGCTTCGAATTGCATCCCCCGGACGACAAAGGCCGCGACGGACCACGCTGTTTTCCGGTGCGCCCCATCGTTTACGGGGGCGATGACATCACCCTGGTGTGCGAGGGGCGGATCGCGTTGGACCTGGCGGCGGAGCTGCTGCGGCAATGGAACCGAGCGACGCGTGAGCTGCCTCCCCAGGAGGCGCACGCCTGCGCGGGGGTCGCCCTGGTGCATGCCCACTACCCCTTCTATCGCGCCTGCGGTCTTGCTGAAGGGCGTTGCCACACCGCCAAAGAGAAGTTGCGGGAGACGGGACAAGACTCATCGGCCTCCTGTCTTGATTGGGAGCTGGTAGCCGGAGCCGGCCTGGCGGCGGAGGATGGGGATGACGGAGACGAACGCTGCGCGACGGGGGAGCGCTTACATGCCGGTCCCTATTACGTGCTGGGCGATCCCCCGTCCACGGAACCCTACCGTGACTGGAAATGGTTTCGCGAGACCCTGGTGGGTGCATTGCAGGCACAGGACGAGCGCCGCACCCGGTTCAAGGCACTCGCCCGGGTGTTGCGGGAGGGCCCCAAGGCGACCGGCGTGGAGCTCGCTCGCTGGCGCGACCGTTTTGGCCTGGACCGGTCCGACCGGGACCCGCGCGAGCACAAAGCCATTGACGGTGGCCTGTGGCTGCCGGAGGCCGCGGGCTATGCCCTGCGGGACGGCTTCGGAGCCGAAGAGACCCCTTACCTGGATGCAATCGAGCTGATGGACCGAGTGCTGCCGGCGGCATGCTACGACAAGGAAGAGGGGGATCCGGCAACCGGCGCCGGGGGAGGAGCCTGATGTTCTATCTGGAAATGACGCTCTTATCGGAGGCCTGCTTCGCGGGTGGTGCCGGTGGGTCCGCCGGGGCTGTCGACGTGGATCTGGATCTGGACCCGCGCAGCAAGCTGCCGATCGTTCGGGGACGTATCCTCAAGGGGCTCCTGGTAGAAGAGCTGGCGGGGATATTGAGGACGCTGGAACCGCAGAAAGAAGGGCCATGGCATGCCGCCGCAGGGGATGCCTTCGGAAGGCCGGCGGCCGCCGAGCACGCCCTGGTCTCGTTTCGTGACGGACGGCTGCCGGACGCCCTCCGGCAGGCGGTGCACGCCCAGGGTAACCAATGGCCGCCCGGAGAGGTACTGGAGGCGTTGAGCGGCATCCGGCAACAGACGAAGATGAACGGACAGACGGGGGCGCCAGAGCCCCACAGCCTACGTTCCACCCGGGTCCTGCGCGCCGGGTTGCGGTTTCGTTTTCCCGTTCACCACCGCCGTCCCCTGGATGAAAGGCAACAGGCCCTGATTGCCGGGAGTGCCGCCTGCGTGCGCCACGCCGGTCTGCATCGCAACCGGGGCTGGGGCGAGGTACAGGTGCGCGTGCTGGATTCGACCGGCGTTGACGTCACGGCCGCTTGGGTGCTGCCTTTGGCGCCGACATGGACACTGCGGACGGCCGCAACCGCTACGGACATTCAGCTCGCCGGCGAGGAGTCCCAGCACCCGCAGACAACGGCCGGGGCGCGGGTTCTGAAGTACCGTCTCACCCTGAGGGCGCCGGTGGTCCTGACCACCACCGGCCGCGAGCCGAGCGCCGTCGAGTCCTTCCCCTACGTCACTGGCGCCTCGGTGCTGGGTGCCATGGCCGCCCGTTGGCTGGAGCGCCAGGAAACCCTAGTCGACGCCGCCGTCGAGCCGACCTTCCGCCGTCTGTTTCTCGACGGCTCGGTGCGCTGGCTCAATGCCTATCCAGAAGGGGCAGAGGAGTCACGGTTGCTGCCTTGCCCGGTGACCCTGGTTCGGGACAAGCGGGAGCAGCGGAAAGAAAAGGTCTTCGACCGCGCGGCGGCGGACTTCGACGAAGGAGATGGCAGTACGCAGTGGGTCCGCGTCGACAAGCCCGCCTTCGTCCGCTTCGGCGACGAAGGCCAGCTTTGGGGTCGCACGCCGAAGCGCGTACCGCGGCTCCATCATGCGCGCGAGGACCGCGAGGCGGGACGCTCCACCGACGGGGCCATGTTCTCCTATATCGCCCTGGAGGCTGGGGAGTCCTTCGTCGGCCACGTCCTCTGCGATCAGGCGGCGGACGCCGACCTTGTATCCGCCTTGTTGCAGGGTGGGTCCATCCAGCTCGGACGGTCCAGAACGGCGACCTACGGTGGTCAGGCCAAGATCGAAATGCTCGAAGAGCCGAGTGCGGAGGGCTGGCGAGAGGCCCCGCCCCCGATGGAAGACGATGACGATGAGCCGGAAGGCGGGCGCTGGCTCGTTACCCTGCTCTCGCATTACGTCGGCAGGGGTCCCGGCGGTCAGTCGGACCCGCGGGCCATCGAGCAGGAGCTATGCGCCGCGCTTGGGATCGAACCGGAGCGGCTGGTGGCCTGCTATCTGGAGCCCTGCCGCGTCTCGGGCTTCGTTTCCAAGTGGCGGATGCCGCGCCCTGTCGAACCGGCCCTGGCCGCGGGGAGCGTGCTGGTCTTCGAGGGCATTGCCCCCGATCGCGATGCGGTCCGCACCCTGCTATGGCGCGCGATCGGTGAGCGCCGCGCGGAGGGCTTCGGGCGTGTCGCCGTCCAATGGCAGGGTCGCTCCCAACTGCCTGTCGGTGCCGACCGTTGTCCAGACCCGGCGCCCGTGAATCGACCGCCGGGATCGGACAATTCCGAGCCCTCTCCAGAGCTGCATATGCTGCGCCGGCATCTGGCACGCAATGCCCTGCGCCGCGCCCTGATTCATCGAGGTATCCAGGATGCGGATGCGATCGGCGGTTTGGGATCCCCCTCCTTCGTCGCCCGCCTGCGCGCTCGGGTGCGGACCGCATTCGGGGCAGATGACTTTCTTGCGTTCCTGCGAGAAGCCGGCTATCGAACGGGAGACAAGGGACTCAAGCCTGCCGGGTTGGCCCTCGGCCGCGCTCGGCGCGGGAGTCAGTCCCTGGAGGAATGGCTGGTGGACTGGACGACGGGCGGGGACGAACAGGAAGGGCCGGGCTGGCTGCGCTCTCCCGAGGTACAGGACGAGCTGCGACGTCGCGGCCTGTCCGTTGAGGACTTGGCCCAAGAAGACTACTGGCCGCTGCTCCAGGCGCATCTCGATTCCTTCTTCGAGCGCCTGCGGCGGGGGGCTGTTTCCTTGCGGTCAGGGGGGCGCGAAGAATGACGGCACAGTTCGAAAACGCTCGAGACGTTAAGGACCGCTTGCTCTTGGAGGGAACGCTGGAGCTGAGCTCGCCCTGTCACTTGGGGGGCAGCGATCCGGACGCCACCTCGGACCAGCCCTTGCTGCGCGACGGCGACGGGCGGCTGTTTCTGGCCGGGACCACCCTTGCGGGCTTGCTGCGCAGCGAGCTGGAAGAAATGGGGCTCCGGGATGAGGCGGCGCTGCTCTTCGGTGCAGCTTGGGGTAACCCGAATGGAAAGCAGAGCAGGCTCCTGGTGAGCGATGCGCCAGTCCTGGGAGAGGTTGCCCACCCGACGGAGCTGCGAGACGGGGTGCGCATCGACCCGGCGAGCGGGGTCGCCGTGGACAAGAAGAAGTTCGACCTGGAGCTGCTCCCCGCCGGCACGCGCTTTCGTGTGCGGTTTCAGTTAGCGCTGTTCGGCCAGCAGGAGCAGGACGCACCGATCCTGCGCGGTCTCGCCGCCGCGCTTGCGGCCCTCGAGCAGGGCAGGATCGGCCTTGGTGCACGTACTCGGCGTGGTCTCGGGGAGTGTACGATCGCGAGCGGGGAGGACGGGAAGCGCTGGATGCTGGAGCGCTTCTCGATCGGGACCCGGGAGGGACTCTGCGCCTGGATCGCCCGCGGGCTCGACGGCTTGCCCGGGGATTGGCCGCGGGAGCCGGTTCGGTCGTGCAGGGACGCTTCCCGCCTCGCCGAGCACTGGGGCGTGGAGACGCCGCAGCAAGGGGATAGGTCGGAATTCACGCTCAAGGTCTACGTGAGGATCGACGGCTCCCTGCTCGTGGGAACCCAGGGCTTCGACGTGGGTAGTGCCGATCGGGTTCATTTGCACAGATTGCGGTGCAACCCTGCGCAAGACGAGCGGGAGGCGGTGATTCCGGGCACATCTCTTGCCGGGGTGTTGCGGCATCGCTGTCTGCGCATCGCTGCTACCCTGACCGATGACCATACACGACATCTAGCGACGGAGCTCGTCGATAAGCTCTTTGGACCATCGGAGATTCGCAGTGGGAAGCCCGGTTGGGCCTCGCGGTTAGCTGTGCGAGAGACCCGCCTCGCGGGCGGCCAATCCTTGCGACATACCCGGGTGCCCATCGACCCCTGGACGGGCGGCGCCGCGGAGAATCTGTTGTTCACGGAAGATGCCTACTACGGGGGAGATGTCGTCCTGGATCTGCGGATCAAGGGTGCGGGAGACGGTAGCGGCGAGGGACGGGCGGAGCGGGCCTTGTTGCTGCTGGCCGTGCGCGACCTGGCCACCGGCGACCTCGCCGTGGGTGCGGAGGAGGGCGTGGGACGGGGGCGTTTCGCGCCCATCCCCGGAAGGCCCTTCGCCGAATCCACCAACCCGACGGCAACCTTGCGCTTGCAGGACGATGGGACGGTGACCTGCTTGCCGGCGGGCATCTTCGATAAGGACTTCGAGGCCCTCAACCGCAGATTGTCCGCGGAGGAAGGCTGATGGGCAAAGTATGGCTGACGACCCTGTTTCTCCACCGCGAGTCCCTGGAGCCGATAGACCGCGATCTGGCGAACGCCCTGACTGCGCTGTGGCGGCTCCCCGACGCGACCCTGGTGGGGCACGCCGCCGATGGCCTGATCTGGGGCCTGCTTCGTGACGGCGATCTGTCTCTCGCACCAAACGCGCCGAAGCTCCGCGGCGAGACCCTGCTGCATCTGCGGTTGTTTGACGAGGAGGAAGAGCTGCGCCTGTGGCGTACAGGGGAGGTGCTGGGTTGTTGCCGAATCCACGAAGCAGAGACCGGCAGCCGGTACGCTGCCTACCGCGACCAATCCTACGAGCTCCTGCGAGATCCCGATCCCAAAGCAATGCCCAACGACGGCGCCTTTGTCGAGATGCGCGGCCGGGCGGGGGAGCGTCATTGCCCGCCGGGCTCGCCGATCCGAACGCGCCTGCGGGTGCGCCATTATTTCGAGCAGAACCCGAGCACCGGACTACTGAGGACGGCCGAGCACCGCTGGCTCGGGCTCGAATAGGAGGAGAGACGATGAGAATGCCGGAACATGTGACGCCTCAGCCCGCGCATCGGGGGGGGCGGGCACCGTACAACTTCGTGCCCTTGCCAGAGAAGGTCTTCCATGCGGCCGAACCGCCGCCCCAGGATCGCCTCGACCCTGAGCGGCTCCACGGTCACATCGAACTGCGGGTCACCACCGAGACCGAGATCTACACCCGTTGCGCCTATCCGCCGGGAGAGGAGGATCGGGAGGTGCGCGAGTCCCGCCCGCGCCAGGAGTTCTATCATCACGGCGATCCGGCGCAGCCCGTGATCCCCAGCTCCAGCCTGCGCGGCATGGTGCGTTCCTTGGTGGAGATCCTCTCCTACAGCCGAATCGACAGGCGTAAAGCGAAAGGGACGGCGAGCCGCCTGATGGACAAGCGCCTGATCTATCGCGCGGTGGCCGATCAACAGACGGCGACGGGAAGGGCCTACAACGATCGCTTCCTGGATCGGTTGCCCGGTGCCCTTGCCTTCCGCTACCCGGCACGGGGCGTGCGGGCGGGCTATCTGACCCGCGATAGCGGTACCGGTGGCTGGTGCATTCGACCGGCGAAGGAAATACAAGGCATCCAGTTTGTCCGGGTTCCCCTCCATTTGCTCAGTCGGCGCGGCTTCCCGGCCCGGGAGAATGCCGTCGCGAAGGTCTATGTGAAACCGGCAGCCGTGGTATCCCACGCCACGAAACGGCGGCAGCTTATCCTGCACTACGCTCGAACCGATGACATCACGAAGTCGCCTCAAGCAGGATTCGAGGCCGCCACCCTGGTCTATTCCGGCAAGATCGGCTCCCGGCACATGCACACCGCCATTTACGAGCCGGAACTGACTGCCGCGACCATCCCCATCCCCGGGGATATGTGGGAGCGGTTCTCTCAGGACCGGGACCGGCAGCGCGGTATTCCATGTCGGCGGGTGCGCAGCGCCGGCGATCCCCTGTTCTACCTGCTGGACACCAAGGGCGACCTCGAATTCCTCGGCCCGACCGTGTTCTTTCGCATCCCTTACAAACACTCCACTGCGGACTATGTACCCGAGGCCGCACTGGACAGCGACGGTCCGCTCGATCTGGCCGAAGCCCTATTCGGCGCCGTCAACGGCGAGGGGGAGAAAGGCAAACCGCATACCGGAGCACACAAGGGCCGGGTGTATTTCGAGGACGCCACCCTGGCGTTGCCGGCAACCGGGGAATCTCCGTTCCTCGCGGATGCCGATGGGCTGCGCTGGCCTTCCATCCTTTCGAGCCCGAAGCCGACCTCCTATCAGAACTATCTGGTGCAGACGGACCCGCAAGGACGCAAGGAGGCATTGAAGAGCTATTCGGCATCGCCGCCCGATGCCGCCCGCAGCGCCGAAGAGACGACGGTTCTGCGCGGTACCAAGTATTACTGGCATCGGGGATCGGCCGCGGGGGACCTGTCCATCGATGCGCCGACCGATGACCCGGTGAAGATCAAGCAGTACACACGGATTCGCCCTGTGCGCCCGGGTATCGCCTTCCAGGGACGTTTGCGTTTCGTGAATCTGACCGCGCTGGAGCTCGGTGCCCTCCTCTCGGCCCTGGAGCCCCCCGACGGCTGCCGGCATCGGCTGGGTATGGGAAAGCCCCTGGGCATGGGCTCCATACGGATACAGCCGACTCTGGTGCTCATCGATCCCAAGCGACGTTATCGTAGTCTCAATGACAACGGGCGTATGGTCGAGGCGGAGGCCGCGTCGAAAGCCCTGGACGCCTGCGACGCGTTTCGCCGGGAGATCGTCCGGCATTACAACGGCTGTACGGACGAGCCCCTCCCAGAGGATGCCGCGCTGTGGGCCATCCCACGCCTGCAATGCCTCAGTCATCTCCTCCAATGGGAGCGTCGGCCTCCCCGCAGGGACACCGACTACTTGCAGGATCTGAAGGATTTCCGAGATCGTCAGGTCCTGCCGGCACCGGCGGCGGTGCTGGGAGTCGTGGAAGAGACGACGAAAAGGCGGGTTGCGGAGGCGGTGGGCCGTACGGATCGCCGAGTTGATCCGGCGAAGCACGAGGACATTGACAACGCCGAGATCATCCGCACAACTCCGGCCTTGAGCAGCCTCCGAGGGCTCTTGGCGCAAGACGGGAGTCAGCGGCAGCGCTTGGATGCCATCGACGATGCGGTTACAGCAGAGTTGGAGGCAATGGACCCTGCCTGTCGCCGGATCGCTTGGGCCTTGATCAGGAAAGCCATCGCTGACAACAAGAAGACCCGTGATCGGTTGCGGGAGCTGCGCCGACGGTTGACGGAGACCGAATCATGACCGGACCTCGACTTCGAATCCTCGGCTTCTCGGCGCGTGACTTTCGCAGCCTCAAAGACCTGGAGCTGCCCGCCGACTGGCCGGCCGGGACGCAGGAACCGCTGCCACCGGTGATCCTTCTCTACGGCGACAACGACAGCGGAAAGTCGAATCTGATCCAGGCGGTAGGTACCTGGCTCGAACTGCTGCGGGGACTCGCGGGCTGGGGCGAGACCGCGGTGGAGAGCAATGGCATCAAGCTTTGGCAAGAATATGAGACCCATTGGTCCGGCGAGACCCACGAGGGCGAATCCGATTGGCTGCAAACAGCCCTCGGCGACGATCCACAGGGCTTGTTCCGTTACGGCACGGACCGCTTCGAGCTGGAGGGTTCGCTGCGAATCGAGGTCTCGGCGGATGAAGCGCGCGAGTACCAATTCGGTCTTCGGGTATCCAGGCTTTGGTCGACACAAAGCGGAATACCGGTGATTGGTTGCCGCGTGCTCACATCCATCTGGCCCGGAGGCCACAGGGCCAACGATCGAGCCTCCCTGGGTAGGGCGACCGGTATCGAGCCGCTTCGCGCCGCTCTGCGTCGTCCCTGGCAGCGGGTTGGCGCGGAGCGGCGGTTCGTACCGGAGGTATTCTCGCTAGGAGGCCCGGATAACTGGGAAAATCCGCTTGCACCGAGCGGAGACGATCTCAAGGAACGCTTGGTGAGGGCTTGGACCGGGAGCCACCAGGACCGCAGGCGTCTGTTCCAGAAGGCGTTCGCTCCGCTTTTGCAGGAAGGTAGCTTCGACCTTACGGAACCGAGGCCGATCCTTGGTGACGACGGACATATTGAGCTGTTGGTCGGTAATTCCCCCGACGAGCACCCCATCGAGCATCGCGGAAGTGGCCCCCAACAGTGGGCTCTCATGGCTGGAATGCTCAGCATGAGTGGGGCTGGCGTTGCGGCCATCGAAGAGCCGGAGGCCCACCTGTCGTGGGATGCCCAAGTACGGGTGGCGAAAGCCCTGCGCGAGCTGGTGACCGATCTGGATCGGCCGCCTTTTCAGCTCTTCGTCAGTACACATTCGATACTGATGCGAACCATTCACACAGAGGATGAGTTTTTCGATTTGAGAATCGCGCACAGGGAGACCCATGTGACAAAATCCCGAGACACCGAGGCACTGGAGGCACGGTCTGCTGCCAATGGTGTGCTAGCAAGCATGCGCCCCCGCTGGCTATATCCAGGGAAATTGGTACAGCTTTCGGACAAGGCCATTGATCATATGGGTGCAAACGCTGGGGATCGGCTTTATGAAATGTTCCCGGAGGATGGTTCCGTGCGTCTCATTACAGAAACTCGTCTAGATGAGCACCTCTGCTTGCCAGAAGAGCACGAGGATGGCAAGGAATGAGCGGATTTTCCATGTCTATCTGGAAGAATGAGCATATTCCGCTGTGTTTCGATACTTCGGTGTTTTTCGTTCGTGGAAAAGCTCTTCCCTTCTTTCGGAAAGTCCGGGAACAGTTTCCCGAGCGGACCCTGATTGTACCGGCAGCGGCGATAGCTGAGCACGCGCGCCAACTCATGGCACGACGTGGAAGAACCCCTGAGGAGGCCGTCATTGAGCTGAAGACTTATCTGGACGACGACGACAACGGCTTAACGGTTGGAGACTTCAACTCGGCAGTCGCTTTGTACGGCTGGGTAAAGGTTACCGGACATTTCGATGAGCAGATCTGGAAATGGCAAAAACGGCCTGTTCCGAAGTCCCGTAGTGAACAACCTTGTGGCGAGCGATGCCGCGTGGGTGACCACGCCATTTACGCCACTGCGCTCACGCACGGGGCGCTATTGGTAACAAGCGACAAGTCCCTGATTGACCAAGTGCAGGGCGAGAATACTTACCCCGGCGCCATGTACTTGGAAGACTTCCGAGTGGCTTTGAACAAGATGACCTGAGCGCATGGTGAAGAAAGCACTGGGTGCCTGATCTTGTGTCAGAAAACAAGCTGCTCGAACGGTGGGGAAAAAGCGGTAGTTTCAACGGTTCTCGACGTGTTGGTTTCCCAGTCGCGTTTCTGTATGACCAGCATATGCCAAGAGATAATTGTAGGAAGCTGACAAGCATTGTTCAGCTTTCAACCCGTCGTTGGTTCACTGTCTCCGTTTCGGAAGTCCTCGTCTGCATTTTTCAATAGCATTGCGATGCCCCCCATCCCCCCCACCTTCCTCGACCACCTTCTGACCGTCCCCCGCGGCCGCATCGTGGTGAGTAACATCCTGGACGGCCTCGACGAGGGCCTTTTCGGCGAAGACTTGGTGCGGGAGGTGCTCGACTGGTGGCATGGTCTTTTCGTACACCGCATTGCGGGCACCTACGGTGGCCGGTTGCCCAGACGGAGGCTGGAAGCGGAGTTGATGAACACCTTGGACCTGCTGTTGCTCGAAGAGCAGAAGCCACGCGACTTTCGGCCGCGTGTCCGCAAGCCCGAATTTCGCTTGCGGTGCGCGAGGCGGCCTATAGCGAAGGAGGTCGACCGAGATTTCGTGTCCGTGGCGCCTGCTCACGGATTTCTTTTCCATCTCGTTTCCAGAAATGAGCGCCGGCGACTGATAGGGAAAGGTGCGATTCGCATCGAGCACGAGCCGACGAAAGGGGAGATCGACGCCATCGTG
>Ga0307440_1001147_pt1 | contig 13013 bp, 14 predicted proteins | sample SalMarWE160410MG_FD_202150 | JGI IMG/M metagenome (GOLD analysis project Ga0307440, IMG submission 202150) | Salt marsh sediment microbial communities from the Plum Island Ecosystem LTER, Massachusetts, United States - WE1604-10 | ecosystem: Environmental > Aquatic > Marine > Intertidal zone >... | reverse complement strand
AGCAAATTGCTCGTACCCTGAACATCTCTTTGTTTTGCCAGATACATAATGCTGATGCCGAATGCGATGGCAAAGGCGGAATAACCCAAAAAACAGGTGATGACATGGGCAATCAGCCAGTTGCTTTTTAATGCCGGAATGAGCGGCTCAATACGATCACTGATGTTCGGCGACATGGAGGCGTACGCCATGGCAAGGAACGCAATTGGGGTTGCAAAGGCTCCGATAATCGAATTTCGAGTTTTTCGCTCTATGATAAGATAGATGATAACCAGGGTACCGGCGAAAAAAACCAGAGATTCATACATGTTCGAAAGGGGGGCATGTCCGATGCCCATCTGATAAGATTCGACCCATCTCATGATGAGTCCCCCAATATTGCCGGCAGCGCCGATTAGAGCGGTCCATGTACCCAGTCTGCCCAGCAGCTCTTTTTTAAAGATCCAGTGCGCCAAATAAAAAACTGCGGCAGCTCCGTATATGAACGTTGTAATCGACAACAGATTTGAACTGGTCATAATTTATCCCCCAACAACTGAAAATAAAAATAATAAAATCGCCATTATGAACCAGGTGTTAAATCGGCCAATTTATCCGAAAGTTTTTTTACTTTTTGTTGCATCCCCATTTTATTTTTATTGGCCGTGCCCGTGACGATGACCTTGCTTTTTGTCTTTCCTTTTATGATTTCGACACACACTCTTTGATGGGACATGAAAAAAGTAATGAAACACCCGATAATTATGACGATAAAACCCGTATACACCACAAGAACCCCGGGGTCTTTCGTTACCTGAAGGCCGGTATAATACCGCACGCCGGCCGGTGAACCGGGGTTGGATCTTTCCGTGGTTTGATTGACCACAGAAATCACTACCTTTCCCTTTCTCATACGGTCAAAACTCGGAAAACGCAGCGGCAGTAGAACGTCGACGGGTTTTCCGCCCTTGGGCGTAAGAATCCCCTCATAGGCTTCGCCGATGTTTTGACCGACAAATTCAGCCTTTTTTTTGTACGCGACAACCATAAATTTACCCAAACCTTCGGGAATCTCCACCGGCTTACCGACGACGGTTTGTATTCGATACGACTTTCCTGATTGCTGGCTGACAAAATCAAGCGTAATCTTGCCGGAAGGTTTTTGGACAGCCGGCTTCTTTTCAGGAGTAGCCGTTGCAGGCATTTTGCCGTAACTCGATTGAAATATACTATACCCTTTGTATCTCAAGGGATCATTGACGATGATATCCTTTTTATAAACCGGATGTCCCTTTTCGAGGATGGTTAAGCTGGAACGGTATTCTTTCGGCGCGCCGTTAGCGTAAAAACTGACATTAAAACTATTGCACTTGATTTCAAATCCGAGAGGTCTAATTTTACCGCTGGGCATGGTTCGAATACGGTTAACCGCTTCGCCCTCAGGGATATTGACATATCCCTTAAAACCGAAGATGGAACCGATTAAGCCGCCGAGCAGCAACAAGATGACGCTCAGATGTACGGTATAAACACCCAAACGGGTCCAGCGCCATTTTTCAGCAAAGATACAAAGTCCTTTTTCGGTCTCCTCAACTTTGGTATACCCAAAACGTTTTGAAATAAACGGCTCATAACTTTTTTTGAGCTCGTTGGGCGGCTGATTGCCGCTAAATGTCTCTTTTTGTGACAGATTCCTGAATCTTGAAAGATTAAATGAAGGATTCTTGGCAAAGACAATCTTCCAGGTCGCGGAAAGACGATCGATTGAACACACAAGGATGTTCATGGTCAACAAAACCAGCATAAACTGAAACCACCAGGAATGATACATGTCAAAAATATCGAGTACATTAAAAAGCCTGTATAAAAAGTCACCGTATGCCCTAAAATAATCCGCAGGGTTCTGGTTTTGCGGAATGATCGTACCGACAATCGATGTAAGGGCGATTGACAGCAACAGCACAACGGTCAGCCTTACAGATACGAAAAATTTCCAAACTGTATTTGAATACTTCAGAGCTCACCTCCAATTTATAAGCTATAGAACTTTTCTTTATTCCTTACCATCCCGGCAAAGGGAAAATAAAGAAAAATTTGACTTGCCTGTCTGTGTAAAAAAATAAAGTTTATATATAACAAAAATGTAATTCCTTCAACTTTATGTTCAAATTTAATGCCTGTGCCGGTCCGAATATTGACAAATACCATAACCATAACTAATTTTTTTAATATCAGGATTATTCAGCCATTCAAAAATTCTAAGAAAAGGAGCGTATCATGTTTGAAATAACAAAATCAGCTTCAGAAAAGGTTGCTGAATATTTAAAAGGTAAAGAAGTTAGACCGATCCGAATCTTCCTAAATGAAGGGGGATGAAGCGGCCCGTCCCTCGCAATGGCTCTGGATGAGCCGAAAGATACAGACAATGTCTTCGACATTGACGGTTTTAAATACATTATTGACAAAAATTTGATGAGAGAGGCAGACCCGATTAAAGTTGATTTTTCCGGATTTGGATTTCAATTTGATTGCGGACTAGATTTTGACGGCGGATGTTCAGCCTGCGGAACATCAACCGCCTGCAGCTACACGTCCTGAATATCAAAAACATACAGGATAACGCAAAATGCGTTATCCTTTTTCTTTTGGAGAACCGTCACAGCGCCTTTTAGGTCATAAACTCCGAATTGCGGTTATGTATTTTACGCATGTGTTTAATGCGCCAAAGGATATGTTTGTGCCGAACAGCCTGCCCACACTCCCTATCTAAAGTGACCTCATGTTTTAAGACTTGCCCAAGCTCGAAATCGTGAATAAAATCTTTGACATATTTCTTGATATTATTGTTCGAACGGGCTTGGGACAGAGTTGACATTTCTTCTTTCTGCCTAATATTATACTAGTTTTTGATGCAGTATCGATGAATTCTTAAGCGGTCGCTTCTTTGACCTTTTACGATAGGGTCAACTTTAGACAAAATAAAATCCCCTGAGCGTGCCAGCCGGCACATTCGGGGGATTTCAAAAAACTTTATGTATAATTCATGTATGACAATTCAAAAGTGCCGAAGGGGAGACTCGAACTCCCACGGAGAAACCCCCACTAGACCCTGAACCTAGCGCGTCTACCAATTCCGCCACTTCGGCATGAGTCAACTCTCACCCGCAAAGCGGGTGGCTTAAATTGTCCACCGCTTTATGGTGGCCAAAGGAAAAAGCACACCGTGCTTTCACCGCTAAACTTGCATCCGGGTGCAAACGTACCCGGTTTGATTCGCAAGAATCATGACATTTAAGATTGATTTAATTGAAAGAGTAATTTATATATTTTTTTTTGTTTTTGTCAAGGCTGATATTCACAAACGGGAAAAATTAGGATGGAACTCATCAATCATTTCGATAAAATTGAAACACCATTTAAAAATGCCGTGATTACCATCGGCAATTTCGACGGCGTTCATCTCGGGCATCAAGCCCTTTTTCAGGAAGTCATAGAAAAGGCCGACGCCATCAACGGCACGTCTATCGTTATGACATTCGAACCTCATCCGGTTCGTGTGTTGAAGCAAAACGGTCACTTGTCGCTTATTACCGTTTATGAACAGAAAATAGAGCTCATTGAAAATTCAGGAGTGGATGTTCTACTTTGTGTTCCGTTTACCAAAGAATTTGCAGCCATATCGGCAAAAGAATTTGTACAAGATGTACTTTTGAAATCCATCGGGATGAAAGCCATTGTCGTCGGCAAAGATTATACCTTTGGTCGAAATCGTGAAGGGGATATCGATCTTCTGAAGACCTACGCAAAAAATTTGGGGTTTGAAGTGGTCGTTGCCGACTGGATTCAAACATCGAATAATTGGCCGGGAAGAATCAGCAGTACGCGAACACGTGAACTTGTCATGGCGGGAAAGGTGGATGAGGCTCAAAAATTATTGGGTCGGTACTATCAGATCAGAGGGGAAGTGACCTCCGGACGCAACAGGGGAGGGAGGCTTTTGGGATTTCCCACGGCAAATATTCTTTCGCAAAACGCGCTATGTCCGAAAAACGGCATATACGCCGTTGCGGTGGAATGCTCGGGCAAAATTTATCAAGGCGTTGCCAATATCGGCTATAGCCCCACTTTCGATGATCATATATTTTCAGTGGAAGTCCATATTCTCGACTTTAATAAAAATATATATGGACAGAAAATCAGGATAAATTTCGTGCAGCGTATCAGGAACGAAAAAAAATTTTCGAGCATTTCCGAACTTTCTGACCAAATCAAAAAAGATATTGTAAGAGCGCGAAACATCCTGTCTTAATCCTATGGTTTTGGTCCACATTATTCCGGTCCGATCTCTGACGATACTCGAATGAAAAAGAAAACCGGCATTTCATTGATTCTGGGGCTTGCAGTATCTGTGCTGGCGATGTATCTTGCCTTTAGAAATGTCCCGTTTGACGATCTTTTAAGCTATTTTGAATCCATCAATTATGCCTGGTTATTTCCGGCGGTTGCAACGCTTTTAATCAGCTTCGCGCTGAGAGCATATCGATGGAAAATCATACTTGAGCCGGCCCGCGACATAGGGTTCTGGCAGGCATTCCATCCGCTGATGATCGGCTTTATGATCAACTGCATCCTTCCCGGAAGGGTGGGAGAAGTAGCCAGGCCGGCTATTTTGCAAAAAAAAGAAAAGATTCCGTTTTCCACGGGTCTTGCGACAGTTGCCGCCGAAAGGGTCTTTGATGTCGGCATGCTGATTATTCTTTTTGCCGTGCTTCTGGGAACATTAAAGATAAATCCGAATCTTGATATTGTTTTTGGCAAGTACCATCTGAACAAAGCCCTGCTGACAACCGTGGGCAAAGGGACATTCAAGCTGCTCTTGCTGCTCATTGTCGGAATAATCCTGGTGAGTTTTAATAAAACGCGGAAAGGAGTGAACGCTGTTATACTATGGCTGCCCCAGACGTTGTTTTTTGTCGGGCCTGACGTCAAGAAAAAAATACAAAATCGCATATGTAGCCGCGTAGTGAGTTTCGTCGAAAATATTGCCACCGGATTTATGCTGGTTAAATACCCCGCAAAAATGTGCATCTGTATAGGACTGACCATTGTGATCTGGATCCTGGCGGCATTCTCATATTACCTGATGTCATTGGGTTGCCCGGGAATCGAATTGTCGTTTATTGAAATCACTGCGACCATGGTTATTCTTTGCTTTTTTATCGCCCTTCCTTCGGTACCCGGTTACTGGGGAATTTGGGAGGCGGGAGGCGTCTTTGCGCTGCTGCTCTTTGGCGTTTCATCCAAAGCGGCCGCAGGCTTTACCCTGGCAAATCATGCGGTTCAAGTATTTCCCATTATTATTGTTGGATTTATTTCCGCTATATTAACCAGTGTCAATATATGGCAGGTTTCATATGAAAAAAGTCCAAACCGTGTGATGGACACTGACGCATCAAAACCAAAATAAGTACATACAAGAGGTTCCCCCTATGTCCCTGTTGGAAATTGTAACGTATCCGGAAAAAATTCTCAGCAGGCCGACCCGGCTGATTGAAAATATCGACGGTGATATCAATAACTTGATTGAAAATATGGCGCAAACGATGTATCAGGCGCCCGGCGTAGGTCTTGCCGCAATTCAGGTGGGGATTAACAAAAGCCTGATGGTATACGATATCTCGCCCAAGGATAAAGAACGGTCCTTACAGGTGCTGATCAATCCGAGAATCGTATCGAGTGAAGGGAGTCTGCTGTCTGAGGGCGAAGGATGCCTGAGCGTCCCGGATTTCAGATCCGATGTCAAGCGAGCGGCAGCCATTACCGTGGAAGGATTGGACAGAAACGAAAAACCCGTAAGGATAGATGCGGAAGGATTCCTTGCCGTTGTTCTCCAGCACGAAATCGATCATTTGAACGGTATTTTGTTTATTGACCGTATCAGCGCGTTAAAGCGGGGGATATACAAAAGAAAGGTGTTAAAGAATTTAAAAAGAAAATGAATGAACCGGCCAGAATCATATTCATGGGCACACCGGAATTTGCGGTGCGTGCTTTAAGCGCCCTTTATAACAATGATCGAAATGTGGTTTTGGCCGTCACCCAGCCGGATCGCCGGAAAGGGCGGGGCCGGCAGCTCTCCCCCCCACCTGTTAAAACAGCAGCCCTGAATTTCGGCTACAGGGTAATTCAGCCGCCATCCATCCGATCTGCCGAATTCTCAAATATCATCGTAGAATACGAACCTGATTTTATTGTGGTGGTTGCTTTCGGCCATATCATCGGAAAAAACATTCTCGATATTCCCAAGGTTGCAACCCTCAATATTCATGCATCCCTTCTCCCGAAATATCGCGGATCCGCGCCGATCCAATGGGCCATCATCAATGGTGAAGATAAAACCGGTGTCACGATTATGCGAATGGACGAAGGCATAGATACCGGCGACATTCTTCTTTCTTCCGAAATTGACATAGCGCCCGACGACACGTCAGGCACGCTCCATGATCGTTTGGCGGAGTTAGGTTCGGTCCTTCTCATTCAAACACTCAACGCCTTTGAAGCCGGCGATATCCAGCCCGTCCCTCAGGATCATTCCCAAGCCACTTATGCCCCCTTGCTTAAAAAAAAAGACGGTCTTATAGACTGGAAGGTGCCGGCCCGATCCCTTGAAGCGTTTATCCGCGGGATGGCGCCGTGGCCGGGTGCTTTTACCTTTGATGGGAAAAAACGCCTTAAAATTTTCAAAGCCAAAACGATATCTGCAACCACATCCGATCCTCCCGGAACAGTGATAGAAGGATTTCCCGATGAACTGTGGATCGCAACCGGCAGCGGCGTACTGTCTATTCTTGAAATTCAGGGCGAATCCGGCAAGCGTCTTCCGACCAAAGAATTCCTGCGGGGGTACACATTACCCCCCGGAACGCATTTGCACTGACACAGATGTTCGGAAATAGAAATTAGAAAATAGGACACCGCAAAGGCACGCAAATGTTAACCTCTTTTCGATTTCCTATTTTCAGACACAAAACTCCAGGGGGGAACGATTTTATCTTTAACCCGGTCCAGAGAACCAGATTTTAAATGAAAATTAAGCCCATAGTGACGACTGCTCGCAAGGCATCTTTAGATATCCTGAACGCGCTTGATCAAGACGGCGGCACTTTAGACAATATACTGGATGAAGTCCTCTCTCGCCACGCCTTTTTCTCCAAAAAAGACCGCGCATTGCTTCAAGCGGTTGTTTACGGTGTTCTTCGGTGGCAGGCAAGACTCGATTGGATCATTGCCCACTTTTCTGCAACCCGCTTGAACCGAATCGATCCCAAGGTCATGAATATTTTGCGCCTCGGGCTTTTTCAAATCATCTATTTAGACCGAATACCGGTATCTGCGGCTGTCAATACATCGGTTGAAATGGCAAAATCCGTTACAAAACCTTATGTGGTGCGCTTTGTCAACGGACTGTTGCGAAACGCCGCAAGAGAATATCAGCAGGTTTCATACCCGGATGCCAACCAAGATCCGCTGTTAGCCCTTTCGGTACAAAAATCATGCCCCGATTGGATCGTTAAAAGATGGCTCAATCGGTTCGGATTTGAAAGCACCGGACAGCTCTGTGATGCCGTCAATACCATACCGCCGATAACAATACGCTGCAACACACTAAAGACCAACCGTAAAACATTGTTGAAACGCATTGAAAAAGATGTTGAACATGCTGAAAATACAACGTATTCTCCGGACGGCATCTTCCTTTTCAATCCAAAACGATCCATTGGGAACATTAAAGCCTTTGAAAACGGAATGTTCCAGGTGCAGGACGAGGCTGCACAGCTGGTAACATTTTTGTTACAACCGCAGCCGGGCGAAGCTGTTCTGGATGCCTGTGCCGGTCTCGGCGGAAAAACAGGACATATCGCCCAGATGATGAAAAACCGGGGAATGCTGATTGCCATGGACAAAAACGAGAAAAAACTTTCTCGTCTGATGTCCGAAATGCATCGTCTCGAAATTTCATTGGTTAAAACCCGCATTCATGACTTAACTGATCCTCCTGACAACAAATCCATGGGAAAATTCGACCGGATCCTGTTGGATGCGCCCTGTTCGGGTCTGGGTGTTTTAAGGAGAAACCCGGATGCAAAATGGCATACTAAAGAGCAAGATCTGATTCGCCAGTCAAGAAGGCAGACACTATTTCTGGACAACTTGGCGCATCTTGTCAAACCAAACGGTATCCTGGTTTATTGCGTTTGCAGCATGGAACCCGAAGAAAATGAATCCGTGGTCATTGATTTTTTGAATACGCATCGAAATTTTGCTATAGAAAACAATCGAGGAAGATTGCCGGACAAAGCACGATCGCTATTGACCGACAATGGATATCTCAAGACTTTTCCCCATTTTCACAATATGGATGGTTTTTTTGCCGTGCGTTTGAAACGGATGAAATGATTTCTCGAATATTTAAATCAGCGGTCCTCGTTCTGATTTTTATCATCGTTGTGGGTGCGAGCGCCTACCTGACCCTTACGCTGATTGTAAAAAGTGAAGATACTGTGGTTGTTCCCGATCTGATGGGAAAAGAAGTTGTTTATGCCCTTGAATTGCTGTCGGATTTGGGCCTCAATACAAAGGTCGAAGGATCGGAATACAGCGCAGAGGTACCCAAAAACAGCGTTATTTTTCAGGAGCCGGAACCCGGATCGGAAATAAAGAAGGGCCGTGATGTCAGGATTATCATTTCAAAAGGTCCGAAGTCCATTCTGATGCCCAATCTTGAAAATCTGCCTGTTCAACAGGCCCGGATTATTATCGAAGAAAACAGCTTGTGCCAGGGAGAGATATCCGATACTTACAGCAATCACATCAAAAAGGACTCGATTATTGCCCAGGTTCCGACCCGTGGAACGATGGTGACGCGCGGTGAATGCGTGAATCTTCTGGTAAGTATGGGAATTCGGCCGCAAAAATATGAGATGCCGGATATAAGGGGGCACCTGCTTGACGACGCCATCCCCTTGATTGAAAACCATAACCTGATACTCGGAAGGATAACATCTGTTTTCTACAAGGACAAACCTTTAAATTCAATCGTTGCCCAAGACCCATTATCCGGATATTCTGTCACTGAAGGCAGCACAGTGGATCTTGTGGTTAACCGGGAGCCCGTAAAGAAAGGATCCAGGTATCTGCAGGGTTCTCAGGGAGGCAACCTTTTCAGATACCGGCTTAAAGACGGCTTTTTGAAAAGGCATATCCGGGTCGTGCTGAACAGTTTCGGTGTTTCAAATCCCATATTTGACGATTTCATGAAACCCGGGGAGGAAATCTGGCTCATCATCCCCAAAAACAACAGTACCACCGTTTTTCTTTACGAGGATGGGCAATTGATCAAAGCTAAGGATTATGGCAGCGGATAAGGTTTTTTGGGCCTTGACATGGTGGATTCATCATGTCAATATCGTTGACAAAACTGTTTGATATATATTGGTTTTCGGACTATCTGCCATGGGAGATTCAACAATGAAATATATCGCACCATCGATACTATCCGCTGATTTTTCAAAATTGGGAGAAGAGATCCGATCTGTTGAAAAAGCCGGCGCCGACTGGATTCATGTGGATGTCATGGACGGTCATTTTGTACCCAACATCACCATCGGTCCTTTGATTGTCAAAGCTGCGCGCCGTGTCACTTCGCTGCCTCTTGACGTTCACCTGATGATTGAGGACCCGGACAAATATATTGAAGATTTTGCAAAAGCCGGCGCGAATCTGATTTCGGTTCAGGTGGAAGCCTGTGTCCACTTAAACCGGACCGTCGGTATGATCAAAGCATTGAAATTGCGTGCCGGAGCGGTTTTGAATCCCGCAACGCCGCTTTCCGCCCTGGAATGGATCTTAGAAGATGTGGATTATGTCATGATCATGACTGTAAATCCCGGATTCGGGGGACAACAATTCATACCCAACAGCATTGATAAAATCCGTGCCCTTCGCAAAATCATTCAAGACCGGGGACTGTCCACCCTTGTCGAAGTCGACGGCGGTGTGAACGAAAAAACCATTAAAAATATTTCAGATGCCGGCGCCGATGTTTTTGTGGCCGGGTCGGCCATTTTCAAAAGCCCGGACTATAATGAGACGATAGCCACGTTTCGAAAACTGATCGGTGAATAGCAATCCTGTTAAAAATAGATAACCGCAAATGGACGCAAATGAACACAAATATTTGTGTCTATTCGCGTCCATCCGCGGTTTTCAATATCCTCTTTCCTATTTTCTCTTTTCTCTTTCCTATAATGAGAAATAGGAAAGGTTAACATGAACCAAGGAGCTAATAATCTGATGAATCAGGAGAAAAGCAAGGCGAAAGTCTTGGTCATTCACGGACCCAATCTGAATATGCTGGGCAAAAGAGAGCCTGAATTATACGGCAATACCACCCTGGATGAAATCAATACCGAACTCGAACACTTAGGGAAGACACTGGGAATTTTTGTTGAAACATTCCAATCCAATCACGAAGGCGCCATTGTCGATAAAATCCAGGAGGCGAGTGCCACTCAAAACGGAATCATTATCAATCCGGCTGCATTTACCCACACCAGTATCGCCATCCGTGATGCCCTCCTTGCCTTCGATATTCCGATCATCGAAATTCATATTTCAAATATCTACAAAAGAGAGCCGTTTCGGCATAAATCCTTGATATCAGATGTGGCCGACGCCCAGATCGCCGGGTTGGGAATCAAGGGTTACAGCATCGCATTGAAAGCCTTGGCAGAAATGATCCAGGATCGTTGAATTCATATTAATGGCATACAAACACCAATCCACGATAGCCGAAGAGCTCGGTATAAAAGCGCCACAAATTCAGGCGGTTGCAGTTCTCCTGGACGAAGGGGCAACGATTCCGTTTATCGCACGGTATCGAAAAGAAGCAACAGGGAGTCTGGATGAAGTTGAAGTCACATCGATTCGGGACCGGCTGAAGCAGCTAAAGGAACTGGATATTCGCCGGGAAACCATTTTGAAATCTCTCGAAAAGCATGGCCATCTTACAGATGAACTGAAAGCGGCGGTCTTTGCAGCCGAAACCATGGCGATACTTGATGATCTCTATCTCCCTTACCGTCCCAAGCGACGAACCAAAGCCACTATTGCCGTGGAACAAGGTCTTGAACCCCTTGCAAAGATAATATTTGAGCAAACAGGAATAGATCCGTATGCGGAGGCCGCGAATTATGTGGACGCCGGAAAAGTCATCGATTCGGCTGAGGATGCCATCACCGGCGCCGGGCATATCATTGCGGAATGGATTAATGAGGATCCTCAGGCAAGAGATCGGTTGCGCCGGTTATTTATGGAAAAAGGAACGATTAGAAGCACCGTTGCTTCCGGAATGGAATCAAAAGGTGTCAAGTATAAAGACTACTTTGACTGGGAAGAACCGGTCGCCAAGGCACCTTCGCACCGAATACTTGCCATGCGTAGAGGAGAGAGAGAGGACATCTTAAACCTTACCATAGCCCCCCCTGAAGAAGATGCCATCGCGATATTGGATCATCTTTTTGTCAAAGGAGACGGCAAGGATTCAAAACAGGTTAATCTCGCAGTTCGTGACAGCTACAAAAGGCTCCTGTCACGCGCCATGGAAACGGAAATTCGTCTGGCGTCGAAAGAAAGCGCCGACGCCAAAGCCATCAAGATATTTGAAGACAACTTGCGCCAACTCCTCTTGGCCCCTCCCCTTGGGGCCAAAAGGGTTATGGGCATCGATCCGGGGTTTAGAACAGGATGTAAAATCGCCTGTCTGGACAGACAAGGGAAATTCCTTCACCATGAGACAATATATCCTCATCTGACGGAAAAAAAGACCGGGGAAGCCGCGCAAACGGTTAAAATATTGTGCCAAAGATATCAGATCGAAGCAATCGCCATCGGCAACGGAACCGCAGGGAGGGAAACCGAAGATTTTGTTAAAGGTTTGGGTCTTGAAGAAGTTCATGTCGTTTTAGTCAATGAAAGCGGCGCTTCGGTCTATTCATCGTCGGCCATAGCTCGTGAGGAATTTCCCGATCTCGATCTGACGATACGGGGCGCCATTTCCATTGGCAGACGTCTGATGGATCCCCTTTCCGAACTTGTCAAAATCGATCCGAAATCCATCGGTGTAGGCCAGTACCAGCATGATGTGGATCAGACGTCCTTAAAACAGGCTCTAGATGATGTGGTAGTCAGCTGCGTAAATCATGTGGGCGTGGATGTCAATCAGGCCAGCATCCAACTTTTAACATACGTTTCCGGACTTGGTCCTCAATTGGCCAAAAACATCGTGGCCTTTAGAGATGAAAACGGCCCCTTTCGATCCAGAATGGACTTTAAAAAGGTGCCGCGGCTCGGTCCCAAGGCCTTTGAACAATCAGCGGGTTTTTTGAGAATAACCCGGGCCAGGAACCCCTTGGATGCAAGCGCAGTGCATCCTGAAAGCTACCCTATTGTCGATGCCATGGCCCGTGATCTTAAATGCAAGGTGACGGATTTAATGGCCGATGAAACACTCAGAAAGAAAATCGACATTTCAAAGTATGTCACGGGTACGATCGGGATACCGACGTTAAGCGATATATTGAACGAGCTGTCAAAACCGGGACGCGATCCCAGAGATTCCTTTTCAGCATTTGCTTTTGCAGACGGCATAAAAGAAATCAAGGATCTAAAACCCGGCATGAAACTTCCGGGCATTATCACCAACGTCACTGCATTCGGCGCTTTTGCAGATATCGGCGTGCACCAGGACGGACTGATCCACATCAGTGAACTGGCGAACAAATATGTAAAAAATCCCGCAGATATCGTCAAGGTTAACCAGAAAGTCATGGTGACGGTCATCGGTGTTGATATTGACAGAGGCCGAATTTCTTTGTCCATGAAAACGGCAGATTTTAAGATTTAAGTGTCGTTTTCGTCTTCGTCCGGATGATGCTTTTGCATACATTCCGGGCATATACCGTGACTGAAACCGG
>Ga0307440_1001146_pt1 | contig 13019 bp, 9 predicted proteins | sample SalMarWE160410MG_FD_202150 | JGI IMG/M metagenome (GOLD analysis project Ga0307440, IMG submission 202150) | Salt marsh sediment microbial communities from the Plum Island Ecosystem LTER, Massachusetts, United States - WE1604-10 | ecosystem: Environmental > Aquatic > Marine > Intertidal zone >... | reverse complement strand
TAGCAAACATGCCGGTGGTGGTATGGTATTTCTCTTGCCGAGACCGAGATACGAAGCCGGAGCAATCAACACCAGTCGCCTTGGCGTTGATGCAATAGCCACGGCTTGCCGAGCGACAGGTACAGACATCACCGGCTACCACGCCCTGCGCGCGTTTCGCTTCGATCGAGCTTATTGATACCCATGCCGCGTCGCTTGTTTTCGCTTGACCTATTGCTGGCCCGTCTCTGAAGGGGCCGCGCCGCGAGCAGCCGCGCCCTCTCCCGGCGTTTGCGTTTGCTTCTCGACCGAACGCGTCAAGACATCGAGACTTTGGTTCAGCTTGCCGAGTAGGTCATTAACCTCTTGTACGCCAGACGCCGCGGCTGCGTTCGCCTTCTGCTTCAGCGCATCACTCTGCTGCTTCAAGGCATTCAGCTGCTCGGCCAGGGATTTCTTGCTCTGCTCGGCGCCCTGCGATGCCTTGTCCTGCAATTCATCGGCTTTCGCCTGCAGGTCCTGCACCTGACCGACCAAGTCCTGCTGGGCTCCACCGCCCGCCTGTTGCCCGCCGGGGCGGGTCGGTGTCGCAGTTCCGCCGGACGTCGGCTGGCTCGACTGTGCCGTTGCGCTGCTCTCCGATGGTTCCATTTGGCCTGGCGGCTGTGCAGGCTCAGCCGCTGACTGTTGTCCTTGCTCTGCTGACTGGTCGGTCGAAGACTCGTTCTTACCACAGCTTCCAAGGCCCAATGACGTGATAGCGACCGCAGCAAGCAACAAGTGCCGGATATGCATGATGTTCCCCTCGATGAAATTGTGGCTAACCTCGGGACGGCGCGACCATCATGCACCCCTCGCCAGACTCCTGGGTCGGTGCGCCAACAGGTCCGCCGTGGATCACGCGTCCTGCGTCGACGCAGGAATTGTAGTAGAAAGCGTCCACACCGGCTCACGTTGCGCAGCCGCCGCCGCAGCTTGGGCGCCGCTGACCAGATCAGAGCCAGTTCCCCATCAGAATAAAGGGCGCCCAATAGTAAGGGTGTGCATAGGGCTTGGATGGGTCAGGCCGGTAGGGAGATGGCTGCGCACCCGCCACGCCGCACTGTCCCACCCGTAACACCTGGCCGCGGTGGCTACCGACCGCCTTTGGCGACTCCGGCACACGCAGCTCGCCGTCCAGTAACTCGAGCTGCGCCAGGCGTAATGCCTGGGCCTTGCTCACGCGTTCATCCTCGCGCATCGCGTACATACGCCGCATTAACACCGCCGTAGTCGCGTCCTCCACCGACCAGAGCGTGGCAAGCACGCCCTTCGCACCGCTCTTCTCCGCCGTGACCGCAAGCGATTCCACCTCGCCCCCTTGTCCGCTGCCTACCGCGGTATCGCAGGCAGACAGGGTAAGCAGATCCACGTTCTTGAAATGATAGTATTTGCGGATCTGGTCCAGGCTCAGGGTGCTGCCATCGCCGAGGAGCAAAACGGAGTCCGCGTCGGTCGGTGCGATCCGAAAGTGGCTTGCCACGTGCACCACAGGGTAGCGTGAAGAAAGAGCATCCCGCAGCTGGTCCCGCGTAAAGTCCTGGTCGAGGCGGATGGTGCCATCGAGCACTCCCCCCGGGTGTCCCTCGCCCTTGATAATGCCTTCGAGCTCCGCCCGCACCCCTGTAAGTGCCGGGAAATCTGAATGCTCCTTGGTGACGCCGAACCCGGCAACCTTCCAGGCCCGCTCGGGCTTGTCTTTTATTTTTTCGGCCGCCGCCGCAATGTAGACTGCCAGCGCGTAACGCTCTGCGAGATACTGTCGGCCGTCGTAGAGGGCGGCGAAAGGCACATACCGCAGCACCCCGTCGAGCGAGACCATGAGCGTCTTCCCATTCTCATTCTCAGGAACCTGGTCGAAGGCCTGATCGAGGTCTGCGGCGAGCGGTGCGATCAAGAGATCGTAAAGCGCCCTTGCCGGCGGGCGCGGGTCGAGCCGGGGGCTGCGCAGGGTCTCGAGGAGCTGACAGGTGAGCCGATTAATCTGTTCCGCTTTGGTCGCGAGCTTGTAGGGTTTCTGCACGTCAGCTGTGGTGAGCAGGATGCGCAGCCAGTCTTTAAGCACGATGTACTGCACGAGCACCGTGCCGGGGCCCAAGTCGCTGACCGTGCCCATGCGGGCGGTGTCAAGCTGTCGACGCGCAAGTACTACCCGGCGGTTCCCTTCGAGCTGACGGAAGGCCGCCGTCATGTCATCAAGCCAATCACTAAATGCGTCGCTTGCCACGTCGAGGTCACGATCAACCTCTCGCAGCCGCGCCTGCTCCCCGGGGCTGCGCTTGTCCTTTGCTATAAGGGCACTGCGCTCCTCACCCAGGCTGACAAGATCAGCCGCAATCTGCTGGTAGCGATCGTTCCAAGGTTGCTCGGGAGCCGAATAGCCTGCTCTCGTGGTACGGACATCGGCGCCGGCGTCGCGCCGGATGAAGTCGAAATATTCCTCTTCCTTGAGCATGGCCAGGACTTGTTCAGCCTCAGGCAGCCGCCCCGCATCCACCAACAAGCCCGCAACCTGCCGGTAGACGCCCATCTTGTCCTGTAGAAACCAACGCTGCAGGTCTTCATCTAGCTCGGAGATGTTCGCGCGCACTGACTGGATCGAATTGACCGCCAGCTTGCCGAACAGAATCGCCACATCACGATGATGGAGCCCCGCTTCTGTTCGGCTCAGCCCATCGAACAGCCGCCACAAGACCTCTGGCTGGTTCAGCGTCGCCTGCAAAGCGAGCGCGCGTTGAAAATGCACCAGCGCCGCTTTGTACCGGTGCTGGTCCACGTAGAGGTCGCCAAGATTGGCCTCCGTGGCGCTTTCACCCGATCGGTCGCCGATTGCCCTCTTTATGTCGACGGATTGCTGATACGCGGCGACCGCATCCTTCGGTTTCCGGAGCTGAGCGAAAATTTCGCCGATGTTGTTGAGGCCGCGTCCGACGCCGGCCCGGTCGCCATACTTGCGCTTGAGCGCAACCGACCGCCGGTAGTAAGACAGAGCCTCACGGTAATCCCCTCGGGCGCGGTATATCGCGCCGATATTGTTCAGGTTATTGGCTTGGCTCTGCCGATCGCCACGCTTATGCGCGATATCCAGAGATCGCCGACAGTAATTCAGGGCCCGTGTATAGTCGCCGAGGTTCTCATACACCAGGCAGATGTTTCCCAGCACCCGTCCCTCCCCCGCCTGGTCGTGAACTTTGGTACGAACAGCGAGCGAGCTCTCGTAATACGTGAGAGCCCGGCGGTAGTCTCCGCGCGCGCGATACGCACCCCCCATGTTATTCAGGCCCTTTGCCTCCTCAGACGCGTCTGCGACGGAACGGGCTGCCGTGACTGAGGCCTCGTACTGCGACAGCGCTTCGTCGTAATTGCCCCGCATCTGTTGAGCACCACCAATGTTGCGAAGGCTTTCGGCCTGAAGACGTTTGTCGGCGATGCGGCGCGCAAGTGCGAGCGCCCGCTCGGCAGCAGATAGGGACTTCGCGTGATCCGCCAAGCGTCTGTATCCCAATGCGAGAGCGTTGAGAGATCGCGCTTCAAGAGCGCGGTCTCCAAACCTTCGGGCAATCTCAGCTGCCTCTTCGGCACGGTCGACCGACCGCGCATACCTCCCCGCGCTTTCGTCCACCCGTGCGAGTCCTGTGAGAAAACGCCCGATCGCCAATTCGGCATCTTGCCGCCGGGCCGCCTGGAGGCCTCGGTGCCAATACATCTCGGCGATGTCGTAATTCCCACGCTGATACGCCTCCTCGCCCCGAGCCTCCAGCTGCCGGAGGCTCGCGTCAACCGAGCTCGAAGGGACAGAGCTACATCCGAGAGACGCCAACACAAATGCCAGCAGCGCTGTCAGCTTCCGCGGGTCGACGTGCGGCAGGGCGAGCATTACAGGCGGCACCGGTCCAGTCTGCAAGACGTACAGCTTGCGCGATCGTGTCTATTATCGGCTAGTATAGCGGTCGCCATAATGACATGGACACGATGGTCGATTTGCAGGGGCCTTGGCTTGGCATTCCCTTAATAATCAGCGAGTTTACTTCAAGATGCTCGGTCCTCTCGAAGGTACTCTGTGCTTCTTCGGGAGTCGAACATCGGCAGCACAAGCAACGCCGATAAACGAGCGCCGGGTACAGGTCTCCCGGGGCGGACTTCCTCTTAACCAGGCGTCTAGATTAAGGAGGGATCTATGCAACCGTCTTTACAATCTAGCCTTGCGTCCACCCTGCTCCTGTCGTTCTTGCTTCTGACCGGCTGCGAAGCTCCCGGCCCCGTCTATTCTGACAAGCCCCACCCATCCGCACGCCCCGGCGGCGGCATCGTCGAGCTCGACGAAAACACGGAACCGCGCTTTGTTCGCTCCGTGCCCGCAGACACCATTGGTTTGCTACGTACCGCCGGCGGCAACGTCTTTCTCAACGGTGTCCGGGTCAAAGGTCCGATCACAATGCCAAACAACGGCTTCGTTCGAACTGGTCCGAGCAGCGGCGCACGGATCGATTTTCGAACGGGGACGCATGGTTGCTTGATTCGGGCCTTGGATTTTCGGTCCGGCCGACTCTACGGTGAATCGGGCAGATGTGCGCAGCAAGTGGAAACCGGACCGGGTGCCGTCCACACCAATCAGCGGGGTACGGCCTATCAAGTCGCACTTTTCGGTCAGCGGGCCCAAGTCACAGTGCTTCACGGCACTGTCGACGTTTGGGTGTGGGCGAGGCCGACCGACCGGCGGTCGGTTCACGCCTACCAAGAAGCGGTCCTGACGCCGACATCGATACAAGGGCCCAGGGACGTGCTGAGATCTGATGCCCGCAGTCGCACGGACTGGCGTAGGAAGTTCAACTTCTTCCGCTCCTCACAGCGGGAGGAATCTTGCAAACGCTATGCTGATATCTCGGTGCAGCAGAACGCAGACAACCTGAGAAGGTCCTGTGGCTTCACAGGCGCCACCTGGAGCTCCAACTATGGCGTACACTACGACTGGTGCATGCGAGGTGACAACTGGCGGACGGCTGCACCGAGGGAAGAAGCAACACGCAAGTCGAGACTGGCTCAATGCAGAACGACAGTTGGGAAAACGGTTCCGCCAGTTGTAGGGGATGCGGTGGTTTCCGTGCTGAAGTCCATATTGCAGCGACGGCCGCAACGCTCGCAGCCTCCCCGTCCCAGTGCCGGCACTAACACCGGATCCGGACATTCCGTGCCGTCGTCGCCACCCTCCAATACGAACCAGTCAGGAATCCATTACCGCCAGTCGACGGTTCCACCGAACCCCGTTTACTAAGACTCCGCCGCAGACAATGCTGCGTTCGCCGTGCGACCAGAAAGGTGAGTTACCGTGAAATTCCAGCGGAGGCGGCATCAGGTCTGCCGTAACGCAATGGCACAGGCATCGCCAGGCGCGAAGCGCCCCGTTAGCATGAAAGACTTTGATGCTCCGGGGGTGTCTGCGAGCCGGCATGCGCGTTGGCTCTTCTGGTCGGCGAGGCCCCGTGCTTCGCTGTGCCGAGGGCCCGTTCGTCCGTTTCAAACGCGCTCTGCCCCGGCGTGCTGCTCTCCGTCCTGCATGGTCATTTCCGCCAATTGCGATTGATGTGCTATAAATTGTAAGGGGAAAAGCTCGTGCCCCCCGAAGGCCGGTCGTTTGTCGGGGCGGCCGGCAAGAGTGCAACCCCGACAGATGGCCGGTTGCTTCGCCCGCACATGGTTCGGTGCGGCGGATTACCTTTCAAGGTAAGGCAGTTCGGCCATTTCGCTTGTCCTTTTGTTGCAGGAGACAATCATGAATATTCCCATATTGCGAGGGCCCGTTATCCTGGCTTTCCTTTCGCTTTGGTTTTTCTCCGAGGTAGTGCAGGCCCTGACGACCGAGGAGATCATGCAGCGCACCCGTATCGTGAACCTGGAGGCTAGTCCGAGATGGTTCGTACCAGGTCAGCCGATCGACTTTGTGGTAACGGTCAATTACAAGGGCGGAACCCAGGACGGGTTCGATGTGGCCGTCTACCACGAGCACCGACTCGTAGGGCTCGTCAGAGACCAACGATTCAACCGCGGATCGAATACGTTCAAAGTCCGTGACCGGCACTTCAAAGGGGACCCCGGCGATTACATTGTGCAGTTGCGATTCAAGGGAAAAGTCTTCACCAGAAAGAGCTTCGCTACCTCTCGTAAATGCGAGTTCACCATAAACCCCCAGCGGACTCGATAGCCCGTTATTCCGACACCGCGCCAGCTCTCTCTACGCGATGAAGCGATGCTGGATGGACGGGCGCACCGGGCAGAGAGCTGAGCGCGGCCTTTGGAGGCGGACCAAATGGAGCCCGCCGATCGGAACCGGTGGGGGCACGAGCATCGACAAACTATCAGCTGGACTTTGTGGCCGGCTCCGACGCCACCATGATGCTGGATGTCCGCCAGCCCCCCCCATCTCGGCAAACGCACCGCGCACGACAATGTGCGTGGCGCCGCCGGCCGAAGCGTGCCGCATCACGGTGAAGACTCACCGCTACGAATATCTATGGGCGATAAGTCCTCGCCCTCGGCCGGGGCGGCGCGGGGGACACCGACGCCCTCGAAATACAGCTTGATCTCGCGCTCCCGGCGGGTAACCAAACCTGGTAGCTCCCTGCCCCCGGCCTTCACCCAGCGGCGAAACTGAAATGGCACTTGGTCATGCCGGCGGGCATTGACAGTCTTTAGCAGCGTCGAGCGCTTGAAGTTACCGGCCCCGACGTTGTAGACAAAGTCACACAAGGCGGCATACTGCCCGTCCGTAAGGTCGATGGTCACTGAGGTCAGAACAGCTATCTGCGCCTGCTCCATATCGCCGATCAGGAGCTCCGCACCCCGCGGCTCCGTGACGCCGGTGAGAAACTCCCGAGGCTCCGTGCCGTTGCACGGCGCACGCTTAACCAGGTGGCCGTATGCAATGGTGCAGTAGCGTGCCGCATCGTTATAGAGGTGGCTCCTGAACCCTTCGGAGGTCTTGGTCAGCGCGAGGCCCCTATCGTAGATGGGCCTCAGCTCCATACCTGCAGGAAGGACGGCCCGGGCCTCAGAGTCCAGGAAGATGCCGGGGGTTAACTTGTCCTCGTTCGGGAACTCCGGCTGTCCATCCGGACTGCAACCATCGATGAGCCCCGCCATAAGGACGAGAGTCGTGACCTGAACGGCTTTAAGGCACCGCATGTCGAATCCTCCAGTCACTTCGCTGGGAGCGGCTGTTACGAGCCGCTCAAGAATAATAATGTGCCGCAAAACACCGAGCGGTGCGCGCAGCGCACCCTACTGCCAATCTCGACGCAAAATGACCTCGTTCGCATGCCAACTCGGGAAAGCCATAGTTGCTTCTGGTGTTGAGCATGCCCGAGTTCTGACCGGGGCAATCGCCGGGCGACCTGCGGCCACGGAGCTGAACCTCTATGGCGTATGTCTCCGCCGTTACGGCCGCAACGCTTGTTTACATTGCGGACTCGAGCCAGCGCCTCGAGGCCGGGCCGTCCACGCGACGTCTGTGCCTTCTCCGCGAACGTCCAGTAGCGCCAGCAAGCCTTACGCGCCATGATGCGCCGATCCCAGCGTCCCCAGTCTTTCTTGTACTTGATGAGCTGATACTCCACACCCGTATCCGGCTTGACGGGCAGCTCCCCGGCGTTGCGAGCTCAAATGGAGTGCTCCAGCTTACACTCCTTCGACCAGGTCGATACCGCCCGTTCAGGACCAACTGAGGGATGCGACAGTCAGCTGAAGATTGACATATGGGCGAGCCGCAGCTCAGCCGCAATCACCCATCGCGTTATCGTCCCTCTTTCCGAGCCGACGGCTCCGGCACCGCAGGTTTGTCGGGCGGAGCGCCTTTATGCAGTCGATTTCCGGATCGGCCCGTCCACCGAACAGCCTTCAGATGGGCGGCAAACGGGCCGTCGAAATAACCATAGCGCAGGGAACATTCGGATGCCAGGAAAGCCGGGGACACGCGATCGAGTCAGCGCAAATTGAGCTCAAATTGCGTCACATGGGTGGGCCTAGCCCACCCTACGTTCGGCTTCTGGCCCATAATCACCTGGCCAGCGACGTCATTGAGGGGAGCGCAGGGGGAAAGCACGCTCATGCGGTGTCCACCGGCAAAGGGCTTGGGATGCGTCGCCGCGCTGCTCGGTCTCCTAGGAGCCGCCCCGGCGGGCGGAGAAGGACGGGGCGTTGCCGTCGCATTCAAGGACCCTGCGGGAACGGCGGTCGGTCTCTACCGGCACAGCTATGCGTCGGTGATTGGGGCAAGCGATTTTCTGGCTTGGCCTGACCTGCCGGAGGTCCGCGACGATCTAAAGCACATTAGCGCCCTGCTCCGCCGCCCGGGGTTTGAGGTCAGCGTCGTGGAGAACCCGGGCCACACCACCCTCCGCCAGGCCTTTGAGCGGTTCATCAACACCCACGGTCTGGCGGAGGACGACCGCCTCCTCTTCTGCTTCGCCGGGCACGGCAAGACCCTGCCCCAGTCTTACGGCGGCGCCGAGATGGGCTACATCGTGCCCGTCGATGCGCCGCTGCCAGCCTTGGACGATCCGGGGTTCCGCGCCGCGGCCCTCGACATGGAGCATTTTCAGGCCTACGCTCGGCGCATCCAATCGCGGCACGCGCTTTTCATCTTCGACAGCTGCTTCTCGGGGTCTATTTTCGATCCGTCGCGCGGCTCTGTGGTGACAATCCGGGCAACATTGCCCAGGGCGACAACACCACCATCGACGACCGGCGCATCGAGGTCGGCCGCGACCTCGTCAGCATCCTGGTGATCAGCGGCGACGGGGCGCGGGGCTTTGACGGTCCTTACCAGTCCTTGCGTAACGACCACCTCTCGCCGGCCCCGGTGTTCGAGCGCGTGCGCCTGGAGCCGCTCTCGGACGACAACCAGGCGGACGTCGACGGCTGGCCCGGCATCTATCTTCCGGCGCTGGCCACCTTGGCCGCGGCCCAGGAGCAAGAGCCCCTCACCCTCGACTTACTACTCGGCGCCCTCGCGGGCACCGATGTGCTGCACCGGGAGTGGCGCCCCTTCCTCGATATCCGCGGAGACGCGCCGACCTACCGCTTGTACCATCCGAGCTTGCGGGACTTCCTCGAAGGGCGCGAGGAAGCGCAACGCCTGATCGCGCAGGAACAGGATTTCGGCGCCGAATTCGCCGCCGCGACGCGGGCGGCCCATCGCCGCATCGGTGGGCGCTATCTCGGGGCATGGGGCGGGCTAGACGCCGGCTTGCAAAGGCTGGCGGAGCCTGACGCCCGCGACCTCGACGGCGGCTACGGGCTGCGCCACATCGCCGCCCACCTGGAGCATGGCGGTCAAACGAAAATGCTGGACCGGCTGCTCGGCTTGGAGCGCGCGGGCACTGACGGAGCCCGGAACCTGTGGTTCACCGTGCGCGAGCAATTGGCGGACACGGCGGGTGTTCATGGCCGATGTGGCCCGCGCCTGGAGGCTAGCCGACACGGCGTCGAAGACCGCCATCCACCGTGGAGAGCCGGCGGCCAGCATCGGCCGGGAGCTGCGCTACGCGTTGATCACCACGTCTGTGAACAGCCTTGCGACCAATTTTCCGGCCGGGCTGCTGCCTGCCCTGGTGCGCACCGGACTGTGGCGGCCGGAGCAAGCCGTCGCCTATGCACGGCGGACCCCGGGCCCGGCGGAGCGATACGAAGCGCTGACGCTACTGACCGATGTCCTCCGCGATGCTCCGATGCGGCGTACCCTCGTCCTTGCCGAGGCCCTGGAGGTCGCCCGCACCATTCAGGACGTTGGCCGCTGGTGCCCGTGATTCCCGATTCATTGCGACGATTTCGCTCCCGCGGCGGGTTGGACAGGGCGGGGTCGATTGGGAGCTGCGCACCGCTGAACCTGACAACCTGGCGCCAGCCGTCTGCGGCGGGTGGAACCCGCCCTACGTCCACGGTGGCCGGATCGCTACGGGGAGGGCGGGTCAACTGCGCGCTTACGACACGCCCACCGACCGCACATCCGAGGACCCGTCGCAGGGGCATTCGTGAGCTAGGGTCCGGGGGGGTCGAACCCTGACCCAGGAGGGCTTGATCTAGATGACCGCAGTCACCAGCCGAACGTTCTACACTACGCACCTGATCACGTTTCTGTCGCTCACCGCAGCAGCCTTTCTGGCATTGCTGGCGCCGCACTGGGTGGGGACTCCCGCGGGGGCGTGGGTCATCGCGATCGTCGGGCTTGTGTTCGTCGCGGCGCTACTGGTCCTCACGTCGATTGCATCCTTCGCGGACAAGGTGCCAGGGAACACCTTCAGCGAGTTGCTACGCGAGAGCACGCTCGACTCCACCTTCTACCCCTGGGCCCTGGCGGTGTACATGGGCCGCTGGTTCCATCCCGTCGACGGCCTTGAGTCGCCGCTCGGCGTCTGGGGGCCGGTGGTCTTGATGGCGATGACCTGGGGCATGGTGGTGCTGGGGGATGTACTGCGCCGCCGCGGAAAACGCCTTTGGCCCTGGCTCGTAGTTTCGGTCGGGTTCGCTGTCGGCAACCTGACTTGGCCCGCTTAGGAGGACAGCATGCTTTCGAAGCGTCTGATGACTCACATCGGGGTCGCGCTGGGGCCGGTGACGGTCGTGCTGCTCGATACGCTCTTCGTGGGCCCGGGAACGTCCAACCCGCTGGTCGAGGCGATCCGCTCCTCGGGCGCCACCCCCTTCCTCGCCTGGGTCGTCGCCTTGTTCGTCGGGCACTGGTTCCACCCAGTCGATGGCTTGCAGCCTGGCTTCGGCGCGGTGAAGCCCCCCTGGAACTACGTCGTCTTCGGCACGCTGACCCTCATCGCCGGGCTCCTCAGCTTCGCGGTCATCGACACCCGGACCACGTCGGACTGGCTGCCGTTCGTCATGGTGCTGGCCGGCTTCGCGACGGGCGCCATCCTTTGGCCGGTCTAGACGCCAACTGCCTGACTTCCCAGTACTAAAGCCAATCTCCGACCTGGGTAAACCTTGCCTAATGCGCAGCTCAAGGTCTCCTGAGCCCTAAAGCGCTCCGCAAGCCGACCATTCATTTTTAAGCGCAACCATGTCGCGAACGCCCGATATCCATCGCTTATCTCAATCAGCCGAGGATGCTGGGACACCCCAATCCCCCACCAGCACGAATGCGGCCCAGAAAAACGGATCCGAGTAACGCTCTCCGGCGGTCCTCCTCGTGTCGGCATTGCTGCCGCTTTCAATCATGCTGATTTTGGCTCTGCGCAGGGCTTCCCCTTTATTCATGCCTCCTCTTAAATTTCGGTAAAACGCCGTCATCACGAGCGAAGTCGCTTCGTCATTCACGCTCCACAAGCTGACCACAACCGATGGCGTTCCCGCATACATGAATGCTCGCGCAAGCCCGACCATACCCTCTCCAGTTCTAAGTTGGCCCAGTCCGGTCTCACACGCGCTCAGCGTTACCAGATCCGCCTCCAACTGCAAGTTGAACACCTCGTAAGTCTGCAATAGGCTGTTGTAGAAAGCGAGACCCGAATACATCGGGTACTTCGAATCGACGAAACCGTGTGTAGCAAGGTGGAGATATCGATAATTCCGACCCTTGGTTACCATAACCTGTTTCGTCGCACTCTCACCAAGCAAAAAGTCGGCAGTCGAACCGAATAGCTTGCCAATCTCTTCAACTTCCTTTTCGGAGTACGGCAACCGATTCAAATAGAGTTTACGGATTTCGGCTTTCACCGCCGCCGGCAATCCACGGACCTGCGCTAAGCGGTTGGGCAGAATCGGATGGTTGGCCTTTTCAGCAAATGGAGCCATCGCTAGCAGCGTTTTCCGCTTGCCCTGTGCAACCGACGAGTATTGCGCTTCCTGCTCCCACACGCTCGCAGAAGGAGCATACGCAATTGCATATCGTTCAATCAGATAGGATTTGCTACGGCGCCGCGCAGCGCCAGCTTCAGCATAAGGAGGCCGAACATGTAGCATCTCGAAGGGCAGATAGTACAGGACGCCGTCAGGGACTATGAGTAGCGTCTTCTTCTCGCTGAAATAGGGCTCTGCCGGCTGTAGCAGCTGCCCATAGAGGTCATAATACACATCGTCATCCGAGGGCACTTGCTTCGCAAGCTTGACTTCCCCGCGACCGATCGCGTGAGCTGGCACGAGCCTCTCGATCTCTGCGGAGAGCTTTCTCACATCGGCTGGAATGATCGACACATGGATGCTGTTCTTGTCGATAACAAACAAGAACAGCTCCTGCTGTCCGAACATGTATTCAAGCAAGATAGCATTGTTCTGAACGAGCTTGGCTCTGATCTGATCTGCAGTGACCGGCTTCGGGTACTTCAGCGCCGCGTACCGCGGGTTATTGAATCGCAGTCGTTTCTCAAAGAACTCGATCCGCTGTTCCAGATCCCTTTCTTCCTTAACATACGCGGCGCGCTTTTCTTCGGCGCGCTTCTCATTGAGCCGCGGATCACGCAGCTTCTTGCGGATATCGCCCAGACGGTCATACAGCGACGCCTCTTCGGTCAGGAGCTCTGGGTCAACTCCCGCGCGGATTTCGGCACCGCTCTCGGCCAATTGGTCCAAGAATGAGCGCGCCTTGCTGCGCTCCGCGTAGGAGAAGGCATCTTCCGGCGCGTTGAGCCGGAGAAGCAGCTTGACAAGATGGACATAGACATCCAGTCCTGTCTCCATAAGGCTTTCCCGGGCGCTGTCTTCCCGGGTCGTCCGCCGTATGCGTTCAAGAAGGTCGACGGCTTCCTTGTAGCTAATAACAGCCTTCTTCCACTCGCCGTTGCTCTCCAGTTTCAATCCTGCTTCCTTTGCGCTCTCGTATTGGTTCTCCATACCAAGGAGGGCCACCTGCGCACCCACGTCGTCCATCTTCACGCCGAGGGTCTCTCCCAGGCTCTTTACGCCTCCCATGCCCTTCAATGCCTCTCCAGTCGTGAGGATCTCGCCCATAAACTGCCCGTACGCACAGAGAGGAAGAAGCAGCAGCAGCAACAATACAAACC
>Ga0307440_1001144_pt1 | contig 13038 bp, 12 predicted proteins | sample SalMarWE160410MG_FD_202150 | JGI IMG/M metagenome (GOLD analysis project Ga0307440, IMG submission 202150) | Salt marsh sediment microbial communities from the Plum Island Ecosystem LTER, Massachusetts, United States - WE1604-10 | ecosystem: Environmental > Aquatic > Marine > Intertidal zone >... | reverse complement strand
ATGAATCGGCTTATCCAGCTCCAAATGGAGGGTTCGATCGGCTAGCCGGTTGAGTCAACGGGTTGGCCGACTGCTGGCCCAAGTTTCGGTCGACATCAAAGAGGCATGCAACTCTCATGAGTCCCAGAACCGTCGTAAGAAAGCGGACCGGCAGTCAAAGGCCGGCCGAAGCTCGCGAATTCAAGCTCGGTGAAGAAGACGTCCGCCGCGCATCAGAAAGTCTGGATGCGCCCGAATGGTTGACCGAGCGTCGCCTCAAGGCGTGGTCTCGTTATCAGGAACTGGCCATGCCGACGCTCCAAGACGAGCCCTGGCGCCGGACGGACATTCGGATGCTGCCTTCGCAGAGCGTCTCGATCCATCCGAGTGACGACCTTCCGATCGATCCAGCCTTGCTGCGTCCCCTCGCCGGGGATGAGAACGCCGCCCAGGCCGTTTTGCGCCCCGGCCATCCTGCCAAGCTTGAGGGCGGGGCCTCTTTGGCTGAGCTGGGGGTGATCTTCTGCGACTGGAAGACGGCGGTCAGGGAGCACGAGGCGCTGCTGCGGGAGCATTTGGGGAGCATCGTCCCAGACGACGAAGGCAAGTTCTCCGCACTGGCGGCCGCCATGGCCACGGACGGATTGTTCGTCTATGTGCCCAAAGGCGTCCAGGTGCCGGATCCGCTTCACGCGGTGATGTGGGCGCCGGGCAGCGAGCACCTGTATTTCAGCCGGATGCTGGTGGTGCTCGAAGAGGGCGCCAGCCTGACTTTTGTGCATGAGACCGCCTCGCCCACCGAGGCCGAGGGCCAGACAATTCACAGCGGCATCGTCGAGCTGAGTGTCGGTGATGCGGCACGTCTGACCTTCGTTGAGCTCCAGAACTGGGGCGAACATGTGTGGAACTTCACCCACGAGCGCGGTCGGGCAGGGCGCGATGCGCATCTCGATTGGATCTTCGGTGCGGTTGGAAGCCATCTGACCAAGAACTTCACCGAATTGGATTTGGCAGGCGAAGGGTCTACCGGCCGCATGTCTGGCTTCTACTTCGCCGACGGTATCCAGCACTTGGACCATGACACGCAGCAGAATCACCTGGCGCCGCATACCACCAGTGACCTGCTGTTCAAGGGAGCCCTGGTCGATCGCAGCCGCTCCGTGTGGCAAGGGATGATCTACGTGGCCCCCGGCGCCCAGAAGACGGATGGCTACCAGGCCAACCGCAATCTCATTCTGAGCAAGCGGGCGCGCGCAGACTCCATCCCGGGGCTCGAAATCCTGGCTGATGATGTCCGATGCACCCACGGAGCCACGGTCAGCCAGCTCGAAGAAGAGCCGGTGTTCTACCTGATGTCGCGCGGCGTTCCGCGCCCCGAAGCGGAACGGCTGGTGGTCGACGGCTTCTTTTCGCCGATTATGGAGCGGATCCCCTTCGAGGATGTGCGCGCCAGGCTTACCGAAATGATCGATGATAAGATGGGATCTTGGGGTTCGCGCGGCAGCGCGCCAGCTCCCTGACGGAGGAGGCTCTAGCAGATTCCATGTCCAAAGTGACCACGATTCAGGACTCCGACACCAATGCCCAGCTGTATGAAGTTGGCGACCAGGTCGAAGTCAAATGCGATCACAACGATGAAGACGACGATCGCGTCAACGACTGGCTGCCCGGCACGGTCGTGCAGGCGGATCGCAAGATGGTCGCCGTCCAATTCACTCAGGATGTCTACCTGACCGACGGCTGGATGGTGCCCGACCGTGTGCTCTGGCTGCAACAGAACAGCAACAACATTCGGCAGCCGAAAAAGCGTCGGTCGCGCAAGAGCTGACGGATGAGGCTAGCATGATGTCGGCGGTGCGGTCGGCCGAAGAGCTTGATGTCGATGCCATTCGGGCGCAGTTCCCTATTCTGCAGAGAGAGGTGCGTCCCGGCGTCCCTCTGGTCTACCTCGATTCGGCAGCCACCTCGCAGAAGCCGCAGCGCGTCATCGACAGCTTGGGCAACTTTCTGACGTCCCACAACGCCAATATTCACCGTGGCATCCACGTGTTGGCCGAAGAGGCGACACAGGCCTATGAAGAAGCCCGAGACAAGGTGGCTCGATTGGTCGGTGCCGCCTCAGCTTCGGAGATCGTCTTCACGCGCAATGCCACCGAAGCCATCAATTTGGTCGTCGCCAGTTGGGGCCGGGCCAACCTCGGCCCCGATGACCGGGTCCTGCTGACCGAAATGGAACATCACGCCAACCTTGTGCCCTGGTACATGCTGGCCGATGAAATCGGCTTCGCCCTGGATTTTGTCCCCATAACCGACGATGGTCGACTGGAGCAAGAGGCCTACCGCAGGCTGCTGAAAAAGGGCCCCAAGATGGCCGCATTCGGCCAGATGTCAAACGTTCTGGGGACGATCAACCCGGTGAAAGAGATGACCCGACAGGCGCATGAGGCCGGGGCGCTGGTTCTCGTTGATGCCGCCCAGTCGGTGCCCCACATGCCGGTCGATGTCCATGACCTGGACGTTGATTTCCTGGCTTTCTCTGGGCACAAGATGTGTGGTCCAACGGGTATCGGTGCGCTCTATGCCCGACGCGATCTCTTGGAAGACATGCCGCCCTATATGGGCGGAGGCGAAATGATCAAGCGCGTCGGGCTTGGTACCTTTGTCTCCAATGATGTGCCTCACAAATTCGAGGCGGGCACGCCGGCCATCGCCGAAGCGGTCGCCTTGGGTGAGGCGGTTGATTTTCTGACGGAGATTGGGCTGGATCGGGTCTATGCCCACGATCAGGCGATGATCTCATATGCATTGGAACGGCTGGAAGAGGTGCCCGGCGTGCAGGTGCTCGGGCCGGAGGCATCCCAGCGGGGAGGCGTCGCAGCCTTTACTTTTGAGTCAATTCATCCCCATGACGTGTCCCAGATCTTGGATTCTCGAGGTATCGCCGTCCGTGCCGGCCATCACTGTGCCATGCCTCTGCATGAACGCTACCATGTCCCGGCGACAACCCGGGCCTCATTCTATCTTTACAGCAAGCCGTCCGAAGTTGACGCCCTGATTGAAGGGCTCTACAAGGTGAAGGAAGTTTTCGGCTAGGGAGCCGAGGTATGGACGATCTCTATCGCGAACAGATTATCGATCGCTACAAGAACCCGCGCATGCGGGGAAAATTGGACCCTCACGACTACAGCTATCAGGACGACAACCCGCTGTGCGGTGACCGAATCCGGGTAGATCTTCGTCTGGGCGAGGATGGCCGAGTGTCCGAGGCCGCCTTTAGCGGTGAAGGCTGTGCCATATCGCAGGCTTCGGCCGACCTGCTCACCGAAGCCGTTGTGGGCAAGTCACTGGATGAAATCAAGGCCCTAGGCAAGGAGGACGTTCTCGAGCTGCTGGGCATCGAACTGGGCCCGGTCCGCCTTAAGTGCGCGCTCCTTTCACTCAAGGTCATCAAGGCCGGAGTCTACGGCGTCGATGAGCTTGAGGAGGATCTCGCCTGATTCCAAACCATCGACCTCTCACCCAACGCAGCCGGAGGCGTCCGGCGGATTCAGGTAGTCGATATGTACAACTACAAAACAGTTGAATCTGATCAGCTCGAGTTCGTGACCGTCGCCAGTGTCGACGAGCTACCCAACGGCGAGCGCATCATGATCGACATCGATGGTGAGCCCATCGCTGTCTTCAACATCGCCGGCGAGTACTTTGCCATTATGGACGTCTGTTCCCACGATGACGGTCCCGTGGCTGAAGGAGAGGTGTCTGGATTCGAAATCGCCTGTCCTCGGCACGGTGCCCATTTCGACATCCGCGATGGCAAGGCCCTGACACTTCCGGCAGTTGTCGACATCCCCGCGTATCCTGTTCGAGTCTTAGGTGACGAAGTTCAGATCGGGCTGCCGCCTCAAGATTGAGGCGGAGAGGCACGGCCCTCGCTTCCGGCGCGACGATGGCGAGCAATGACCGCGCCTTTCGCAGGGCAGTCTGCGCCGCGGGGACAAGTCGGCCTGTTATATTTGTAGAGATCGTTCAGTTCATTCCTGACGACAACGTCAACCTATTGAGGACCTTCTCGCCCTCATCACATCAGACGGAGGCAATTGCATGGCGGAAAAATGGGTCTATCTGTTTCAAGACGTCGACAAAGCCGAAGAGTTCGCCGGCTCTTGGGAAGGCGTGCGAGGTTTGCTGGGTGGTAAGGGCGCCAACTTAGCCGAGATGACTCGCATTGGCGTCCCGGTTCCGCCGGGCTTCACCATAACAACTCGGGCCTGCAACGCCTATCTAGACCAGGGGGAGAAGTTCCCCGAGGGCATGTGGGAACAGACGATGGAAGCGTTGAAAGTCGTCGAAGAGAAGGCCGGCAAAGGTTTTGGTGACCCCAGCAACCCCCTGCTCGTTTCCTGCCGATCGGGCGCCAAGTTCTCTATGCCCGGCATGATGGACACCGTACTCAACATCGGATTGAACGACGAAACCGCCGAGGGCATGATCAAGCTCACCGACGACCCCCGTTTCGTCTACGATGCCTACCGGCGACTCGTCCAGATGTTTGGATCGGTCGTCCTTGGCTTGCCGGATGAAGCGTTTGAAGAGCCGATGGATGAGTACAAGTCCGATCATGGATACAAAGTTGACACCGAACTTAAGGCCGAGGACTGGAAAGCCCTGACAGAGACCTTCAAGCGTGTGATCAAGGACCGCCTGGGATTCGATTTTCCTCAGGACCCGGTAGAGCAGATGCGGCGTGCGACCGAGGCCGTGTTCGGATCGTGGAACGGCAAGCGCGCCGTGGATTACCGCAAGGCGGCCGGCATTGCCGACGACTTGGGAACGGCTGTCAGCATCGTGACCATGGTCTTTGGCAACATGGGTGATGATTCGGCGACCGGTGTGGCGTTCACGCGCGATCCGGCGACCGGCGAGCAGGTGCTCTATGGTGACTACCTGACCAACGCCCAGGGCGAAGATGTCGTCGCTGGGATCCGCAACACCAAGAAGATTTCTGAGCTCAAGACCGAGATGCCGGACGTTTACAAGCAGTTTGAGGAGATCGTCGACAAGCTCGAGGATCACTACAGAGAGATGCAGGATGTCGAGTTCACCATTGAACACGGCAAGCTGTGGATGCTCCAGACGCGCAATGGAAAGCGTACGGCCAAGGCGGCGGTGACGATCGCGGTCGATATGGTTCGCGAAGGTGTCATCGACAAGCCGGAGGCTGTTCGCCGTGTTTCACCCAAAGACGTTGATGTGCTGCTTCATCCGCAGTTCAAGCCGGCGGCTCTCGAAGAGGCCCGGAGCAAGGGTATTCTGGGCAGCGGAGTCAACGCCTCACCGGGTGCGGCCGTCGGACGAGTGTACTTCGACGCCGACACCGCCGAGGCAAAGGCCAAGCACGACCACCAGGATGTGATCATGGTTCGGCCTTTCACCAAGCCGGATGATGTCCACGGCATGCTGGCTGCCAAGGGCATACTCACGACCGAAGGCGGCGCTACCAGCCACGCCGCCGTGGTGGCCCGACAGTTCGGCATCCCGTGTATCGTGGGCGCCTCGGATCTCAAGCTGGATATGACCAATCGGACCCTTTCTTCCAATGGTGTGACGATCAACGAAGGCGAGTGGATTTCAGTCGATGGGACAACCGGGGAGGTCTATCCGGGTCAGATCGACACAGTCATGCCGGAATTCGAAGAACAGACCGAGCTGTTGGAACTGCTTGGATGGGCGGATGATGTCGCCGGTGCCAAAGGAATCCGAAAGGGTCCCGAGGGTTTCCCGACGCGTGGCCTTCAAGTTTGGGCCAACGCCGACTACCCGGCGGACGCGCGCCGCGCCCGGAAGTACGGGGCGAAGGGCATCGGTCTGTGCCGAACTGAGCACATGTTCTTCGAGCAGGAGCGCCTGCCGATCGTGCAGCGAATGATCCTGGCCGATGCACGCGCCGAACGAGTGGAGGCCCTAGATGAGCTTCTGCCGTATCAGCGCCAGGACTTCGAAGGCTTGTTCGAGGCCATGGACGGTCACCCCGTGATTGTGCGCCTGATCGACCCCCCACTGCACGAGTTCCTGCCGGGGTTGGAGGAACTCATCGAAGAAGTGGCCACAATGCGCGCCAAGGGAGAAACTGAAGGACTCGAGGAAAAGGAAGCCCTCTTGAACAGTGTCCGCAGCCTGCATGAGTCCAATCCCATGATGGGGCTGCGCGGCATCCGTCTCGGCATCCTGATGCCTGAAATCATCGAGATGCAGGTTCGGGCGATCTTCGAAGCGGCTGCCAACGTCACCAAGCGCGGGGGCGATGCCAGGCCTGAGGTCATGATCCCCCTGACCGGGCATGTCAATGAGCTCAAGAGCGTGCAGCCCAGATTGAAGAAGATTGCCACCGAGGTGATGGGTGAGAAGGGGGTCGAGTTCCCCTACAAGTTCGGAACCATGATCGAGATCCCGCGAGCGGCCCTGACAGCCGGTGAAATCGCCGGTCTGGCGGAGTTCTTCTCTTTCGGGACCAACGACCTCACTCAGATGACCTTCGGCTACAGCAGGGACGACGCGGAGCGGAACTTCCTGCTGACCTACGTGGAGGAAGGCATCTTGCCGGTCAACCCCTTCCAATCGATCGATCCTGACGGTGTGGGGCGGCTGATGGAAATGGCAACCCGGGAAGGCCGCGAATCCCGTCCTGAGCTGGAGGTTGGCATCTGCGGCGAGCACGGCGGGGATCCAGCGTCCATCGCCCTGTGCCACGAGTATGGACTGAATTACGTAAGCTGCTCGCCCTTCCGCGTGCCGGTGGCGCGGCTCGCAGCTGCACATGCCGCGTTGGGGGCGTAGCCCTCGGCGACCCATCCGCACCGGAATTCTTGGGAACATCACAAGGGGCTGCCGTTCAGGCAGCCCCTTGTGCTTGGCGGTCCAGGTTGGATCGCTGCCCCGGACGTTACCCCGCCGCCAGTTTCACATCAATCCGATTCTCAAGCCTTGATCCAGTGCGTGAGGTGAGCCCCAGGCGCCGCTCGGCGGCTGCCAGGATGGCTGTGAGCATATCGGCGTAGCTCAGTCCTGCCAGACCGGCCATCTTGGCCAGATGCCCATCCCAGCACCAACCCGGATTGGGATTGGCTTCCAGCAGTTTGGGGTTTCCGCGAGCGTCGAGCCGCCAATCGAACCGCGCGTAGTCCCGGCATTCGAGCCGTTCGAACAAGCGCAGACATGCCTCGATGATTGTGTGCTGGGTCTCTGGAGGCAGGTCGGCAGGGATAGAGCCCAGGTTCCAGTATGGGGAATCGGGATTCCATTTGGCTTCGTAGCCGCAAAGGCGGGGCAGTTCCGGCGGGAGGCTGGAGTAATCTTCCTCAACAATCGGCAGGACGAGGTAGTCGTCTGGAGGATTTCCGATGACCCCCACGGTCAGATCTGCTCCTGTGAGGAACTCCTCGACCAGCATCGGCTTGTCGTAGCCAAACCGTTCTCGGATGCTGGCGATGGCGTTGAGCAGCTCTTCAGCCGAGTGAGCTACGGACCGCTGGGTAATTCCGAAACTTGAGTCGCCGAAGTTGGGCTTGATGATGACGGGAAAGCCTATCGGCAACTCGATGCTGGTGTCCTCTGGGCGGATGAAGTATGCCTCCGGCACAGGCAGGCCCATCTCTTGTGCCGCGCCGCGTATCATCGACTTGTCGTAGCAGTAGGCCAGGCACTGTGGACCGGAGCCTGTATAGGGAAGGTGGAACATCTCCATAATCGCCGGGACATGCAGCTCCTGGCGCGGGTCGTTGGCAAAGCCTTCATCGCACAAGTTGAGGATTAGATCAGCCTTGCCGCTGAGGTTCTTGAGATCCTGGATCAAACTGTCGTGATTGTCCAGGTAGCTGTACTGGTACTTCTCCGAGGACTGCAGCGCAGATTTGAGCTGGTCTATGGTGTAGAAGTCGTCATCGTCGAAGACCGAGTCCGGTTTGACGGTGTCCGGGCGGTGCGGATCACCCATGACAACCACCACGTGCTTCGTGTCCGCATCCGGTTTGACCTTCTTCGGCGTCCACTCCTTGCGCACCAAGGCCGTGACGACCAGCCGCTGCGCCATCATCCCCAAATCCTGGTTGCGCTGGGATTGGGTATTGATTTCACCGTGGACCGTGATCTGACTGAAGCCGGCGTCTTGGATGAGAGACACAAGCCCTTCGCGCGTGTAGAGCCGCTCAGCGTAGAACTGGTCGGCCAACACACCCTTTTCGGCATGGGTGATGATCTCTCGGGAGATCATGCGCTGGCCATCGGCCGATAGGGAGCGCTCCCGGCAGACGTAGTGTTTCTTGTCCAACCATTCCCACGTGCGAGCCTCAAAATGGTCCTTGAGGTACTCGCCATCGGAGACGTCGATCAGGAGCTGACCGGAAGGTTTGAGGATGCGGAAAACCTCCCGCAGGACTCGCAGATCGTCCTCGATGGTTTCGAAGTAACCAAACGAGTTGCCGAGGATCATCACAACGTCGAAGCGATCCGTGGCGTGTGGCAGCTTGCGTGCGTCCCCCTCCCGAAACTTGATATTGAGCGATTCCTTCTTGGCGGTTGTGCGGGCACGTTGGATCAGGTAGTGAGACCGATCCAATCCCTGCACGTTGCCGAAGCCTCGACGAGCCAGCTCAAGCGTATGGCGACCCTGGCCGCAGCACAGGTCGAGGATGTCGGCGTCGGGTGAAAGATTCAGTGTTTGGGTGAAGAGATCGATCTCGTTGGCTGTAATCAACTGGTCATTGACCACATCGGAATCAGTCTTGAGATAGAGCGCGTTAAAGATCCTGCGCCACCAATCGGCGCGGACGTGTTCTTCCAGATTGAGAACCGGCCCCAAGGTCTTGGGTGGCGGTTTGGGATTCGCTTTCTGACCTGACTTCTCTCTGCCTTCTTCGCTGCTCATCTTCTGCCTCTCAGGCTGCTTCTCTCAGCCCTGTGACTCGCGCGGTGCGTGAACGTGCGCCGTCAGTCTCCCCCGGAACAAACATTGGGGCGCACCATTGGGTACGCCCCAACCTGATATCTTTTATACCATTTGCCGCACAAACCTGTCGGCAGACCGGATGCGATCTCCTGTCTTTGGCGCGCGATGGGCAGAACTCAGCACTCAAGGCCAAGCCGACAGGGCCTAGTACCCTTGTTCTTCCTCATCCCCCTCGTAGTCCAACTCGTATTCCTCATCGTCATCGTCATCAAAGGCCCAATCGAGTTCTATCGGAGACAATCCCACAATCTCCAGGTAGGCGCCGCAATTGGGACAGGTGACCTTTTGTCCCTTGCGTGGGTCGCTTCCGAGTTTGATATCTGAATCGCAGTCGGGACAATAGCCCTGAGCCATGATCGGCCTCCAGCTGTCGGTGCAATTTGCCCCGAATATTACGTCTTGAATGTCGAAAAGGTGTCTACGTAGCGTACAAAACGGGGAAAGTCTGTGCAAGGGGATGTGTCAAATGCGTGCAAAAAGCGCGCTATTCGACGTCAAAGACATAGCCAACACCGGCTATGGTGCGAATATATCTCGGATTGTTGGGATCGGGCTCAATCTTGGCGCGTACGCGGCTGATCAGTCCGCGCACCAACTCGCGACTGCCAGACTCGGCGTACCCCCAAACCCGATCCACGATGACATCGGGCGTGATGACCTGACCTCGGTGAGTCATCAGCAGATGGAGCATTCGAAATTCGAGTTGAGTCAAATGTTGTGGCTTGCGCTGCCCGACGCGTACGCTTCGAACAGAAGGTTCCAGTTCAACCGCGCCCAGCTTGAGTGGGGATGGTGCTATGGCTGCCAGCTCACCGCTGCGCTGCATCTGGTTTCGACAGTAGGCTGCCAGGACACGCGGGCTGACGGGGAGCGGCAGCACCAGGTCCGCGCCGGCCTCGAGCAATGCGGCGACCTGGCTGTCCATCGGGCGGTCGACGAGGACGAAGAGCGTTGCTTCCATTTGAGCCCGGAATCTCGAAACATCCTCGATGATCGTATCGGGCGCCCGGGAGATGACCAGAAAGAGATCGCTCTGAGAAGATGGCCGCTCGGCCGTATCGGCTTCGAAATCCGGGCGGTAGAGAACCCCCAGCCCGACTTGTTGAAGGATGTAGCTGTAATAGTCACGTTCATCAGCGTTGTCTGTGATCAGAACGACCTGCATGGGTGTCTATCCTGGGGAGGGAGGGGTAGGCGCAGGTTCGCTCGTCAGCCCGGCCACCCGCTGCGCAAGAAGAGCACTCCAAAGTAGGCCATCCCTCCTCCGGTTGCAAAGATGACGGCCTGGTAGAGGCGGTCGGTAAGCCAGCGTCTTCCGGCTCCCGCGGCGGCCGACAAGAGAGTGTCCCACGCGTAGTCCGTGGAGGCATGCGCCACGTAGAAGACCGCCGGCCCCGCCGGACCATAGGCCTGGGCCTGAGCCAGATACCCGGCAGCCACCGTGACCCACCACGCGTACCAGAAAGGATTGGAAAGCGTGGTGAAGAATCCGAGCCAGAGCAGGTTGGATGTGGTCCGAGGGGGTTGGCTTTGGTCGGCGACAGGCAAATGCATCTTGCCCCGAAACACACCCACAATGTAGCCGAGCCCAATCCCAATCAGCACGATGCCCCCGCCCAGCGCGATCACTCGACTGACGGCAGGCGACGCCAGGCCGGCGCTCAGGCCGAGGCCGATGAGGACAACGATGAAAAGTTCCAGCAGCGTGTGGGCGCTCGCCACCAGCGGGCCGACGCGCCATCCATGCCGGGGCGACTCGGTGATAATCGCCGCCGAGACAGGGCCGGGGGAGATCACGGCCCCAATTGAGACCGCAATTGAAAAGCCGAATACTGCTAACAAGGAATCAGTGGGCATCGGGCGGCGCAACCTCCAGCGGGTGTGGCGCCATTATACAGGCAAGTATTCACCGATGATTGCCCGGATGGGTGAATTCAGTTGTCAGATCTGAGGCTGCTGAGCTTCTGGGGCGGGTTGAGCCTGAGCGGCGGCATGCGGCCGTTCCGAGATTCGGCCCGGCGCGTTTCTTCCACAAGTCGGGCGAGATTGGACAGGGCCTGGTAGCTTCCCGGCACATAGGTTGGATTGGCCGGCTGATCCTTCTGATCTTCTTCGGCGTCTGGCTCATCTTTGACAGCTATCGGGAGGATGGGCAAACCCCCAGCTTTCATCGACGAGAGGACATTCTGATGATGGGCCAGATCTGGGTTGAAGTAGGTTAGCACGATGCCCATGATGGACAGCTCCGGATTTAGCTCACGCTTGATGCGCTCGATCGTGCCCAAGAAGAGCCAAATGCCGCGCAGATGGGCCATATGGGGTTGGGAAGGTATGATGGTTGTGTCGGCGGCTGCCAGGCCGTTGAGGGTCAGCAGGCCGAGGCTGGAGGGGCAGTCTAACAGGATGAAATCGAAATTGTCCTTGACGCCTTTTAGCGCCCTATCCAGTATGTGTTCGCGATCCAGGCGACTGTTGAGTCCATACTCGGTGTGGGCGAGGGCGATGTCAGCTGGGGCAAGGAAGATGTATTGGCCGGGGACAATTTCCTTGAGAATATCCCAGAAAGCCGTCCTTCCAGGCATGCTGCCGCCCATGACCTGGGACAAATTGACATCGGCCGCGTCTTCCACACCGCAGGCGACCGTCAGGCTGGCTTGAGGGTCCAGGTCGACGAGTAAGACGCGATGCCCGCGCTCGGCCAGCGTCGTCCCGAGCGAAAGCGTGAGCGAAGTCTTTCCGACCCCCGCCCTCAAATTGGCCACAGCCACCGTGTAGGCGTCGTTCAAGGCAAGCCCCACTTCCATTCCATGCGGATCAACACCATTCTATATGATTCAATCTGGTTCCCCACCTTGCTGATCACTTTCATTTCTCTTCTTTGGCCAGCTGGCTCAGCTTACCAAACCACAAAAGAATCTCGGGCAACCGCCTGCAGATGCTCATAGAACACCCAGAGTTCTATGTTGACCTTGGTGCCGCGGGCCATCTTCCCCACGTTCAACGTCAGCCGGCTTATGCCTTGGGAATCTGTGGACGGCATCAGGTTGTAGCGATCACCCTGCGGGAGGTGGGCGACGAGCATCACGGCCGCGCCGGGCACCGGGAACAGATTCTGGTCCCGTACCACGATGTAGATCCGCTGCTGGCCGGCTTGGGGCAGAACGGGATACATGACCGAAGCGGAGGTTTGGAGTTGGGTGACGCGGTAGTCTCCATCGGGACCGCGCGCGGCGGGACGAAGCAGGTCCTGGCTGTACCCGCTTTCGTCAAACTGCTCGCGGCCCAGAGGCGCGACATGCACCTGATTTGGGGCGGCTGCTTCGGGGTGCCAGTCAAGGCGAAAGCGCTGGAAATTCTGAACGATCCGATCGTCCTGCAGGGTGAACTCAGATATTGGATAGCCAAAGATATCAAGGCCGCCGTGGGCGTCAAAAAAGTCGAGAAAGGCGTAGCAAACGCTGTGTCCGGTCTGCTCGTAATAGCGGCAGCCGCGGGAGTCCACACTTCTCCGGTCGACGGGCGGCTGCCAACCTCCCATCATCTCCCCCAGGGGTCGCAGGATGGCATGGCCCCCGCCCGACTCATCATTGACCCACTCCATGCGAGCGTTCTCGGTATATTGAATGAGCCGGTTGGATTGAGGATCCACAAATCCGTCTGTGATGGGGAACCCCAAGATGTCTACGCCGCCTGAGGCGTCGAAGAAATCCACGAATTGAGCCTCAAGGCTGTGGCCGGTTTCGGGGTAGAAGCGGCCGCCAGCCATGCTTCTGGCGGCCAGCGAGGAGCCCATGACGGTGAGCGCCGTGACCGCAAGAACCCATCTAAGGGTGCGTTCTGCTCCCTGGATCAGAGGCTTCCTCCAAGCGTCATCTGTCGCGGGCGGACCTTATCGGTGAGGGTAGCCCCGCCAACCTTCGGCAATCTGCACACCGGGGTGCACAGCCGGCACCATCTTATCATTTCGCTGAAAAGACGAACGATGGCGTCTCGGGTTCGAGTATCGAGATCGATTCTATTTACGGAAGAAGCGATCGAGGTTGGGGAACACCAATGAC
>Ga0307440_1001142_pt1 | contig 13045 bp, 5 predicted proteins | sample SalMarWE160410MG_FD_202150 | JGI IMG/M metagenome (GOLD analysis project Ga0307440, IMG submission 202150) | Salt marsh sediment microbial communities from the Plum Island Ecosystem LTER, Massachusetts, United States - WE1604-10 | ecosystem: Environmental > Aquatic > Marine > Intertidal zone >... | reverse complement strand
AAATTCTGAAATTTAAAAGAGGGATCTTCTGAAATTGGATGATAACGTGGTGGTTTTATATAGATTTTTCTTTGTCTAAGTCCGTGTTCCCTTTCATTCCTAGAGATGTAAGTATTGTTCTGCTTATTTTTGTGTTTGTTTCTCTTCATACGTTGTTTATTTTTTCTTGTGACAAAACTTTTTGCCCCTTTTTCTGTAAATACATTTTATGGTAGAGTTTCGAATAGTGATAGGATTGTTGATTGATTAAAAAAAAAAGTATATTCATATATAAAAATAAAAAAATTGTTTTTAAAAAAAAAAAAAAGTAAAAAAACAATTAAAAAAAAAAACAAACAATAAAAACAAAAAAACAAAATGGTGTACATTGAAATCAGCGGCCTTAGATTATCACAAGCTGTACTCTTGGCAATCTTAGAAAGTACAGTGGCTTATTTGCTCCTACTGTTATTGTTAATATTGGTTCACGTACCACACTATCGCCCAAGAGATGTGTTCAAACTCAAATGGATTCCAATGTGGAGAGCCCACACCACATTGTATGTCATATTCGCTACCATGACAGAAGCAATGTGGGTACAATACAGTTTGCTTAGTGATACAAAAAACAGTGCTGTGGGGTGTCCGTGGTCTCAGCCTAGATTAGCTGTATGGGCAGGTGTTCAAATTGCTTGTTTAATACGAGTTCTAAGCTGTTTCACTTTTTTCAAACGAGAATCTGTAGCAGAGAATTTGAATGGTATTATTGGGATGCATAGCATGGGAATCATGAGCATTGCTATGTTGAGTATGTATGAAGAAGGATCGTGCTTAACGTTAGTATTTCCATTTTTATCTGGGTCAATTGGGATGATTGTAGCTGGGTGTTGCGTTCCATGGTTTACAGGTGCTTGGTCTGTGTCTAACTCTGGTGACGTTTCTCCAGATTTCTGGAAAACTTTTACAATGAGTAATCGTAAGAGTAACAAGATGGGGGTTTTACCAGTAACTAAAGGAGAAGAAGAAGAAGAAGAAGAAGAAGAAGAAACGTTTCACACAGAGAGTAAAAAGCCGAATGGAAAAGATAAAGAAAAAACAAAAGATGAAGACTATCAAGATGTTTCCATTGAAACTTATGACGATACCCCACCATCACAGTCATCAACCACAAAATCTGAAAAAATGGATTTGATTCCCATTGGCGAATTTCAGGATGAGATTGATGTGGAGGCACAGCTGAAAAAGCGAATTAAAGAAAAACAAAAAAATACTCTCACTTGTTTTGGATGGTTTAATGAAAAGCGACGCAGAAAAAAAGAAAACAAAGAACTAAAGCGATTGATGCAAGAAACTCATGAAGAAGAAGAAGAAAGGAGGGATCTTCCTATAATGGCACGTGATTATAGTGAGTCTGAAGTAGAAGATAGCAACACATTCACTAGTGATACTAGTCAAGACGAAGAACAAGAAGAAGAAGGAGAAGAGGTAGACAATGTATTTAACAAAACAATATGGAACCGCATTAAATCAGGACCAGCACGAGGACGTAAGAATCCTATACCAGTTATCAAGCATGTGGGACCTCCTTCAGGTAAGAAATCATCATCATCACACAGATTTAACAACAAGGTTCAAGAAGCCGAATCAGATAAAAATGCCTGTGGTTTCGACAAACAAATTTTGGACGAATGGAATAAAGCTGGTGCTGACAAAAGCTCTAATAATAATATGACTGAACCCTCTCTAGTGGAAGAAATGATTACAATTACAAACAACAACGATGATGATAATGATGATCACGAAAAAACCGAATCTAATTAAACTAAAAAAAAACTTTTTTTTTTCAAGCAGGGTCGTGATCCGTTTCTGTTTGTATTCTATGACTAACGTAATTGTTGTCGCATAAAACTTGAATATCATTGAGAAGCGTTTCCTCTTTAGTACAAACTACAGCCTTGCTATGAACTGCTGGTGCTTCCCAACGCTTTGTCCATTTCGGAACCAGGCGGGTCGCCACTTTCCACGTAATCCAAACAACAATTCTCCTCACAAACGAATAAATTCGTTTTATTGTAGGGAAAACGACGTAATCAGCAATCTTGTAAAGCACACACGCACACACCAAGATTGTTTGAGCAATATTCGATAGAATCCATATTACAAAACCTAGAATTAAGAAAGGAATCCATAAAGGCCAAAGAAGTGCCAATATGGGGGATAATATAATGATAGACAGCAGTAGGATTGAAAGAGACCATGCTAGTACGATTAAGGGACTGACCGTAGTGAAATCTTTAATCGTTGCCACACAACTCATCACAGATTTGTAATATCTTACCAATGAGTATATCCATAGAACAACCATAATAACAATTACCACTACTAAATATACAGCTACGATCCACCTTACTACCGAGCCAGCTTGTCCCAAAAAGGTTCCAAGTGATCCCAAAATCATACTTGGTAAGTTAGCAAAAAATTCAGCTGTTGACTTGTCTTGAGAAAACATATTTTCTGTATGAAATAGATTTGGGGTGGTGGTTCTTGATCCGCCTGATCCACAATTGCTAGGCATTTTCTTTCTGTTGTTGTTGTTGTTGTTGTTGTTGTTGTTGTTGTTGTTGTTGTTGTTGTTGTTTATAAACAATGAATGATTTTTTTCTTGTTGTTTTTTGATTGTGATTAAAAAAAAAAAGAATGGTTTGATGTAAACAATATTCGATGAAATAATATTTCTTTTTATTTGATTAGAATTCTAATATAAGAATAAGACAATATTTTAATTTTCAAAAAAAAAAACAGATGACTACACAAAAGTTGTCTGTGCCAAAATTGGATGAAAACGATCCATGGCACACATTTTATTTGGCTGTGGATCGTGAACATGCTATTTCGCAGGGAAGAATTAATTCTCCTGTGGAAAAACAAGAGAAAGGAGGTCCTCCTTCTATAGAAAATTCGGGCTCTATGTTCAAGATGTTGTTTTCTGAAGGAAAGCGTAAAAAGGAAGAGAAAGAAAAAGAAAATATTTATAAAGGACTCGAACCTGAACAAAAGAGGATAAAGAAGGAAACGGAAATAACGATCAATGGTAAGCCTGTGTCTAGGGAAGAATACGAAAAATGGAATAGACAAGCGATGCGTATAGCCAATGAAGTGAGATATTTCCTTCGGGGAACTTCTATCTTTGAAGTTATGAGTACAGAGTTTTCGAGCAAAGGAAGGATGCATATAACTGGAGATTTAGGAAAAGAAATCTGGATGCAACCAATCGGAGTATCGAAAGTTGCCAGGCATTTCTATAATACGACAAAATTTGGAGTATTACTCACCATTGATCCACACAAATTAGTAGGATTGGGTATGTATGATGTGGAAGCGATTCTGGAACAAGGCGATGAAGGTGGGATGGATGAATATGATATATGGGTAAATGAACAATCTCGTGATTTGCGTAAGAAAGGGTATAGTGAAGAAGAAATAGATCACAGACTTCCAATGCTGTGGAAAAAGCAACGTATGCTGTGGAAAAAGCACAGTCATAACCCTTTGTGGTTGATGATTACTGCTCATGAAGCTCATTTCGTATTTTATGATCACGTAACTTTTTCTGATTATCTGAACGCCATTGTAGAAATTCGTTATACCGATTTTGAAGATAATGAATATAAGGAGAGATTTAAGGAAGCTGATTTGGAGGCGATTAAAAAAGAATTGGTCTCGAAAGTGCCAGACCCTTTGTATCCTCGTGCTTACTTTGAAAGATGTTTAAATTTCATGCGGAAAAAAGATAGCGAGTTTCGGAGAACAGGGGAAGACAGAGCTGGCGTTACAATACAAATCAAGAAACTTACAACTGCGATAGAAATTTTGTCACAAATATCAGGTGACAAACCACTCACTTTTAAACAGTTTAACATGTTGAAGTCAGGCTTAAGGGCATGGATGGATATACGATATCCTATTATTTATTTACAACGTAAAAATCTTTTTCAAAAAGAGCGTATCCTAGAGAAATGGAAAGGTAAGAATATGCCTAAAGAGGTCAAACTACAAATTGAGCTGATTGATGGAATAAGATCTCAAATGGAGAGTCTCCAGGGTGTACCAGATGTCCAGGGTGTATCAGATGTCACATGGGAAAGATACTTATCACTAATAGAAGATGTGAAGCAGGAGATGAAAGAAGAAGAAGAAGAAGAAGAACTCGAACGGGAAATGCTTTCCATTGATGATTTGGAAAAACAACTCTTGAAAAAGAAACGTCGGATTATGCGTGAATGGAAAGATAAGGAAATGCCATACGATGTAGAAAAAGAAATTGCTAGTTTGGATGCCATGAGAAGGCGGTTGAAATACCGTAAGAGGAGTATAGATGCTGCTATTTCTCCAGAAGAATACAGAGATATTATGTTGTATGGGCAAATGGAGAAATATAATATGTATTCCATTGCTCACTACGAGGATAAAGTGAATATTCGAAAGCAGAAAGAATATGACCAATGGAATGGAAATCCCCCAGATTACGTAAAGGACGATTTCTCTGATATGGAAAAAGCAATACAGTGGATGAAGAATAGTAATTACGATTATTTTACTAATTTTGATTTTTCGGTTGCCGTAAGTAAAATGAGAAGGAAAAGAAAAAAAGAAGAAGAAGAAGAAGAAGAAGAAGAAGAAGAAGAAGAAGGATCCACTAGCATGGAAATTGGAATACCTACTCATTATAAATGGAGTCCAATTGGCAATATGGCAACTTCTTTGTTATTCTCTGAAGCCAAACGCAAGAAAGAGAAAGAGAAAGAAAATGAGAAACTACAGGGAGGACTTAGTTCTGTAGAGGAGAGTTCGGCATCTATGTTTAAGATGTTGTTTTCTGAAGGCAAACGCAAAAAAGGGAAGGAAAAACAAAAGGAGACTCTTTATAAACAGCTTGAACCTGAAAAGAAGCGTGGTAAAATAGAGGTATTAACTATCAATGGAAACCCAATAGACGCTGAACAAGCTGAAATATGGAAAGAAGAAGCAGTTGCAATTGCCGATAAGGTCCAAGAATTCGAACGCGGTACCTCTATCTTTGAAGCCATGAGTACGGAGTTTACAAATAAAGGAAGGCTACATGTTACAAGGGATTCTGGCAAAGAAATTTGGATGCAACCGGTTGGAGTCTCCGATCTCGCTAGATATTTCTACGAGGATGTGGTAGGGCCGTATGGAATTTTGTTATCAATAGACGCACATAAATTAGTTGGATTGGGGATGTATGATGTTAAGGCTATCCTTAAACAGGAAGAAAAACATGGAATTGACGAATATCCATTATGGGAATCACGTGAGCACGAGCGTCTTCGAAAGATGGGCCACAATTTAGTAGAAATGAATACGATAACACGGACGATATGGAGTTTACATAAATCTGATCCTTTGTGGTTAATGTTGGCTGTACACGAAGCACACTTTGTCTTTTATGATCAAGTGAAATTTTCAGATTACCTTTCAAGTATTATAAACATAACCTACACGGATGCTGATGGAAACGAACACACTGTTCCTTTTGAACAAGCTGATTTAAACGAGATTAAGGAGACCCTAGATTTGAAAGTTCCAGATCCTTTACACCCGCTCCAGTATTATGAAAGGAAATTGGTGTTGCTGCAAAAAACTGCCAACAAAGAGTTGAAAGAGAACGGAGTCGTTTCAGACTCTGTGGAGAAAGACATTTTGAATTACAAAAAGGCCATACACGTGTTGAACCGAAAACCAAGAAGGGGCAAGTCCCTAACGTATCGTCAATATATGGACCTGTATCGCATATTCAGGGATGCGATGGAAACATCTGTATATCCTTTAAATTATGTAAAACAACGTGCGGTGATGGAAAAAAAGCGCTTGGTAGAAAAATGGGTAGGTAAAAAAATGCCTGGTGCAGATAGAAAGGAGATTGATATTTTAGATAGAGTCCTTAGAAAAATGGAAGGTGAAAGGGGGACTCCAACTTTGGATTGGAATGATTATATATTAATGAGGTTGAGTGCAGAGAATGAAGCAGCGGTGGCGAAACAAATTCGCTATTTCGAAAATAAGTTCATCAGACGAAAAAAATCGGAACTAAAGAAATGGGACGGAAATATACCTGACTCAGTCAAACATGAATTGGCTGTGGAAGAAGAAGCAATAGAAAGAATGAAACAAAGTCGCCACATGACATTCACTCCAGATGAATTTGAGGCCATGAAATCCACAATTATGGAGGAAAATAGAGATGCACGGCCGGAGGGAGATATCATGGAAATTGGACAACAACAACAACAACAACAACAACAACAACAACAACAACAACAACAACAACAACAACATAATCAATGGAAATATACCCCAATTGGCAATATGGCAACTTCTTTGTTATTCTCTGAAGCCAAACGCAAGAAAGAGAAAGAAAAGGAAAAGGAGGAACCCGTAGTGCAAGAACCAAAATTGAAACGTCCAAGAACAAGACTCGTGCCTGAAGAAGAAGCAGAATTAGGAGAATATATTTCCAGCATTCAAGACATGTTTGGAATCATGGCTCCAGAATTGTTGTTCTCTCAGCTGTTGGAAATATTTATTCCAACGGACCGGGACTTTCCGGGTTTCAGTCAACCAAGAGTTAAAAGTGGAGGAGAAGAGAAATCAGCTCCACTTGGGCCAACATTTGTTCATCCTCATTATGTGAAGAAAGAAGAAAAAGAAGAAAAACGTGAATGGATATGGGGAACTATTACACAAATAACTCAAAGTTTCTCTTTCTTTACTACCAAAAATTCCGTAATCAGAGACATTTTGTTATCTCCTAGATTTTCAAAAATAGTCTGGAGACGGTGGATGGATGGGTTTGGAGCCTCTGAATACCAATCTGGTAGATGTACATTGGCTGCTTTGGATCCCAGGTTAGAACAATTAGCAGACGAAGATACGGATCAACCTATTTTATCCCCTTACTGGTTTACAAGGGGTTTCATGGGTTCTGTTATGCTCCATAGAGTTTTGTTAAACAGTGCTCGAAATGTTGATTCGGCCAGAATTCAAGTGTTACAATTACACAACTATGTAGTGTCTAGACGTCGCACTGAAAAGTTAAACAAACTCCATGATTATTTGTTGAATGTACATGATCCATCTTGGTTGAGTTCATGGATGGCTGGAGATGTTGATACTCCACCAGAATGGAATTCTGTTTATTACGTAAATAGATGGAATGCTGGCTGGTTTGCTCCACAATTGTCTCATGGATTTTTAAAATTGGATTTTGTAAAACCAATTGGTGGAGATGAACAAGATAGGGAGGAAGGATTTGTTCATCCTAGAGCGGCAGCTTTACTAAATATGTTGAGAGAGGAATCTCTTCAACAGCGAGTTGGTGTTAGCTCAGTTATACGTGTACCAGGTTTGTTATTGGGAAAGGTTTTAGGATCAGCAAGACAGATGATTTGGGGAGATTCTGGAAACACTGTTTACCCTAGTTGGGTTAGAATTCCGTTTCGTTCAGATCTTTCAGAAAAAAATTCAACCATGTTGTTTTCTTCACAACCAAATCCGTTGAACAGTGCCATCATTATAGCTGGAGTTACAGCAAATAGTCATAATTCTGCTCCGTTAATTGGATTGGCCTTTCCAGATGAAGGAACCGGTATTGAAACCGCCGAAAATGATCAGTCTGATATTTTTAGCGCAATGTGGCTAAACCGCGGAGAAAGACCCCTTTACTTAAAACCAGTTACAGGTATAACAGCACCCACCAGTTCCCACAGTAGAGGAGAATACCTTTATGATATAACAGATGAGCGTATGGAAGCTGCATTGATACCTGAGGAGTATGAAGAAGCACAAGAAGAAGAAGAAGAAGAAGAAGAAGAAGAAGAAGGTAAGTTCTTTTTTTTTTCGCAAGGACTAAACTAATCCAACCTACTATATATGTCCCCACACCCCCCTGTTGTTATTATTATTAATACGATTTAGAGGAGGACATATACACACAAACGGTGTTAGAGGATTATTACAATATTGCGCGACCTCCAGATGTAGAATTAGATCTTTCTACAACACACGAATACGAACGTGAAGACGCAGAAATGGAAGAAGAAGAAGAAGGAGAAGAGATGGAACAAGACGAAGAGATAGAAGAAGATGAAGAGATGGAAGAAGGCACATCACTCAGTTGGAAAGAATTAGCTTCGGATGAAACAATTTTAGTGGATGAATCAGCGTTAGATGATCCGTTAAATAACGTTTGGTATGGACATTTAATGGATGTATGGATGGCAGATATTCGAATAGATACGCCTCTGGCATTATTGTTATTCTTGGCTAGAGTTGGGTCGAGATATACAAGTGCTATTGACAGAGATCGTTGTATGAAACATCATTTGTTTGAGCACAGACTTTCAGATCAATCGATACCAGCTGAGTTAATTCGTCCATTGGGGAAAGATTGGCAAATACAGCAATTTGATAATTCAAACGTAAAAACGCCCTATGTAGATCACAAAAACATTCTACTGTCTCGATTGTGGATGCCCAAACCTTCTGATTTATGGCTTAGAGGCAGAGTTGAACGCTCAAATTTTTATGATAAAGATAGGGGAGTTTGGGTTATGGATATAGGTGATCACAGCTCGCACGTTCAAACATTGTCACTGCTTCGATGTTACAATGGCCCGGCTTTGCCAACCGTTATCCCAGATCTTCGTATGAGGCATTTATATTACAGTGTGCCTGTGTACCGATTAGGAAATGGGAAGGAAGAAGATTTGGATAGAATTAGAAAGCATGGGAGAATTGACCGGATGTTAATATTACCTAAAGAACGTATGGTATTTGATAGAGTAGCGTTTAGTTCGAGCGCATTTGAAACTGCTGGTGATTGGAATTCAGGAATAAGTTTCCGCGTAGTATCCGAGGACCCTACACATCCCGTTGAAACATACGTCCCTCCATACGGTTGGTTAACAGAAGAAAATGTTCAACAAGACTTACCACCCGATTCTGATCGTTTAGTATATGGCGGGAGAAAACTGCTTCAGATATTAAACAGAGGTGATTCAACATTACGTGACTTTATTAAGAATACTCGTTCTCGATTTGTTTTGCCAGATGAAACATGTTCTAGAGTTAATTTAAAAGCTTCTCTACGGTTATGGTTTTATAAAATGACGCTTGATAATTATACAGCGGATATGGAAAAATTCGAGTGGACAAACATTTTGTTTACTGGAACTGATTATGATAAATTGCTAGAACCTCTTTATTTGAGAGAAGGATTAAATGCATTAATGAATAGATATGAAGAGGAATTAGCCATCAGTCCTGTTCAAGATATGTTGACAGCATTAGAAACCGCTACTACGAATATTCCAACCGGGCGCTGTTGGTTGACATTACATCCTACATTAAGAAATATTAATGGGTTGAATTTGGGACAACGAGTAGAATGGAGTAAAATAAATTTTCCAATGTTTAATTATTTTGATACGAAACAATTTTCTGTAAGATTGGGTATGACAATGTTGCCATCTAAAAAAAGAGGTGACAAAATCCACTACCACCATTTGGCTTTTCTAGATAGAATTAGACAAAGAGGTCCAAGAAATACCATGAGACATGCACATTTCATACAGAACAACCAACCTGTCATCATCGATTTTTCCTATAACGCTATTGAAAAAAGTGAACATTTTGAAAACTGCATAAGAACTGTGAATAAATTCTTTCCAAATCCAAAAGAAGCTGGGTTCACTATTTTTATTGGTGGAAATCCTGCTACTGAAATGGAAGAAAGTCTAGGTTATTTGGGTGTATTCAACGCTGTAGATCTTGCTCGTTATGTGTCTGTTATTCACGCCGACAAAAAAATGTCTCATCTTTTGGGAAACGAAGGCGTACCCGATCCTACATTCACCCAACGAGCAAATCGTTTTGCGAGAATAAAGTACATTCAAGACAGAATCAAACATTACGAAGCACCTGTGAATACAGATGATACAGTTCCTGGTGGGACACTAGTTGTATTGAATCGACCTGGCCCAGATACAAATCCGTATGGTAGTGATTGGAAAAGAAGTGAGTAACAACACCAAAAATATATATATATACACGTATATTGGTGTAACAAAACAAAAAAATACACATAATTTTTCAGAAAATTTTTTTTTTAAATATAACACAAACCGTCTTTTTTTTTTATCCCTTTTAAAGAACAAAAGATCAAAAAACAAAATAAGCAATAATAGTAATAATAATAGTAATAATAATGTCTCTGTTTTTGTCTATGTGTCACAACAAGACAAATGAGCTATACTTTCCACTCGAAAATGACTACGACAGTTGTTCAAGCTGTATACAAGAAAGAGAAGTAGAAGTAGAAGTAGAAGTAGAATGCTACAAAGATGAAAGCCTGAAGCCGGGTCCACACGTGTCTGTTATAAACACTATGCTGAATTGGGAAATATTCCTTTGTATATTTGACTATATAGATCCTCGTTTATTTATAGCCCTAGCGCAAGTTTGTAGTCTATGGAGAACTATTATAATGGAACAAATTAACAAGAGTAATGAATTAAAACTGGCTTATGGGCGCCTTCAACTAGCATGTTGGGCTGCTGAAAATGGGAATATTCGACTTTTATCGAGTAAATATTTAAAACCAACTCCTGTATCACAATCTGCTCTGTGGGTCAAGCTCTTGTTTCCAAAACGATTGGTGTCTTGCTGGGATCATGTTAAGTTTATTACATATAGCAGTCTTCTCGGGACGTCTTCCAAAAAATTTAGACAAACATCTCAACGTGTTAGTACTGGAGCTTATAACTATAGACCAGATCTGAGAATTTTAACGGCTGCCGCGAGGGGTGGTCAGATAGGAACAATGATATGGTTATACAGAAACTGTAATCACAATGCGTCGGTCACAGAAACTATTTCCGTGTGTAGATACGGAACAGTTGAGGCTGTTGATTGGATTCTGAAAACAGCAGGTTGTTACAACGACGATGATAACTGGAAGCAGATTCAACAACAGATTATAATTTGGGGTCGTAGTGACGTAATTACGCACATTGCAAAAATTGGTCGAAAAATCATTGACTTGCCAACGTGTTACAAACCAGGTTTGTTGATGGCAGATGTTGACTTTGTAAAATGGTGTATTAGTACATCTTCTTCTTTTCATAGCTTGTCGTCAGAAGAAGATGAAAGGCGCAAGTCTTTGTTGTTACGTCACATATGTCCACTTTCGTCGCATGATATTTATACAGACACGCACTTTCTTTTGTCTGGAGGACAAATTTGTTCTACGGAACTCAAAGATGATGATGATGATAAAAAACAAACAACAAGGGTCACATGGAGATCTATTGTAATTGCCGCTCGTTGGAACAGACTTGACTTAATGAATAAATTGTGGCAGACTCCAGAAATTCGCAATACTCCAACACCTGTAAATCTAGCTACTGAAATAGTTAAAACAAATAACGTGGATGCTTTGAGATGGTTAGCCCATGTAGTTAAATGGCCTTTTAGTGAAAAGGAAAGTTTACAAGCTGCTTCGTGTGATAATTTCGATAGTTTTGTCTGGTTAATTGAACATGGATGTCCGTGGAACGAAACTCAGTGTTCATGGATTGCAAGTAAACATGGTTTCACACGAATTCTTGAATGGATCAAGAAGAATGGTAAATTAGGCGAGAAAGCAGGATATGTAGAACCTAAACCCTCACACTTTCGATCCACGCGTATTTATTTAAATGATGATGATGATGATGATGATGATGATGACGAAAAGATTCATTTTGAAGATAAGTTAAAGAGTTTAGAGTGAGTAATACATAGACACGCAAAAAAAAAACAGTTGTTTGTCATTTTTTTTTTCTTTACGATTATGATTTTTTTATGTACAGCATTAAAAAAAAAAAATAAAAATAAGAAAGAAAAAATTATCCATCATACAAAGCGCTTGTGATGCTTGTATTCTTTTCGACAAACAGGGGACTTTCACTAATCTTGTTTTCTTTAGCAAAGGCTTCTTCCCACAATTCTATGTCTTTCACAGACTTTCGGTACATAAGAGCCACCAACACAGCTGCTAAGGCTAAAAGTCCCAAGAGACAAATGCACGCTGCAAGTCCTCCCAAAACTCCACCAACAATAACTCCTGTTGGTGTGTTTGAACTGGAACAAGAGGATCCAATAGCCACACATTGAGTTCCAGACGATGTAGTAGCACAGATGCCAGTTTGACAAGAGTCTCCAGGATAATTTACAGAACAATCGTCAAGGCATACACATGTACCTCCACAACAAAACCCACCAGGTCTACAGTCGTCTGGGCACGGAGTGGCTCCAGGATTTGGACAAGTGAGAGCTTGAGCTATAGAGAATGTTACAGTTCCCAAACTATCAAAGGTACCCACAAGGGTAGCTCTTTCCTTTGTTGAGCTAGTTACAAGGGTTCCAACTGTATCTGTGCTTTGAGCATCTGGCCACCAGCCAGGACAGTCTCCTCCACTATTTAGAGCAATACGATTCAGAGTTCCACAAGAAGGTCCTCCACTACCACAGGTTGCTGTTACAGCTGGATTGTCTGGTATTCCTACAGCATAAACTGTTGGTTTTGTTACATTCCATTTTTGTCGATAAGCTACACACATCCAATTATCATGGTATGTAGCACATCCACTTCCGCAACATCCACCATCATTGACGTCATAAATCCATTGGTTTGAAGGAAAGGTTAAATCAGTCACACTTCGTCCACCAGTTAAACTAGAGCAAGGTAGATTACCGTTTCCATCCGTGATAACAATAATAGCCTTGTTTGTAGCTTGTCTCCCGTTTTTTTCAAGTTCATCCATAGCCAAGGTAATCCCCTTCACAGTAGCTGTTCCGCAACTTCCAAGAGGGCACCCTTGATTGCAAGGTGGTGCTTCCTGAGCTAAAGCATCGGATCTCATAATGTCTAACAATGCTGTTTTATCTGTGGTTAATCCAGACATAAAAACAGTGTAATTTCCAACATTGGGTATGGTACAGGACG
>Ga0307440_1001141_pt1 | contig 13057 bp, 12 predicted proteins | sample SalMarWE160410MG_FD_202150 | JGI IMG/M metagenome (GOLD analysis project Ga0307440, IMG submission 202150) | Salt marsh sediment microbial communities from the Plum Island Ecosystem LTER, Massachusetts, United States - WE1604-10 | ecosystem: Environmental > Aquatic > Marine > Intertidal zone >... | reverse complement strand
CACATCATCGATCCGGAGAACGCACCGGCGCCGGATCACGTCGGAGAGACCGAGCGCGTGCTCGCCGAGACCATAGCGGGAACGCTCGGGCTCGCTGCGAAGCCTTTGATCGTTTCCGGAACCACCCTCGGTAGTAAAGCGGTCCTCGAGGCGGCCGCGAACGTGGCGACCGCGCTTGCCGAGGAGGGCAAGGACGCCGGGATCTTCATGACCGTCTCCGAGTCGAACAGCGTCGGGGCCGCCTTCCTCGGAGGCATGAGCCTCGACGAGGCGAACGAGAAGATCTCGAGCGGAGAGGCGGACACTCTCATCGTGATGGAGAATGATCTCTACCGGAGGATGGACACCTCCCAGGCAGATTTCATGCTTCAGAAAGCCGAACAGGTCATCGTCCTCGACTACCTGCGAAGTCCGACCTCCCAACGGGCGGACGTCGTCGTCCCGGTCGGCACCGTTGCAGAATCGAGCGGCACTTTCGTAAACAACGAGGGCAGGGCCCAGCGATTCTACGAGGTGATGAACCCCGACGAGATCGTGCAGTCGAGCTGGAAGTGGCTGAATCTATTCGGAAATCCCTACTACGAGGGCAAGGTCATTTGGGACTCCCTCGACTACATGCTCGACACGATTGCACGTCAAATGCCCCTGTTCGCTCCGATCAAGCAGATTGCTCCTTCGGCTTCGAGCGTCAAAAACGGACTCCGGATACCGAGGGAGTCGCATCGCTTCAGCGGTCGTACCGCTACCGGCGCAAACATAAGCGTGCACGAGCCGAAGCCACCGCAGGACAGCGACACACCCATGAGCTACACGATGGAGGGAAGACGGTCTCAGATACCGCCGGCACTCATCGCGCGGTTGTGGGCACCACGCTGGAACAGCGTTCAGGCTCTCACCCGGTTTCAGGAAGAGGTGGACGGTCCGTTGCGAGGGGGGGATCCCGGGGTGAAAATCGGCGCTCCTCGCGCGAAACGAGAAGAATCGGACCCGAGCGCAGCGTACTTCCCTCAGCGCGACGAGGCCCTTCACATCGAAGAGGGAAAGCTCCTGCTGCTGCCCTCGTATCACATCTACGGCAGCGAGCCCACGAGCGCCATTTCCGCGGCCGTATCGAAACGGGTGCCGAAGCCCTATATCGGGCTTTCAGCGGCGGACGCAGAGTCGATGGGGCTCGCCGAGGGCGATACGGTCGGATTCACCGTTGGAGACAAGCAGATCTCGTTGCCCTATCACAAGGTGAAGGGGCTTCCGTCAGGAGTCGGTGTGCTGCCTGTTGGACTTACCGGAACCGAGCATTTCGCGGTTCCCGGATGGGGGACGATCCCGCAGAAAGGAGAGCTATAGGAGATGGCGGCTACACCGGTCATTGTTATCCTGGTGATTCTCCTCGCGGTCGTCAGCGTGGCGGCGGGTCTCATCATGCTCGAACGAAGGCTGCTCGCGCTGTGGCAGGATCGCTACGGTCCGAACCGCGCCGGCCCATTCGGGCTGCTCCAGGTAGTCGCCGACATGATCAAGATCTTCTTCAAGGAGGACTGGATACCGTCGTTCGCCGACAAGGGACCATTCGTCGTGGCGCCGGCGATCATCATGACGACGGTCCTTTTGTCCTTTGCGGTCATCCCGATGGCTCCGCACATCGTGGTATCCCACATCAACATCGGACTTCTGTTCTTTCTCGGGATGTCCTCACTCGGTGTCTACAGCGTCATCATCGCGGGCTGGTCCTCGAACAACAAGTACTCGCTGTTGGGCGGCATCCGCGCGATTACCCAGATGCTCAGCTACGAGGTCTTCATGGGCCTATCGCTGGTCGGGGTCGTGATGTTGTCCGGTTCCTTTCAGATGGGCGACATCGTGAAAGCCCAGCAATCGATTTGGTTCGTTATTCCGCAGATCGTCGGCTTCGTCATCTTTTTCATCGGGGGTCTCGCCGTGACTCACCGCATCCCGTTCGACCTGCCGGAGGCGGAGAACGAGCTCGTCGCCGGGTTCCACACCGAGTACTCGGGTATGAAGTTCGGGATGTTCTTCGTTGGCGAGTACCTCGGTATCCTGCTCGTCTCGATGATGACGGTGACGCTGTTTTTCGGCGGGTGGCTTGGTCCATGGCTGCCGCCGATCGTTTGGTTCATTATCAAAACTTTTGTTTTCGTATCGATATTCATCCTGATTCGCGCGGCGCTCCCACGGCCGCGCTACGACCAGCTCCTTGCCTTCGGCTGGAAGATCCTGTTGCCGCTCACCCTGCTGAATATACTGGTGACGGGGGCCGTCTATCTGGCGTTCTGGGGTTGATGCGATGTCGAGAGAGAGGAGATGACAGTATGTTCAGTATGTTGAGGACCCTCTGGGGAGTCTTCCTCCACGCGTTCGCGAAACGAGAGACCGTCCTCTATCCCGAAGAGAAACCCTACCTGGCCCCGCGCGCGCGCGCCCGCATCATCCTCACCCGAGATCCGGACGGCGAGGAGCGTTGTGTTGCCTGCAATCTCTGCGCCGCGGCCTGTCCGGTGGACTGTATCTCTTTGCAGGGGACTCAGGATGAATATGGACGGCGGTATCCGGAGTATTTCCGAATCAACTTCTCGCGCTGCATAGCGTGCGGGCTGTGTGAAGAAGCCTGTCCAACCTATGCCATTCAGCTCACGCCCGATTTCGAGTTTGCCGAATACAAACGCCAGGATATGGTCTACGAGAAAGAGGATCTTCTGATCGACGGCCCCGGCAAGTACCACGACTACAACTTCTATCGCCAGGCCGGCCTTTCGATTCGAGGCAAGGGCAAAGGCGAGGGAGAGCAGGAGCGCAAGCCGGTGGATATCAGGGCGCTGTACACTCAGGACAACGAGTAGGGCGGGGGAGCAACAATGGAGGTTCTGTTCGGCATAGCAGCTTTCATCGCAATCGTGGCCACCCTGCTGTCGGTGACCCGGCTGAACGCGGTGCATGCGCTGCTCTACCTCATCGTTTCGATACTCTCCCTCGCGGTGATCTTCTACATCTTGGGAGCGCCCTTCGCATCCGCTCTCGAGGTTATCGTCTACGCAGGGGCGATCGTCGTGCTGATGCTCTTCGTGGTGATGATGCTCAATCTCGGGCACCAGGCCGTGGAGCGAGAGAAGACGCTGCTTCGTCCGAGGATCTGGATTGGACCCTTCCTCCTTGCGGCCCTCCTTATGGCGGAGTTTCTCTTTCTCCTTCTCGGAGAGGGCCGGACGACAAAAGTGACGGTCCAATCGCCGACGCAGGTCGGGATTGCGCTGTTCCAGCCCTACTTGATTGCCGTGGAGATCGCGTCGTTCCTGCTGCTTGCCGGCGTCGTCGGAGCATATCATCTCGGCAGAAAGATCGTTTTTCCGGAGGCAAAGAAATGAGCGCAGGACTTCCGGATTGGGGCATTATTCTCGCGGCCGTCTTGTTCGTGCTCGGGCTCTTGGGCGTTCTCATGCGGCGCAACATCATCTTCGTGCTCATCTCGGTCGAGATCATGCTGAACGCGGCCGGTCTCGCCTTCATCTCCGCCGGTAGCCGGTGGAACCAGCCTGACGGCCAGATCATGTTCATCTTCATCCTGACCCTCGCTGCCGCCGAGGCTTCCGTGGGGCTGGCTCTCATCATCCAGTTCTTCCGCTACTACAAGTCGTTGGACACCGACGACGCGAAGGACATGAGGGGGTAACATGTTTCATCTTCTTTGGCTCGTGCCCGCGCTTCCTCTCATCGGCTTCGTGATTCTGGTTTTTGCGGGCAAAAAGATGCCGGCAGCGCTCGCGGGGACAATCGGGACGCTCTCGGTGGGGATCTCGGCGCTCATCACGATCTTGCTCGGGGTCCAATACTTCAGCGCTCCGCCGAGCGGCGGGGCGTTCGTACAGTCCCTGTGGAACTGGGTGTCCGTCGGCGATCTTAGAATTGACATCGGGTTCCGGTTCGATTCGCTGACGCTCACGATGATGTTCGTGGTCACCTTCGTCGGGTTCCTGATCCATCTCTACTCGACGGAGTATATGCAGGGGGATGGGGACTACCACCTGTTCTTCGCCTACATGAACCTCTTCGTCACCTCGATGCTCATCCTCGTGATGGCCGACAATCTGGTCTTCCTCTACCTCGGTTGGGAGGGAGTCGGTCTGTGCAGCTACCTGCTGATCGGCTACTGGTACCGCGACCCGGCAAACGGAGCCGCGGCGCGCAAGGCGTTCATCGTGACGAGGATCGGGGATGTGTCGATGTTGCTGGGAATCGCAATCCTCGCCGCCAACCTCGGCACACTCAACATACAGGACATTCTTTCGGCCGCCCCGACGCGACTCGGTGCAGGCTCGACGACCTCGATTCTCGCCGCGGCGCTGCTCTTGGGCGGCGCGGTCGGCAAGTCCGCTCAGGTTCCGCTGCAGACCTGGCTGCCCGACGCAATGGCCGGTCCGACGCCGGTAAGCGCGCTCATCCATGCGGCGACGATGGTTACCGCCGGCGTCTACTTGATTGCGCGGACGAACGTTCTCTTCATCCTTGCACCGCCGGTGCAGTTTGCCGTCGCCATCATTGGTGTAGTGACTCTGCTCTACGGCGGCTTCTACGCTATCGCCCAGGCCGACATAAAACGGGTGCTCGCCGGTTCGACGATCAGCCAAATCGGTTACATGTTTCTCGGCTTGGGGGTGGGCTTCTGGTCGGCAGCGATGTTCCACTTCATGATGCACGCCTTCTTCAAGGCGTTGCTTTTCCTGGCCGCAGGGTCCGTCATCCTCGCCCAACATCACGAGCAGAACATGTTCAAGATGGGCGGACTACGGAAGGTCATTCCGGGAACTTTTTGGACATTCCTCATCGGGGCGGCATCACTCTCGGCCCTGCCGCTCGTTACAGCAGGTTTCTACAGTAAGGAGTGGATCCTCTGGGGGACCTGGCAGTCGCCTCACGGAGGAGTGATCCTCTGGATCTTCGCCGCGTGTCTCGGCGTTCTCTTAACGGCGACCTATACCTTCCGGATGGTGTTTCTCACCTTCTACGGCAAACAGCGGATGGAGAAGTCCCACAACGCCAGCGCTCGCATTCTCGTGCCGCTCGTCATCCTGGCGGCACTCTCGATTGGAGCGGGCTTCCTCGAAACACCCGAGACCCTCGGGCATGTAGGCCTTTTCGGCCGCTTCTTGCGCCAGAGTCTGCCGGCATCCGGGCTCGGCAGCGGTGCCGGCGCCTCGACGGGAACGGGAACGGAGGCGATGCTGCAGATCATCGTCTCCGTGTTGACGCTCCTCGGAATCGGGCTCGGTTACCTGCTCTATCTGCGCGATTCGAAACGGGCCGAGCGCCTAACCGACACTGCCGGGTACGTCGGGCTGCGGCGTTTCCTTTTTTCGGGGCTCGCCTTCGACTGGGCCTACAACTGGCTGTTCGTTCGTCCCTATCGCCGGATCTCTCGGTTCCTCAAAGCCGATTTCATCGACTATATCTACAGGGCGATCGCTCTCCTCAATGTAGGGTTCAACCTCCTGTTCAGCGGGGCTCAGACCGGCCGGATTCGGTGGTACCTGGCAGGCATTGGATTCGGCGCAGTCGTAGCGATCGGCGTCATGATGCTGCTGTAGGTTTGGAGACGATATGTTGCTAGCGATCCTGATAATTGGACCAATAATCGGAGGGCTGCTCTCCTGGCTTCTCGGAAGGATCGGGAAGATCTGGGTACGGATCTGGCCTCTGCTCTTCCTCCTCCTGGACTTCGTCATTTTGATCGTAACCTGGATCTCCGGGAGCCAGTCGAGCGTATCCTACGGGAGGTTCGGTTTCTACTCCGAGCTCACAGTTGCGTGGATTCCCTCCCTGGGCGTGCAGGTCCACCTGGTGCTCGACGGCCTGAGCCTTCTGCTCACCCTCCTTGCGGTCTTCCTCGGAATCGTCGTCATGACGGTATCATGGGCGAAGCGGCGCGAACACGAGAGCTTCTTCTACTTCAACATTTCCCTTGTACTTGCGGGTGTAATCGGGACATTCCTCTCGGTCGACCTGTTCCTGTTCTTTCTCTTCTGGGAGCTCATGCTGGTTCCGACCTACTTTCTCATCACGGGCTGGGGCGGTGAGAAACGCTCCGCGGCGGGATTCAAATTCTTCGTCTTCACCCAAGTTTCGGGACTCGTGATGTTCGTTGCGATACTGGCCCTCTATTTCATCCATGGAGCTCAGACGGGGGTATACAGCTTCGACCTCTTTGCCCTCATGGAGACCAAGCTCGGAGGCACCGCGTCGCTCCTGATTATGCTTGGTTTCATTGCCGCGTTCGTCGTGAAGCTGCCGGTCGTTCCGTTCCATTCATGGCTGCCGGACACCTACACCGAAGCGCCATTGGAGGGCACGGTCATACTCTCGGGTCTCCTGTCGAAAACTGCTGCCTACGGCCTGCTTCGCTTCGTGCTGCCGCTGTTTCACGAATCCGTAGTGGAAATCGCTCCAATTGCTATGGCGCTCGGGGTTGCCGGCATCATCTACGGTGCCGTGCTTGCCTTCGGGCAAAAGGACATTAAGCGGCTCATCGCCTACACGAGCGTCAGCCACCTCGGTTTCGTCTTCGTCGGCATCTTCTCGCTCAGTCAGCTGGCCATCCAGGGAGCGGTGCTGCAGATGATAAGCCACGGGGTTGCGACGAGCGGGCTCTTCATTACCGCCGCTTTCATCGAAGAGCGGTTGGCCACTCGCAACCTCGACCGGATGGGCGGGCTGTTTGCCGTGGTTCCGCGGCTCGGCGGCGCCGGTATCGTCTTTGCGCTCATAGCCCTCGGGGTGCCGGGATCGGGGAACTTCATCTCCGAAATCCTCATTGTGGTCGGCACCTTCAAGGCGAACGTCGTCATCGCGATCCTCGCGGCGACCGGTCTGGTTTTCTCCGTGATTTACGCGCTGCACGTGATCCAAAAATCCTTCCACGGTCCGTTGCTCGCCGACGGTAGCGCAACGGATGCCGAGGGCGCCGGTGCAGCGACGGACGGCACGGTGGCCGCGGCACTCACCGACATCTCGCTCGGGCAGACTCTGATGGCGCTGCTCATGATTCTGGTGGTCTTCTGGATCGGGATCTACCCACAGCCGCTCTTTCAGGCGGTGAGCCATTTTGTTCAAGCTTTGCAGGGAGGTCTCTCATGAGCGGCAGCGAGTTCTACGCGCTTCTTCCGGACATCATTGTCGCCGGCATGTCCATCGTCATCATGCTCGGCGTGGCATTTCGGCGCAGCTACGTCGGCTCATACGTGCTCTCGCTCATCGGAATGATCGCCGCATTCGTGGCGCTTCTGGTGAGCCCTTCGGGTATTCGAATCGGCGATCTTCTCCTGATCGATGGCTACGCGAAGTTCTTCATGGGACTCGTTCTCCTCGCGAACCTGTGCGTACTGCTTTTCTCCTACCGCTACTTCAGGGGCTATCAGGAAAATCGAGAGGAGCTCTTCATCCTGCTGCTTCTCGAAACCCTCGGCGCCATGGTGTTGGCGGCCGCCTCCCATTTCGTATCGTTCTTCCTCGGGATCGAGCTTGTGAGCGTCTCGCTTTATGCTCTTTTGTCCTACGTGAGGTTCAAGCGCACCTCGATCGAGGCCGGCCTCAAATACCTCATTCCGGCAGCGGTCGCATCGGCGGTGTTCCTCTTCGGGATGGCGCTGATCTATCGGGAAACGGGTTACATGCAGTTCTCCGAGGTGGCCTCATACTTCGCCGGCGGGTCCGTCAGCCCGGTTTCCTACGTCGGCATCGTCATGGTGATCTCGGGCATCGCGTTCAAACTCGCGCTCGCACCGTTCCACATGTGGGCGGCCGACGTCTATCAGGGGTCAAATCTACCGGTTACCGCATCCATTGCCACTGTCTCCAAGATCGGCGTCTTCGCGATGATCTATCGATTGTTCGCCGGCATGAACGTGGTGAGCCACCCGACACTCGCCTGGGTTTTGACCGGGATTGCCGTGCTTTCGATGCTCGGAGGCAACTGGCTCGCGCTACGGCAGACGAACGTGAAGCGGATGCTCGCCTACTCATCGACGGCACACCTTGGCTACCTGATGCTGCCGTTCCTCGCCGCAGGCAAGAGCGGTACCGTGGCGGCGGCCTTCTACCTGCTCGCATATTCCGCCACGAGCCTCGGACTGTTCGGCACGATGACCGCGCTCTCCAATCCGGAACGCGAGGCCGAAGAGGTGGAGGACTTCACCGGGCTTGCGTTCAAGCGGCCCGGCCTCGCGATCGTGATGGTGACGATGCTCTTGTCGATTGCGGGTATTCCCCTCACTGCGGGATTCATGGGCAAGCTCTACCTGTTGACCTCGGGTGTAGGGTCGTCTCTCTGGGTCCTAGCATTCGTGCTCGTGGCATCGAGCGGTATCGGCCTCTTCTACTATCTCAAGCTTGTGGCGGTTCAGTTTGGAGAGGCGGGACCGGCGGATGCCAACGGAGAGCTCAGACAGATCGTAGGGGCCGGAACGGGGGTTGCCCTCGTGGTCCTCACCGCCGTCGTTATTGCCGTCGGCGTGTACCCCACATTCCTTGTGAATGCTCTTTCTACTATCGTGCCGCAGCTGTAGACGCCCGCGAAGCTGTGTAGGGCGCCTCGATCCGACAAGGTGCGGCGCCGCAGCCGCGGCAGCCTACAAAGACTCGGCGATTCTCTTCACCTCATCGATGGACACGATGTCGTTGTCTACCAGCGACCTGAACAGCTTCTCGCTCGAGCCTTGAAAGAGACCGTCGCGAAGATCCTTCAACAGTGTCGATTCAACCTCTCGTCGACTCACCAGGGGGGAGTAGACGTAGGTTCGATCTTCCTCGCGCCCGGTGAGAACCCCGTTTTGCACGAGCTCTCGGATGACCTCGGCAACGGAACCGGTGTCGAGACCGGTCTTTCTGGCCAGCTCTGCCTGCACCTGCGAGTCCGTCAATTCGCCCTTTTCCCAGATGAGGTTCATGATCTCGAGCTCATGTTGATGCAGGAATCGTCTTTCCTTCTTGATCATATCGGTCCTCCGCACAGGCTGGTATAATAGCTGTCTGTTCCTATCATAAAACAGAAACCGCGCCTTCACAAGGAGAAAAGCGCAGGAGCTCATCAGATGCAGCTCGCCGAGATCACGACGGGCCGCTCGGCCCGTCGAATGATGAACCTTCATCATAGGTTACGGCAAGGAGGGTAAGATATATTACTTGGCAAGTAATGAATCGCGATGTATTTTGCCGTGATGTTAAATGACCTCCTGGTCAACGACGAGCGGCTCAATGCCACCTGCTCCGCACTTGCCGATCCGACGCGCCATTCTGTCGAAACTGTCCGGGGGAAAGGCGGCAGTGAACGAGATTGCCTCGCCGTTTGAAATCAGCCTTCCCGTCGTGTCGAAGCATCTCAAGGTGCTCGAGCGCGCCGGGCTCATCGAGCGAGGGCGAGAAGCACAGTGGAGACCCTGCCGGCTTCGGGCCGGACCGCGCAAGGGGGCGGAAGAATGGTTCGACCGGTTGGACGAATATCCAGAAAGGCTGAAAAACGAGGATGGAAAACATCGAATCGGATCTGATACCGTCTCAGAGGACCAACACTGAGGAGGCTGGGAGATGAAAGGAATTTCCCCATTTCTTTGGTTCGATAACCAAGCGGAGAAGGCTGCTGACTTCTACGTGTCGCTCTTCTCAGATTCACGCATAGGCGGCGTGTCGCGATACGGCGAGGACACACCGGGCGAGGCCGGCACAGTGATGACCGTGAGCTTCGAGCTCGAAGGACAAGATTTCACCGCACTTAACGGCGGGCCTGTTTTCAGCTTCACGCCCGCGGTATCGTTCTTCGTCAACTGTGAGTCGAGAAAGGAGCTCCAACGCCTCTGGGCGGGTTTGTCGGAGGGCGGATCGGTCCTCATGGAGCTCTCGGGGCACCCGTTCAGCGAGGCATTCGGCTGGGTGGTCGACCGATTTGGTGTCTCGTGGCAACTCAACCTCGGAAAGAGGGAACAGAAGATCGTTCCCTTCTTCACGTTCGTCGGCGAGCAGCACGGAAAGGCCGAGGAGGCGATGCAATCCTATGTTGCCCAGTTCCCCGACTCGATGGTGGTGCGAGTCGAACGCTATGCCGCGAGCGAACAGGGGACCGAGGGAAGCGTGAAACACGAGGTGTTTTCCCTCGCAGGCAGAGAGTTCATGGCGATGGACAGCAACCTGGACCACCCGTTCACCTTCACGCCGGCAATATCGTTCTTCGTACATTGTGAAACCCAAGGTGAGGTGGATGCCTTCTGGGAGGGCCTTTCTGCCGGGGGCGAGAAGGGGCAGTGCGGCTGGCTTACCGACCGCTACGGCGTATCCTGGCAGATCGTTCCCATGGCGCTATTGGAGCTGCTCGGCGATTCAAATCCGGGACGGGTCGATCGGGTCACACAGGCGATGCTCAAGATGACGAAGCTTGACATAGCGGCCCTCGAGCGAGCTGCCGAGGGTTGATGCGGGAGCTGAGCTGAGACGGCGGGACCCCAATCGCATTCGATCCGGCTGGTGGGCAGTGACCGGTTGTCGCTCCCTTTTGTGATGCTTCGGGATCTTCAGCAGCTTGTCGCTCAGGACGCTCGTCCAGAGCGTCCCTATTAGGACCGGCACGAGCACGGTAACGACGGTAACGGCAAGTATCGACTCTCCCCAGCCGACGAGCTCTTCACCATTCCCCCAGGTTATTCGAAGTCCTGAGAGGTCGCCCTCTCGGTTGCCGATCAGAACATCGGCGAGCGACGATTGACGAGCTGCAGCCCCATCCCGAAGGGGTCCCGGAGCATGATCAAGCGGTCGCCGGCGACCTCTTTCAAGGGCTCTGCAACCTTCGCACCGGCGTCCACGAGCCGCCGTGCAGCGGTCTCGACGTCGTCGACGACGAAGGCGACGTGAAAGGTGAGGGGATCCGTCCCGTGAAAATCCATCAATGGACGGCCGCGATTCTCGTAGAGCTCGAAGACGACCCTTCCGCTGCGGTCAGCCAGGAAGCTCATCGCAGTAGGGACTGAACGAACCACGATCAGACCGAGGTTCTCTACATACCAGCGCTCGGCCGCGGCGCGATCGGCGACATTCAAGGCCAGATGCTCGAACCCAAAATCACGGTTCTCGTTCATTCTGCGAACCACGGGTACTATCCCAGCTTCTGCGGCATGATGAGGTTCGGTACGAACATCACGATATCCGGCACGAAGGTGATGAGCATGAGCACCACGACCATGACGATATAGAAAGGCAACATCGCCTTGGTCGCGTCCTCCACGGATATCTTCCCCACCGCACACCCGACGAAAAGCGCGGAACCGACCGGCGGGGTCGCAAGTCCGATGCCGAGGTTCAGCATCAGGATGATGCCGAAATGGATGGGGCTGAGACCGAGGGTCGTTACGACGACCGGGTAGAGAATCGGAGTCGTGATGAGGATGAGCGGGGCCATGTCCATGATCATACCGAGGAAAAGCAGGAGGACGTTGATCAGGAGCAAAAGACCGACACGACTGGTGGTGATCGAAAGGAGGGCTTGTGTCGCGAGGGCAGGAATCCTCAGGTAGGCCATCAGAAAGCCGAACGCGCTTGCCGAGGCGATAAGGCTCATCACCATCGCAAGGGTTTTCAGCGACGAATAGAGAATTCGTCTCAAGGCCGAGAGCGGGATTTCACGGTAGACGAAGAAGGTGATGATGAATGCATAGACGACCGCGATCGCCGCCGACTCGGTAGCGGTGAAGACGCCGCTGATTACCCCTCCGACGATGATCACCGCGGTGAACAGCCCGAGGATCGCATCCTTCACCGCTCCTCCGGCCTCCTTGAGAGTGTATCTTCGCTCCTTCGGATAGTTCCGTTTCACTGCGATGACATAGCTGAGGATCATCAGAGCCACCCCGAGCATTACGCCGGGAACGAAACCCCCGAGGAACAACCGTCCGACCGAGACACCGCCCGCGGCCAGGGAATAGATGATCATGTTGTGACTCGGGGGGATGATGATGCCCTGGGTCGCGCTGGTAACCGTCACGGCGGTGCTGTAGTCCGCATCGTAGCCCTTCTGCTTCATCATCGGGATCATGATCGTCCCGATCGAGGAGACGTCGGCCACCGCAGAGCCGGAGATCCCACCGAAGAACATACTCGCAAGCACGTTGACCTCTGCGAGCCCGCCGCGCACCCGACCGATCAACAGATTTGAGAACTCGATGAGCCGCCGGGAGATGCCTCCCTGTCCCATGATTTCCCCGGCCATAATGAAGAAGGGAATCGCGAGGAGCGAGAAGGTGTTCACTCCCTGTACCATCCTCTGCACAACGGCCATCAAAGGAAGATGGAGATAGAGGCCGGTGACGAGTGAGGCAAAGGCGAGGGTGAAGGTGATCGGCACCCGGAGGACGATGAGCCCACCGAAAATTCCGAGGAGAAGGATGATGGCAGTTGTCTGATCAGGCATGTTCGTCCTCCGAGTCTCCGCCGTTGCCCGTCGAGCGGAGGATGCTCAGGAGCGACCGCTCCCCGACGAGATACTCGTCCATCAGGTTGTTCTCAGCGTCGACGTCGAAGAGCTGCATCAACCCATCGAGCACGATCACTGCGGAAGCGACCGGCACGATCGCGTAAAGTGTGCCGGCGGGGAGGCCCGTTGCCGGCAGTATCGAGTGCATCGTGAAGCCAATAAGGATCCGGCCCCATACGAACATACCCGCACCGACGAGGATGACGACGACGTCCCTGAGCTTCCAGAGGATCGTATTCAGCGCAGCCGGTATCCGTGCGGCCGACAGCACGTTGATATGGATATGGAGGCGGAGCTTTACTCCGAGGGCCATCGCAATGAAGCTGAACCACACCGCGACGAGCAGAGCAACCTCGTCGGACCAGAGGATTCCGGAGTTGAATAGGTAGCGCAGGACGACGTTGGTGAAGATCAGCACCACCATGATCACGAGCAACAGCTGGGCGAAGTAGACGAGGATGATGTGAACTAGATTGAGAATCCTGGCCAGGGTTCGAGTCATCGGACGATCACCGTTTCATAGGGGGGACAACGAGAAGCCGG
>Ga0307440_1001139_pt1 | contig 13072 bp, 11 predicted proteins | sample SalMarWE160410MG_FD_202150 | JGI IMG/M metagenome (GOLD analysis project Ga0307440, IMG submission 202150) | Salt marsh sediment microbial communities from the Plum Island Ecosystem LTER, Massachusetts, United States - WE1604-10 | ecosystem: Environmental > Aquatic > Marine > Intertidal zone >... | reverse complement strand
GCGAACACACCTAATCCAGCTTGGCGTGTGATTTTTTCCGCCGATTCGCGAATCATGGGGTGAACGGCAAGGAACGACCTCGACCATGACGGGCAGGCAACACCAACAACGCTTCACGGCACTGCTGCACGAGCACCGGAAGATCGTCTTCAAGGTGGCGGCCATCTACGCCCGCACCCCCGAGGACCGCGCCGACCTGGAACAGGAAATCCGCACCCAGTTGTGGCGTGCCTTTGGCCGTTACGACGAACGCCGCGGCAAGTTCTCCACCTGGATGTACCGCATCGCCCTGAACGTGGCGATCTCACAGGCACGGCGCCGGCCTCGGCACGGGACCGAACGCTTCGAGCCGCTGGAGTCGCACCACCTCGAGACCATCGGCGGCGGAACGGAAATAGCCGAGCCCGACGAACGCATCCGGACACTGTACGCCTTCATCGCCGCCCTCGACCCGCTCAATCGCGCCCTGATGATGCTGTATCTGGAAGACCGCAGTTATGCCGAAATCGCCGACGTTCTCGGCATCAGCCAAACCAATGTGGCCACCAAGGTCAACCGCATCAAACAGACACTGCGCGAGCGCATGACCGCCCACACCATAGGAGACTGATCATGGAACTCGACGATCTCAAATCCGCCTGGCAGGCGCTGGACCAGCGCCTGGAACAACAACACGCACTGAACCTGGAACTGTTCCGCGACACCCGCCTGGACAGGCTGCGCCGCGGACTGCTCCCGCTGAAACGGGGACAAGTCATCCAGATGCTGATCGGTGTTGGCGGCGCCTTGCTATTTGCGTCGTTCTGGATCGCGCACCTGCATGAGCCGGGATTGCTGGTGTCCGGCCTCATCATGCACCTGTACTGCCTCGGGTTGATCGTATTCGGCGCGGTCATGCAGACGCAGATTGCGCGTATCGATTATTCCGCACCGGTGCTGAACATCCAGCGTCAACTTCTGCACCTGCGCCACATTTATGTGGTGTATGGCGCACTGATCCTCGGCTTGCCATGGTGGTTTCTGTACATACCGCTGGTCATCGTTCTGGCCAACCTGGGCAGCGGCGCCAATATATTCCACACCGCGCCGTCATTCATCTACATCGGCGTTGTCATCGGCATCGCCGGCCTGCTGGCGTCCTGGTGGTTTTATCGCTGGTCGCATCGGCCGAAGCACACACGGCTGGGACGGGCGCTCGACGACAGCGCGGCCGGCGGCAGCATCCGCCGCGCCCAGGCCGCACTCAATGAGATCGCCTGCTTCGAGCAGGAATGACTATCTCACCCCATTCCTCTATCGGTCAGGAAGAAACCATGAATAAAGTCATACGTAGAACGATCATCGGCGTTGCCACCATCGCCATGCTCTGGATCGCGACCGCAGGAATTCTGGTCGCCATACCGGCACCGTCATTCACCAAATCGGCTCTGGTATTACCAGCAGCACCACCTCCGCCAACTTGCCACGACAGTAAAACCATCGAATGTTTCCGCATGCGCGATGGCGTGTTGTTGAGCGCGCGCCGTTATCCGGGCAACACCAAACAGCTCGTGCTACTGCTGCATGGTCTCGGCGGCAGCGCAGCGGCGATGGACGATACCGCACGCCGGTTACGACCAGCTACAGGCTCCGGTGTAGTGAGTCTCGATCTGCGTGGCAACGGGCAGTCGCCGGGACGCTGGGGCGATCTTGCCTATGTCGGCCAATACGAGGACGACGTGGCAGACGTTATAACAGCCCTCCGCAAGGATCACCCTGGCGAACGACTGATACTGGCAGGCTATTCAATGGGCGGCGGCATTGCGATGCGTTACGCCGCCAGACGCACACTGCCGCCTGTCGATGGTTATCTGCTCTTCGCACCGCATCTTGGCGACAGTTCGCCGACTGCCCGCAAGTCACCGGCTGACCCGCATAAGGATCAGCCCATAAGACTCGATATACCGCGCATCCTCGGTTTGCTGATGTTCAACAAAATCGGTTTCACGGGATTGAATCATTTGTGCACGATGTACTTCAACGTAAAGATAGCCGGGCACCTCGCTTGCTATCGCTTCAACGCCATGCGCAGCGTAGCCCCAACCGACTACAAAACCGCATTGACAGCCGACGCCAAACCGTTACTTATCGTCGCGGGCGACAAAGACAAAGCCTTCATCGCCAAACGTTATCCGGATGTTGTGATCCTGCACCACAACGGACAGGCACTAATCGTTGCAGGCGCAACGCACGACAGCATTCTACACAGTCCGACAGCCTTTGCCGCTATAGGGAAATGGATACGTTAAACTTCCGCCACCCGGCACGCGGTGTTGCTCGACCAGACGATCGGCCACCAAGCCTTCACCAACGCATCGTCGATCGGACATGTCTATGAACAGGAATCCGGCAAACCTTCGATCTTCGCCAACCGCGACTACAAGTTGCTGTTTGGCGGCAGCACGCTCTCGGCGCTAGGCGACCAGTTCACGCTGGTGGCGCTGCCGTGGCTGGTGCTGAAGCTCACCGGCGACGCCGCGGCGCCGGCCCCTCCTGAAGACTTTTGCTTGTCCACCCCGTTGCAATTCGTCATAAATGGCGATATATTGCGGCATAAGGCTCTAATTCGGCAGTTCTGACGAAATGAGAATAGCAAAAAACCTCAGTGACGAGGCCATGCTCGAAGCCCTGGGCGAAAGGCTGGCCCAGCGACGCCTGGACCTGCAGATGACGCAGGCCGCTACGGCCGAACGGGCCGGGGTTTCCAAACGCACGCTGGAGCGCCTCGAGGCCGGGGCCAGCGTGCAGCTCTCGAGCCTGGTCCGCGTGCTGCGGGCGCTGGACCTGGTGGACGGGTTGGAACAGCTCGCGCCACCGGCCGGACCCCGGCCCATGGACCTGCTGCAATTGAAAGGCAAGGCCCGCCAGCGTGCACCAGCCTCGGACCGTGACGACAAACCGTCCGGGTCGGGCTGGACCTGGGACGAAAAACCATGACCACGCTTGCCGAAGTCCGGCTCTGGGGACGCACCATCGGCGCGGTCTCGCTGGAGGACGGGGCCGAGGTGGCGGCCTTCGAATACGCACCCGGGTTCATCGGCAGCGGTATCGAAGTCTCGCCACTGGTGATGCCGCTTGCTCACCGCGTCTATGCCTTTCCGCAACTGTCGCGCGAAAGTTTCTACGGCCTGCCCGGCCTGCTCGCGGATTCGCTGCCGGACCGCTTCGGCAACGCGCTGATCGATGCCTGGCTGGCGACGCAGGGCCGCACGCCCGACTCGTTCAATGCCGTGGAGCGACTGTGCTACACCGGCACCCGCGGGATGGGGGCGCTGGAATTCGCCCCCGCCACGGGACCGCGGGCCCGTCAGGCCAGCAAGATCCGGATCGACCACCTGGTCGAACTGGCGTCGGAGGTGCTGACCCAGCGCAACGAATTCGCGACGTCCTTCGACGAGGCCGACAGCCGCCACGCCTTGCGCGACATCCTGCGGGTCGGCACGTCGGCGGGCGGCGCCCGCGCCAAGGCCGTCATCGCCTGGAACCCGCAAACCAACGAGGTGCGCTCCGGGCAGGTCCGGGCCGGGGAAGACTTCGAGTACTGGGTGCTCAAGTTCGACGGCGTGCGCGGCAACCGCGACAAGGAACTGGAGGATCCGCAGTGCTACGGCGTGATCGAATATGCCTACGCACAAATGGCGAAGGATGCCGGCATCGAAATGAGCGAGTGCCGCCTGTTCGAGGAAAACGGCCGCCGCCACTTCATGACACGGCGCTTCGACCGCCTGCCCGACGGTCAGAAACTGCATATGCAGTCCCTGGGCGCACTGGGACATTTCGATTACAACCTGGCCGGCGCCTACGGATACGAGCAAGCCCTCCAAGTCATCCGCGAACTCGGCCTGCCGATGTCCGCCGTCGAGCAACAGTTCCGGCGCATGGTGTTCAACATCGTCGCCCGCAACCAGGACGACCACGTCAAGAACATTGCCTTCCTGATGGATAAATCCGGCACCTGGTCGCTGGCGCCCGCATTTGATGTCACCTACAGCTATAACCCGGAGGGTCTGTGGACCTCCACCCACCAGATGACACTCAACGGCAAACGCGACGGTTTCACGATCGAAGATTTCAAGGCTTGCGCACGCACAGTCTCACTAAAACGCGGCCGCGCTGAAGCCATCGTGAAGGAAGTACGGGAGACTGTATTCAACTGGCGCGGTTATGCCGACGCTGCCGGCGTCGACCCCGAGTATCGCGACCGCATCCAGGCCGCATTGCGCCTCGAACCCTTCTAGACCCGGTCCAAACCGCTCTTTGACCGTCCTTGACAAAACTAGGTTTGTACTACAAACTTATTTGCAGCTTTACAGACCTAGCACGATGAAAACTTATTCAAAGACCTGCGGAACGCCTCGCGCCGCCAGCGAACTGGAGACATTGACCCGTGCCTACGCCCGCTATTCCAGAAGCGCGGGCGGGCTCGGTTCCGTACTCGGCGGCCTACTTTGCCTAGCGTCCTATCTCGTCGGTGGCCTGTTGCCACTCACGCCGCCCGTGCGCGCCGCACTCATCATCATGCCTCTGCTGTGGCTGGGCGCCAAGGTCTGGTTGAGCCGGAATTACTACCAGCGATTCGGCCGGGTGGAGGAACAGGAAACACCGAACGAGCACCTGGTTCACCGGTGGTCACTGATCCTCACAATAGGGGTCGCAGCCATCATCACGGCGGTCGACGTGACCGACCTCTTCTACCATCCCGGTGCACTCTCCGTCGGGCTCGCCGGGTACCTGATCATGCTCTGGCTGCTACCGCTGGCGACCTGGCGGTGGATGCGCAGCCCCATGGACGTCATCATCGGCGTCTTTCTGATCTACCAGGCGGGAATGGCCTGCAGCGGACAGAGCTATCCCGTGGTCGGCCTGACGCACAGTACGGCGAAAGGCGCGGTGTCGTTCCTTATGGTCGTCGTTCTGCTGGCCGCCCTCGCAGTAATCGGTGCTGGGATTGCGCAGCATCGTCACTTCCGGGGCATACGCGCCCGTCTCGAAGCCCCGCCGGACGCGGGCGAGTGAGTGGCGAAATCGATCCGCGGGAGCTGCTCGGGCTGGACCGCATGGTGCACGAGCCCGCGCGCCTGTTGATCCTGACGATACTCGCCGGGGCCAAGCGCGTCGAGTTCACGTTCCTGGAAAAGCTGAGCGGCCTGAGCAAAGGCAATCTCTCCAGCCACATGAGCAAACTCGAAGCAGCCGGACTGATCAAGATAAACAAGCGCTTCCGCGGCAAGCGCCCGCTCACCGAGCTGAGCATCACCCTAGCGGGACGCAAGGCGCTCGACGATTACCGAAACCAGTTGGCGGCCGTCATGCAGGCGCTGCCGCCATCGCAACCCACATCGAAAAGAGGCTGATCCCATGAAACACTGTACGGCACATTTCAGCGTAGCCCTGCTGCTTGCACTGATCTCCACATTCGCCGCGCCGCAATCCGCCCGGGCCGCCTCGGCGAAGCCGTCGCTGCTGCCGGCACGCGTCACGCAAGCGGCTCAATCGCGCGTCGCGGCGGGGGAATACCCGGCCCTGGTGATTGCCGTCGTCGACGGCGACAAAAGTCACGTTTATGCTTTTGGAAAGCTTGCCGACGGCAAGGCGCCGGACAAGGACACCGTGTTCGAGATCGGCTCGGTCACCAAGACGTTCACCGCCACGCTACTTGCCGAGGCGATCGAGGCCGGGCACGATGCGCTCGACGAGCCGGTGGCGAAGCTCCTGGCCGGCTTCAGCATCCCGTCCCGCGACGGCAAGCAGATCACGCTCGGCAACCTGGCCGAGCAGCACTCGGGTCTGCCGCGCCTGCCGGCCAACATGAGCCCGTCCGACCCGGGCAATCCCTACGCGGATTACGACGCGGCGAAACTGAAAGCATTTCTGGCCGGCTACGCCCTGACGCGCGATCCCGGCAGCCAATACGAATACTCCAACCTCGGCGTCGGCCTGCTCGGCTACGCCCTGGCGCAACAAAGCCACACGACCTATGGCGCACTGGTGGAGAAGAAGATCCTGAAACCGCTCGGCATGACGCTCAGTGGCGTGGAGATCAGCTCCGCAATGCGCACCCACCTCGCCACCGGCCACGACGGACAAGGCAAGCCCACCGAAAACTGGGACCTCGACGTGCTGGCCGGCGCCGGTGCCATCAAGAGCACGGGCCACGACATGCTGCGCTACCTCGAAGCCAACATGGGCGTGCTCGAGTCGCCGCTCGACGCCGCGATGCGCTTCGCGCACAAGCCGCGCCTGCCGCTCGGTGGGAACGAAAAGATCGGTCTCGTATGGATGACGCGTCACGACAAGGCCGGCGACGTCGTCTGGCACAACGGCATGACCGGCGGCTATGCCAGCTTCGTGGGGTTCACCGCGGACGGCAAGCACGGGGTCGTGATCCTCACCAATGCCCAGCAATCAGTGGACGACCTCGGTTTCGCCACCCTGCTTCCCGACGCAAAGCTCGCCTCGACCGAAACCGCGATCCACCTCTCGAAACAGGCGCTGGACACATACACCGGCAGCTACCAGCTCGCGCCGCATTTCATCCTGACCGTCTTCAGGCAGGGCGACCAGCTGCTGGCGCAGGCGACCGGACAGGGCGCCCTGCCCATCTATCCCGGAGCCAGGAACGAGTTTTTCGCCAAGATAGCCGATATCCGGATCACCTTCGAGCGCGGCAGCGACGGCAAGGTGACCGGCCTGGTACTGCATCAGAACGGCGACCATCGCGCCCCACGGATCAGCGGCGACGAAGCGGCCCGGGACGCATCGGGCAAGTCGACCGTAAAGCTTCCGGTATCCACGCTGAAGGAATACGTCGGACTTTACCGGCTCGCGCCCGGCAGTGAATTCGACATCGCGCTCAAGAACGGCCAGCTCTACGCCCAATTGACCGGCCAGGGCGCCTTCCCGATCTACGCCAGCAAGAAAGACGAGTTCTTCTACACCGTCGTCGATGCGCAAATCAGCTTCCAGCGCGGCAAGAACGGCAAGGTGACCGGCCTCATACTCCACCAGAACGGGCGGGATCAGTCCGCCCCCCGCGAGAAAAACTGACTCCGGGGGCGGATTCCCGGTTCTGGGACTGGTCCGGGAATCCGTCCCGCTATCACGACGCCCGCGTGGCAGTCCGGGTGGACGTTGTGATCCCGTAATCACTACCAATCAAACAGTTACAGAACCTGTGGCCCGTCTGGCACGCTTTTTGCTTGTATCCGGGTAGACAAGCACTTTCGTACCGCCGAAGGAACCTGCAGGCATGAGACTCCTGGTAACGCTACGGACCTGGTCCGCCCCGATCCTGCGCAACCCGCGCTTCGCGCTGACCGTGGTGCTCATCCTGGGCCTCGGCATCGGCATCAACGTCGCCACGCTGGGACTGCTCTACCGCTACTACGTCTCGCCGCTGCCTTATCCGCAGGGCAACCGGATCCTGAGCGTGTACTTCACGGCGAACCAGCCGATCGGGCGACCGATGTCCACCCCCACCTGGCAGCGCATCGAGAAAGACGGCTCGAAGCTCGCCGATTCAGGTCTATACAGCGAGCAGGGCTACAACGTGGAGCGCGGCGGCAATCTGACTCGCCTGAACGGTGTCGAGGCAACCGCCTCGGTCTTCTCCACCCTTGGCGTTCAGCCGGTGCTTGGCCACGTTTTCGGCCCGGAAAGCAATAAACCCGGGGCTCGGCCCGTCGTTGTACTGAGCTATCGGCTATGGCGTCAGCTCTTCGACGGGAAAGCCTCGGCGATCGGCCGCACACTCAAGTTGAATGGCAAACTGTTCACCGTCATCGGCGTCATGCCGAAGCACTTTAATTTCCCGACCGTAAGGACCACGTTGTGGACGCCGCGGATCATTACGGCGTTCGATCAGAGCGACGACATGCTGACGGCCTTCGACGGAAGCATGGTGGCTCGCCTCGCGCCTGATACGTCAACCAGGCAATTCCTTGCCCAGGCGAAGGCGGTGCTCGAACGCGAAATCAACAAATTCCCCGACCCCAAAGCGATCCCGCTTTTCAGGCAAATGGATCTCGGAATCTCCGCACAGAGCTGGCGCGCAAGCAGGCTTGGAAATCTGCATCAGTCTCTCGTGCTGTTGTTCTGCGCGACGGCGCTGCTGATGCTGCTCGTCTGGTTCAATCTCGCGAACCTTTTCCTCGCCCGCTCCTTTACGCGTCGAAGCGAGTTGACGCTACGCCGCGTCCTCGGCGCAGGCACCGGCACGCTGGCCGCATCGCTGGCGCGCGAAAACCTGGTGCTCAGTCTGCTCGGCGCTTCTCTCGGGGTTATTTTCGGCCGCTTCCTGCTCGGACTTTTTTCCAACAGCAACATCGCGGCGGCAGCCTCTTCCATTCCGGACACCTCCTTGGCTGCACTTGGCTTTATCGCTGCCATTCTGGCCTTGATATCGACCATGATTTTCACACTTGTCGGCATTGGATCATTGCGCGGACGCAACCTGACCCGCGCACTCAGCGAAGGCAGTCTCCGCGCTTCGCCGGGACCTCTCGCGCGCCGCTTTCGCCTGAGTCTAATCGCCGGGCAGATCGCCCTTGCCTGCGCGATCGCGGGCACCGGGCTTTTCCTCGGTCGCGGGCTTTTGAACCTCAATGCCGTCAATCTCGGCTTCAAGGCGGATCATGTCGTGACTTTCAAGATGAGTTTTCCCTCGCCTCAATATTCGCTAAAGAAAATGACGATTTCGCTCAAAGAATTACGTGACATGGTTGCCCGACTGCCAGGGATAACCTCCGCGAGCGTGAGTTCCGACGTGCCCTTCGACGGTAGTGACCGCGGTAATTCCGGGTATCCGCGTCCGGCGAATTCCAACGTTCATCCCGAGGTGTTTCCGGTAGCAACCGATGCGGAGCATTTCAAGAGTTTCGGTCTGCCGCTGCTCAGGGGGCGAAACTTTACACCGGCTGACAAGAACGCAGGAGTGAGCCTTGCCATCATCGACACTCTGGCGGCAAAACAATTATTCGGTACCGATAATGCCGTCGGACGAGAATTCAGTTTCGACAGTCCCAGCGACAACCGCTTTGCGCTACTTTATCGGGTCATAGGGGTCGTGCCTACCGTGCGTCGCAAGGATTTAAGCACTGCGCCAATGGTAGGCAGCGTGTACATGGATGCCGATCAAATCGTCGGCGCACGTTCCAGCGGCTGGACGTGGGGCTTTCCCGACTGGTACCTATCCGTGCGCTCGCCGCTGTCTACCGGCACGATCATTTCTCAGGTGAAGAATGCGGCGCAACGCATCCTTCCCGGAGTGCCGCTCTACGACGTGCAGACGATGAATCAGCGGCTGACAGACTCGCTTGCTTCCAATCGGCTGCTTACCGCGCTCATATTGCTGTTTGCAATCGGTGCGCTGATCCTCGCCGCGCTCGGCCTCTACGCCGTACAGGCCTACGCCGTCGCCCAGCGCGCACGCGAGTTCGCCATCCGCATCGCCCTCGGTGCCGAGCGCGGCCGCCTGCTCGCCATGGTCGTCGGCGAGGCCGTGCGCCTGCTCGTGATCGGCCTGGTCATCGGCCTGGCGGGGCTCGCCGCCATCGGCGTCGCCTTCGCCTCCGCCTTCTACGGCATCTCCCCCTTCGACCCGGTGAGCATGATCATGGTCGCCGCCGTGCTCTGCCTCGCCACCCTCGCCGCAAGCTGGCTGCCCGCCTGGCGCGCCAGCCGCACCGTGCCCTCCACCGCCTTGAGGAACTGATAATGCCCCTGAAGGGAACGCTCTCCGACCTGCGCTACGCCTTTCGCCAGCTCGCCAAACGCCCCGGCTTTACTGCCGTGGCGATCCTGACGCTCGCGCTCGGCATCGGCGCGAACGCCACCGTGTTCAGTTTCCTCAGCGGTTACCTGCTGAAGCCGTTGCCCTATCCGCATGCCGACCGCCTGGTGCGCGTCTATACGTCCGTACCCAAAGTCCGCGCCGAACCGTTCGGCGTATCACTCCCCATGGCCCGCGTCCTGCGCACGCAAACACAGGCCTTTTCCGCGGCGGGGTTTTATCACAAGGGTACCTTTGATCTGAACTACGACGGCAAGGCAAGACATCTCTATGGGATTTACGCTTCCGCCTCGCTGTTCCGCGTCCTCGGTGCGCGCCCGTTACTCGGCCAGGTCTTTACCGAAAAGAACATGCAGCGCGGTAACAATATGGTGGCGCTGATCAGCTACCGGTTGTGGCAGAGCAGTTTCGGCGGCGACCCCGACATAGTCGGCAAAACCCTGCACCTCGACGACGGCGTTCATCGCATCGTTGGCGTCATGCCGAAGAACTTTGCCTTCCCTGCACGCGACGCGGCGCTGTGGGTGCCCTACATGGTCATGCCGGGAAGCTACGCACCGAATCATGCCATCAGTTTGGGCGTGAACTTCATCGGGCGCCTGAAACCGGACATCGGCCCGGCCGCCGCGCAAACCCGGATTCGGCATGCGGTCGACACCTACTTCCAGACAACGGCACCTGCAGACCTGCAAAAAATGGCCGCGGGTGCGGGACTGACGATGGGCGTCGAATCCTGGCGCCGGGTATTGCTCTCCGGGCGCACGACGACCTTGTGGCTGCTGCAGGGCGCCGTGCTGTTGATCCTGCTGATGACCTGCGTCAACGTGGCCAACCTGCTGCTCGCCCGCATTCTCGACCGCAGCCACGAAATCGCGCTGCGCAGTTCCCTGGGCGCAACGCGGGTCATGCTGGCGCGACAACTGCTGCACGAAGCGCTGGCGCTGACGTTGCCGGGCGGTCTCATCGGTGTGGGCCTGGCCTGGCTGGCGACGCATTTCCTCAACCAGACCCCGCTCGGTACGGGCACCAGCGTATTCGACATCGCGCTGGACTGGCGCGTGGCCCTGTTCGCGCTCGCAGCGGTTCTGCTGACGACCGCACTCGTCAGCCTGCTGCCGATCCGCCACCTTGCGAACACCGATTTGCGCACCATGCTCCAGGAAGGCGGCCGCAGCGGGCAGCAGAGCCGGCGTGCCCGCCGCGTGCGCAGCGTCCTGGTCGCCGCCCAGCTCAGGCTGGCCACCGGACTTCTGGCCACCTCCGGCCTGCTGCTGCACAGCTTCATGAACCTCACCTCGGTCGATACGGGATTCCGCAAGGACCACGTCCTGATCGCGCACCTGCTGGTCCCGCAGAGCGATCAAGCCAGCCGGGACGATCTCGACAGCTTTTACGCGAACCTCATTCAGCGCGCCGAAGCCCTGCCCGGCGTGCGCCAGGCCGCCGTTGCCAATGCCATCCCGATGGGCGACAACTTCGATTTCGCCTACTCGACTTTTTTCATCCCCGGCGAAAAAGTATCGGCGTCCGGCAAGACGCCCACGGCGTGGAGAAACAACATCAGCCGCGGCTACTTCAAGGCACTCGGCATTCCACTGCTGCGCGGGCGCAACTTCAGCGCCGACGGCAAGGACAAGTACACGATCATCATCGACAACAGCCTGGCCAAGAAATATTTCGCCGCGCATGGCGTCGACCCGCTCGGCAAAACCATTCGGCTCTATGGCGAAAACGCCAGGAAGTACACCATTATCGGTATTGCGCCGGCACTCAAATACGGCCAGCTCTCGCAGACCTCGGGCTCGGTCATGATCTACGTCCCCAACAAGGCACTGCGCGTTCCGTACTTCATCCTGCATACGAGCCTGCCGCCCGAAGCCCTCGTCAAGCCGCTGAAGAAACTGGTGGCCTCCGTGGATCCCGGCGTTGCCGTGTATGACGTCCACAGCCTGCAGGATCAACTGTCCGATTCGCTGAACGGCCAGCGGACGACCATGGGTTTGCTGCTCGCGTTCGCGCTCATTGCTCTTGCCCTCGCAATCGTGGGCGTCTACGCCATCATGAGCTATGCCGTCACCCAGCGCCACACCGAATGCGGCATCCGCAAGGCGCTCGGCGCGTTGCCCGGTAGCCTGCTGTGGATGGTTCTGCAGGACGGATTGAAACTGCTCGCCGTCGGCCTCGTCGTCGGGCTCCTGCTGACCGTACTGTTCGGCGCCAGTCTTTCTTCGCTGCTGTTCGGTATCGCACCGTATGACCCGTTGACACTGATCGGCGCCATGCTCGTGATGGCCGCCACCACAATCCTCGCCTGCTACTTCCCGGCCCGCCGCATGGCGAAACTCAACCCCGCCGCGGCAATTTTCGACGAATGATGGAGTATGGAGTAAAGACATGCGTGGATTGATGAATGACTTTCGCTTCGGGGTTCGCCAGCTTGCCGCGAAACCCGGTTTCGCAGCGGCGGCGATACTGACCTTGGCCATCGGAATCGGCGCAAATATCGCCGTGTTCAGCATGTTGAGCGGTTACCTGTTCAAGTCGCTGCCTTATCCACACGCCAACCGCTTGACGGGCGTACACGTGAAGTTGCCGAAGTATACAGCGGGCGATCTCCCCGTATCGATGCCGATGCTAAAAATCATTCAAGAGCATACGAATGCATTCGACGCCACCGCACTGTACGCCGGTGACGATTACAACATGCGAGTCGACGGGAAAGCGTTCGATGTATACGACTACATGATTGCCGGACCGCTATTCCAGGTGCTCGGTGTAAAACCGATGCTTGGACGCGTGTTTAACGACGCCGATTCACGCCAGGGCGGCGACCAGGTGGCGATCATCAGTTACGACACGTGGCAAAAGACTTTCGGAGCAGACCCCGTGGTCATCGGGAAGACGTTCACCTTTGCAAGCAAGCCGTACCGGGTAGTCGGCGTCATGCCGTCAGGCTTTGCCTTCCCGGATCGCGATGCCGAGATGTGGACACCAATGGGCATTGGCCCGAACACCTTCAAGTCAAACCGATTCTTTGCCCTGACGGGACCGATGATCGGTTCGCTCAAACCGGGTGTAAGCGTGGAGGACGCCCAACGGCAGATCAGGCACGCGATAAGCGTCTGGTTGGATGCACACCTCCCTATCATGGCGGGCAAACAGCGGATCGACAAACAGTTCTTGAAAAAAACAGGTTTCTCGATGCAACTGCGGCCCTACCGCCAGAGTCTGCTCGGCGATCGA
>Ga0307440_1001138_pt1 | contig 13074 bp, 8 predicted proteins | sample SalMarWE160410MG_FD_202150 | JGI IMG/M metagenome (GOLD analysis project Ga0307440, IMG submission 202150) | Salt marsh sediment microbial communities from the Plum Island Ecosystem LTER, Massachusetts, United States - WE1604-10 | ecosystem: Environmental > Aquatic > Marine > Intertidal zone >... | reverse complement strand
TTCCGTCCTCGTTGAACGGCAGGCGCCGGCCCGAAGACAAGTACGAGGCTATACGTGGCCGGTCGGTCACGGCCTCCACCACGGTCTCGATACGCGGATAACCGTTCATGAGCTTGTGCATGCGGCGGGGAAAGGCATAGCGCAGGCCGTTGATCACCTGGAACAGCGACAAATCGGCATAGGTGCAACCCTTGCCGGCAAGCCAACGGCCATTGTCGGAGTTGCTCTCCAGCACCCGCTCGAAATAGTCCAGGAACTTCGGCAAACGCGTGTTCAGGAAATCGCCGCTACGCTTGCGGGCTTCCTCTTTTTGTTCTTCGTAATACAGAGATGGGCCTAGGGGATGATGAGTGTCGTGGATCTCCACGACCCAGTCGGCAACGGTCAACTGCAACTGATGGACCCAGAGGCGTCCGGATTCATCGTCGGGCGCGAGATCGTGGTGTGCGCCCAGATACATCAGGATATTGGCGGTTTGCCCAATGACCAGTTTTCCTGCCTTGAGAAACGGCGGCGCGAAGGGCGGCGTGGCGAGCTCCTCGCTTTCCATAAACTGCGCGATCCGCCGGGCGCCGGACTCACGGCCTGCATCGATATATTCGGCGCCCGCGTCTTCCAGCGCAAGACGCACGAATTCACCGCGGCCGGGGATGGATGGCCAGTAGTAAAGCTCGTATTTCATGGTTGCCTCCGCGAACGCTCATCTACTCCGGACAGTTCAAGTCTAGCACCGCCTGAGTAAGGTAAAAGCCATACAGATAGCGCGGCCATATATCCCGTCTGCGAACGAACCGGCACGCGTTTGACCTGTGTCACGATGCAACCGTGGTTATTGCATTTCAATGAACCTCTTGATGATTCGGGGTTGCCCGCGGGAGGCATTCCATGACCGCAGGAATTGATTGAAAAAGTCGTGGTGATTACTGGCGCGGGTGCCGGTATCGGCAGAGCGTGCGCACTGGCGTTCGCCGAGGCCGGTGCCCGCGTGGCGGCAGCCGATGTGACAAGAGAAAGCGGCTAAGAAACCGCAAAAATGATCGAGGGACATGGCGGCCAGGCCATGTTCGCGGAAGTCGACGTCACCGACGGCGAATCCGTACGTAAATTGATCGAAGGGGCCGTAAAAAAATTCAGCGGACTCGACTATGCCATCAACAACGCCGGTATAGAAGGCCAGTCCGCGGCCACGGCAGACTGTAGCGAGGACAACTGGGACCGCATCATGCTGTTAATCTCAAAGGCGTATGGAATTGCATGCGTTTCGAGACACCCCGGATGCTCGAACGCGGCGGCGGAGCGATCGTCAACATGTCCTCGGTCGCCGGACTGGTGGGTTTCGCGGGCCTGCCCGCCTACTGCGCCTCCAAGGGCGGCGTGATCTAGTTAGCCAAGACGGCCGCGCTGGAATACGCCACGCAGGGCGCACGCGTGAACGCCATCTGCCCCGGCGTCATTCACACGGCAATGGTGGAGCGCCTTATCGGCGGCGACCCGGAGAAAGAAAAAGACTTCACTGCACTGGAACCCGTCGGGCGCATGGGCCGCCCGGAGGAAATCGCACGCGCGGCTGTGTGATTGTGCTCGACGATGCCTCTTTCGTCACCGGGCATCCACTCGCAGCCGACGGTGGATTCGTCGCCCGCTGATCCGCTGATCAGAACGAAGGCTTTTTGCGCTTGACCTGCACCTCATCAAGAGCGCCCTCGCGGCGCAGCAACTCTGCCTTGCGCTCCATGCCCCAGCGGTAACCCGCCAGGCGCCCATCGGCTGCCAACACGCGGTGGCAAGGAATCAAAAGCGCCACCTTGTTCCCGGCACACGCCCGGGCCACGGCCCGGCTGGCAGACGGTTGTCCCAGTCGGCGGGCTACGTCTCCATAAGTCGTGGTCTCGCCCAAGGGAATGCGCCGCAGGGCTCGCCATACGCGTGCCTGGAAAGCCGTGCCCTGAATGTCCACCGGCAAATCGAGCGCCTCTCCTGGAAGCAACACGAATTCGCGCACCTGGTCGAACCACTCGCGCAAGCGCGGCTCATCATTGCTGAACCGGGCTTGAGGAAAGGCGGCATGCATATCTTCAAGCAACGCGCCGGGGGCCTCTCCGAAAGCCAGCCAGCAGATACCACGGCGGGTCGCCGCGAGCAACATCCAGCCCAAATCAGACAGCCCCAGCCACCAGCCGATTTCGAGTGGCTTGCGCAGCCGTCCGGGTGCCACGCCAAAAGCATTGCCTGCCGTCGTATAGGCGCTTGCCGACGATTCGAAACCGGCCGCCAGCGTGGCTTGCAACGTCGAGGATTCATGCGCGATCCCGCGGCTGAGCCGGTGCAACTTCAAAGCCTGTGCGTAGGCCTTGGGACTCACTCCCAGGCGCCGCTTGAACTGGCGCTGCAGTTCCGAGGTGCTGACCTGCGTAGCGGCGGCCAATGCGCCAAGCGAAGACCTGTCCGCCTCGTCTTCAATCCGCCGGCATGCCTCAAGCAAAACCCGCGGCCAATCAATGCTGTTTCTTGCTCCCACGCCGGTGCCCTATCCGTTCAATCATGATCGCAGTCTAGGTTTCATGCCGGACTATGTCTTCCAGTTTCTTGCGCACCGAATCCGAATGCCGACGAAACGCGAGATGGGAACTTCATCAAGAAGGCGAGAATTCACACACTGCATTTCTTCTGATACCCGATGTCTTGTCTTACCCCCCTCCACCGGGCGGTGGCGGCGGCGGTATGTAGTGCGGGGCCGGTGCGCCGGGTATCTGATTGCCACTGGAATACATGCACTGTTCGTAGGCGATGTTGTATTGGCGTTGTAGCGTCCAATTGGAGGCACTGCTGTAATCGGCGCCCGATGAAGCACCCACTATCAGACCCATGCCGGCACCGGCACCGGCGCCGCGACTACTACCGGTCAATAGCGCGCCGGCAACCGCGCCAATCGTGGTGCCGATCGCCGCCCGCTTAAAGGCTGCTTCGTTGGCGTCATTGGGATTGACGCGATAATTGGCATAGGCCCGGCAGGCGTCATCCTCCTGCCGAAATACGGAAAACGGCTTTCCCGGCCCCGGCCATACGGTCACTGTCGGCCCGCTCGGCATCTCGGCGCATCCGGCGAGCGCTAATGCGGCCACCAATCCAATTACGCCCATGCCGAAAAGCATCTTAACCGGGTTGCACATGGTTCTATCTCCTAGGTACGCTGGCATCGTGCATCACACTCTCGATGACGCCAGGCGATGTGACCGGATTTTCAGGCCCGGCCACATCGCTGCCGATTTATTATCCCCCGCCCCGCGGTTTAGAGCTGCTGGTGGAAGGTGGTGTCGCCGGCACCCTGTCCCAGCCGCCCGGACAGGTTTTCACATACGGATAATAGCCTTCGGGCGACTTGCAGTGGTACCAGTATTGCACGGGCGCAGGCGGTTGAACCGGTGCAGACGGTTGAGTCGGCGCAGGGGTGGGTGACTGCGTGGGCGGACTTGCCGGCATCGTGGCGTTTGACGGCGTCGCCGCAACCTGCGCCCAACCGCCGGGGCACTCCGGCACATACGGATAGTACCCCTGTGGCGACCTGCAGTAATACCAGAACTGTGCCGGAGCATCGGCCGGTGGAGTCGGTGTATCCATCTGGTTATTGATGATCACGACAGAACCCGGAACGTAAGGATTGGGATACGGATAGATAGGCGCCGGGTAGTAGTACCAGATACCACCGACAACCCACCACCAGCCCCAGCGGCCACCATACCAACCATGGTGCCAGTACCCCCCCCGCCAGACGCCCAGATCATAACGAGGGAACAGGTGGATATTGAAACGCCAGTAAATCCGGCCGTCGCGTTCATAGCGCTCCCGGTGCCAGCGATCATATCGGTAGCGGTCTCCGTCATTACCCCTGTCATGATGACGGTATCTATCGTTATCTCCATAACGATCTCTGTCTCGATCACCGCCGCGGTCATGATCACCGCCTCGGTCGCCATGATGATTGCCGTCACCTCCCCGGTCATGATCGTTGTTACCGTCATGATCACCGCCGATGAGAAACCATCCACCTTTGTCACGCTTACCAGCCCCCTTATCACCGGCATTATTGCCAACAATAAAGTCATGCGAAGGCTTCCGGTGCGTGCTTTGGTCACGATCCTCATGATCATGCGCAGGCAGCTTCACGAAGTGAACGGCATGGCCTGAATAATGTTGTTGCCGAGGATTTATATGGTGATGTTGGTCGCCGGCTTGATTACCATGCCAAGCCGCCAAAGCGGGAACCGAAAATATACCCATTACCGGCATCACCAGCAATATAGCGAGTTTCCTATCCATATCCCATACCTCTTAACAACGACCGCATTAGACGATCCTCACCGATCATTCTAGACAGAGATATCCGCCAAAGTGTGGTTTTTACGTATTAAATAACTTTAATAAGGTTACAGAAAATTACTTGCGCCGACCTGGTTACAAATCGTTACAAAAAAGCCCCCCCCGGACTGTTAACGATTGCCACCGGGCTATATCCATGACATAGTGTTTTCCACTTTATTCCATGGCTGTGATGTGCACATACGAGCATATATCCTGGGCTTTACCGACATCACCATTGCCGTGATTGCAATAATCGCAGCGATACCTTTGGTCAAACGCAAAGTACCCATGAACTATCTTTATGGAATAAGAATCCCTGCAGCATTCAAATCACGAGCCCATTGGTACGCGATTAATGCTTACGGCGGGAAACAACTTTTAATCTGGTCAATCCCGACACTGTGCATCGGTATCGCATTTTGTCTTCTGCCGGCACTATCACAGCCGCAATGGCTGTCGCTGGCGGCCGTCGGGCTCGCATCTCCGGCCATTTCTCTGCTTTTTACCTACCGGTTTTCGCGCAAACTCCCGGATCACCTGGATCGGGACTAGAACCTCCATACTCTCTGGTAGTCAATCTTTCTCGAGTTGGTTTTCGCCTCGCAAAGGCGACAGGGCCTAGGCTCGTTTGCGGCAAAGGATCAGAACGGTATCCACCTTGTCATCATCGATTAGTCCATCCGCAAAAACCAATGGCTTTTGCATACGCAGGCCCAGGGGCATAAAGATACGGTTGTACCACCACATTGCTCTTTCACGGTGATGGTCAAGGAACCACATGCCGATATCAAGCAAACGTGAAGATTTCGGCTGCATTCCATAAGCTGCACTACGCTCTACACTAAAACCACAACGATCAAGCTTGGACACTAATTCTGCAGGCACATAACGGCGCCGGTGGCCAACCAGCTCATCGAAAGCCGTCCAGGCATGCTCATGCAACGGTACGGAAAGAAGGAACGGAGCACCGGCAACAGCAACACGAGACAGCTCCATCAATGCGGTTTCATCGTCCTCTACATGCTCCACGATATCAAAGGCACAAATAAAATCGAAACTTGCGTCACCGAAAGGCATCGCGTTTATCAACCCCACGGTTGCCTGCGCCCCCCTGGCATGCAATTGTGACGCAGCTTCAGCACTTATATCGAGAAACCGGGTTTTGTGCAGGGGCAAACGCGGACGCAACCCTGGAGCCACCTCCAGACAAACCCCGGCCTTGGAGGTCAGTGACTCGACCAAGGGCCAAGTATTGAAGCGCTCGGGCTCAATCAACTGCGCATCCGCCCACAAACCGTCATAAAAAGCACGATTGGTGGACTCGATGGTCAACCGATTGGATGTATGCATATTGCCTGTCATTCACCCATCCTGCATGTAGCACGCCATGATCGACATACACGCTGACAAGCGAACAAAAACAGGGGAAATGCCTGGGAAGGATCAATTTTCAAAAATATCATCTCCCTGATTTTGATCTATTCTAAATTAATTACGACCCGCCTATGCCCGTGTAGAGATCCAGATAATCTTGGCAAAAAATTGTCTTTCGAGATCGTGATTATGCAAAGTGGTCTGTCGAAATTCAAATTCGAACTGCAGCATTGACTCGGCAAAAGAATGCGCATAAAGATCAAAAGCAGGCACTACAACAACCGTCTATTCATCGTCGCCATCAACCCGGACGAGACCTATCCCGGTTACAGACTATGGCAGTGGTTCCATAGTTATTGGACAAACGGGTTTTGAGGGCGCCAAGCTACTCATGCCATCATATTGCGAGGCATTGAGATAAACAGCCGGAATGCCTTTACCGTCCGCTAGGCCTCTTTTCCAAGTTTTTGAAGCGGCGCCTCCCCTTGTGTTCTTCCTTCCGCATAGGCACGCACTATCAGTCCTACGATAGCCGGTATCGCCTCATGTGAAAGACTGTGAATATAAGCAAGGCTTTGCAAATCGGTCCAGATCTGGCGGTTGATGTGCGCATTTTCCTGCCCAACCGACTGGCGCAATACAGTGCTTATCAGGCGCATTGCCTCTAACCGATCCTTTGGAGAACTCCCATTACTGCCGGGTGAAGCAGACTTGAATTCTCCGCTTCCGGCCAAGAGCCAGAGCAGGTCGGCTCCCGCCGCCTCTGCAATGATTATCAGGCGCGACGGCACAGGCTCCGTCTTGCCATTGAGATAGTTTTCCAAGGTCCGCCGCGGAATTTCCGTTTTACGGGCCAATTCATTTCCGCCGCCCACCCTTTGCGCACACATGCGAAGGCGTAACGGCATATCAGCCATGGTTTCTTCCGACATAGTCACCCCCAAAGGTTGGCACGATTATGCCACATCTAAGCAAAATGCGCAATTTTGCCCCGTTAGCGCTTGACACTGCTATTTCATAGCAATATTATGCGATTGTCAAGTATTTATATGCCATTCACAGCCTTCAAGGGGCTCCCATGAAGATCGAGACAAAAGGCAAAACCGCCAGGTTCTCAGTTCAACCGGCATTGGCCGTGCAGAGGGGCTCTGCCCATTGCATGGCATCGGTGCAGACTGTACACGTTACCGCCACCACGCGGACCAGGTGCATCGAAATCAATTTCTGAGTCTACTCCTGAAGCCCGGGCCGTACCGCTTATTCCAGCTATAGCGGCTCCCCGGGTGTTTTTTTAGGCCCCTCTCCAGCGGCTACAGTCTGCTAGAAAGCGTAGCCGAAACTGGTATATATCCCTTTAAAGCTCAAGTCGCCACTGACTGAAAAATGATTGCTGTCCAGGTGCAAATGGAAACGGCGCCAACCCAGGGCTACAAAAGCCCCCGAATCGAAGTGATAGGAAGCCTGTAGACGATAATCGGACAGGTAATTGTTCGAGTAGCTTACATAGCTCCATCCGCCATCCAGGTCGATTCCAGCCGGCAGGTGCAGCGTAAGCCCAGCATAGCCCAGTGGCAGCCAAACTGTCCCACCCGCTGAGGCGCTTTCCTTTTGCGTACCCCCACCCGGCTGAGCCACTTCGCCCGTCACGGGGATGTTGAGACTGAGTTGTCGCGCTTCCAGGCCTAGCCGAAGATTGACTGCCGGGTTATCCAGCGGATTCCAGAACCCGACGACACGATTCATATTCAAATCCACCTGACTCTGCACTCTTCCATTGGCCTGGAAGGTCTTACCCTGCCAGGTGATGTCACGATTGATAATCGCATCGCCGTCGTTAAAAATATGAGCAGTTTCCAGCATCAGGTCGGGAAGTGCCGGCAGGTCATGACGGAAGGTCAAATAGGCGCTGCCGGTCCAGTGACGCTGCACGCCCAGATCCTTCTGCAAGTCAATGGTCGAATTTCCACTGCCTTGTGTGCTCGAGCCTTCACCTGTCGCCTGGGCATCCCATCCTGTCAAACCCAGCTCCAGCATGGGAGAAGCACACGCTGTCCCCGCCAAGCCGAAGCCCAGCACGCAGCCCGCGATCAACACAGTCCACTTTCTGCTATTCATTGGCCGCTCCACCTAACAAATTCGTTGCGGAATATTCCTGTAATCAATAACTTGGCTTTCTCGATCAATTATGTCAAAAATCCCAGCAATACACAGTCAGCGTATTCCGACGCAAAAATTCCTGTATTTCGAGTGCTGATGCCATATCCCTGAATCCCGGATTTGCCAGCTGTCAACTCACAGCACCAATAAGAACTTAACGGCCAAGACGGCTGGAGCAAAGTGGTATAAAAAAGCGATGGTCTAGGACTTTTTATCGGAGAACCTGTCTTCCCGCTGCTCCTGTCCGGAAGCATTTTCTATCAATGAATTCAGACTGTCCCAGATGAAATGAGTAAACTCATCGGGAGGTAACGGACGGCTATAGAGATAACCCTGTGCAAAATCACAATCCATATCACGTAATATCTCAAGTTGTTCAACCGTTTCGACGCCCTCGGCAATCACATGCAAATCCAGACTATGTGCCAGGGAAATACTGCCTCGGGTAAGAGCCAGCGATGTCGAGTCTTCTGCAATACGCCGGGTGAATGAAAGGTCTATCTTCAATGCGTCCAGTGGGGCACGCTGCAAATATAACAATGACGAATAGCCGGTGCCGTAATCATCGAGATAAGTACGCAGCCCCAAGGCGCGTAGCTTTCCGAGAATTTCCGATACATATTCAAAGTCCTGCACAACTGCGGTTTCCGTTATTTCCAGCGCCAACGGGCAGCAGCCAGGTTCTATGCCATTGCGCTCAAGCCCGCTTCGGATCATGTGCTCAATATCCATATCCTGGAAATCCTTAGCCGACATGTTCACGCTGATGACGCCCAAATCAATGTTCTCATCCTGCCACGCACAGATTCTCTTCAGTACGTTGTGAAAGACCCAGGCATCGATCTCTCCGACCAGCCCCTCTTCCTCTGCGATAGGAATGAACTCCCCCGGAGAAACGTCCCCAAAAACATCACTGTTCCACCGAACCAATGCTTCTGCGCCGACGTAGCGTCCGGTTTTGACATCCTGGTAGGGTTGATACACGATGTCGAGTTCATTGTCCGCAATCGCGCGGCGCAGTCCTTGCCGGATTTTGTAACGTCGGGTCTCTATATCATCCTGTTGCCGAGCATAAGCCTGGTACTTGCTGTTTTGCGTCGTAACAAGCGAATGTAAAGCGACTTCGGCATTACGCACCAAAACCTCTGCATCGATATCCCGGCCTGCTTTCGCCGAACCGATACATGTAGTAAGAAAATGCTGTTGACCGTCAACCTCGACATCGAACGGGCTAAGCGCGAGTAATTGTTCTGCAACCACTTTGGCTCGCCCCATATCCCCGTTCTCCAGCAACGCAAGACCGAAGATATTGGCGCCCAACACAGCAAGCGAGTCCGAATCACTCAAGACCACCTGCAATTTCGGGATCAACCTGCGTCGAATTTCGTCGGCAACATAGAGACCAAACCGGTCGGCAATCCTGGGCAGCTCAGTAATCTCGACTGCCAATACGGACAAGGACGGCTTGTCGTCAGGCAAGACCCGCAACATCTGTTCGATCCCCATTATGAACCGTTGTCGGTTCTCCAGTCCGGTGACAGGATCATGCTGAGCCAGATAGTCACGCTGCTCGCTGGTTTCGATTAGCTCCAGGCCGAGCGTTGTATCTACGGCCACTTCCTCGAAGAGCCGGATATCTTCTTCGTCAAAGTAATTAGCCTGCCTAGCATATATCGTGAAATTGCCTATGATGCGGCCTTTGATGTGTAGGGGAAAGGTGGCCACCGAAAGACATCCGATTCCCAACAAGCTCTCCCGCCAGATAGCCATGCAGGGGACGTTCGCGATGTCATTCACCACGACAGGCTTGAGGCTACGTAGCGCAGACCCAACCGTGCCGCGGCCTTCCGGCCGGGAAGCATCAATCGACACATAGAGTGCTTCGATCATCTCACGGTTCTTGCCCGCGTGGGCCACCAGCTGTACCCTGTCGGTACCGGGTGAAACGAGGCCTATCCAGGCCATTGGATGCCCACCGATTTCAACGGCTATACGGCAGGTTTCCTGGAGCAGGGCATCACGTTCACGAACTCGTAGAATGGCACCGTTGATTGCTGTTAGCGCCTGGTAAACGCGATTGAGATGATTGACGCGCTCGATCTGCCCCTCCAATTTGCGGCTATGCACCTCCAGCGACTCTGCCATATCATCGAATGCCATGCCCAACCGGGCCAGTTCGTCATTACCCTTGAGCCGCGTCCGGGCCGTCCGTTCGCCTTTTCCAAGCTGCTCCGCAGTGGATACCAGGGTTTCAACGCGGCGCAGGATGAGTTTTTTACTGGCCCACCACCCCATTATTAAAAAAAGCACCATCACTACAGCCAGCGTAATCAAACTCACCAACATGGCTTCCCGCCCGGTTTCGGCAACTTGCGCATGAGGAATGCCAACGATGACGTAGTAAGCCGGTTTGTCTGTCGCGCCCCCTTCTGCATAAGTCGAGAACAATTGGTTTACGCCGTTAAGGCCCACTCGTGTTTCCATAGCAAAGCGATGCGCCATCAAACCGACGGTCAAATCATTCAAGCCCGGTGCATCCTTGCCCAGCCACTTCCCAGGTTGCGGGTAACGGGCAATGACATGCCGGTGGGAATCCAATACGGTCAGTGTTGATCCAGGCGGCAGTTTGGAACCGGCAGCGACCTTGTTCAACCACTCGAGCTTAAGCGAGGCATAGACTACCGTGCGCTTTGCCCGCGCCCTTGATTGCAGAGGCGCGGCAAAAACGATCAGCGGGATAGGCACAACCCGCCCTATCTGGAAAACACCTTCGACGCTCTGTTTGTCTTTCAGCGCGTTCCGGTAGTAGGAACGATCCCCGAGGTAAAGCCTGCCATGGTAAGGAACTGCACTACAGGCGAGGTAACCGCCGGCATCGATAACGCCTATGTTGCCCATGGCCGGATTTTGGTTCATCACTCGCCTCAGGAAGCCATCGCATGCCTTGCGGCTTCCGCGCAACACGGCAGGCACCTGGGCCAAGGTGGTAACGAGAACCTTAGCTTCTTGTGAGTTGCGACGGAAAGCCGCGGACACCAGGCTATCGATCATGCGCGCTTCGTTACGCGCCCGTTCATAAGCCTTGTGTTGGGCTCGGACTCCCGAGTAAACAATCGCACCTAGGGCAGGAAGCACGGCCAGAAGAACCAGCACGAGGAGGCGCGTGCGGAGCCGTTTCACGCCCGTTTCCTTGGGACCTTATCCGTCCAGAATGCTTTCGACCGGCCCCAACTCATCCGCTGGAGCACCTCCGAGGCGGTTTAGCCATCCCTGAATTAGAGCAGACACGCGAGAAAAGCGCAATAGTCTCGACATAATTGTTCGCTGTCGACTAGTATTTTTTTGCTGACTCCAACGGCCATAAACACCACCCGAGATTTATTTTCAAAGAACAGAGTCAATTCGCCCTGATAAACCATATGTGCTGAATTCAATCTGATCTATAAAAAGAGGCCCGGTTACATACCCGGGCCTCCCGCTTGTCATTCGAGACAAAAATCGATCAGTCGTCGTCGCGGCGTTTCGCCTCCCCTGTCATGGGATCGAGAAACAGCCTCCGAACCTCATGCCTGTGTGCGAAGTCGAACATCGGCTCGATGCTGCCGGCCTTCGCATCGGCCGACTGGTCGCCGATTCGCGGCAGTTTCCAGTTGGTCTCGATGAAACGCAGGATCGAACTCTGATCGGTCACGTTGTGAGCGACGAAATTGCGACGCGCCCAGGGTGAGATAACCAACAACGGCAAGCGTGGGCCATAGCCGCAGCGGCCGGGGTATCCACCGGCAAGGCTCGCACCACAAGTGCCATCTACCAGGTTGTCGTAACCGCTGTGCGATTGAGTCACGATCGGCCCCATCACGTGGTCGTACCAGCCGTCGGAATCGTCATAGGCAATGATGACCGCGGTGCTTTTCCATGACGGCAGACGCTCCAGCCGGTTGATCGTCTCGACGATGAAGTGCTGCTCGTCGAGTGGATCGGAATAGCCGGCATGGCCATCCTGATAGCCCGAGGCCTTGAGGAAACTCACCGCCGGCAGATTACCCGCCTCGGCAGCCGCCCAAAAATCACTCAGGTCATACTGATGATTGGCCTGGTCGGTATGCCCGATAGCGGCGACCGAATCCGGCGGCAGATGATGAGGATTGGCCGTTGACGCATAGTACTGGAACGGCTCGTGATGCGGAATGTAATCGATCACGGTGCTCCCGCCGATGTTCTTGTGCGTCGAGCCGCATACGGCCGTGCCGTCACTGGTGCGGCTGGTGGGCCTGAAGCCCCCTTCGAACCAACCCCAGGTCACGCCGGCCTGATTGAGCAGATTGCCGACATTGGTGCCGCTCATGGCGAGTGTCGTGCGGCTATGGTTGGAACAGTCGTCATAGGCGGGATCGGCATCGCTGATCACGGTGCCATCAACAACCAGTCCCGTGACGTTCGCAGGCGTTGCACCATGCGTCTGGCCGGAAACCAGGTTCAGAGCACCCGGCGTGGACGGGCCGAACACGGTGCCGAACGAATTGTCGCTCATCGCAAAGTGTTGCGCATAGTTCCAGAGTGCGGTGACGGTGTTTCCATCGTAATAATCCATCACCAGGTTCGGCTTGCTGACGTTAGGCGCACTGCAGCCCTCGCGATCCGTGTAGAGGACGAACTTGTCCATCAATCCCGCATCGAACGCCATCTGTTCGGCCGTGTAGCCATGGTCCTCGTCGCAGGTCAATGCCTCCGAGCGGTCCAGTCTTTCGGGATTGGCGACATTGCCGTTCGCATCACGGTTGGGATTGTTCGTCAACAATTCATGATTGAGCCCGTTCACGGCAGGCGTGCCCCGCGCTGCACGAAAAACCGGCTCGCCGGCAGGATTAGTCGCATGAGGATAAGTCCCGAAATAATGATCGAACGACACGTTTTCCTGGAAGATCACTACCACGTGCCGGATCGGCGTCTGCGTCTCCGGCCCATGGGGTCGCGCCAATGCACACGCCGAACTCAATGACAATATGCTTCCCAAAGCAGCGGCGATTATGCCCGCCTGAGTACGTAATCTCATCTCATTACCTCCTCTGATAATTGGCAACATGAACCGCCGGACGCAAACGCCCAATACGTTTACCTGGACGGCTAGACGAGATTGCATAATTAAAGTGACACGATCATGAAGATTTAGTGACTCCCTGTCAT
>Ga0307440_1001137_pt1 | contig 13076 bp, 15 predicted proteins | sample SalMarWE160410MG_FD_202150 | JGI IMG/M metagenome (GOLD analysis project Ga0307440, IMG submission 202150) | Salt marsh sediment microbial communities from the Plum Island Ecosystem LTER, Massachusetts, United States - WE1604-10 | ecosystem: Environmental > Aquatic > Marine > Intertidal zone >... | reverse complement strand
CGTAGCACCTATGCCCCAGCTGGGCGTGAAGTCCTGCGCGTACGCTGGCACTGTTGCCCCCGCTAACAGCAGAATGCCGGCCGAGATTCGAGATATCATTGGATTATTTGTTCTCTGGCAAGGCGTTGGACGCGAACCCGGTGAAACGCCGCGAGGAATTGTACTCCAGGCACGGCCGGGATGCGCGTCTCCCAAGGTGACGCAGTGTAGGGAAAGAGGGGGTGCCGCTAAAGGGACGGCTCAGCGAGGGCGGGCGTCCTGGTCGTCCCGCATTGTGCGGCATGCGCGAGTCAATCCGCGTAAGCGCTGAGTACGCAGATAACGCCCACTTCGACGACGTCGGGCGGGCGCCTACCCGCTTTCCGGCGGGGCGCCGAAGTAGGGCCCTTCATGTGCGCTTGCGAAGCTCGGCCGTTGGGGAGCTATCGGTAGATGTAGTGCTTCTCCACTGGCTCCAGAATCTCCCAGGTGCACTGGAGTCCCACTGGAAATGTTATGAGATCGCCGCGAGTAAACTCCTGAGGCGTACCGCCTTCCGGCGTGACCACGAACCGCCCCTTTAGGACGTAGCAGACCTCGGTTTGGGCATATTTCCATGAGAACTGCGATACGTCCTTGCGCCACACCGGCCAATCGTCAACGCCGAGTACCTCCAGTTTGGCGGGGGACGGCTTGTGCTCGCAGAGGATCTCGAGGTCGGACATTTCAAGGGCTCCGTGACAAGGGGTGAGTCGCCGCTGCGTGAGCCGCAGGCTGGATCGCGCGACGCGTGAGGCGTGAAACCCAGGCGGGGTTCCGCACCTAACCCGCGTGAATGCGGGGCCGCCAAGGGTTTTTCAATCAGGCTTGCCGGACTGGGGGTGTTGGAGGAAACTCTTGAGCATGGGCGAGACTCTCGACACGCTTTCAGCAGAGCTCGGCCGCCGATTGAAGGCGGAGGGCGGCACCCTGGTTGCCGCCGAGTCCTGTACCGGCGGGTGGGTCTCCAAGGTGGTAACGGACGTCCCAGGCAGCAGCGGCTGGTTCGATCGGGGCTTCGTCACCTACAGTAACCGAGCCAAGGAAGAGATGCTCGGCGTCTCCCCGCGGACGCTTGCCACCTACGGTGCGGTGAGTGAGCCGGTGGCCTGTGAGATGGCCCTGGGGGCACTCGCGCGCAGCGAAGCCGCGATCGCCGTGGCCGTAAGCGGGGTTGCGGGACCTGATGGAGGCACGGAGGAAAAGCCCGTTGGCACGGTCTGCTTTGCATGGGCACGGCGAGACGCGACACCTCTGTCTCAACGCCTTCAGTTCGCGGGCAACCGGGCGGAGGTTCGCCATCAATCCGTACGGGTGGCCCTGGAGCGTTTGCTCGAGCTCCTGTCCTGAAGCTCGGCGCACCGGCCGCATGCGGTTCAGCGTCCGAAGACCTCGGGCGGTGCGGCCGGGCTGACCGTTGCCGTAGCCCATGGCCGAGCGCCTCTTTTTTGCCCTGTGGCCCGGTGAGGAGCAGCGGTCCAGGCTGCTGGGCGCCCTCTCTGCGCTGCCCAAACACCACGGGCGGGAGCCCGACCCCGAGGATCTGCACATAACCCTTGCCTTCCTCGGCGACGTGGACCCGGAGCGGCGCGCATGCGCGGAACGGGCCGCCGACGCGGTTCGTGGCGACCCCTTCGCTTTGCTGATCGACCGGGTGGGCTATTGGCCCCGCCCCCGTATTCTCTGGTGCGGGGCCTCGGACCGCCCGGAGCCCCTCCTGCGGCTCCTCGGAGACCTCAATCGGGGTCTGCGTGCCTGCGGGTTCGTGCCCGATCGGCGTCCGTTTGTGCCTCACGTGACATTGGCCCGCAAGGCCAGGCCGATCGACCCGCGGCCCGTGGATCCGCCGCTCATATGGGCGGTCGATGCCTTCGCGCTGGTGGTCTCCCGTCCTGGCGAGCGACCGAGCTATCAGGTGCTGCGCCGTTGGCCCCTGAGTTATGACGCATCCCACTAGCTGTGTGATAATTCGCGCCTTTCCGAGGCGGCACCAATCCGCCGCGACACGCTTGGTGGGGGACCCGATGGACGAGAATCGGAAGAAAGCGCTGGCCGCCGCCCTGACCCAGATCGAACGGCAGTTCGGCAAGGGGTCGGTGATGCGCATGGGCGACGTGGGCGCCGTGCGCAACGTGGATGTCATCTCCACCGGTTCCCTGGGACTTGATGTGGCTTTGGGCGTCGGGGGGGTACCCAAGGGGCGCGTCGTGGAGATCTACGGACCCGAGTCCTCGGGCAAGACCACGCTGACCCTGCACATTGTCGCCGAGGCCCAACGACAGGGTGGGACCGCGGCCTTCGTGGACGCCGAGCATGCCCTGGACCCAGTCTACGCGGAACGGCTCGGCGTGAACATGGACGAGCTACTCGTCTCCCAGCCGGATACCGGTGAGCAGGCGTTGGAGATCACCGACATGCTGGTCCGCTCCGGGGCGGTGGACGTGGTGGTCATCGACTCGGTGGCAGCACTCACTCCCAAGGCGGAGATCGAGGGGGAGATGGGGGACTCCCACGTCGGGCTGCAGGCGCGCCTCATGTCCCAGGCGCTGCGTAAGCTTACGGCTAATATCAAGCGCTCCAACTCACTGGTTATCTTCATCAACCAGATCCGCATGAAGATCGGCGTCATGTTCGGAAACCCGGAGACCACCACCGGCGGCAACGCGCTCAAGTTTTACGCTTCCGTGCGCCTGGACATCCGGCGCACGGGTGCGATCAAGAAGGGCGAGGAGGTCATCGGCAACGAGACCAAGGTGAAGGTCGTCAAGAACAAGGTCGCGCCGCCCTTCCGCCAGGCGACCTTCGACATCCTCTACGGGGAGGGAATCTCCCGCGAGGGCGAGATCATCGACCTCGGCGTTCAGGCAGGCGTCGTGGAGAAGTCCGGGGCCTGGTACAGCTACGGCGGCAACCGCATCGGCCAGGGCAAGGACAATGTGCGTAACTTTCTGAGAGAGAACAAGGACCTGGCCCTGGAGGTCGAGCAGAAGATTCGTGCCCAGCTGGTTCCTCAGGTGGCCGCCGGGGACACGAGCGCGGAGCCGGCGGAGGCCTGACCCTGGACTCGGACCCCGCGATCGAGGGGGAGGCTCTGCGGCTGCTTGCGTCCCGCGACCACAGCCGCCTGGAGCTGGTGCGCAAGCTGAAAAGCCGGGGCCATCGAGAGACTGCGGCCCTAACCGTGGTCGAGGCCCTGTCGCGCCGCGGCCTGCTGAGCGAGGAGCGCCTCGCCGAGGCCTACGTAGCGGAACGGCTCAACAAGGGCTTCGGACCGCTGCGGGTGCGTCAAGAGCTTCATCGCAAAGGGCTTTCGGACGCCCTGATCGATCCCCATCTCAACCTCAGCGTTGAAGAATGGCGAGATCGAATTGCCGCCGTCCACAATAAGAAGTACGGTTCTGCCCCCGCCTCCGACGCCAAGGAGCGCGCCCGTCGAGCCCGGTTTCTGGAATATCGGGGCTTCCCTGCGGACCTGATCCGGCGTTTTCTCGCGAACGACTGACCGTGCCACCCGAACCGAGCCTTCACTCCGAGTTTCCCTCATGAAGAGCAGCGCAGAGCTACGCAGCAGCTTTCTCGATTACTTCGCCCAGCGGGGCCATCAGGTCGTGCCAAGCAGCCCCCTGATCCCGGCGGACGACCCAACGCTGCTCTTCACCAATGCGGGTATGGTCCAGTTCAAGGACACCTTCCTGGGTCGCGAGCGGCGCGCCTACACTCGCGCCGCAAGCGCCCAGCGATGCGTACGGGCGGGCGGCAAGCACAACGATCTCGAGAATGTGGGCTATACGGCACGCCACCACACCTTCTTCGAGATGCTCGGCAATTTCAGCTTTGGGGACTACTTCAAGCGGGAGGCGATCGAGTACGCCTGGGACTTCCTCACGCGCGTGTTGTCTATCCCGCCGGAGCGTCTCTGGGTGACCGTGTTCACCGACGATGACGAGGCGGCCGCTGTTTGGCTCGACGAGCTCAAGGTAGATCCCACCCGCTTCTCCCGCTGCGGGGAGAAGGACAACTTCTGGTCCATGGGGGAGACGGGTCCCTGCGGACCCTGCTCAGAGATCTTCTACGATCACGGCCCGGAGGTGGCGGGGGGGCCGCCGGGCTCTCCCGGTGAGGACGGGGACCGGTACGTCGAGATCTGGAACCTGGTCTTCATGCAGTACAACCGGGATGGGGAGGGGCAGCTCACGCCCCTGCCGCGACCGTCGGTGGATACCGGCATGGGGCTGGAGCGACTGGCGGCGGTCATCCAGGGGGTGCACAGCAACTATGAGATCGATCTCTTCCGCAACCTGATCGATGCCGCGTCGGCCATTACGGGCTGCGAGGACCGGGCGAGCAAGTCGCTACGGGTGGTTGCGGACCACATCCGCTCCGCAGCCTTCCTGGTCACCGACGGCGTTACACCCAGCAATGAGGGCCGCGGGTACGTACTGCGCCGGATCATCCGCCGCGCCGTCCGCCACGGATATCAGCTCGGGTGTGAGGAGCCTTTCTTCTATCGTCTGGTCCCCGCCCTGGTGGCGGAGATGGGCGACGCCTATCCGGAGCTCACCGCCTCGCGCCAGCAGGTGGAGCGAGTGCTGCGGCTGGAGGAGGAGCGCTTCGAGGAGACCCTGACGCAGGGGATGCGGATTCTCGAGCAGGCCATCGCCGATCTGCCAGGGGATTGCATCCCGGGCGAGACCATCTTTCGCCTCTACGACACCTACGGCTTCCCCGCGGATCTCACCGCAGACATCGCCCGGGAGCGGGGCCTGGCGGTGGACGCCGTCGGATTCGAGCGGGAGATGGCCCGGCAGAGGCAGCGGGCGCGTGCCGCCAGTCAGTTCGGCGCCACCCAGGGTGCGGCCCTAGAGCTTGAAGGCGAGACGGACTTTACCGGCTACGAGCATCTCGTTGATCAGCCGACCGTGGTTGCGCTTTACCGGGACGGGGAGCCCGTGGACACCTTGAGCGCCGGCGAGGAAGGGCTCGTCGTGCTCGATGTGACCCCCTTCTACGCGGAGTCCGGCGGCCAGGTGGGGGATCGCGGCTGGCTCACCGGAGATGTTGCGCGGGTCGAGGTGCTCGACACCCAAAGGCAGGGTGGGGATGTGATCGGGCACATCTGCCGCGTGCAGGAGGGCGAGCTCAATGTGGGGGACCGGCTCGAGGCCCGCGTGGACGCGGAGCGTCGCGCGGCGACAGCCCTGAACCACTCCGCCACCCATCTGCTGCATGCGGCGCTGCGCCGGATCCTCGGCGATCACGTACAGCAGAAGGGCTCCCTGGTGGGACCGGAACGGCTGCGCTTCGACTTCTCCCACTTCGAGCCCCTGAGCCGGGAGCGGATCGTCGCCATCGAGCGGATGGTCAACCGGGAGATCCGGGAGAACCATACGGTCGAGACCCGCATCATGTCGCTGAGCGATGCCAAGGCGTCGGGCGCCATGGCCTTGTTCGGGGAGAAGTATGGCGATCAAGTGCGGGTGCTGCGCATGGGGGATTTCTCCACCGAGCTCTGCGGCGGCACCCACGTGCGCGCGGTAGGGGATATCGGACTCTTTAAGGTTGTCTCTGAGGGCGGCATCGCCGCCGGCGTGCGACGGATCGAGGCGGTGACCGGCGAGCGTGCACTGGTCTGGGTGGAGGCCGACGAGGATCGGCTGTTACGCGTGGCGAGCCTGGTCAAGGGCAGCCGGGACGACTTGGACGACAAGATCGTGGTGCTCGCCGAACGGGCCAAGCGGCTGGAGAAGGAGCTTGCGGAGCTCAAGACAAAGCTTGCGAGCGCTGCGGGGCAGGACCTGGCGTCTCAGGCAATGGAGATCGATGGCGTGAAGGTGCTGGCGGCCCGCCTCAACAGTGTCGACGCCAAGGGGCTGCGGGATACCCTGGATCAGCTGAAGAGCAAGCTCGGCTCCGCCGTGGTGGTGCTGGCCGCGGAGGCGGGCGGCAAGGTGAGTCTCGTCGCCGGCGTCACTCAGGATCTCACCGACCGCCTGAAGGCGGGCGACCTGATCAAGGCCGTCGCGGAGAAGGTCGGCGGTAAGGGCGGCGGCCGGCCCGACATGGCCCAGGCGGGCGGCAACGACCCCGCTGGACTCCCCGATGCGCTGGGTCTGGTGGGCGAATGGGTCCGGACCAGGCTGGCTGGCGCCGGATAGAAGACGGCGCCGAGGGGGTAAGGCGTAGGCGTCTAGCCGATAGGCGGTGTCCTTGGCATCCTCGTCTTGGCCCTTGGCCCTTGGCCCTTGGCCCTTGGCCCGGCCTTCTCCCAGGGGCGAGGGAGATGCGGAATGCGGTGCGCGACTTTACGGTAAGTGATTCCCGAATCATCCGGGGCCCTATGCCCCACAAGGTTGTTGAATGTCTCTTGTTGTCCAGAAATACGGTGGGACCTCTGTCGGAAGCGTCGAGCGAATCAATGCGGTTGCCGCTCGGGTGAAGTCATGGCGCGACCGAGGGCATGAGGTCGTCGTCGTGGTTTCGGCCATGTCCGGAGAGACCGACCGGCTGATCGGGCTCGCGAAGGCAATACAGGAGCGGCCGACCCCGCGGGAGCTGGATGTGCTCCTGTCCACCGGTGAGCAGGTCACGATTGCCTTGCTTGCCATGGCCTTGGAGAAGCTGGGCTGTCCGGCGCGCTCTTATACGGGTGGGCAGGTACATATCCTCACCGACAGCGCCCACAACAAGGCACGCATCCGCGACATCGATGCGGCCCGCGTCAGGGCGGACCTGGACGGCGGCCGCGTGGTGGTCGTGGCGGGCTTCCAGGGCGTGGACGAGCATGGAAACATCACTACCCTCGGGCGCGGTGGGTCGGACACCTCCGCCGTTGCCGTCGCCGCCGCGCTGAAGGCGGACGAATGCCATATCTACACGGACGTGAACGGGGTCTACACCACCGATCCGCGCATCGAGCCCAGGGCGCGGAAGCTCGACCGCATCACCTTCGAGGAGATGCTGGAGATGGCGAGCCTGGGCTCCAAGGTCCTGCAAATCCGCTCCGTCGAGTTTGCGGGAAAGTACAAGGTTCCCCTGCGGGTGCTCTCGAGCTTCGAGAAGGGCGAGGGTACCCTGATCACCTTCGAGGAAGAAGCCGTGGAAGACGCCGTAATTTCGGGCATTGCCTTCAATCGCGACGAGGCAAAGCTCACTGTGCTGGGGGTTCCCGACCAGCCGGGTGTTGCGCACAAGATCCTGGGTCCAATCTCGGATGCGAATATCGAGGTGGACATGATCATCCAGAACATCGCCGCGAGCGGTGCCACGACAGACTTCACCTTTACCGTTCACCGCAACGACTATCCGCGTGCCTTGGAGATCCTGAATGGGACGGCGCAGGAGCTGTCCGCTCGAAAGGTCTTGGGCGATGAGCGGATCGCCAAGATCTCGCTCGTGGGCGTCGGCATGCGCTCGCACGCCGGCATTGCCAGCAAGATGTTCGGTGCCCTTGCCAAGGAAGGGATCAATATTCGGATGATCTCGACGTCCGAGATCAAGATTTCGGTGGTGGTGGACGAGAAGTATCTGGAGCTCGGCGTCCGCGCCCTGCATGAGGCATTCGAGCTTCACCACGCGGCCTAAACACGCCGAGGTGCTTCTTGGCGCCTTTCTGCCGGAGCTGGCGCGCGACGGTGGACGTCGCGGACATTGGCGTCGATTCCTAAACCTGCGCGGTTCCGCCGGCCCCTGAACGCTGTCTCGACGGATGGAAAAGCCCATCTCCGGACCCTCCCGGGGAGGGCCGCCCGAAACCCGTATGCCAGCGTGGTCATTAACAGAAGTGAAGCAAAAACATTTCGGCGCGGTCCTACCTGTTGTTAGAATCGCGGCTTCCGCAGCCGGCCTGCCCGGTTTGCATTCTTTTGGTTGGCCGCGGCTGGGCCCATCCCTGAGGAACAACGGAACACGTTTCTCGGAGAGACGGTGTGCCGTGTTGAGAACGGACTACAGGGAGACCGCGTAATGTTGATATTGACCCGACGAGTCGGCGAGACCCTGATGATCGGTGACGAAGTCACGGTGACTGTACTTGGCGTCAAAGGCAATCAGGTGCGTATCGGCGTCAACGCCCCGCGGGATGTGGCGGTGCATCGCGAAGAGATCTACGAGCGCATCAAGCGCGAGCAGGCCGGGCAAACCGCCTCGGAGGAAGGTGGCGGGCTCGGCCGCGAGGCCGCAGCGGATTGATTGGCCATCCGGCTCTTGCAGGGCTAAAATCGTCGCGGCCCAGCGAGATATACAGAGTCTGTCGCCGGACATCGGCGGGGTGAGCTTTCGTATTCTTGTCGGATAGATTGTCGGGCTACCCCCTCGCTTGACCTGGAGACACCTGCCGCCGGTGCCGGGCCGGCGACCAGCAAAGTCAGCCGGAGAGATGGCCGAGTGGCTGAAGGCGCTCCCCTGCTAAGGGAGTATGGGTTAATAGCCCATCGAGGGTTCGAATCCCTCTCTCTCCGCCATTTCATAAAAAATAGCCGTCTTCTATCAAGCAGTTAGTCTTCTTCGCGTAAAGGCGACCCACAATTTCACCCACAACCTGATCGTTCCGTGGCACTTCTAGGCCACCCTGCCATCGTCCGCGAACGCGCCTGATCCTTGACGCACGCCACGATCTGTGTACCGTCGGAGGCGAGTTGTGCGAAAGACGGCCTGGGTGCTCGGCACCCTTAGGCACAAGGCCGGCGAGGCTAGGAAGGCCTGCAGTCGCTACCCCTTCAGATGACTAGGTAGAAAGGCTGCGTCCGTCTCCGCTTCGCGTACCGTCCAGCCGCACGGCACCGGTACGGCAGCGGGAGCCCCTTCAGCATCGCTGATGGGGCATTGTTTCCCGTGCCATCACCATTTCCTGTTTCAGGCACGGCAGGCTCGATCCCGTATTGGAGCGAGCGATGCCAGTTGCTGCCCTTACCCCCGTCCTCGAATCCTATGACGTCTGTGGCATGGGGAAGAGTGCCGGCTACGCAAGACAGCGCGCCGGAACCTTCCCGCCTGCCGTCTACGTCGGACGCAACGCCTTCATTCCCTCAGAAGAGCTGGAGGCGATCCGCCGCGCACTAATCCGCGGTGCTACGGATGATGATCTCCGGGAACTGGTACGTCAGTTTGTAGCGGCACGCGGTCAAGACCTGGATCAGGTCGTGGCTCAGCGGGCGAGCCGGTCGGAGTCGTTTCGGCGCATGGGCCGTGCGTCCGCAGCTCGGCGTCGCCAGGCCGCTGCCGCGACCGGAGGTGCGGCATGAACGGCTACGACATCCTTAAAGGTTTGGCCAAAGAAGCCGGCGTGCCTGTCTCGGACCTGCTTGTAATGGCGCGGCAGAATGACCTGTTCTTCTGCGGCAGCCCAGCCCAGACCGCGCAAGCTGAATGGTTCACACACCTATTCGATCGCTTCAGCTTCACCGCTGGTGTCCACCTTCGCCGCGTCCACTACCAACTCATCAGCCAGCGAGAGCCCGTTGCGCTGTTGACTGGCGAGCCGTATCAAAACACCGATGAATGCTGAAACGCGCTCTGCAACGCCGGCAAATACGCGCGGATTCTGGGATTGGTCGATGTCCGGGCCTTCGTTGACCACAGAAACGCCGAGCCGGTCATTTACCGGGAGCCGTGGGAGCCGGAATGGCCGCGCGTGGCATTCAACGGCGAGGCGGGGTTCTATCTCTACGGCATTAACGCCGACCTGGAAGTGCCAAACCTGTTCCTGCCGTATCCCCGCGCGCTCGGCTACGACTACACCGGCGCCGATCAGCCGTATCTGCTGGAGGTCTGGGTAGAGAAAAGCACGGTCAACGACGTGCTGGAGCCGGTCTGCCGGCAGTTCGGCATCAACTTGGTTGTGTCGGCTGGCTTCCAATCCATTTCCAACGCCGTGGCACTTATCGAGCGCGCACGCGCCGCGCATAAACCCGCGCGCGTCTTCTACATCTCCGACTTCGACCCGGCCGGCTGCGAGATGCCGCAAAGCGTCGCGCGGCAAGTGGAGTACTGGCTTTCCAGCCTGAGCAATGCGGCGGGAGCCGGTGTCGCCTTGACGCCTGTTGCGCTGACCCGGGAGCAGATATCCGCCTACGAGCTGCCGCGCGTCCCTATCAAAGAATCGGACCGGAGGCGCGCGAACTTCGAGGCCCTGCACGGCGAGGGAGCCGTTGAGCTGGACGCATTGGAAGCGCTGCACCCGGGACCCTGGCCCAACTGTTACGGCTTGCCATACAGCCGTACTGGGACCGAGACCTGCGGCGAGCTGCGATAGACGCGGAGGACGAGGCGCAGGAGCTTGTCTCTGGTGAGTGGGAGAGCCACACCGAGGACGAGCGGGAGCAGTTGGACGACCTGAGGACGCGCGTCATTGCGGTCTACGACCGATACCGGGATCGACTGGCCGCACTGCCCGCGGAGATTGATAAAGACCTTGAGCCGTTGCGCGAGGAAGCCGAGGAGATTGAGTCGGCAGTCCGCGAGAAGCAGCGCGACTTCGACCCGGAGCTCCCGGAGCGCGCGGAGTCTGACCTTGCCGACCCGGATGAGTCTGGATGGCTGTTCGACTCGCGCCGATCCTACGCGGAACAACTGACCGCATACAAAAACGCCGGCGCAACGGCCGGCGAGGGGGCTGGACAGTGAGCGCCAGCCAAGAAGAATTCACGCGCATACAGGATACCACCCCGCGGCGCCTGCCGCCGTATGGCGCCGAGCTGGACGCGCGGCTCGAATACGGCAACCTGCCTCTGTGGGTCTGCATCATCGCCGGCCGTGGCGCCTGGAAGCGAGCACGGGACCCAGGCGTTCGGCTTGGCGATTGCCTGCCGCTGACCTGGGATGGCGGCGACCCGTCGCGGTATCGCTGGCCGGTCGAGGGCTGCTTCTGCTGGCTGGACGCGGAGCCGGGACCGTCCGTGGAGCAGGTTCGCGAGCTGGCGGCCGAACTGCTGTTGGCCGGCGCGGCTGGCGTTCTCGCGATCTGGTCCGACTGGGGCGAGTCAGGCCGGTCGTCTGGCAGCCGGACGGGACCGCGCGCTATGTGACTGCGGACGAGCTGAACGCCACGATCTGGCCCGCGGAGCACGCACGCAGGGAGGCCCGCCGTCATGCCGCATGAAGCGCCGCACATCGACCTGAACGCCGAACGCCGGAAGCGCGAACGGATCTGGCCCGAGCCGCAGCCGCTGCCGTCCCGTGGGGCGGTCGGGACAGCGGACCCCTTCCCTATCGACCTGCTTCCAGCGCCACTACAAGTGGCCGCAACCGAGGCGGCACGGTTCGTCAAGGCGCCCTTGGACGCACCGGCATTGGTTGGCTTGTCCGCAGTCGCAACCGCCATCGGCAAGCGCGCCATGGTCGAGGAGCGGCCGGGACTCGCGCACTTTCCCGCGCTCTTCTTTGTTGGCGTGGCGGCCAGCGGAGAGCGCAAGTCTCCGGTCTTTCGGCTGATGACTGAGCCGCTTGAGGACTGGTGCGAGGCGCAAGCGTCAGCCTGGGAGTCAGCGGCGCGTCGAGCGAAGGCGCGCAACGCGGCCATCGATCAGGCAATCTCCGTTGCGCGCAAGAAGGCGAAGACGGCCGGCGACCTGGACTCAGCTGCGCGCCAGATTGCCGATCTGGACGCTGAGCGGGTTGCCGTCCCGCCGCCGCCGCGACTGTTCACGACGGACACAACCGAGCAACGCGTCTTCCAGTTGATGCACGACCGTGGGGGCGCCTTCGCTGTCATGAGCGGCGATGGCCGGCCGGTTCTGGACGCCATCATGGGGAAGTACAGCGGCGACAACCGCACTGGAGACGCCATCTACCTGGCCGGTATCAGCGGCGACACCATCACCCGCGACCGCGTCGGCACAGCGGAGGGCGGAGGCCCAGAGTCTCGCACGATCCGCCGGCCCTGCCTCAACGTCTGCATCCTGGTGCAACCTGACAAGTACCTGGAGGCCGCGGCCCATCCTGCTCTGCGGGCATCGGGAGCACTCGCGCGAATCTGGCCCGTCTGACTGCCGAGCCTAGTGGGACGGAGGTTCGAAAACGACGGCGAGCCCGGACTGAATCAGGGACGCACCAAGCCTTTCGCCGCCCTGGTGCATCAACTGCTCAAGCATGACCCGCCGCTGGACGGCTACGGGCGACCGTTGCCGCACAAGGTCACACTGAGCGCGGGGGCGACCCGAGAGCGGCGCCGGTTCCACAACGCGGTGGAATCCATGATGGAGGAAAGCGGCGACCTAGCCGACTGCCGCGACATCGGCGCCAAGTGTGTTTCGCAGACCTGCAAGGTTGCTTTGGTTCTGCATCTTGCCGAATCACCGTTGCTGATTAGCCAGCCCGCGAGCGAGATAACCGGCTCCACCTGGGCAGCGGCTCAGAGTATCGGCGCATGGTTCCTGGCAGAGGCTGTCCGCGTCCAGCGTGCGGCCGACGAGGACCCGACAGTAGAAGCGGCGCGCCGGATATTGGACTGGCTTCAAAAGTGTCCACGTGAGACGTTGAATAGCTCAGTCGTCATGCAGATGGGACCGCGGCCGCGACTGAAGGCAAACGAGGTCGCGCGCGTGCTTACTCTGCTCAGCGATCTTGGCTACCTGCGTCCCGATCTGGAGCAATCCACCCGGCGCATGGTGTACCGCGTCCATCCGGCTTTGGCCGGGGTAGACCATGAAAAGTGAAAATGCATTTCCACCGCATACCCTGGCTAAAGTGGCTAATCCGGCTAATGACGGTGGCTTGAGCCGCTTACTGGCCGAGTCCCTCAAGGCTGCGCGGGGCGCCACCATTGCTGGTGAGCCGGCCGAAGAGCTGGCGGAAGACGCGTTTCCACCGGACACCCTGGCTATTTCGGCTAAACCGGCTAACGAAACAAACCACCAGCAAGCCGCCGCCGATGATGGTCCGCGCGCAACCATCTGGCATGTCTGGACGCCAGACGCGGAGATCGACGCGATCCGCGGGACCCCGATGAGCCGCGCCGAGATCCTGGCCGATTTTCCGGACGCTATCGCTGCGGAGCCGCGCAACCTTTACGGCAAGCCAAACCAGCCGAGCACGGCCACCGACGAGGCGGAAGAGCCAGCAAC
>Ga0307440_1001136_pt1 | contig 13081 bp, 13 predicted proteins | sample SalMarWE160410MG_FD_202150 | JGI IMG/M metagenome (GOLD analysis project Ga0307440, IMG submission 202150) | Salt marsh sediment microbial communities from the Plum Island Ecosystem LTER, Massachusetts, United States - WE1604-10 | ecosystem: Environmental > Aquatic > Marine > Intertidal zone >... | reverse complement strand
TTTCCCTGGTCGTTCAAGGGACCACCATGGGACCGCTGATGCGCAGGCTCGGTATCGGGGCCGCGGCATAAACAGTCGAATATTAACACCGGATGTTTAAGCCAGAACGGGTCGGTTCCAGGTTCAGCGTTCAAAGTTTCCAACTATTGGAAACTGCCTTTCTTTTTCTCGGTCAACGCTTTTTGAATTGTCCATATCCATATTGACCTTCGGGAATGATACCTTCAAAATTAAAATATTCCAACGCATGATCATCCACCATGACGGCCAGTCTTTTGTCGGAAGGGTTTAAAGACGGCCCTTTGGGTATCGCCCAGGATTTTAAGACACCTTCTATCTCCAACCGAAAATCATAATGGAGCTGCCTGGCGTGATGTTCCTGTACAACAAAACGCATCATCAGATCGTACCTGTCGTTATCATGAATCTTCCGGATTTATGTCTGGACTCTCGCCTAAAAATGTATATTTTTTAAATTAAGTGTATAAAAAAAATAATTTCATCGCAAGATTCGGATAGAACTATTCTCCATATCGGTATTATATTTATGCCGGAAAAACAAGACACGTTCTCTTTATAAAAGATGCGGTGTATCATTCGGCATCCAACCGACGTAAAAGGAGAAAATAATGGACTTATCGGAACAGGCCTTATGGCAGGGTGTGTTAAAACGGGACAGCCGATATGACGGGATATGCTTTTATGGGGTCATATCGACCTTTATTTATTGCCGTTTGCACTGCCCAAGCAAAAAGCCCAAGTTTGAAAATGTGAGGTTTTTCTTTGGTAAAGAAGGTGCGGAAAAGGCCGGATTTAGACCGTGTCGGCGCTGCCGTCCCGATCAAGCCGGGGAACCGGGCACAAACGAAATCGTATCAAAAATACTTACCGTCTGCCGCTACATTGAAACCTGCGATTATGCCCCGAGATTAGACGAGCTTTCGCAAAAGGTAAACTTGAGTTCCTTCCATTTGCAGCGCATTTTTAAAAAAACTTTGGGAATATCACCGCGGAATTATGTGGATATGCACCGGCAACAGCGGCTGAAAAAGGCATTAAAAGCCGGCGATGGCGTTGCGCTTGCCATTTATGAAGCGGGTTATGGATCGAGCAGCCGACTTTATGAAATATCATCCCGTTATTTGGGGATGACGCCCAAGGCATATAAGGATAATGGCAAAGGGCAAAGGATTTACTATTCAATCGTAAAGTGTCCGTTGGGGCTTCTCCTGCTGGCAGCGACTAAAATGGGTATTTGTGCCGTTCGAATCGGCGATTCGCACAGAGTGCTCGTTGATGAATTGGAAAGTGAATTCAATAACGCTGAAATTGCCGAAGCGGATTCAAAATTATCTGAATGGGCCCAAATGCTCATCGATTATCTGGCGGGGAGCAGCCCATGGCCAACACTTCCCTTTGACGTCAAGGCAACCGCATTTCAACGAAGGGTATGGGATCGTCTCAGAACGATCCCCGAAGGGCAAACAATGTCTTACAGTGAAATTGCGGCTGCAATCGGTCAACCCAAAGCGACCCGAGCTGTGGCGCGCGCATGTGCAACCAATCCGGTCGCGCTGGTCATTCCGTGCCATCGGGTCGTTCCCAAAACAAAAGGTACGGGTGGATACCGTTGGGGGGCTGAACGAAAAAGAAAGCTGCTGGCGATGGAAAAGCAAAAAAGGCTCTCGTAATACACCGCTTCACCCATATGATTAAAATATGATATGACACTTCTGTGGGTTTAATCAATGCGGATAAGAAAAAACACTATCTTTATGGGTTCTTGCATGGTTTTTGCATAGTTTGCATAAGAAAAATGAGAAAAACGGGAATTTCTCGAACTTGCTGTTCAACATCAAATTAATTCTTTCATGAGGATGGCGGAAAAATGTTTACGCTGGTTATAACTGAAAACGAAAGCGTCAATGATTCGGTCGCTTGCAGATCCCAAGAAAAGCCCATTTCGGATGAGTATTACAGTGTTCAGTTCTTTATAAACGGCAAAGGGCCGGGATACCTGTTCAAATTACGAACTATTTCCTCAAACAGGCCCTGTATTCTTGTAAAACATGATTCCTCCGTGTTCAAAGAATTGAGAGTCGGCGACATATTGGACATGGAATATATTCCCCCCGAATCATTCGGTGTCGGTACACTTTTAAAAACCCGGATCACTTCAAAAATTCCCCATGACCGTTATTCGGGGCATTCTATTGTAGAGTTATCTGTCATCGATAATTAAATTATATTTTCCTTTCGAAGTGAAAATACGGCATAAGGTTATTCGGCAATAAAGATTCAGGCGTGCTTTTTCCGTCATTATTTTGACACTCAATTTTACACCATTCCTCCCGCATCGGGTTTGCTCTCTTTTTTTAATCACGGTAATTCGTTGAAATCGAGTATCCGCAGTCCATTTCTTGATTTCCCCAGGTAATAATTTGTCATTATTGGTTGTTGCTTTGAATTTAAATAATAACAGCATAAAATAATTGACTGATTTATACTTTTTCTTTAAATATAAATAACGCGAACTGCCAATTTCCTGGTGTTAATTGAACGGCCATTGAAACAAAAGGATTAAATAAAGAATGGGAAAAATGATGAAAGTGTATTTTGGTTTCGATGATACGGACACCCTTGACTCGCTCTATGGCACCGGCAAGCTTGTTCGATGGTTTCAAAATGACCTGCCGAAGGGTTGCGAATGCCGGGGCGTGATTCGCCAGCAACTTTACGTGTGCGATGAAATTCCATACACTTCTCACAACAGTTCGGCATGCATGATCGCCGAGTTTGCTGATCCGGATCTTTTGGATCTGGCGATCGAAAGCGCTGCAAACCATCTCAAAAAACATTTTGTTTCCGGGAGCGACCCTGGATTATGCGTGGCCACTGAATTCGATACATCACTAAATCGACTTATCGAGTTCGGGCATTTTTGCACCCATGGCGTATCCTCCCAAAAACAAGCGCTTGAAGCCGCAAAATCAGTTCATCTTTCCGGTCACGGCGGCACGAATGACGGTATTATCGGAGCGGCGGCGGCAGTAGGACTGACAGCATCGGGATGGTCCGGACGATTTATCGAATTGAATAATTTGCGAAGTTATCCGGAAACAATAAAGGTGTATGAATTAAGAAGCGACGGCATCAAGGTTGTCTCAATGGAAAGGGATGCGAAAATTCCCGCCCCCGATGATGTAGTGTTTACCAACGGATGGATTCGGCCGCGACTTTTAGGTCATCAACCGATTCTTTTTGTGCATCCCAAAGGCGAAGGGCGATGGGAAAATATGTATTTGAGACGAAAAACAAATCACCAGGAACTGCAGGCATGTGAGACGGACACGGTCAGTACCTGATGCAAATATCAAAAAACGTCAGAGACGACTCGAACATATATTACGTCTTTTCAGGTCGTGTTGTTATTTTGATAAATCTTAATAAAATTTAATAATTTTTCCACCTGATTTTTCATATATTCAATCCAGAAATCCAGAACCTCGCTGCCCTCCGGCGTCAGGTGGTAGACTCTTTTTGCCGGTCCGGCTCCTTGGGTTTGCCACTCCGATGAAACCAGGCCATTTTCTTCCAAATCTCTCAAATGACGATATATCATTCCCGGGGGCGCCTTGCCTTCTACAAAGCCGAATTGAGAAATTTCCTTTATGAGTTCATAGCCATATGAAGATCTGATCTTCAGCGCCATCAAAATCGAGGACTGAATATACCGCTCTGCTTTCTTGGCGCCCGGATGCCGTGCCTTTTTCGGTGTATTAGATGTTTTCCTTGACATATATCCTCTGAAGATATATATTCATCGTATAAATAGAACCTTTCAAATAATAGCATGGGAGAGGTAAAGATGGCAACTAAAATATTTGTTCGTGAAAGACGGAAGGTTGAAAAGGGCGAAAAGAAACCAAGGTTTCGCATCGTCGGTGTCAGCGGTTCGGACCTTAAGATTTACGTCAAGCATATCCGCAAAAAAGAACTCGATCAAATCAGCAAAGAATCCGGTGCCGGGATCGTATATTTGGAATCCGGGAAAGGCCATAAAAACGGCAGCGGGCAATAGGACCCCATTTATTATTCTTTATAAATGATGGTGCCGACATGCTCGCCTTCCAACGCTGCCGATATGTATTCCGGATGTCTTAATGCGTCGATGATTTGCAGCTCTTTCAAACACTTCGCCCTTTGCAGCAAAGTAAGTATCGGACGTTCGATGATTAAATCATCCAGGTCCAACGCGATGAGTTCCCGGGCAGAAATACGATCGTAGAATTTAAGATGGGTGACCTCTGATTCCGGAACTTTTTTGGGGTCTTTGTCAAAAAGCCCTTTCTCATCTTTTAAAAATATCAGAGATCGGGCTCCGATATTTTCCGCCAGAAGAAAAGCACCGCAATCTGTTCGATGAGGCGGTATTGAGCCGTGTTCGGCGGGGTGCTCGAAAAAACCGTAAGGTGGTATTCCGTAAGTAATGGGCATATAACCCTGGCGGCAAAACATGGTTAATTGTTCTAAGTTGTCGCCGTGGCCAATCTTTACGCCCCCATGTTTTGCCAACAGAACCGAAAGCATTTCTGCGTTTTGCCAGGAAACCTTATCCCCCAATTTAGACAATACGCCGGTCGGCATCCCAAGATCTACGCCGATATTATAGACATGCCGTGCCCGGGTTCCTCCGCCGGTCATCAGCAAAATCCTGTGCTTGTCTTTTGCTTTGATCAGAGCATCAAGAATGGGAAATAAAGCGCTTCCTCCCCGGTCCATGATGCTTTGTCCGCCGATTTTGATAATATTAATTTCAGGATGCATCCGGAAATATTCGGTTGCCTCGGTCTGCCTGAGCAATGTCTTGCTGACTAAAGATTCTCCCATCAACGGAGAATCGATGTGGAGCCTTCCCTTTTCGCGGTCTTCTTTGATCAATTTCGCCATTTTTTACCTGCTCTCGTTCTTGAATCCGCATTTTCATTCTAAGTTTAAATAAAACCGTAATAATCTATAACTCAATAAGCAAATTTACAGTAATTATCAACCTTTTTGAGTTTGATGGATTCAAATTCGCCGGTGAATCGAAAACGCATATTATTCCCGGACAGATCAATACCTTAAAATTTTAGAGTAAAATTAGATGTACGTGTTGACAAAGTGCGGTTCCCGGTAAACACGTAAAATTAAATTCGTTGATTATGTTCCCGAATCATTGCTGCGAATGATACGCGGGATTTGGAGGACTTCTTTTCTTCTTTCAGAAAAAAGAGAATTTTGCGCGCTGTTTGTTGTCCGATACCCTCGGTCTGAGCCAGATCGTCAACGCTTGCTGCTTCGATGCGTTTGACCGATCCGAACCGTCGCAAAAGAGATCTTCGGCGCTTTTCTCCGATACCGGGGATGCGATCCAGACGTGAAGCGATCGTCGTCTTTAAAAGCAGTTTTTGTTGATATGTGACGGCAAACCGGTGCGCTTCATCACGAAGCCGCATCAACAGGAGCTGTTCGGCGGAAGATTGCTCCAACACCACGGCTTTCTTTTTCCCCGGCAAATAAATATACTCAACGGCGTCATTCCGCCTTTTATCCCTGTCTTTTGCCAAGGCAAGCACATCGATGCCGGCAATATTCAGTCGGCTCATCGCCCGCCGGGCCGCTTCGAGCTGGCCTTTCCCGCCGTCCAAGACGATCAGATCCGGCAGATCGTTCTCATCCACGCCATGCCTTAACCGGCGTAAAACAGCCTCATGAATGGCGGCATAATCATCTCCGACGGTTACCGATTGTATTTTAAACCGACGGTAACGGGCTTTATCCGGTTTGCCGTCTTTCATTGCTGCTTTGGCGGCAACAATGGCATCTCCCTTAAAATGGGAAACATCAAAGCATTCCATATAACGAGGCATATGCTTGAGTCCCAGTTGTTTTTTAAGATTCATCAAGGCTACCAGCGTTTGCCCTTCACCTTTTCGAGACTGATGCAGCGACAGTCGTGCATTTCTTTGGCTCGTCCTTAACAGCGTCCTTTTGCCTTTTGTTCTCGGAACGACAATACGAACCGTTGCATCCTTTCTTTCTGATAAAACTTCTTCCAAGGCGTTTTGGTCATCAATGGCAAAGGGTAGCCAGATCTCATCGGGAATAAAATGTTCCCGGCTGTAATACTGATTCAAAAACGAAGCCAACCGGTCTTTTTCCGAAAATTCCTCTGCCGCCTCAAAAGACAAAGCCCTTCCGCCGATCACTCTCCCGTGCCTTAAAAAAATTAAATATACCACGAGAGAATTGCGCCTTCGAAAACAACCCAGCACATCCGCATCGATATCGGTTTCAAAAATGACGGTTTGCGGTTCAAGGGTTTGCTTGACGGCTTCGATCTGATTTCTTAGCCTTGCCGCTTCTTCAAAATTAAGATCGCCGGAAGCTTTTTCCATACGCTGTCGAAGCGAATTCAGTAGTTCCAAGTTTTTGCCTTGAAGAAAGCTCACGGCATCTTCCACATGGCGGTGATAGTCTTCGGCAGGAATATCGTATACGGAAGACGCCGGGAACGTGCTGATCTGACATAACAGGCAGGGACGTTTGTGTCGGGCCGGATCATGATCCGAACAGGTTCGCAGTTTAAAATAACGGTTCATTATCCGGAGCGTTTCGCGAAGTGCCCGGGCTGCAGGATATGGACCGAAATACCGCGCGCCGTCTTTTTTTACCCGCCGCGTTACTTCAAGGCGGGGATAAATTCGGTCAAGATCCAAACGGAGATAAACAAATGTTCCGCCTTCTTTCAGTTTGATATTGTACCGAGGTTTATGACGTTTAATGAGTTCGTTTTCCAGTATCAGCGCTTCTTTTTCGTTTTCAGCGACCACCGTTTCAACATCTGCAATTTCCTGTGTCAAAAAAGGAATTAAAGCCCGCTCCTCCTTTGTGCCTGCAAAATACGTCTTCAAACGGTTGCGGAGGTTCTTGGCTTTTCCGATGTAGATGATATTTCCGGCTTTATCTCTCATCAGGTAAACGCCGGGCGCGTCGGGCGATATTTTTATTTTTTCTTTTAAACGCGTTTTCTTCATTTGATCCTAACTGCTATTTCGAGTCAACCACCACCCGCAAAGCGAATGGCTTGAATTTTCGGCCATAGGCCGAAAAGGCAAAAGCACGTCAGTGCTTTCGACGTTGAACTTGCATCCGGGTGCAAAGCACCCGGTTTGTCTTGCAAGAATCAATCTATATCGTTTTCGAGAACCAGCCGGAAGCGCGGTTTGCCGGTGCGAAGCTTTTCCATGGCATCATTGACCTTGGACATGGGGAGTGTTTCGGTTATCGGGCCGATACCGTGTCTGGCGGCGAATTCCATCATGGTTGCCATGGTTGCAGGACTGCCGAGCGGGGATCCTCCGATGGATTTCTGGCCGATGATAAGCGGGAATATGGTTGCAGAGACCGAAGGTGCAGCCCCGACGATATGGAGTTTGCCTCTTGGCCGAAGGGCGTTGATATAACCATCCCAATTCAGGTCGACATTGACTGTAACCAAGATCATATCCAGGGAATTGGCCAGTTTGTCGAGTGAATCCGTGTCGCGCGTGCTCACGAAATGATGAGCGCCGAGATCTCTGGCTTCAATCTCCTTGTCGGGGCTGGTTGAAAAAGCAGTGATCTCGCATCCCCATGCACTAAGAAATTGAAGGGCCATGTGTCCCAGGCCGCCGATACCGACGACGCCGACGCGGTCGGTCGGCTGGATGTTGTTCTGAATGATGGGATTGAACACCGTAATACCGCCGCAAAAAAGCGGACCCGCAGAGGCGGCGTTAATTCCCTCCGGTAGCGGAATGACCCATACCTTATCCGCCCGCACTTTGTTGGCAAAACCGCCATGACGTCCTATAATGGTGCCTTCGGCGGTTGGACAAAGGTTGTAATTTCCGGACATGCACTCGCTGCATGTCATGCAGGACCTGGAAAACCACCCCAGGCCCACAGTTTGCCCTAATTTGAGATGTGTGACACGTTCGCCGACTGCCCCGATCTTGCCGATGATTTCATGTCCGGGAACCAGGGGATATTCGGTCATTTGCCAATCATTGTTCAACATACTCAGGTCGCTGTGACAGACGCCGCAAGTGCGGATGTCGATTTCAACCTGATCGGTTCCAAGCTGTCCGGGATCGTATTCAAAAGGGTCGAGTCTTCCCCCGGCTGTATTTGCTGCATATGCCTTTATTGCCATGGTTTTATCCTCCTGAATAAAAATTTGTTGTTGAACCGTTTAAACTTCAAATCGTCGCATATCTGACATTCAACATAACGCTTGCATCAGCAAAGTCAATTGGTTCTTAATGGGACTTTTTTTCTTTCGCAATTAAAAGTCAACGACCATAAAGGCCTTCGATGAATATAAAAGTGTTTTATGTTTCACGAAAGGGCATTGAAATGCCACATTGTGGTCTTATGTTTAAAAGAATGGTACCGTAACGCAATGGATGATAGAACGAGTTCGTCAAGGGTCAATTGATCGTTTTTTATAAAGAAAACGGTGGGCATTATGAAAGTTAAAAATTTTATGAATCCCGATGTGATAACCGTAGAGACAAAAACGTCCATTCTGGAAGCCCAAAATATCATGAGAGAAAAGCGTATCAAACGGTTGCCGGTTATGGATAAAGGAAAGCTCATCGGTCTTGTGACCAAACATATGATTTTGGAAGCTTCACCGTCATCCGGAACCAGTTTGAGTATATGGGAGCTCAATTATCTTCTGACAAAAATGACGGTAGACAATATTATGGTCAAAAATCCGATCACTATTCCTTCGGATTATCCATTGGAACAAGTCATATGGCTGGGGAAAAAGCAAGGAGTATCCGGTTTTCCCGTGGTGGATGACGGCAAATTAGTTGGGATTATCACCGAACATGATATTTCCGGCGTGCTTTCAGAAGTTCTGGGATTGGAAAGTCAAGGGGTTCGGATTACCATCGAGAGTTTGGGTAATAAGTTGGGTGAGCTGAGAAAAATAATCGGCGTATTGGACGATCACGCAACGCCGCTTTTGAGCATCGTGAGCATTCCCGGGAAAAAAAAAGGCGATTGGGTCATCGTGTTGAGAGCTCAGGCCCGTAAAGCCGATGGAATCGTAAAGGATCTGGAGACATACGGGTTCAAGGTTACGTATTTGAATCCATAGCATTTGCCGGGTCATACCAGATCAATTAAGTAAATCAATATCCAACCTGAAGATTCGCAATGATTTTCATCCAATATTCCGGTAAAACATGCCGGTGGCTATAATGCTTGACTTCGATATCGAACTATTCTATCATATATTCTAAATTAATTACCAACGAAAGGGCAAAACTGTCGAAAGGCAGTGACGCAAAGCCACGGGTCAAAAGCTTAAAAAGCCATGATCGCCGGGCTACCGAAAGTACCGGAAAACGCCTTCATACAATTGGTACTGGGGCGTTTTTTTTTAAGCTCATCGGCAAATGAGCCGACCTCCCGTGGTGTGTCGCCCCAATACAGGGAGGTCCCCATGACAACCACCGGATTTTTACCAACGATTGCCGCAAGCCCGTTTCTTTCCGTCTTCTTATGGATCGTTTTAATCCTTGCCGCCATGTATTTGGCGCGTAACCCATTTCATCGTTGTATGGCATCTTTTAGCCTGATTATTCGAAATAGTTTAAGGCTTTTTGCCGCTTCGGTTAAATCGGCTGAAAAGCGTTTGAACGATCGGAACCGGGATGTGTTGCTCAGTGCCGGGCGCCAACATGCCGAACGTTGTGTGGAGAGGGAGTTCGAACGCATCAGTACCGCGGTACAACGAAACATGGAGGGGTATCCCCAACTTCAGCGCCGGTTAAACGAGAGTCTTGTCAAGCTGGACGAAGATTACCGCAATAGCGTTGAAATCCCTCAGACGCTGCCTGACTGGGTTAAGGTAATAAAAGCGATTGCGAGTATCCGGCCCGCGAGTGACCCTGTTGTCGGGAATATGCTTGAAGATATTCATCAAACGATTTCCGAACAACACATAAAAGCGCTCGAACAATATCGCACGGAAGCGTCAAAGCGTCATGCGATCCTTAACAAAATGCTTCCCTTGTGGCGCGGCATGAAAAAAACCCTCGGCAGTTTGGAAAAATCTTTGTCTGATTTGAACTTTCGGGCCAAACGGATCGATCGTTACATCGACAACTATGAACAGATTCGCGAACAGACCGATACGGCCATGGGGACCCTTTCTTCTTCTTCGCTGACCCAGTTCTTCATATCCGGCGCGGTTCTTATGGTCGCTCTCGGCGGCGCCATAATTAATTTTAATCTCATCGCTTTGCCCATGTCTGAAATGGTGGGCGGCGCCAGCTATATCGGCCCGTACAAGACCTCAAATATCGCCGGCCTGGTCATTATCTGCCTTGAGATTTGTACCGGCATATTTTTGATGGAGTCGCTGCGTATCACACGCCTTTTTCCCATCATCGGCAGCATGGATGATCGCATGCGCATGATGCTGTTCTGGATGGCCTTGACCTTGTTGACCATTTTGGCCGGCGTGGAGTCGACACTGGCTTTTATGCGTGACCGCATCGCAGCCGATATGGAGGCATTGCGTCAGAGTCTGGCAGGCGTAACGCCCGGTTCGGTAGCCGGGAGTATCATTCCAACCGTCGGACAGATGGTGATGGGTTTTATCTTGCCGTTTATACTCACCTTTGTGGCCATACCTCTGGAATCCTTTGTGGCATCTGCACGAACCATTTTGGGTCTAATCGCAGCCTGGATGCTACGGTGTTTGGCCTTTATATTGCGACTGACCGGCCATCTGGGTTATTACGTCGGGAGATTGACGATAAATGTGTACGATCTGGCTATTTTTCCGGCACTTTGGCTGGAAGGTATTGTATCGCGCAGGCTGTTTCGGACGCATACCAGAGACAATGCTCAGGATACGGAGGAGACAGTCGGTTCAGGAAGCATAACTTCTGTGGATCCACTGGTTGAAAACAAGGAGATGGCAAAATGAAACCTTTTAGATTTTGGATCATCGGTCTACTAATTTTATCGTCGGGTTGTACACATCAGTCGAACCATTCAAAAGGGGTTTACATGCTGCTGGATACATCCGGGACCTATGCGGTGGAGTTGAATAAAGCCCGTTCGATCATCAACTATCTCCTGGGGACGTTACAGCCCGGAGACACGATGGCGGTGGGTCGTATCGATACCGGCAGTTTCAGTGAAAAAGACATCGTCGCCAAAGTTACATTCGATGCCCGGCCATCGATGGCCAACAACCAGAAACGTGTTTTTCAACAGAAAGTCAGAAAGTTTGTAACAGGGGTTCGAAAAAGCAGCTATACGGATATTTCCGGCGGCATGCTTCAGGCCATTGAATATCTGAATGAAGCCGGATCAGGCAATAAATATATATTGATATTTTCGGATCTTAAGGAAGACCTGGCAAAGGGATATGTCCGGGATGTTCCGTTTGCGCTGTCCGGATTCCATGTCATTGCACTTAACGTGACGAAACTGCGCGCTGACAATCAGGATCCGAAGAAGTATCTGTCCCGCGTCGACGACTGGCGTGAAAAGACAGAAAAAGGCGGCGGCACGTGGCGGGTTATAAATGATTTGGAGCGGCTCGATAACCTCTTGTAAAAAAGATAAATTGTCCGTACGTGTTCACGAGACATACACAGTGAACACATACGGGTATTAACATGCAGCCGGCTTGTCCCGGTACTTCAACGGGCTCTTTCCCTGCACTTCAATAGGATCCGGCTGTAAGTTTATAAATACGCACCTGGACGAGTATGTTTTCGCATTCACCCGCTCAAGGTCAGAGATCTTCAAAATGATATAGCAGAAAAATCCTCATTTATTTATGGACGGAAGATAGATAACCGTTTCAGTCCAGCAGCCGAACTGCGCAAAAATCCCTCGATTTTTCAAATTCGGACATCAACAACCGGTTGACAACACCGTTATCATCAGGTATCTGATTTTTTGCAATCGATTAACAAAAAATTACAGAAACGCTTTTTCATAATAATTGATGAATTCGTAAAGAGCCGAATTTATTTCCGCCATCAAACGAGAAAGGAGAAATTTATGGGTCGTCGGCACAATGAGGCTAAAATAAAGGAAAGCTTAAAAAATCGAAGTCTGGGGAACAAGATTGCACAAATAACAAATCTTTTCGGAAATGCCGCAAACGAGAAAACAGATATGTTGAGCATCTGGAATTATATATGGGCTTTTGCGTTATTCTTTTTTTGCTTTGCCACATCCGGCTATGCAATGGATGTTACGCTCCAATGGACCCCAGAGAATGCGCCCAATTTGGCAGGCTACAAAGTTTTTTGCCGTCAGGAAGGACAACCCTACCAATACACCCATCCATATTGGGAAACCATTGATTCCACATGTACCATTTATGATTTGGATAGAACGAAAACGTATTATTTTGTAATAAGAGCCTTCGATACCAAAGGGTATGAAAGTAACAATTCCAACGAAGTGTCTCTTAAAGCAAAAACGATACCCAGTAATTAGCCAAAGCATTTTTTTTTAATTTGCGCAAGCGTTTAACGAACAACATAAGACGGCGAAATATTATGAGAAGAAGTGAAAGAGAAATCACCGACAAAAGCGCCATAGAAGAAATTATTTCAAGATCGAAGGTCTGCAAACTGGCCATGTGTGAGGGGGACGTCCCTTATATCGTTCCGATGAGTTTCGGCTTTAAAGATAACACACTTTACTTTCACAGTGCGCCGAAAGGAAAAAAGATTGATATTCTTGAAAAAAATCCTAATGTTTGCTTTGAATTCGAAATACTTACCCAGATTATCCAGTCCGCCAAAGCATGCAAATGGGGAATGAAGTATAAAAGTGTTATCGGGTTCGGCACCGCTGGTTTCATCACTGACGATGACCTGAAGCGGGAGGCTTTTGATACCATTATGAACCAATATTCGGATGAATTATTTTCATATGAGGAAGTATCATTAAGATCTGCTATAATCATAAAAGTTGAAATTCATAGTATGACCGGAAAACA
>Ga0307440_1001133_pt1 | contig 13091 bp, 9 predicted proteins | sample SalMarWE160410MG_FD_202150 | JGI IMG/M metagenome (GOLD analysis project Ga0307440, IMG submission 202150) | Salt marsh sediment microbial communities from the Plum Island Ecosystem LTER, Massachusetts, United States - WE1604-10 | ecosystem: Environmental > Aquatic > Marine > Intertidal zone >... | reverse complement strand
TAGGGGCTGCCGTGCAGCCAAGCCAGCGTCGCCAGCGGCTCTGCGAAGCGCTCCAGCAGGGTCTCCGCCGCGGTGTTGGCGCGCTTGAGGTAGAGGCGCGCGGAGAGCACCCCCGGGAGCAGGTGCTGGTAGCGGCTGCCGCGGAACTCTCCGCTGTAGGGCTCGAGCTCCGAGGGCGGCTTGCGGGCCGCCGCCACGAACTCCTCGAGGTCGCCGTGGACGAAGCGGACGCCGGGGATGGCGTCGTTCAGCTGGGCCACGATGGCGGGGAGGTTTCGTTCTGGGAAGAGGTGGTCGGAGCCGTTCAGGAGGATCACGGCGGCGTTGGTGCAGTAGGGGAGGATGCCGTGGGGAAGCCGCTCGAAGGACTCGCGCAGCCAGGCCGGCAGGCTGGCGGCCTCGCCGTCGAGCCCGAACAGCACGGCCTTGACCTGGTCGATGGCGCGGCGCTCGTCGTAGGCGTCGCCGAGCTGCCAGTCGAGGTGGCCCAGCGCGGCGGCGGCGGAGTAGGTGCCGAGCAGGTGGACGGCGAAGACCTCGCTGTGACCGTCGGCGGCCAGCCAGCGGAACTCGCCGCGGAGGCGCTCCCCCTCGTCGCCCACGCCGCGCTCGAAGACGATGCTGTCCAGGCCGAAGCCGCTGGCGATGAGCGGCAGCTGCGAGACGTGGCCGAAGGAATCGGGCGTGTACGCCACCGGCATGCTGGGGCCGAAGGTGGCGCAGACGCGGCGGCCGGCCAGCAGGTTGCGGACCAGGGCCTCGGGGCTCACCAGGAACTCGTCGGCCAGGACGTACCACGGCCCGATGCGGAGCCGGCCGGCCCGCACCTGCTCCTCGATGAGCGCGCGCTTCTCCGGCCTGACGGCCAGGTAGTCCTCCAGCACGATGGCCTGGCCGTCGAGCGTGAAGCGCCGGTAGTCCGGGTCGCTCTCCAGCAGCTCGAGGATCTGATCGATGACCTCCACCAGGCGGGCCCGGAACACCTGGAAGGGCTGGTACCACTCGCGGTCCCAGTGGGTGTGGGGGATGACGTAGGCGGTGACGGGCGAGCCGGTGGTGTCGGGCATGGTGGTGGCGTCGGGCGAGGTGCTGGTGTCGGGCATGGTGGTGGCGTCGGGCACGGTGACCTCGGTTCTCAGGCGTGTGCGGCGAGCGGCGGATGCGGTCGGCAAGGTTCCGAACGGGGTCTGCTGACGGCACGGCCAGCCTGATGCCGGCACGTCAGCCACGTGTCAGGCGGGCGCGTCACGCCGACTCCCGCAGCGCCAGGCGGTGCGGCACCAGGGCGCGCTGCACGTCGCCCTGCGCCTCGCCCTGCTCGCCGCCGATGGCGGCGAGCAGCAGCTTGGTGGCGCGGCCGCCGAGGTCGTAGGCGTTCAGCTCGACGCTCGAGAGTCGCGGGTCGGTGTACTCGGCCAGGTCGTCATTGTTCATGCCCATCACGGCCACCTCGTCGGGGACGCGCTTGCCGTGCTCACGCAACGCCCGCATGGCGCCGACCGCCATGCCGTCGCTGACGGCTAGGACGCTGCGGAAGCGAACGCCGGCGCGCAGCAACCGGTCGACCTCCTGGCGGGCGTCGCCGGCGGCGCCGCTGATCGAGCGCATGAGCTCGGGGTCGGCCGCCTGTCCCGCTCGCTCGAGCGCCTTCAGGTAGCCCTCCTCGCGGTCGCGCGTGAAGGTCTGCTGGCGCGGGCCGTTCAGCAGCAACACCGGGCCCGGTGCGCGGCTCAGCAGGTAGCTGGTGGCGTCGAAGCCGACGCGGACGTTGTCGCTGTCGACGCTGTGGGTGTTGGGTAGCGGCGCGCGGCCCAGCACCACGGTGGGGAAGCCCACCTCGTGCAGCCCCTCGAGGGTGTCGGGGCTGGCCGAGGGGTTCATGAGGATGATGCCGTCGGCCCAGCGTTCCTGCACCAGGCGGCGGGCCAGCGCGCTCGCCTCCGCCTCGTTGTCGAGGATCGAGAGCGAGACGCTGTAGCCGTGGCGCTGGGCGGTGTCGTGGACCCCGCGCACGAAGCGCGTGAAGAAGCCGTTCGAGAGCGCCCCGCTCGAGTCCGGGTCGAGCAGATGGAGAGACCAGGTGATACCCCGCGAGAGGCTGCGCGCGGCGCGCATTGGGTGGTAGCTCAGCGCTTCGGCTGCTTCGAGTACGCGCGCTCGGGTTTCGGTTCGGACGCGCTCGTCCCCATTGAGGGCCAGCGACGCCGTCGACACGGCGACGCCCGCCTTGCGGGCGATGTCTCGGATGGTGCTCATCGCCGCCTGGAACGCGGTCGAACCGGTTCGATGACTAGCACGCAAGCACCTCGACCTCCCAATTCGCGATGCGCGACATGTCGATCCGTAACCGACTCTAGGGCCTGCGGCGGGCGCTGTCAAGGCGGCATACGGACCTCTTCGGCCACAGGCGTGCCCGTATCGAAAACGCCGAGGGCCCTAGGGCTTACGGACGATCGATCTGCCCATTCCGCAGTGCTTTCGGCGGCGAGCGTGAGGATGGCGCGGGACGGCGGCGTGGGTGCCCGGCCGGCGTGTTGGCCGGCGTGTGAGCCTCGAGCGAGCCGCTTGCCAGCGAGAGCCTGCGCGCCGGGCGCCGCGCGCGCGTCGGCACGACAGGCGCGCCATGGGTGCGCCGTCGACGGGCGGTGGGCGTGGGCGCAGGCGAGATCCGAGTGGCGTGGAATCCGAACGAAAGCCATCGGGTTTCTGATTTGTTTCGGCTGATTGACAGTGGTCCTGGCAGGTGGTTTCATGTTCCTGCCTGGCGAGTGGGGCGGGCGGCTCGGTCGTGGATGTCGAGTGGTTTGGAGGGGTGCTGTGAAGAAGGTTCGTCTGACCACGGCGCAGGCGCTGGTCCACTACCTGGCGAGGCAGCACAGCGAACGTGACGGCCGCGAGCATCGGCTCATCGAAGGTGTGTGGGCGATCTTCGGGCACGGCAACGTCGCCGGGCTCGGGCAGGCCCTCGAGGAGTACGGCGACGCCCTGGGGCTGCCCACCTACCGGCCGCAGAACGAGCAGGCGATGGTGCACGCCGCGGCGGCCTTCGCCAAGCACCGCAACCGCCTGAGCACCTTCGCCTGCGCCAGCTCCATCGGGCCGGGGGCCACCAACATGATCACGGGCGCTGCCGGCGCGACGATCAATCGCCTGCCGGTGCTGCTGCTGCCGTCGGACTACTTCGCGAGCCGCCTGCCGGACCCGGTGCTGCAGCAGCTCGAGCACGAGAGCCAGTACGACGTCAGCGTCAACGACGCCTTCCGGCCGGTGAGCCGCTTCTTCAGCCGCATCAGCCGCCCCGAGCAGCTGCTGTCGGCCCTGCCCGCCGCCATGGCGGCGCTCGCCGACCCGGCGCGCACCGGCGCGGTCACGCTGGCGCTCCCCGAGGACGTGCAGGCCGAGGCCTTCGAGTGGCCCGACAGCTTCTTCCAGCGCCGGGTGTGGCCCGTGGCGCGGCGGCCGGCGGAGGCCGGGCCGCTCGAGGCCCTGGTCGCGGCCATGCTGGCCGCCGAGCGCCCGCTGATCGTAGCGGGCGGAGGCGTGGTGTACAGCGACGCGGGCGCGGCGCTCCAGGCCCTCGCCGAGAGCTTCGGCATCCCGGTGGTGGAGAGCCAGGCGGGCAAGGGCGCGCTTCCCTGGGACCACCCGATGAACCTGGGGCCGGTTGGTGCCAACGGGGGACTGGCGGCCAATCGTGCCGCGGCGGAGGCGGACCTGGTGCTGGCGGTCGGAACCCGCCTGGGCGACTTCGTGACGGCCTCGCGCACCGCCTTCGGCAACGAGGGCGCCCGCATCGCGGTGCTGAACGTCAACGCCGCCGACGCCACCAAGATGGGCGCCCTCGCCGTGGTGGCCGACGCGCGGGCCGGGCTGGAGCAGCTTCGCGCCGGCCTCCAGGAGAGCGGCTACGCCGGTGCCTCGAGCGAGCGGCGCGGCGGGCTCGAGGCGTTGCGCGGCGAGTGGACTCGCGCCGTCGACGAGGCGCGTGCGACCCGCGGCGCCGCGGGGCTGGCCCAGGGCGAGGTGATCGGCGCCGTCAACGACGCCTTCGGCGGCGGCGCCACCATGGTCTGCGCCGCGGGCAGCATGCCGGGGGACCTGCTCAAGCTGTGGCGGCCGGACGACGCCAAGGCCTACCACGTCGAGTATGGCTACTCCTGCATGGGCTATGAGATCGCCGGCGGGGTGGGCGTGGCGTTGGCCGAGCCGGGCCGGCGGGTGGTCGTGATGGTGGGCGACGGCAGCTACCTGATGTTGAGCTCCGAGATCGTGACCGCCGTGGCGGAGGGGCTCGACCTGTGCGTGGTGGTGGTCGACAATGCCGCCTTCGGGTCGATCCGCGGCTTGCAGCGCTCGGTGGGCTCGCCGTCGTTCAACAACGAGCGCCGAGCGCGAGACGCCGCCTCAGGCCGGACCGACGGCCCGGTGGTGACGGTGGACTTCGCGCAGCACGCCGAAGCGATGGGGGCGCGCGTGTTCCGCTGCCATGACATGGCGGGCTTGCGGGCGGCCCTGGAGGCTGCTCGCGGCGCGCCCGGCGTGAACGTCCTCGACGTCAAGGTGGCGCTCGAGCCGGCCGTGCCCAACTACCAGGGTTGGTGGGAGGTGCCGCCTGCCGAGGTCTCCTCGCAGCCGGCCGTGCGCGACGCGCGTGAGGCGTACCGGCGCGCCAAGGAGCGGCAGATCCTCCACTTCACCGGCCCCGAGGAGAGCGAAGGATGAAGATCGCCACCGCGCCCATCAACTGGAACAACGAGGACGTGCCCGGCTACCGGGCCTGGACGCCGTACCCCGAGGTGCTCGACGAGATCGCGCGGGCGGGCTACGCCACCACCGAGTGGTCCTCGAGCCTGCCGGGCGCCGCGGCCGAGCTTCGGCCCGAGCTGGAGCGTCGCGGGCTGAGCGTGCTGGGGGCGTTCGTCGGCATGAACCTGCGGGACCCCGCCGGCCGGCCGGCCGAGCTGCAGCGCGGCGTCGAGAAGGCCGCCTTCCTGAAGGAGCTGGGTGCCGGCTACCTGGTGGCCGCGGACGCCGGCGACGACGCCCGCCAAGCGGCCGCAGGGCATGCCGAGAGCGCGCCCGCCTTGAGCGACGAGGCGCTGCGCAGCGTGGCCACGGGCCTGGCAGAGCTGGGCGAGGCCGCACGGGCGATGGGCGTGAGCCTGGTGTTCCACCCGCACGTGGGAACCTACGTCGAGACGCCGGCCGAGATCGAGCGCCTGCTGGCCGCCACCGACCCCGACCTCGTCGGCTGGTGCCTCGACACCGGGCATCAGGCCTACGGCGGCGCCGACGTCCTGGCGCTGGTGCGAGCGCACCGCGAGCGGGTGCGCTACGTGCATCTCAAGGACGTCGACGGCGGCGTTCTGGAGCGCTCCAGGCGCGAAGGCTGGAGCTTCCGGGAGGCGCTCGAGCGCTTCGTCTTCGCTCCGCTCGGTAGCGGCGTGGTGCCCCTGCGCGAGGTGCTCGAGGCGCTCGCGGGCGGCGGCTACGACGGCTGGCTGGTCATCGAGCAGGACACCACCTCGGATGACGCCACCGCCACCGCCAGGCGCAACCGTGCGTGGCTCGAGCGCCAGCTGGCGGAGCTGTGAGGAGGGGGTCCGGACGTGGATAGGCTCGGTGTCGCGTTGCTGGGAGCCGGCCGCATGGGCAGGTCGCATGCCGCCGCGCTCCCCTCGATCCCCGAGGCGCGTGTCGTCGCCGTGGCCGATCCCGCCGAGGAGGCGCGCCTGGCGGCACGTTTCCGCACCGGCGCCGAGCGCGCGTACGCCGATCCGGCCGAGGCGATCGGCGACCCCGAGGTAGACGCGGTGGTGATCGCCACCCCTACCCCGACGCACGCCGCGCTCGCGGAGGCGGCGGCGCGGGCGGGCAAGGCCGTGTTCTGCGAGAAGCCCGTCGCCGACAGCGTGACGCGTGCCGCGGCGCTGGCACGGGAGATCGACGCGTGCGGCGTGCCCTTCCAGGTCGGCTTCCAGCGGCGCTTCGACCCGGGTTACGCCGCCGCGCGCCAGCGCATCGACGCGGGCGAGGTCGGCACCATCGACCAGTTCCGCTCCGTGGGGCGCGACCCGGCGCCGCCCCCGCTGGCGTACCTGAGGGTCTCGGGCGGCATCTTCTTCGACCAGGCGCTGCACGAGTTCGACATCGCGCGCTTCCTGGTGGGGGAGGTGGCCGAGGTCAGCGCCTGGGGCGCCGTGCGCGTCGCCCCGGAGATCGCGGAGATGGGCGACGCCGACACCACCGTGACGGTGCTTCGCTTCGAGAGCGGCGCGCTCGGGGTCGTCGAGAACTCGCGGCGCGCGGCGTACGGCTACGACATCCGCACCGAGGTCTTCGGCAGCGGGGGCAAGCTCGTGGTCGAGGCGGTGCCCAAGACGCCGCTGTGGCGCTTCGGGCCGGGCGGCGTGGCGGCGGACCACTACACCTTCTTCACCGACCGCTTCGAGGATGCCGCGCGCCGCGAGCTGCGCGCCTTCGTCGCCAGCGTGCTGGCCGGCGAGCCCCCCTCGCCCGGGATCGACGACGCTCTCGCCGCCATGCGCATCGCCCAGGCCGCGACCGAGAGCTTCCGCAGCGGGCGGCCGGTACCCGTGGAGGTGACCGCATGAACCCGATCCGACCGACCGCCGATCGCGGCGTGCTGCTGGACGTCGACGCGCAGGGCGCGGGCTGGAGCTACCTGTCGTTCCGGGCCGTGCGCCTCCACGGGAGCGAGCGCTACCAGGACGACAGCGGCGCGCGCGAGGTGGCGCTGGTGCCGCTCCAGGGAGCGGCCACGGTGACCGCCGGGGAGGAGCGCTTCCGGCTGGCGCGCTCGGGCGTCTTCGAGCAGCTGCCCTCCGTGCTCTACCTGCCTCCCGGCACGCGCTTCACCGTCGAGGCGAGCGGCGGGTTCGAGTTCACCGTGGGCGGCGCACCGGCCGAGGGCCGCTACCCCTTGCGGCTGTTCCAACCCCAGGAGATGAAGGTGGAGATGCGCGGTGGCGCCAACGCCTACCGCCAGGTTAGCCACATCCTGGGGCCCCATCTGCCGGCGGAGCGGCTCTACCTGTTCGAGGTCTACACGCCGAGTGGCTTCTGGTCGGGCTGGCCGCCCCACCGGCACGATGGTGAGGAGGGCTCGGCGTACGTGGAGGAGACGTACTACTACAAGATCGAGCCGCGGCATGGCTGGGGGATCCACCGCAGTTACACGCCGGACGGCGAGGTCGACGAGCTGATGGTGGTACGGGACGGGGATCTGGTGCTGGTGCCGCGCGGCTACCACCCGGTGGCGGCCCCGCCGGGATCGAACCTGTACTACCTGAACTACATGGCCGGAGAGCTGCAGGACGAGGCGCGCGCCACACCGCCGGTCGACGACAGCGACTGGGCCTGGATGCGCGAGGACTGGCGGGGGAGGCCGCTCGCGCTTCCCATCCGAGGCGAGCCATGAAGGCGGAGACCAGGCGCAGCACCATCATCGATCTCCTGGAGCGCGAGCGTACCGTCTCGGTGGACGATCTCAGCACGCGCTTCGACGTCAGCGAGGTCACCATCCGCAAGGACCTCAAGCAGCTCGAGGAGCGCGGCTTCCTGCAGCGGGTGCACGGCGGCGCGGTGTTCGCGCCGCGGGTGCTCTACAACCCCTCGTTCAAGGAGAAGGAGCACCTTCGTGCCCAGGCCAAGCGCGCCATCGCGCAGCGCGCGTTGGACGAGGTCCACGAGGGCGAGTCGATCATCCTCGACGCCGGCAGCACCACACTGGCGCTGGCCCGTCTGCTGCGGCGCCACCACAAGCGCCTGGTGGTGATCACCAACTCCATCGCGGTGGCGTTGGAGCTCGCCGGCACCAGCCTGGAGGTGATGCTCCTCGGAGGTCACCTCCGGCACCACAGCCTCGCCATGATCGGACCCGCCACGGTGGAGACGCTGCGCTCCTACCACGCCGACACGGCCTTCATGGGCGCGACCGGCGTCCACATCGACCACGGCTTCACCACACCGAACGCGCTGGAGGCGGAGACGAAGGCGGCGATGGTGCGCTCGTCGACCAGCACCATCGTGCTGGCCGATGCCAGCAAGCTCTCGCGGGTGACGCTCGCCCGCTTCGCCGACTTCGACCAGGCAGACGCGCTCATCACCGACGCCGCGGCGCCGCCGGACTTCGTCGAGCTGGCGAGCCGCGCGCTGCGTTGCGAGGTGGTCGGGCCGGCGGCCGAGGACGCCGCCGCGGCCGACCTGGCCGCGCCACCCGAGGTACAGGCGCTCGGGCACGCCGAGCCGGTCGAGCGCCCATGACGGGGCGCGTGCGCCAGCGTCCCGGACGCCCCGTCGCGCCGAGCCTTGGGCGTTGGTCCGCGGGCCGGGGTGGTGACGGAGCGGTGGCCCGACGCCTGCAGCCGGCGGCTCCGAGGCGCACGACGTGAGCGGCGACACGTTCGATCTGATCACGCTGGGTCGCTCGTCGATCGACCTCTACAGCAATGACGTGGGGGTGCCCTTCGAGGAGATCACCAGCTTCGCGGCGTACGTGGGCGGCAGCCCCACCAACATCGCCGTGGGCGCGCGCCGGCTGGGGTTGAGGGTGGCGCTGCTGACCGCCTTCGGGCGCGACAAGGTCGGCGACTTCATCCGCCGCTTCCTCGACGCCGAGGGCGTGGAGACGCGCTTCATCCCGGTGAAGGACGGCAAGCGCACCAGCGCGGTGCTGCTGGGGATCGAGGAGGACCGGTTCCCGCTGGTGTACTACCGCGACAACTGCGCGGACATGGCGCTGACCATCGATGACGTGGCGGCGGCGCCGATCGCCGAAGCGGGAGCATTGGAGATCTCCGCGACGGCGTTGTATGCGGAGCCGAGCCGGTCGGCGGCATTCTTCGCTGCGGAGCAGGCGGCGCGGGCGGGCCGCACGGTGTACCTGGATCTGGACTTTCGGGCGGACCAGTGGCATGATCCGCGGGCGTTCGGGCTGGCGGTGCGGGCGCTGCTGCCGCTGGTGAGCGTGGCCTTTGGGACGGTGGAGGAGATCAACGCTGCGATGCTCACGGACCCGGCGGACATCGAGATCCGCGATCAGCAGATCTCGGCGCCGGTCATCCGCGGGGACGTGGAAGCGAACATCGCGGGGATGCTCTCGCGCCGGCCGGGTCCGGAAGCGCTGATCGTGAAGCGCGGGCAGGAGGGCTGCACCGTCCACCTGGCGGACGGCGCCATGACGCGCGTGCCCGGCTTCGAGGTCGAGGTGATGAACGTGCTGGGGGCGGGCGACGCCTTCGCCGCCGGGGTGATCTACGGGCGCGCCCACGGGTGGGATTGGTACCGGAGCGCGCGCATGGGCAACGCCTGCGGGGCGATCGTGGTGACGCGGCATGGCTGTGCCAACTTCAGCGCGTACGAGGACGAGGCCCTGGCGTTCGTCGAGGCGCGCGGGGGGTTCTGAGGTGCCGTTCGTCGAGGACGGCCGCGAGCTGATCGGCCGGGCGTTCGCGCAGCGGTTCTCCATGCCGGCCTTCAACGTCTGCAGCGTGGAGATGGTGCGCGCGTGCCTGGAGGCGGCGGCGGAGGCCGCCGCGCCGATCATCGTGCAGACCTACCCGGCCGACCTCGACCAGGTGCCGCCGCTCGCGGCGGCCGGGTTGGTGCGCTCGTTCGCGGAGCGCGCGCCCGTGCCGGTGTTGCTGCACCTCGACCACGGACAGGGCTTCGAGATGGCGATGGCGTGCCTGCGGGCCGGCTACGGCTCGGTGATGTTCGATGGTGCGGAGCGGCCCTTCGGTGAGGTGGTGGCCGAGACGCGCCGCATCGCGGAGGTGGCGCACGCCATGGGGGCGGCGGTGGAGGTGGCGGCGGAGAGCTTCAACCACGGCAGCGCGACGGCCAGCCGTCCCGAGGAGGTGGAGCGGTTGTTCGAGGAGGCGGGGGCGGACATGGTGGCGGTGTCGGTCGGGAGCGAGCACGGTCGCGATAGCACGCTCGATCTGGAGGGGCTTCGTGCCATCGCGGAGCGGGTGGGGCGGCCGTTGGTGCTGCATGGCGGCAGCGGCATCCCCGAGCCGGACCTGGCGGCCGCGCGGGAGCTGGGCGTGGTGAAGGTGAACATCGGCAGCGCGCTGTACCGCGCGCTGCGCTCGGTGTGGCAGCAGAGCGCCGACGCGCCCGATCATCGGGCCGTGTACGCCCGGGCGCGGGAGGCGCTGCGGGAGGTGGCCAGCGGTCGCATCCGCGCCACGGGAGCGGCAGGCCGGGCCACGGCCTGACCCTGCGGATAGCGCCCGAGTGGACCTGCCGTCCGCGAGGCGGGGCGGCCGCATCGGCACGCCGGAACCGCTGCCGGCCCCAAAGGGGCCCACGCGCCGACGCCTACACGAGCCCCGATCGTGACGCGGTAGACTTCGAGCCACTGGTTGCCGAGCGATCGGCGCCGTAACCGTCGACCGAGGATGGCCCTGTCCGGGGGGCAGCGCACGCTGACGCGAGCCCGCCATTCTCGAGGAGATCGTCGCTGCTAGCGGTCGTCGCGGCCTGGCGGTGGCGGGTTGCCGCCTCACCGGGCTCCGGCCGGAGACGGGAGGCAAGCATGGCGGAGAAGCCTGACACGGACGCAGGCGCGTGCCCGGTGGTGCACGCCGGAACCGAGCATCGGTCCAACCGGGACTGGTGGCCGGAGCAGCTCAACCTTCACATCCTGCGGCAGAACGGCCCGCGGCCCAGCCCGCTGGGCCAGACGTTCGACTACCCGGAGGCGTTCGCGACGCTCGACTTCAAGGCGCTGAAGCAAGACCTCTACGCCCTGATGACCGACTCGCAGGAGTGGTGGCCGGCCGACTACGGCCACTACGGGCCGCTGTTCATCCGCATGGCCTGGCACGGGGCGGGCACCTACCGCATCGGGGACGGCCGCGGGGGCGCGGGCTCCGGGCAACAGCGCTTCGCGCCGCTCAACAGCTGGCCGGACAACGTGCTCCTCGACAAGGCCCGCCGGCTGCTGTGGCCCATCAAGCGCAAGTACGGCAACAAGATCTCCTGGGCGGACCTGATGATCCTGGCCGGCAACTGCGCCCTCGAGTCGATGGGCCTGAAGACCTTCGGCTTCGGCGGTGGCCGCAAGGACGTCTACGAGCCCGACGAGAGCGTGTACTGGGGGTCCGAGACCGAGTGGCTCGCCGACACCCGCCACTCCGGCGACCGGGACCTCGAGAACCCGCTCGCCGCGGTGCAGATGGGCCTCATCTACGTGAACCCGGAGGGGCCGGGCGGCAAGCCCGACCCGGTGGCGTCCGGCCGCGACGTTCGCGAGACGTTCGCGCGCATGGCGATGAACGACTACGAGACCGTGGCGCTGACCGTCGGCGGGCACACCTTCGGCAAGACCCACGGCGCCGGCGACCCGGCGCTGGTCGGTCCGCCGCCCGAGGGCGCCCCCATCGAGGAGCAGGGCCTGGGCTGGACCAGCCGGTTCGGCAGCGGCAAGGGTGCCGACACCATCGGTAGCGGCCTGGAAGGCGCCTGGAACCCGACGCCGACGCAGTGGGACAACAGCTACCTGGACATGCTGTTCGGCAACGAGTGGGAGTCCGTGAAGAGCCCTGCGGGCGCCTGGCAGTGGGTGCCGAAGGCGTCCGGCGAGGGCAACATGGCGCCGGCCGTGGACGACCCCTCGAAGCGCGTGCCGATCATGATGACCGACGCGGACATGGCCATGCGCATGGACCCGATCTACGAGCCGATCGCGCGGCACTTCCACGAGCACCCCGAGGAGCTCGCCGACGCCTTCGCGCGTGCCTGGTTCAAGCTGACGCATCGTGACATGGGCCCGCGCTCTCGCTACCTGGGGCCCGAGGTGCCCGCCGAGGAGCTGATCTGGCAGGACCCCGTGCCGCCGGTCGAGCACGAGCTCATCGGCGCGGCGGACGTCGCCGAGCTGAAGGCAGCGATCCTCGCCTCGGGGCCGAGCGTTTCCGAGCTGGTCAGGACCGCCTGGGCCTCGGCCTCGACGTTCCGCGGCTCGGACAAGCGCGGCGGCGCCAACGGGGCGCGCCTGCGCCTGGCGCCGCAGAAGGACTGGGAGGTCAACCAGCCCGCCGAGCTGGCGAGGGTCCTCGAGGCGCTCCAGGGCGTCAAGCGGGCCTTCGACGCGGCGCAGAGCGGCGGCAAGAAGGTGTCGCTCGCCGACCTGATCGTCCTCGGCGGCTGCGCCGCCGTCGAGAAGGCCGCGAGGGACGCCGGCCACCAGGTGGAGGTGCCGTTCGCGCCCGGCCGTACCGACGCCTCGCAGGAGCAGACCGACGTGGAAGCGTTCGCCGTTCTGGAGCCGGCCGCGGACGGATTCCGCAACTACCAGAAGGGCAGGTTCGCGGTGCGGCCCGAGGAACTGCTGGTCGACAGGGCGCACCTGCTGACGCTCACGGCGCCCGAGATGACCGCGCTCGTCGGCGGCATGCGCGTGCTCGACGCCAACGTGGCGGGTTCCGCGCACGGCGTCCTGACCGAGCGCCCCGGGACCCTCGGCAACGACTTCTTCGTCAACCTCCTCGACATGGGCACGGAGTGGACGCCGGCCTCGGAGGACGGGGACGTGTACCAGGGGCGCAACCGGGCGACGGGGAAGGTCAGGTGGACCGCTACCCGCGTCGACCTCGTCTTCGGGTCGAACTCGCAACTCCGCGCCATCGCCGAGGTCTACGCTCAGGACGATGCGGAGGAGAGGTTCGTGGGCGACTTCGTGGCGGCCTGGAGCAAGGTGATGAACGCGGACCGCTTCGACCTGAGCTGAGCTTCCCAGCTGCAGCTGGAGTGGGCCGGGCCCGCTCGCTGGCGCCGTCGATGTTGCAGTGGCGTGCGCCGGCGAGCCGGGCCCGGCCCGTTCTAGACGCTCGCTAGACGCTGCCGGACGATGCTCGTTGGCAGGTATGGCGGCCGAGGTGCCGCCAGCCGAGCAGCCACGAAGGAGGAGAATCCGTGGGCATTGCCATCGCGGCCGTCAGCAGCGGACACGAGGTCTCGAAGCGAGGGTTCATTGCCGGCGATGGGTGCCGGAGCGGGCGGCCCGACGAGCTTGCCCGCGTCGCGGGGGCGTGAGCATGCGTCGGTTCGGCGCGGTCTTG
>Ga0307440_1001132_pt1 | contig 13091 bp, 13 predicted proteins | sample SalMarWE160410MG_FD_202150 | JGI IMG/M metagenome (GOLD analysis project Ga0307440, IMG submission 202150) | Salt marsh sediment microbial communities from the Plum Island Ecosystem LTER, Massachusetts, United States - WE1604-10 | ecosystem: Environmental > Aquatic > Marine > Intertidal zone >... | reverse complement strand
GAACGCACACCCACCGTCCGTCACGAATAACCACGTCGGCGGGCTCGCGCCCCATGGCAACGTCGACCAGCTGTCTTGCATCTTTCAAGCGAAACCTTTCCATTCCCATGCCGATCAGTCTGGCCGGGGACCGAGAAAAGGTCAATTCGGCAAGTCTTGCGGTGTCGAGCTTGAGACCATATTCGCACGCAATCGTCAAAGACACTTGATAAAGTATACTATATATACCATATTGGTTTACATAGATGCAACGAGGAGCTGATTGTGAGCAAGGACTATGACGTTCTGCGCAGACGCATCGACTCGGAGGTCTGGCGCCTGACAGTCGAACGGGGGATTCGCGGTTGGAACACCGCAGACCTCGCAGCGACCGTAGGAATCAGCAAGCGCACCCTCTACAAGGTCGTCGCATCCAAGGAGACGATTCTCGGCGACGCCGTCCTCACGAGGATCCGTCGAACTCAAGAGAAGCTATCTTCAGTCATCGAGAACGGAGGCGGCGTGGCCGAGCAGCTGGAACGTCTCGCGGAGGCCTTCCCCCGACTCCTCACAGACCTCGACCCCGCCGTCTTTCGGCAGATCTACCGGATCTATCCTTCGGTCGAAGAGCGTGTAACGGAGGCTCACCTCTCCCTCGGGGCCCCTCTCGTCGCATTCTTTCGACGACATCAAGATTCGGGGGCACTGCGGGCCACGGCGGACCCCGAGACCATCTTTCAGATGCTGCAGGCGCTCGTGCTCTACTTTCTCAGGGAGGAAGATGAGGGCGCCACCGCCGTGAGCAAGATCCAAGCAAGCATGATGACGCTTTTTCACGGGCTCATCGCAGGAACAGGAGAAAGAAATGAAGCCTGAAGTGGTGTTCGCTACCTCACGACGAGCGGGAACACCAGAAAAGCCGCCCACTACCTTGCCGGAAGGATGACCGCCTGGGCGGACGTGACCGTCATGGGGATGCGGGGGGCCGAGAAACACCCGGAGCGGATCGCGGCCGCCGACCTCATCGGGCTTGGCAGCCCGGTTTTTCACCTGCGATCGGCCGAGCGCTTGAGCCGATTCATCCGAACACGGCTTCACACGAAGCGAGCTGCCGGCAAGCAGGCCTTTCTGTTTTGCACCTATGCAGGGATTAGCTCGGGCCCCGCCCTCCTGTCACCCGCCCTGGCTCTGCACCGAAGGGGCTACATCCTCCTCGGCGGGCTCAAGCTGAAGGCCCTGCACTTCTATCAACACGAAATGGCTTTGCCCGGAGACGAGGCCCGCGACGGCCGTCATATAGGCGCTCCTCCTGCCTATACGAAGGCCTCTGATCGAATGCGCATCTCAGGAAAGTCCAGCTCGATGAGATTGTCGACCATGAGGTCGATGAAGCCGGGCGGACCGCAGATCCAGGCACTCGCCTCCGAGTCGTGCAGGAGATCGCCGGTGATCGCAACCAGATCGTCCTTGTCGAGGCGGGGGTCGCTGCTCGTGAATCGGGTCGTGAGCCGGTCGCGATAGCGCTCGTAGCGGTAGATGCGCTGGGGCGTTTTCGCGCTCATGATGAAGATCTCTCGACCACGGGGCACGGAGCGGCGGAAATGCTCGTAGATCGACAAGAGCGGCGTGATCCCGGCGCCCCCTCCGAGGAGAATGAGCGAACGTCCGCTCGCCGGCGTCCAGACGAAAGCCTCGCCGAGAGGGCCGCGAATCTCGACGCGGTCGCCCGGCCGAGTGGCTGCAAGCCGCGGCGAGACGAGTCCCGTCGGGAGAAGCTGCACGCCGAACTCGAGGGGGCTGTCGCGCTCCGGCGGCGAAACGATCGAGTACTTCCGGCTGAGCCCATCGCCGGGGAGCCTGAGCTCGTAGTGCTGGCCGGCACGATGGGGCAGAAGCTCCTCGGGCTCCAGGAGGAGTGAGATCATATCCTCGCAGGCAGGCTCGTTCGACACCACCCGCGCCGAGCGCCAGTCGGAGATCGTCGTCACTCGAGCACTTCAACCGGATCGCCGAGGCGGATCGTACCCCTGCCTTCGTGGACGAGATGGCGACCGAAGAGCACCCCTTTCGGGCCGGCTCGATATGTCCCCAGGGTTTCCAGCGGCTCGATCCCCTTGATTCCGGTCGATTGGTCGACGGTCGTTATCTCACAGCGCACGCAGCTCTTCGCGACACAGAAGCGCGTCTCGCCGATGCGGATTCGCTTCCAGCCGTCCTCCTGGAAGGCGGCGCCTCCGGAGACGACCAGATTGGGCCGAAAGCGGTCCATCTCGATCGGTTCGGTGAGCCGCCCGTTGAGGTCGTCGAGCGAGGCCTGGCTTGTGAGCAGAAAGGGCATTGAGTCGGAGAAGCCGAGGGAGGCATCGTCGCCGTTGTGGTATTTCGCCTTGATTTGTCGCCGGAACGCAGAAGACATGCGGACGAGTCGACAGGGCCGCCCGAGATACTCACTCAGGAGCTCGGCAGCGCGTGCGCCCTGGTCGACCGCCTCGCACGGCTGCTCCCAGACCTCGACGCGAGGCCCAGGCCCCTCATCTAAGGTCGGAATCTCGACCGGCTGCAAACCCGGCAGGGTCAGCTGCAGCGCCCGTTCGAGAACCTCCGTGTGAATGAGCGACATCGAGGGATGTTGGCGCTGCGTGATGAACACCCCCTGCTCGTCGACGATCATCCAGCCGCGGTCGTCACGAAAGCCGGTGGCCACAATCTCCGCCTCGGAGTGATGGTTGCCTGCAAGTGATTTCACCGGATAGACGACTATTTCGGAAATCTTCAAGAACATGCTCCATTACCCGCTACCATCCCGCCTTTGTCAAGCCGAGAGCGGCCCGCTGCCCGCCCGCAGCGGCCGACGAATGTCCCCTACGACAGGTGGACGACTACAGGTGGAAGAGATTGGGGAGGATAAGGGAAACCTGAGGCACAAAGGTGATGATGAGCAGCACCACCATCATGATTCCGTAGAGCGGCAGGAGCTGGCGGGTCGTCTTTTCGATCGTTGTTTTTCCGACCGCACAGCCGACGAAGAGCACATTCCCCACCGGCGGAGTGCACAACCCGATGCCCAGGTTGATCAACATCACGACCCCGAACTGGACCGCGCTCATCCCTGCGTGCAGCACGAGCGGGAGGAGAATGGGAGTCATTATGATAATGAGCGGGGCCATGTCCATCACCAGCCCGAGAACGAGCAGCAGAAGGTTCACCAGAAGGAGGATCACGATCGGATTGGTCGTGAGCGACGTGATGGCGGAGGAAAGGAGGAGAGGCACCTGGAGCGAGGCCATCACGTAACCGAAGGCAGTAGCGTTCGCAATGAGGAAGAGTACCATTGCGGTGGTTCGAACCGAGCCCGTCAGAATCCTCATCACGTTGGCGCGCGTCATGTTCTTGCGATAGAAGAGGACGAAGATGATGATCGCCAGACCGACGCCGGCGCTCGAGGATTCGGTGGCCGTGAAGAGCCCGAAGACAATGCCGCCGACGACGAAGAACCCGACGCTGAGCACCAGAAGGGAGCGCAGCAGTATCATCGGGACACGGTCTCGCGCGATTCGCTCTCCGCGGGGAAACTTGCGGATCGGCGCAAGGATGAGGATGTAGGCCATCTGGGCGAGTCCCATGACGATGCCGGGAAGGTACCCGGCCAAGAAGAGCGCACCCACGGATACCCCGCCCGCTGCAAGCGAGTAGATGATCATGTTCTGGCTCGGCGGAATGATCATCCCTTCCAGAGAAGAGGTCACCGTGATGGCGGTGCTGAACTCGCGGGAAAACCCCTGCCGCTCCATCATGGGGATCATGACCGTGCCGATAGAAGCGGTGTCCGCCACGGCGGAGCCCGAGATTCCGCCGAAGAGCATGCTCGTGAGGACGTTCATCAACGCCAACCCACCGGGCAGCCTCCCTATGATGAGGTTGGCGAGAGCCAAGAGGTCGTTGCCCATCCCGCTCTCGTTCACGATCTGCCCGAGCATGATGAAGAACGCGATGGCGACGAAGGCAAACGAGTTGATGCCGTTCGAGAGGTTTTGAAAGATAGCAAGGACCGGGAGCTGGATAAACACCGCCGTGAAGACCGCAGAGAGGCCGAGCGAAAACGAGATCGGAACGCCCAGCACGATGAAGAAGGCAAAGCTGAGCCAGAGGAAGATGATCTGCGACGGTTGTTGCGCGATGAACTGCATCCACGGCGCGTTCAGCAACTGGGACAGCAGAAAGGCGGCAATCAACGCGAGAATGACTATCTTTGTTCTCACGTCTTTTTGCTCGCGCGGAAGGTGATGACGATGCGAAGGATACGGCCGAACGCAGCGGCCATGGTGACGATTCCGGTCACGAGAAGCGGAACAAAGAGCCAGGAGTTGTCGATCTTGAGCTCGGGCATGATCCCGGGAAGCTGGATGAGCGGTATCGACTGAATCAACATCTCCGAGCCGAAGAAGAAGATCGCGACGAATACGATCAACGAGATGACCTGTTTTGCCATCTCGTTCATGGTGTCGACAAAAAACGCGACCCGGATGTGGAGATCGCTCCAGACCCCTATGCCCGACACCAACAGCACCATCCAGATCATGATGAGCAAGGTCAGATCGAGGGAGCCTGAGATCGGGGCATTGAGCAGGTCGCGCCCGATGATTTCAGCGATCGAGATTATGAGCATCGCCACGATAACGACAATCCCGATCCACTCGATGACCCGTTCGGTGAGATCGAGGACACGCTCAAGTCTGCGCATTGATTCTCCTGGGTGTCGGACGAACAAACCCCGGCGCCGTTGAGCGCCGGGGCGGGAATGCCTACTTCGTGTTCTTGATTTCGTTGATCAGGCTGTCGTACTTGCTGTACATCTTGTACACCGGTGCGACGGCGTCCTGGAACGCCTTGACCTGGGCAGACGAGAGGTGAACGAAGTGGACGTTTGCCGACTGAAGCTTCTTCATATCAGTCTGCACCTTCTGCGCCCAAAGCTTGCGCTCGGTCAATGAGGCCTGGTGCGCCGCCGACGTGAAGATCTTCTGGTCCGCCGGAGAAAGCGACTGCCACGCCTTCAGGTTCATGAACAGGACCTCCGGAACGCGGGAATGGCCGTCATAGGAATAGTAGGGCGATACCTGGTAGAAGCTCATTGTGGCGTAGCTCGGGATGTTGTTCTCGGCCCCGTCGATGACTCCGGTCTGCAGGGCGGTGAACACGTCGCCGTAGGCCATGGGAACGGGTGTTGCGCCGAGATCCTTGACCATCTCTACGAAGACCGGAGATTTCTGGACCCGGATCTTCAGACCCTTCATATCCGCCGGAGAGGTTATGGGCGTTTTACGGGTGAAGAAGCTGCGCTGGCCCGAATCGTAGTAGGTGAGGCCGATGAGCTGCTGGGCCTTCATGCTGTCGAGAATCTCCTGTCCGGGCTTTCCGTACAGCACGTTCCACTCCTGCTGCGAGCTCGTGAAGATGTAGGGCAGCGAAAGAACGCTCATGTCCCCGACGAACGAGGCGAGCGGTGCGGCGTTGACACGGTTGATTTGAATAACACCGGAGATCGTCTGCTGGACGGTCTGGGTCTCGGATCCGAGCTGTCCTCCGTAGAAAACCTTGATGTCGTAGCGGCCGTTCGTCTGTTCTTTTACGAGCTTTGCGAACTCCTGGTCGGCGGCGACCGTCGGATAACCGGCCGGTTGATCGTCGGCGAGCTTCCAGGTGACGGTCTTTGTCATCGCCTGAGTCGAAGTGCTCGAAGAGGAAGATGAACTCTCCTGTTTGCCGTTGGCGAACACACCTGCGGCGACGAGGAGAAACAGTGCCGCAACAATGAGCGGCACGAGAGAATGAGATACCGTTTTTCGTATCATTTGATGAACCCTCCAAAGGTTGAAAAACATATGGTGACTTTACTGTATATAGAATTACTTAGATGATGAGATCTTACCCGCATTCCAAGATTTGCGCAAGAAAAAGATGCCTTTGCCGTTCTGATTTGAAGCCCGCGCCAGTTCAGGAAGAAACTTCAGCTTCCCGCAGGAACTTTCGACCAGTCTTCCTCGAACTTGGCGAGGCCCTGCGTCGTTAGAGGATGGTTCAACATTTGGGAGACGACGTTGAAGGGGAGGGTGACGATGTCGGCGCCGGCACGGAAGAGCTCGGAGACGGTCTGCGGGCTGCGGACCGACGCGGCGATGATTTGCGTCGGGACGTCCTGCGCACGAAAGATCTCCTTGATCGATCGCACGAGCGCAACGCCGTCGGCGTCGATGTCGTCCAGGCGTCCGACGAATGGAGCGATGAAGTCCGCGCCTGCGCAGGCGGAGGCGATGGCCTGATTGACGCTGAAGACCAGGGTGACGGTCGTCCTGATCTTTCGTTCCCTCAAGCGTCGAACGACTGCTATCCCGGAGCTCGTTGCCGGCACCTTGACCACGACGTTTGGCCCACCGAACTCCACCAGGCGTTGTGCCTCCTTCTCCATCTCGTCCGGTGATTTCGAGACCACCTCGAGAAGTATCGTAAGGGCGGGTCCGATTCTTCTGATCTCCTGAACGGAGTCAGGCAACGATCTGTTCTCCCTCGAGATGATGCTCGGGTTGGTCGTCACTCCATCGATGAAGCCGGTCCGAACCGCCTTGGCGATCTCGTCCACGTTCGCAGTGTCGATGAAAAGCTGCATTCCTTTTCTCCTTTTTTCTGTGAGCCGTTCGCAATAGAGCCTATGACTCCGAAGCCGGGCGAGCCCGGCCGGGAACGATCGAGGACTGGCGGACGACGAGAGTGCATCCCAGCTGTGTCGTCACCGCCGGCCCGCTCGCACCATGCGAGAGGCACCACTGCATCTGAGCGACGGCCCGTTGCGCGATCTCCTCGATCGGCTGATGAACGGTGGTCAAGGGAACCGAGAGCAGCCTCCCGTATTTCACGTCGTCAAATGCAGCGACTCGAACCTCTTTCGGCACCTCGACGGCCATATCCCGCAAAGTGTGCATGATCAGGGCAGCCATCTCGTCGTTACCGCAGATGAGGTTCTGCGCTCCCGAGTCCAGGACCGAACGCACGAACTCCTGGTCCTCCGGTTCGCCGAAGTGAAGCCAGTCGGGCAAATACTGAACACCCCAATCGGCCAGGGCCAATCGATAGCCGCGGATGCGCAGCTCGACCGTGTAGGCGCGGTAGGGGCTCCAGAGGAAATCGACCCGCTGCACTCTCTGAGAGAGGTAGTGTTCGGCGACGAGGTATCCCGCCTTGACGTTGTCGATCCCTACGAGCGGGTAGCTGCTCCGCTCCGGAAATGGACAGTAGTCACGGTCGACAAGAACGACGGGTATCCCGGACTTCGAAAGCCGCTCGAGGCCTTTCCTGTTTGCGACTCGCGTGTCATCGCGGCCCTCGAGAGGAGCGAAGAACACTCCGTCCACCCTACGTCCGATGTATTCTTCAAAAAGGTCGAGCAGCTCCTCGACGCTGAACACCTCAGACTTGGTCTTTGTCGTTCCCCACAGAAGACTGAAGTTGCCCGCTTTTCCGAGCGCCGCGATCCTGTTCGCTATCGGGTCGAAAATCTCACCGTGACCCATCTCGGGGAAGGCAAGTCCGAGCAACAGCTCTCGAGTCTGGGTGTTGTTCGCCTTGACGATCGTCCCCAACCCGGGGGTCCGACTCACGAGACCCTCGTGCTCGAGCATTCGGAGCGCCTTCGCCACCGTCGGCCGAGACACGAGGTACTGTCGCATGAACTCAGCCTCGGTGGGCAACCGGTCGCCTGGCTGAAAGGTCGAAGTAAGAATCTGGGCTCTGACTTCGTCGTAGATTCGTTCGTACTTGCTCACATCGGCGCCCTGTCTCGAGTGTAGCGGCTGGTCTGCCTCGAGTCCATCACTTCAACGAGGTCGCGGCTATTCCGCTGAAGATAAATCTACGAAGCAGAATGAAGACTATCACCAAGGGAAGGCTCGACATGAGCGCCGCGGCCATATCCTGGTTGAACGGGGGTTTCACGGTGCCGCCGAGCAAGGCCTGGAGGCCGACACTCAACGTGAAGAGCTTCTCGTTGTTAATGTACATCAACGGAATCATGAGATTCTTCCACATGAAGATGAAGTGCAGCAGGAACGCGGCAACGAGGGCCGGGCGCGACAGGGGAACGATCATCTTGAAGAAGATTCCGAACTCGGTGTTACCGTCGATGCGTGCTGCGTCGGAGATCGAGTCGGGAATCGTCCTGAAGAACTGCGTTAAAAGGAAGATGATGTAGGGGTGCTGGAACCAGTAGGGCAGCCAGAGCGGCGCGAGCGATCCGAGCAGGTGAAGCCGCCAGTAGAGCAGGTACCACGGAATGGCGAAGACCGCCGGGGGGATAATCATCGTGCTGATCGTTACGATAAAGAAGGCGTTTCTTCCCTTCCAGCGCAGGCGCGCGAACGCATAGGCGGCGAGAGCGCTGCAGAGAGTCTGCCCGAAGGCGGAGAGGACGGTCGCTCTGAAGGTGTTCCAGAGGTACCTGAAAAACGGGAACACTACCATGACCTTCGAGAAATTGCTGAAGTCGATGGGAATCGGCAGCAGCAGCGGCGGCGAGGTGTATACCTGGTGCTCGCCTTTGAGCGAGGTCACGATCATCCAGTAGAAGGGGAAGAGAAGCAGCAGGGCGGTTACAATCGTCACGAATGCTTGAATGGATCGGGTTGCTACCCTTCTCGTCGACACCTGCCTGCCCCTCCGCTACCGGTCGTACGTCACGAGTCGTGCGCTCGCCTTGATCATTCCAATCGATATCCCGAGCACGATCACGAGCGAGATCATCGCCATGGCCGACGCGGTGCCCGCGTCGTATTCAGTAAACATCTTGAGGTACATGTACATCGCAAAGGATGTGCTCGACCAACCCGGTCCCCCGGCAATCGTTGCCTGCCCGCCGGCACTCACGGTGATGACGAAGGGCAGATCGAAGATCTGGGATTCGATGATGAAACAGGTCACGAGGTTGAAATAGAAGGCCGGGGAGATCATAGGGATGGTAACGCTGAAGACTTTGCGGAGAGCCGACGCCCCATCGATGTCCGCAGCCTCGTAGAGCTCCCTGGGGACATCCTGCAGTGCAGCCACGAAGATGACGAAGTACTGCCCGATGAGCGTCATCTCAGCGATCGCTATTCCCGGCTTTATCCAGGTGCTGCTCGTCAGCCAGTCCGGGCCTCGAATACCGAACAGTCCAATCGCATAGTTCACGATGCCGTACTGACCGTTGAACATCCACCGCCAAACCAGCCCGGTAGCCGCGAGCGGAATGACGAACGGCAGGAAGTACGCGACACTCGCAAACCCGGTGAGTCCCGTCTTCCGCCTGACCATCAGTGCAAAGACGAAGGAGAGCAGTAGTATTCCCGGAACGACGATGATGAGGAAGAAACCGGTATTCCCGAGTGACTGCCAGAACACATTGTCGGCAAACAACAGGTGGACGTAGTTGCCAAGTCCGATCCACTTGAGCTTGTTCATGAGGTTGAAGTTCGTGAACGAATAGAAGAAGGTCTGCCCAATCGCGTAAACGAAGAGACCGCCGAACCCAATCAACCACAGTGACAGGAACGCGAGTACGGTGAGTCTCCTCTGCATCTTCCTCTTGGTGAAGAACGGCACAAATGCTTTCACGGGCAGTTCCTGCTCTGACGTAGGAGGCGACGTTCAGTCCGCCGCCTCCCGCAAGCTATCGCATCACTCGGCCGGAGGTCGAGCGCGATGCCTCTACATTCTGTCGAGACTTGACTGTGCCCGAGCAACCGCCTGGTCGACGGCGGCGCGCGCGTCGATCTGCAGGTTCAACACGGGATCGAGCATGGCGTTGAGCTCGGTGTTGTAGGCCTGCTCCGCAGGCGAGCCGTAGGGAATCGGGCCAAGGTTCTTGCTTCCGATGTACTCCACCCATTTGTTGAGCATCGGATTGACTGGATCCGCGGCCTTGAAGAAATCGGCTCCGCCGAAGTCTTTGACCGTCGGAACACGCCCGGTTCCGTTCTTGCCGGTGTCAAAGTAGTACTGTCCCTCTTTGCCCGAGAACCAGATCATAAAGTCCATCGCCTGGCCGGTATGCTTCGCGCCCTTCGGAATCGTCATCACATCCATTCCGACCCATCCGAACGGCCCCTTGTCCGCCACACTCTTCACCGCGAATGCCGGCGCAACGCCCCAGTTCATGTTCGGAGCGTACTGCTGGATGTGCTGTGCAATCCACGGACCGTTGAGCGACATCGCCATCTTTCCCGAGAGGAACGGCTCGGCGGAGGTTCCCCAGTCACCGAAACCGGAGACGAACTTCTGCAGCGCCTGGGCACCGTACTCCTTCGGGAACGACTGGAGCCACTCCCATGCTTGATAAAGAGCCTCGGGTTTCAGGAACTTCTTGTTCTGCGCGTCATAGAGTGTCTCGGGGGTAGCACCAAACATGTAGGAGTAGTAGGGGGCGAACCAACCCGGGAAAGTCGTTCGGAACGACAGCCCGGTCTGGGTGATATTTCCCTGCGCGTCTTTTTTTGTCAGCGCCCGCTGAGCGACGTTGAAGTCCGAAATCGTTCGAGGCGGGTTCTCCGGATCGAGCCCGGCAGCCTTGAACATGTCCTTGTTGTAGACCAGCGCCAGGACCCAGTCGGTCAGCGGCATACCCCAGATCTTCCCGTCGATGGTCACGGCTCGCTCGGTCCATGGTTCCCAAAACACGCTGAAATCGAAGCTTTTCGTCTTGAACAGATCATTGAGCGCAGTATAGGTGCCTCCTCCGACGAGCTGCGGAAAGTTCTGGTTGTTACCGACCTCGGCCACCTCGGGTGGATCTCCCGCCAGGACCGCCGCAATTACCTTCTTGTCAACATCGGACTGGCCGGTGTAGACGACCTTGATATTCGGGTGCGTCGCGTTGAACCGATCGAGCGCCTGGTTCATACCCAATGCCTCGAACCCCGTGTACTCCGCCCAGAAGTTGATCGTGACCGGACCGCTCGTCGTAGTCTCACCCTTTCCGCCCGCCGCAACCGAGAAAACTGCCACGAACGAAAGCAACAGCACCGTGACTACCAACAAAATGCACTTCTTCACGAGTTCCTCCTCCTCTTCGATTTTGTCTTTCGACGTTCTATGATATTAACACATCTCATCGATATGTCAATTATGGTTTTACATATGGACGCCAAAAGGTTGGTTCGAAATTTTACATTTATCACAGAGTACAATCATGTCGACTCAATTCCGCGCAATTAGCGACAGGATCGCATTTAGGCGCTTTGAGATTGATGACGGCAGAACAGAGTGATAGTATTTGAGTTGACATTGCACTCCAAATGTAAATATTACACGTCATTGCGTACGCTTCAATCGGGAGGAAGGCAGTGCACTCATTCCTGGGGATAGACCTCGGAACCTCTGCCGTGAAGGCTGTTCTCGTCGACGACACAGGGGTATGCCTCGCTGCCCGGGAGCGGAGATACCCGATACGCCAGCCGCAGCCCGGCTTCGCCGAGCAATCCCCTGACACGTGGTGGCGAGCAACGGCGGAGTGCGTCCGAGACCTGCTCGGAGATGCGGCAGCAGACCCCGGCTCGGTCCGGTCGGTGGGGCTCTCGGGGCAGATGCACGGACTGGTGATGCTCGACGGCGGCGGAACTCCCCTGCGGGATGCAATCATTTGGCCCGATACCCGCACCTCGGCCATCTGCCGGGAATGGTCTGGTGAGAGCGAGCGCTACCACTCCGTTACCGGGTTGCCGATCGCGACCGGATTCTTTGCTCCGTCGCTCGAATGGGTGCGCCGCTGGGAGCCAAGCCTCTACGAGCGCGCGGCTTCGGTCCTGCTCCCGAAAGACTACCTCCGCTTCAAGCTCACCGACCGAATCGCGACTGATCCCTCCGATGCCTCCGGCACCTACCTCTTTGACATAACCGCACGGAAGTGGGCAAGCGCGCTCATCGATACGCTTGGGCTCAAGGAGGGCCTCCTGCCCCGCCTCGTGGAGACCCTCTCTCCGGCGGGCGAGCTAACCGCTGATGCGGCCGCGCTGCTCGGTCTTCCCGCGGGCGTTCCGGTGGCGGCGGGCGGCTCCGACCAGGCGATGGCAGCCCTCGCTCTCGGGCTGACGCGACCAGGGCAGGTCGCAGTCGCGCTCAGCACCGGAGGGACGATTATCACCCCCGTTGCCGAGCCGGTCGTCGACGGGCGCCTGCACACGCTCTGTTCCGCCTTGAGCGATCAGTGGCTGCTCATGGGGGCGACGCTTACCGGCGGCGCCGCATTGAGCTGGTTCAACGATCAGATTCTCTCCGCCGGACCGGCGGGCAGGCGACGCCGCGAGATCCTGACGATCGAGGAGCTCGGAGGGCTCGCCGACGAGGCTCCATCCGGTTCCGACGGGTTGTTCTTTCTCCCCTACCTGAGCGGGGAGCGCACGCCTCACATGAACGCCAACGCCCAGGGCTCCTTCGTCGGGCTCAGCCTCTACCACACGACCGCCCACATGGTGCGAGCGGTCATGGAGGGAGTCGCATACTCGCTGTACGACAGTGTGGAGATTTTTCGGGAACACGGCGTCACGCCGAAGAATACTCTGTGCTATGCGGGGGGCTCACGGAGCACTGCGTGGCGAAACATTATTGCCGACGTCTTCGGTATTCCTCTTCAATGGCGCCGCTTCTCAGATTACTCGGCTCTTGGCGCCGCCGTCTGCGCCGCGGCCGCCGTCGGCGAGACCTTGACCGTCGGCAACGAAGACGGGAGCCTCGTCGAAGAGGAGACACAACCGAACCCGGAGCACGTCTCGATGTACCGGAGGCGCCGAGCCACCTTCAAACGCCTATACACACAGCTCGAGCCCCTATTCGACGAGATTGCGGGCTATCGTAGCGAGCAGGAGTAGTCGGTGAGTGAGGGTGAGACTTATCGGGTGCTGCAGGACGCTACACTCGAGATCTCCTTCGGCAAACGAAGCATTCCTGCCGCTGAAGCGCTCAAAGCCGCGAACCGCAGAGGTCGAGGATTCACCGTAGCGCGGGAGCACGGCAGGACGGTAGTGGTTCCCGGATCCAACGCGGTGGCGCACCCATCGCAACGCGCTCTTTCACTCTGGATCAGAATAGGAGAT
>Ga0307440_1001131_pt1 | contig 13091 bp, 11 predicted proteins | sample SalMarWE160410MG_FD_202150 | JGI IMG/M metagenome (GOLD analysis project Ga0307440, IMG submission 202150) | Salt marsh sediment microbial communities from the Plum Island Ecosystem LTER, Massachusetts, United States - WE1604-10 | ecosystem: Environmental > Aquatic > Marine > Intertidal zone >... | reverse complement strand
CTTTGAGCATACCCCCGAGCCGGAGCTTCCCCCCGGTCGCGCCCGCATGGGTGTGTTTCTCGACAAGCTTATCCGCCCCGACGAGGGCTACTTCGGCTTCGGCCAGCGCACCGTCCGGCTGAACCGCCGCCACTCGCGGCTCGGCAACTGGAACCTGGACCCCTGCGCACCTGGGGTACGCCAGGAGCACGACAACCGGTATCAGACCCACCCCTGTTTCCTCGCCCTGCGGCCGGACCTTGCCTGGGGCCTCTATCTGCACTCCACCTGGTACAGCCAATTCGACGTCGGCTCCACGAGCTCGCAGACGCTCACCCTGTTTACCCTCGGGGGGGAGCTGGACTACTACCTGCTCGCCGGTCCCACCCCCGCGGCCGTCGTCGAGCAGCTCACCCGGCTTACCGGCCGGCCCGCACTGCCTCCCCTTTGGGCCATGGGCTACCACCAATCCCGCTGGAGCTACGGCAGTGATGCGGAGGTGCAGGCCCTTGCCCGGGCGTTTCGCCAGCGCGGGATCCCCCTGGACGCCATCCACCTGGACATCGATTACATGGACGGCTTCCGGGTCTTCACCTGGGACCGAGAACGCTTCCCCGATCCCGCCCACACGGTTCGCCAGCTCCATGGGCAGGGTGTCCGCGCCGTGGCCATTGTCGACCCAGGCGTGAAGAAGGAGCTTGGGAACGGCTATACCCCCGCGGACGAGGGCGTCGGGGGTGGCCACTTTATCGGTAGACCGGACGGGGCCCTCTTCTCCGGGTGGGTGTGGCCAGGCGAGGCATTGTTCCCGGATTTCTGCCGCCCGGAGACCCGCCGCTGGTGGGGTGACCAGCACCAGGGACTGATCGACGCCGGTGTCCGCGGCATCTGGTGCGACATGAACGAGCCGGCGATCGTCGACCGTCCGTTCCCTGTCCGCGGGGTCCGCAACAAGTCGATCCCCCTGGCAACCCGAGTCGGAGGCCCGGCGGAGCCGGCCCTGGAGGCAGAGACCCACAACCTTTACGGACACCTCATGGCCCGGGCGGCAACGGAGGGACAGGCGCGGCTGCGCCCGGACCGCCGTCCCTGGACGTTGACCCGCAGCGGCCATCTCGGCACCCATCGGTGGGCCGCGAGCTGGATGGGAGACAACCGGTCGAGCTGGGAGGATCTGGAGACCAGCCTGCCGCAGCTCGCCAGCATGGGACTCTGCGGCTCGCCCCACGTGGGGGTCGACATCGGCGGCTTCTTCGACAACTGCTTCGGGGAGCTTTTCGCCCGCTGGATCGAGCTGGGCACCTTCTATCCCTTCATGCGCTGTCACACCGCGCTCGGCACCCATCCCCAGCAGCCCTGGAGCTTCGGCCCCGGGATCGAGGCAATCGCCCGCGCGGCAATCGAGCTCCGATATCGTCTGCTGCCCTACCTCTATACCCTCGCCCACCGGGCCCACGGGACAGGCGAGCCCCTGTTGCGGCCGCTCCTCTACGACTTCCCGGATCAGACAGACCTGCACCAGATCGAGGACCAGGTGATGATCGGCCCCTACCTGATGATCGCCCCCGTCTGCCGGCCGGGCGTACGTCGGCGCCTGGTGGAGCTGCCGGCCGGCCGCTGGTACGACTTCCGAACCGGCGCCCCCGCCGGTCCGGGACCGCTGGTCCTGCCCGCGCCCCTCGGCCAAGTCCCGATCCTGGTCCGCGCCGGCTCCATCCTAACCCTGGGCAATGTGCGCCAGACCACCGCCGAGCCCCTTACCGAGCTGACCCTGCTGGTCTACCCTGGCGCGGCGGGCGTCTGGACATTGATCGAGGACGACGGGGAGACCCCGGCCCATCAGGACGGGGCGGTGGCCGAGACCGATCTGCGGATCGAGCCCACCGGCGACGGGGTCACCTTCATCCAGGAGGCGCGGCGCGGCGGCTTCCTGCCCCATCCGCGTACCCTCCTCCTGCGCGTCCACCTGGGAGCCCCCCCAGCCACGGTGCGGCTCGACGGACAGGAGACGCGGGGCTGGCACTGGGACCCGCAGCAGCGCTCGATAGAGCTGAGCTGGGCCGACGACGGCAAGGCGCACGAGGTGATGATCCAGGAAGGACGCCCCAGGGACGCACCTCCCTGAGTCCCGCCCGAATCACCGGAAACCCATTTGCAACCGGTATCCAACCGCCCGCCAAGATGCACACTTACAGAGGCTTCCTCATCCATCACGACAGTAAGGGACACCACGCGGGTGTCGAGGACCTGCCCTGGGCGGAGCCCGCTCCCGGGGAGGTGCTGATGCGGGTCGCCTATTCCAGCGTGAACTACAAAGACGCCTTGGCCGGCACCGGCAAGATTCCGAAGACCTTTCCGCTGGTCGGTGGCGCGGATGCAGTCGGCAGAATCGAGCGCTCGAACGATGGGCGCCTTCGTGTCGGCGATGAGGTCGTGGTGACGGGCTACGGGATGAGCTTCGACCACGACGGCGGCTACGCGGAGTACCTCAGGGTCCCGGCGAGTTGGCCGGTCTCCATCCCGCAGGGACTGGATCTCCGCAGCGCGATGATCCTGGGCACGGCAGGGTTCACCGTAGCGCTTGCCATCCATCGGATGCAGGTCAACGGGCAACGGCCCGACATGGGATCTATTCTGGTCACCGGGGCCACAGGTGGGGTCGGCTCCCTGGCCGTCGAGCTGCTCGCCCACCTGGGCTATGAGGTGGCCGCGGTATCCGGGAAGCAGGAGCTGCACGACTGGCTGCGAACCCTCGGAGCGACCCGGCTCTTGGGACGGGACGAGCTGCCGGGGGAGCAACGGCCCCTGGAGAAGGCGGTCTGGGGCGGAGCCCTGGACAATGTGGGCGGGGAGATGCTGGCCCAGATCACCCGCACCGTTCGCCCCGCGGGCAATATCGCGAGTGTGGGCCTTGCGGGCGGATACCGGCTCGAAACCACGGTGATGCCCTTCATTCTTCGCGGAGTGAGTCTGCTCGGTATCAACTCGGTGGATGTCCCCAGGACCCTGAGACAGACCCTTTGGGATCATCTGGCGACCGACTGGCGCCCGCCGCACCTGGAGTCCATTGCCACGGGCACGATCCGTTTGGAAGACCTGCCGGACGCCTTCGAGCGCGTGCTCGCCGGGCGGACCCACGGCAGACTCCTGGTCACCCTGGGAGCCGGCTGAGCGCGAGGAGTATTGTGCTCATGGCCCTCCGGTGCGTACTCTAAGGGCTCAATCCCCGGCGTTCTCCGAACCAGCAGATCCATGATGATGGGGAGCATCGTGCGCCGGCTTTTCTCGGGGATCGGGCACAAATCACAATCGAGCCGGCGTGCGCCCTCGCGCGCCAGTAGCTGATCGTTTCCGGAACGGGCCGGATTACAGGGCCTGGCCCCGCCTTCCGGCGCGTCCCTGTGCATGTCCCCTGCGAGCGCTCCAACACCCTGCATGGTCTAGCGTTTTCATTGCCTCAGCGATCGTCTAGGCTTATGAAGTCATTAAGACAACAATTCGACGCCAGTGATCGGAGGAGCCATGCAGCGATCTCTCAACATCGACCCCATCAAGTGCACCGGGTGCCTGCAGTGCGAGATGGCCTGCTCGTACGAGAACGAGGGGATGTTCAATCCCGCCAAGTCCCGCATTCGCGTGTTCACCTTCCACGACGCGGGACGCTTCGTCCCCTACACCTGTACCCAGTGCGCGGACGCCTGGTGCCTCCAGGCGTGCCCCGTCGACGCCATCGTTCTCAACAGACTCACCGGGTCTAAGGACGTTATCGAGGACCGCTGTGTCGGCTGCAAGGTGTGCACCATCGCGTGCCCGTTCGGCACGGTGAACTATAACCAGGCCACCGGCAAGGTGATCAAGTGCGACCTCTGCGGCGGGGACCCCGCATGTGCCAAGGCCTGCCCAACGGCGGCCATCACCTATGTGGATGCGGACCAGACAGGCTTCGACAGGATGCATGCCTGGGCTGCCAAGAGCCTGGCCGGCGTCGCCGCGACAGCCTGAGGAGGATCTACCATGTCCTGGACAGGAAAGATTCTGCGCGTAAACCTCGCCAGCGGCGCGATCGCCGCGGAGCCCCTCAACCCGGAGTGGGCGAACCTGTACCTCGGCCAGCGCGGCCTCGCCACCAAGTATCTCTGCGCGGAGATCGATCCCGCGTGCGACGCCCTCGGGGCTGAGAACAAGCTCATCATGGCCACCGGCCCGCTCACGGGGACCATGGCCTCGACCGGCGGGCGCTATTCGGTGGTCACCAAGAGCCCCCTCACCGGCTGCATCGCCTGCTCCAACTCAGGGGGCTTCATCGGCGCCGAGCTGAAGAACGCGGGGTGGGACATGATCATCTTCGAGGGCAAGGCCCCGAAGCCGGTCTATCTCTACGTGGAGAACGGCAAGGCCGAGCTGCTTCCCGCGGATGAGATCTGGGGGACCTCCGCGTGGCACGCGGACGAATGGCTCCACAAGCGCCACCAGGATCCCTTGCTGCGCATCAGCGCCGTGGGCCGCTCGGCGGAGGCTGGATGCCTCTATGCAGGCGTCATGAACGACCTGCACCGGGCCGCGGGTCGGTCCGGGGTGGGGACCGTGATGGCGTCGAAGAACCTGAAGGCGGTCGCCGTGCGCGGCACCCTGGGGGTGGGCAACATCAAGGACCCGATCCGCTTCATGCAGGCGGTCAACGCGGCCAAGAAGGTGCTGGCCGACAACGCGGTCACCGGGCAGGGCCTGCCCAAGTACGGCACCCAGGTCCTGATGAACGTGATCAACGAGATGGGCGCCCTGCCGACCCGCAACATGCGGGAGGTCCGATTCGAGGGGGCGAACGACGTCTCCGGCGAGGCCATGCACCTGCCGCGAAAGAGCGACGGCAAGCCCAACCTGACCACCAACGCCGGGTGCTTCGCCTGCACCATCGCCTGCGGACGCATCTCCACCATCGACAAGGGCCATTTCACCGTTCAGAACAAGCCCGAGTACTGGGGCAACTCCGGCGGTCTGGAATACGAGGCCGCCTGGGCGCTGGGCCCGGATACGGGTGTCAACGATCTGGACGCCCTCACCTACGCCAACTTCCTCTGCAACGAGGATGGCTTCGATCCCATCAGCTTCGGCTCCACCGTGGCCGCGGCCATGGAGCTCTACGGGATGGGAGCCATCACCAAGGAGGACACGGGCGGCGTGGATTTCAGCTTCGGGTCGGCGGAGGCCCTCGCGAAGGCCGCGGAGATGGTGGCCAAGGGTGAGGGCTTTGGCAAAGATCTGGGCCTCGGCTCCAAGCGCCTGTGCGCGAAGTACGGACACCCGGAGCTCAGCATGACCGTGAAGGGCCAAGAGTTCCCGGCCTACGACCCGCGGGGCATCCAGGGCATGGGCCTCGGTTATGCCACCTCCAACCGTGGCGCCTGTCATCTACGCGGCTACACGGTCGCATCGGAGGTGCTCGGTATCCCGGTGAAAACCGACCCCTTGGTGACCGAGGGCAAGGCAGGACTCGTCAAGGCCTTCCAGGACGCCACGGCGGCAGTCGATTCCTCCGGACTCTGCGTCTTCGCGACCTTTGCCTGGACGCTGGAGGACATCGCGCCCCAGATCGATGCGGCCTGCGCCGGGAGCTGGACACCCGAGACCCTCGTCGAGGTGGGCGAGCGCATCTGGAATCTGGAGCGCGACTTCAACCTGCGCGCCGGCATCACGGCCGCGGACGACACGCTCCCGAAGCGCCTGCTCAAGGAGGCCGCCAACGCCGGACCTGCCGCGGGCAAGGTCAACGAGCTCGCCGAGATGCTGCCGGAGTATTACACCCTGCGCGGCTGGGGTGCGGACGGCGTGCCTACGGCAGAGACCCGAGAGCGACTGCGGCTCTAGCGAGAGAGGGCGACACGGCGAGGGCACGGGGCGAGCGTCCGATCGCCCGGCCCCTCGCCGAAGCCGCCCCGCCTTCCGATGTGACAGGCCAGCCGCGACGAGGACTCCACCCATGCACCATGTCGTCATAGGCGCCGGCCCCGCCGGCGTGACCGCTTGCGATACCCTGCGCCAGCTCGATCAGGGTGCGCAGATCACCCTGATCGGCGACGAGCCGGAGCCGCCCTACTCCCGTATGGCCATCCCTTACTACCTCACGGACAAGATCGAGGAGGACGGCACCTATCTGCGCAAGGACGCGAACCACTACGAGCAGCGCCGCGTCGACGTGCGTCGGGCACGCGTGACCGCGGTCAACGCGACCTGGCACCGGCTCGCCCTCGCCGACGGAACCACGATGGATTACGACCGCCTGCTGATCGCCTCCGGATCGAGTCCCGTCCTGCCCCCGGTCCCGGGTATCGAGAGCGAGGGGGTCCTACCGTGCTGGACGCTCGCCGACGGCCGCGAGATCGCCCGGTGGGCGCAACCCGGGAGCCGGGTGGTGCTGCTGGGGGCGGGATTCATCGGCTGCATCATCCTCGAGGCCCTGGCGGAGCGCGGCGTTGAGCTGACGGTCGTCGAGCCGATGGACCGGATGGTGCCACGTATGATGAACCCGTCGGCGGGCGGACTCATCAAACGGTGGTGCGAGACCAAAGGCGTGCGGGTGCTCACCGGCCTCAAGGCGGCCTCCATCGAGCCGGGCACGCCCCTGGGCGTCACCCTGGACAACGGCCAGACGCTGTCCGCCGACCTGGTGATCCGCGCCACGGGTGTGCGCCCCAACGTCGACTTTCTTCAAGGCTCGGATGTCGAGGTCGACCAAGGCGTGCTCGTCAGCGAGTGCCTGCAGACCAGCGCGGACGATGTCTTCGCCGCGGGGGACGTGTGCCAGGGCAAGGATATCTCCACTGGTCGCTTCCACGTCCAGGCGATCCAGCCGACCGCCGTCGAGCACGGGCGGGTGGCCGCTCACAACATGGTCTCCACGTGCCTCCTGCCCCACAGCGGAAATCTGAACATGAACGTGCTCGACACCCTCGGGCTCATCTCCAGCTCCTTTGGTCTGTGGCAGGGCGTCGAGGGAGGCGACAGCGCGGAGCTGCTGGACGAAGAGCGCTTCCGCTACCTCAACGTCCAGTTCAAGGACGACCGGGTCGTGGGCGCCACCAGTCTCGGCCTGACCGACCACGTGGGCGTTATCCGAGGGCTAATTGAGGGCAAGGTTCGCCTTGGCTCCTGGAAGCAGCGCCTGATGCACGATCCCACGCGGCTGATGGAGGCCTACCTCGCGTCCGCCCAACGCGCCGCCTGAAGCCAATGCGGGTTCAGCTCAAGCTCTTCGCCACGCTGAGCGACTTCCTTCCGCCGGGCGCCGCTCGCAACGCTGTCGACGTCGAGGTGCCGGAGGGCGCCACGCCCCACCAGGTGATGGATCTGTATCGGGTACCAAGGGGCCAGGCCCACCTCGTCGTCGTCAACGGCATGTTCGTACCGCCCCAGGAGCGCGACAGCCTCGCCCTCGCCGAAGGCGACGATCTCGCACTCTGGCCCCCTGTGGCCGGGGGCTAAACGGCCGATCGATGGGCGAGCCGTCAGCCCGCACGCTCGTGCGCCGTATGGCACTTGATCGCGCCGAGCTCCTGCGTCTATCGCCGTCCGCGCTCGGCGACCTGCAATGGCGGAGAGAAGGCGCCCAACTCCTGTTGGAAGACCCGCCCAGGCGGATCGCGATCCGCCTGGGCGCCGAAGCCAAGCGGCAATTGGGCGCCCTCGTGCTGCCGCAGATGGACATCACCTTTCAGTTCGAGGGACTTACGCCAGAAGAGATCGAATCCTTCCTCAGGCGCTTCGACCTTGCGTTCCAGCGCGGGGGTGGATGACGCGTGGCGAGAGGACTCCCGCTCACTTGTGGATCTGCTTCCTTGATCAGCTTACGTACGCGGCACAGCACGTCTCCGCGCCAGTCGCCGAGCTCTCCAAGTCTCTCGCTGATCAGCTCCGAAGGTGATTTCTCGCGTCTTTGCCGGAAGCTGTCATCGTCTAAGCGCCCGCGTGGGAGCACATGAAACCCGTGCGCTAAGCAGACCACGTACCGCGCCTGTACCAGGTCTTGGATGCAGAATGAAGCACCATACGCAGTACGCCGTCAACTTGAGCTTCCTGCTGCACGATTCATGGCGCAAAATAAGGCTCCTCCACAATTGCCTTTAGACATTGCTCCAAAGGAAGCCCTTGATACATTTCCAACCACCTTTCTGTATGCCTCATATATGAAAGGTTAAACTTTTCGTTGCCGACGTATTCCATTCGTGCGAATTTTGTTTCAAAGGATGAGGAAATGGCATTTGGGCTTGGACAGTTATACTTGGCACAAAAGTAGAAATAGTTTCGATACCACTTCGAATATATATCGACCAAATAATTCCAATCGCCTCCGCTGGGAGGTGGCCTTATGTGCTCTGGTTTGAGCTTATTTTCAATGAGCTCATGCGCCTTTTCTTCAAGTATGCGCTTTATGGAACGAGGGACCTCGGGCTTCGCCCGTCTCGGGGGAGCCGGCTTCCAGGCTTTGCTTTTAGTTGCCATTTTGGTCTACGAATCTCAAACAGCGGGAATGGCCTTTCGAAGTGCCGTACATGGGCTTATTCAACTCGCACGGAAGACACCTCGGACATACCGGATCTGACCCGCTTCGAGACTGCGCCGCGCATTCCCTGCCTTTTCCCGGAGGTTGTCGACAAATATTGTCAAGCTCAGCTGCCCCCGCGCCGATGGCCTGGAATTCGCGACGTTCGTGCTAAATTGAGCATCGCTCACATCTTCAAACAAATCGTCAACGAACCCACAGGCGCCGAGAATTGCGCACATCTCGTCGGCGGTGACAAGGGTGCTGTGGGCTGGGTCACTGGCCCACGGCAGGGGGAAGTAAGACGCGGCGGCTTTCCCTGCCGCAACCTCCTGGAAGATGAAGCGTCCATCTGGCTTGAGTACCCTGGCGATCTCGCTGTAGAGCTTCTGCTTGTCAGCGATGTTCATACCAACATTTTGCATCCAGGCAACATCAAACGAATGATCGGGAAAGGGCAGGTCGAGGGCACTGCCCTGATGCACCTTGACCCGGTCGTCAAGGCCGGTCAGCCGGTTCAGCAATAGTGCGCCCGCGCAGTAATCAGTGGACATTTCAAGACAGTCGACATGGCAACCAACTGTGGAAGCGAGCAGCCGAGCGCAACCGGCGAGACCTGCCCCAATATCGAGAACGCTATCTTCAGGCCGTATCTTCGCCATTTCCAGCAACTCGCATGAAGCCTGAAGTCCGCCTGTATGGAAATGGTCGAGTGCCCCAAGCTCCTCTGGAGACAGGCGTTGTTCCGGGTCCAATCCGGCCGAGCGGAGACCTGCGAGGATTTTAGCCTCGATGTCAAGGGCAGAATAGTGCGTTTCAAGGCTGGACATGATTGCCTCCTAAGGTCTGTCCATGCTCGATTGGTGCGGATGGTCCGCGCTGGTCCAACGCTTGCGGTCGGCCAGGTCATAACCGAGGCAGCTCCTGCAAACAAGCATTATTTTGCGGGGGCGTCTCCAGCGAGCGCGCCGCCCCGAGCGGCGGCCGAAATCCCCAAACCTGGTGCCCCTGCAGGGTGCTTTGCACCGCAGCATGCGCTGCTACTGTCGGCACCCCCCCGGCGGCCCAACCCCGTCCGTCGGCGGCAAACCAATAAACCTGGCAATCCATGTCCCTAAGGCAGCGCCGAGCGGCACAACGGTTGCCGGAAGCTCTGCCAACCACTTGGAGGCGAACAAGATGCGTGCGATGGTTCTTCCCAAATTCGGCGGCCCGGACCTCTTTGAGCTTCGCGAAGTCGATCGTCCTGCAGCAGGCCCCGGCGAGGTCCTCGTGCGGGTAATCGCCTCAGGGACCAATCCGGTCGACGCCAAGCTCCGGGCCAACGGGACCTGGGCCAAGCTCCAGCCCCCGGTCATCCTGGGCTATGACGTCGCCGGCGTGATTGAAGAGACCGGAAGCGCCGTTCAAGGCCTCAAGGCCGGCGACGAGGTCTGGTACACGCCGGAAATCTTCGCTAACCCCCACGGCAGCTATGCCGAGTACAACGCCGTCCCTGCGGCGCTGGTCGCCCGAAAACCGAAGGTGCTCTCGTTCCCGGAGGCTGCCGCCGTGCCGCTCGCCGGCGGGACGGCATGGGAGGTTGTTATACGCCGCCTCCGGCTGCGCCCCGGCGAAACGATACTGATTCACGGTGGCGCCGGAGGCGTGGGCTCCTTCGCAGTCCAATTCGCCAAGGCGGCGGGAGCCCGCGTGCTGGCCACCGCCAGCGCCAAGCACCTCGACGTGCTCCGCGAGCTTGGCGCCGACCTCGCCATCGATTATCGAGGCGAGCAGGTCCAGGAGATCGTACTGGCAGAGACCGAGGGACGCGGGGCAGACGCCGCGTTCGACATCGAGGGGGAGGACAGAGTGGCGCGCTGCCTGCCCGTCCTCAGGCCGTACGGGCGTGTTGCCTGCATCCTGCCACCCCAGGGCGATCTGTCCCAACTATACCAGACGAATATCAGCCTCCACGGAGTGTTCCTGACGCGGGAAGGCCGGCGGCTGGAGGAGATGCGGCCGCTGTTCGAGCGCGGTCAGGCGCGGCCCCTGGTCGACGCTATGCTCCCCCTCGAGAAAGTGAGCACGGCCCACAACCGCCTGGATTCCGGCCATGGGCGCGGCAAGGTGGTGCTGGAGATCGCGCACGCCTGACACCGACATACCGGGTCGGCATCGGGTGGCACCGCCAGTTGAAGCGACCGCCCGCCGTCCCGCGCACGGCAAGCTGGTCTTCCCCGTCCTTTGATCGTCGCGCCACACCGCCTCTCAGCGGCCTCCCCGGGAGGTCACCTCGCGAGACCACGTGATAGGGACCGCCTGCAAGCCCGATGCGAAGCGGTCTGTCTATTCGCCTCAGCTTAGCAACGGCTCAATACCAACCGGTACATATCGCGCCCAAATTCTCCCACGGTGCATCCAATCTCACTCAGTCGGGAGACGAGTGACAGTGCCTGCCCGGCAGTGAACAGCTCCTCCCCCTGGCAGGGGGCAGGTTAGGCGACCAACATTCGATTTGGCGCACCGCGGGCCCTCTTCTCCTCCTCTCTTTCAGTCATCGTCCCTTACGCGCCCTTGTATCCGAATACCGCCTCGAAGCCCTCCGTGATCATTTTATTCACAATTTCCTTGGTAGCCTGCTCGTCGTTAAGAAACGGAAAATCTCCATCGGGCTTCGGTAACTCCAGGAACTCGCACAGAGGCCCCCACCCTTCCTTCACCTCAAAGACCAAAAGCCGTGATGCTGGAATAGTATTCCGCACCTCCTCGATATGTTCCTGAAAACGCTGAATCAAGTGCTCTTTGTCGTGCATTCGGTCCTGTAGATAATCGTTGATGGTCACCTGGATGAATTTGCCCATCTCAACGTTTCTAAGGTGTTCAATCCAATGAGGCGAGAAGATGGTCTCCTGAGTTGACTCAAACCAACGCTCTGGATCTCGAACGGTTAGTATGACCTTCGCATCAGGGTAATAAGTCGCGATAGCCTTGTAGCTCGAACATGAAGGAAAGTCCACAGTTGACCCGAATCCGTCGAATATGGCGTCCCAGTCCGGCTTTCCATTGGCAGCATCAATCCACTTCCGCCAATGCTCCGGACCTTGGGGAAGGCACTCTACCATATGGTAGCACGGACCTAATCCAAGTTGTTCCAACGCTACCTTTAAGGTCATAGTCCCGGTGCGACCGAAACCTGCGCCAATTGCTTTTAACGCCATGCCTTATCTCCCAGAGCCGCGCCGGGCCTTTGTGATGTACTAACGAACGATGATGCATGCACAACGCCTTGCGGCTCACCTGCGCACTGGGGCATAGCGATTGCCCGAAGCAATTAAGCATAGCCGCTTGAACGAAGCAAGACCGTGAAACGCTGCGTCGACGCGCAGCAGCGGGTTAGGCAGCCCTGCCATACGTACACGACGCGATACGGAGCAACGGCTGTGCCGGAATGGTCGTGGCGTGTCATGATCGCTCTTGCGTGCGCAATCCCATCCGGCGCGCCGCCAAGATGCAGAGCGTTGCGAATAACGCGACCCAGACCGTGCAACAACCAATACGTTGTTCCGCGGGGCCCTCTAATCAAGCATTATCGTGCACGGACATTTCTAGGGAACGGACAATTTTTTGAGGTTCGAAATAGCCAGAGGCCGGGGCTTGTGCCCGCCGGGAGTAGCCGCAACGCCTTGATCCACAAGGATGACCGGTGCGGATCAGCGGTTCCGTAACCCGTACGAACGAAATCCGACGGCGCGGGATCGGCTTGAACCTTGTTCGTTACGGTCCGAGACAATACCCATGAAGTTGCAGATAAAAGGGCTCCGAGGTTTCGCTGCTATACTGATCGTGCTCTTGGTGTACGCACATATTAGATTTCAGACTCTGGCAAGTGGGGTGCAAGCAGATCGCGTGATAGTTGAGAAGTCCTCACGGCAACTGACGTTACTTCATCAGGGTATAAGGTCTTGACCGTGTATCATATAGCATTGGGTCACACACCCTTAGGGGACAAAGAATGTGAGGGAGATGGTCGGACACCTGAAGGCTTGCCCCGGACCGAGTACGCAGCTGGGACTGCCGGACGCCGCGAACCGTCTATTCGGACCGCGTCCTGATCTTCTTCAGCGGCGACCAGTGATGCAGCATCAGCAGGCCGTAGAGAAGAAGTGCCATGAGCGCGGGCAGCACGAGCATCCTGTAGGCGACGGCCAAGCCGACGGCCGCCGTCGCCCAGACCGTGGCCGCCGTGGTCAACGCGCTGATGCGATCGGCCTGCCGAAAGATGATGGGTGCGGCTCTTTTGTAACGACGCTCCGCGACCAAGAATCGGAGGGTTGGAATCGGTTTTCGGGGCACCTTGTGGAGTTGCTGTGCGGCCCATGTCATGCAGCCTCTTGCGCGGCGAGAGGAATCGGCGGCCCGGGGTAGTTGCGTTGGTGCTCCTGGGCGAAGTGAAAGGCCAGGTAGGCGGGCAGGTCGCCGCTGATCTTCAGCGAGCGCAGCTTGAGAATGGCTTCGGCGCGCTCCAAGCCCCAGCGTGCGCCGGTGATATCCATCCGGTCCTTGACCAGATGGCGGCAGGCACCTTCGATGACGC
>Ga0307440_1001130_pt1 | contig 13095 bp, 11 predicted proteins | sample SalMarWE160410MG_FD_202150 | JGI IMG/M metagenome (GOLD analysis project Ga0307440, IMG submission 202150) | Salt marsh sediment microbial communities from the Plum Island Ecosystem LTER, Massachusetts, United States - WE1604-10 | ecosystem: Environmental > Aquatic > Marine > Intertidal zone >... | reverse complement strand
GATCCCTATCTCGGCTATAACGCGGCCAAAAGCTGCAATAACCGCGGCAATTACTCCGTAGCGAGCCTCCTTAAAAATAACAAGAGACATCTGAAAACGATTTGCCCCAAGGGTTAAGGCCGTCATACGATAACGTTTATCAATCCTGCTGATTGCCGCGATGGTCAAAGTTGTGATAACCGGCACGATCAAAATAATCTGGCCGATGATCATTGCCGTCTGGGTATATATCAAATCAAGTGAGCCGAAGATGCCTCTCCTGGATATGAATGAGTAGACAACCAGGCCGATGACTACTGTGGGTAAGGCGAGTAAGGTGTTGAGAATGGTGATGGTCAGTCTTTTCCCGGGAAAAACTGTGAAAAATATTATAAACCCGAGAGGAAGGCCGATGACGGTGGCAAAAAGTGTCGCCAGGCTGCTCACACGGAGTGAGCAGCCGACAATCACCAGCAGTTCATGATTAAATGAGAACAGCAGCAGCAGAGCAGACCTGAAACTATCGATCAACATATTTTGTCCATGTATCCGGCGTAATGTCGCTTGGAAGATTGGCAATATCTCTTTTTGAATTGTCTATCTCTCACAAACATGAGGGGGGGGAAGCTTTCCCGCTCGTACATCCCCATCATAGCCGCTGCTGCAAGGAGAGGGTAGCTATTTTATCGCATCGGGATAAAACAGCTGTTTTCCAATGAGGCGGTAGTCCTCTATGACTTTTTGGCCTCTTGCCGAAGTCAACCATTTGACGAATTTCATCGCAAGGTCATACTGGGTATCCGGATATTTTTTTGGACTTATCGGAATAACCCCATAGGGATTTGCTAACAGTTTGTCACCTTCAAAGAGAATGACCAAATCAATCGGTGTTGTCTTTCCATATTTATACTTGATGTAGGTTCCCCGATCGGAAAGGGTGTATGCCTGTTTTTCATCGGCATAGGTAAGTGTTTTTCCCATCCCCTGCCCGATTGAGAGATACCATTTGTCGGAATCCGCCGGTCGCTTCGATCTGACTTTCACCTCTTTTCCCTTTTTGATCAAAGCCTGAACATGTTCGGCCAGCGGAAGTCCGGTTTTGGTCCATAAGAATTGCTCCTTGGTGTGGGTTCCGCTATCATCGCCACGGGAAATAAACATGGCATGGGCTGCGGCAATTCTCTTTAACGCCTCAATGGAATCTTTAGAACCTTTGACTCCTGCTGGGTCGGAGGGAGGACCGAGTATGACGAAATCGTTATGCATGACCGGGTAACGCTGTGTTCCCCAGCCATCTTTGACAAATTTCATCTCCCGGGACTTGGCATGAACGAGAATAACATCGACGTTACCGTCCATTCCGTCACGAATGGCGGCTCCAGTCCCTTTGGCCACGACCTTAACCTTGATTCCCGTATCTTTTTCCAAGGCCGGAAGCAACACATCAAGGAGACCCGAGGCCTCGGTACTGGTGGTAGTCGACATCTTTAAAATTTTTTGGCCAGCAATGGCAGGCCCTCCCCCTAGTGAAGTTAGAAAAAAAACAGCAACCAGCATAGCAAGGATTCTTCTCATTTCTCTACTCCTTATTGGTTAAGTTATCAGGAAACACCATTTTTCCACTAAGGGAAAGGTCATATCCGGCAAACAGCTCCACCAGTTTATGGAATGATTTGTCATGAAGCAACCCCATGAATTGCTGGATACCCTGTTCGAAGAAACGTTCCCGGGCTATGAGCAGATCAAATCGCTCCCAGCGAAGCGGGACAAAGTCCAGGTCGAGAAGACCGGCGATGGCCCGAATGGCCGGAGCCGCATCCACCCTTCCCGACAGAACCTCAAGGCCGACATCGATATGCCTTGGCATTTCTGAATGATATCCGGAAATGGCATCGGTGGAGATATCGGATTTGGCAATCTCATAATCGAGAAGCAGTCGGGTACCGGTACCCAGAGGACGGTTAACAATCTTAACTCCGGGCTTGGCCAAATCGGCTATCGACCCGATATTTTTCGGATTACCCTTCTGCAGGAGAAGCCCCTGCTCCCGCTTGCTGAAATTAACGAAAACCGGAGGACGATCAAGCTCTCTTTCAGCAAAATCAAAATTGTACTCCTGGTTGTCATCCTGGAGAAGATGACAGACTCCGATATGGCACAGACCCCGCCGCAGGGATTTCAACCCTCCCATACTGCCGAGATTGGCAAAAAAAGCCACCGTTCCGAGGTTCTTTCTATGAAAAAGCGACAGGGCCTGCTGGAACAAAGGGTCATCACTGCCGGCAAGAAGCAACCTCCCGGTATCCGAAGAAATTTCGGCCCCGGTCTGCCTGTAGTTCAGGATATTGTTCTCCAGCCATTCCTCAACAAGTCTTCGGGGAAACATCCATTTTCCGGTGACCTTTGTTGCAGGCAGTCCCTTCTCCGTGATCAGGGTGTACACCATCTTATCGTTTACCTTCAGGAGCCCGGCAACCTCTTTGGTTGTCAGGAATTTGTTCCCGTAAAGCTTGTTCATGGCCATTTACCCTTTCCCAAGTTCAACAGAATAAGACAATCAAAACTCTTCATCGGAGAGTCGACATCCCTGGACCTCTTTTCCGCGTTTATCATGCCTCACACCGTTGTGCCGGAGGTCGAGTGAAAAGGCCGGATCTCTTTGGTTGATTTTACCCCTATTAGAACGATATCGGCATTACCACCTGATCCCGACCATGTCAATATTTGTATTTTAAATCCCTATTTCTTACAAAGAACAACTAAAACAAACATATTCTGGGCGAAATAAACCTCAAATCACTCTCTTTTTCCTATCCAGGGGTTATCGTTTCCCCTTAATTCCTGCCTTATTCATCTTGTAACGCAGCACTCGTTCACTGATTCCCAGTGATTCAGCCGCCTTGGTCTGGACCCAATCGTAGCGTTCCAAAGCCGAAAGCAGCATTCTCTGCTCGACCTGATCCAAACGCTCATGCAGAGCGCCTCTTTCGGACTGATTTTCCCTGACCTCCAGAGGGAGATCATCTATCCTGATGAGACTGCCACGCGTCAGGGTGATCATCCGCTGAACCAGATGTTCAAGTTCCCGTACATTGCCTGGAAAATCATATTTTACCAGCTGACCCAGGGCATTGGCATCGAAACGAATCGGTCGCAACCGGTACTTTTCCAGGAAGAATTCAGCCAGCTCGACAATATCGCCCTTTCGCTTGCGGAGCGGGGGCAGGGATAATTCCAGGACGTTTAGACGAAAATAGAGATCCTCACGGAAGGTTCCTGCACCGATCATCTCTTTGAGGTCACGGTTGGTGGCGGCGAGTATTCGGGTATCTATCTCGATTTCTCTTTCGCTCCCGACCCTGTTGATCTTTTTCTCCTGTAAGGCCCGCAGCAGTTTTGCCTGCATCGAAACAGGCAATTCGGACACCTCATCGAGAAAAAGGATTCCCCCTTTGGCCATCTCAAAGCGTCCCTGTCTCCTGGCAACGGCACCTGTAAAAGCCCCTTTTTCATGTCCGAACAGTTCGGATTCAAAAAGATTATCAGGAATCGCCGCACAGTTTACCACGACAAATGGGCCTTCTTTCCTGGGGCTTGCTACATGAATCAGTCTTGCAAGAAGCTCTTTCCCGGTTCCGGTTTCTCCGCTGATCAGGGTTGTCCATTCCGTAGGCGCTACTCTGTAGGCCAAGGAGAGGACCTCCCGCATCTCTCTGCTCGAGCCAATAATATCGAGAGGCAGGTCCTGACCGAGGGCAGTCTCGGACAGCTGGTCGGACTCTTGCTGAACCATTACTTCCTGCTCAATCCTGCGGATTTTTTCCAGGAGCTCGCCTAAATCCACAGGCTTTTCAATAAAATCGTCGGCACCCAGCTGCATGACCCTGACCGCGGTCTTAATACTGCCGTAAGCCGTAATCATGATGGCCCTTACAAGCGGGGAAATTTCCCGCATCTTTTTTAGGACCTCGTCACCCTTCATATCATCCATACGATGATCGAGAAGGACCAGATGAATAGGCCGGCTCTCAAAAAGCGACAGGGCCTCCTTTCCACCTGACGCCGTCAGGATTGCATACCCTTGCCTCTCAAGGAATCCCTGCAGTATATCACGCTGGTTCTTCTCATCATCGACGATCAAAATGTGCATAGCCATCTCCGATACGACACTAAGCCGGTCTCATGGGAAGTCTTATATGGAAAGAGAACTCGCCTTTTTCCAACCGGCACCAGCAGGACCCCAAATGGGCCAAGGCAATCTTCCTGCCGATGGCAAGGCCAAGACCCGTGCCCTTACTTTTAGTTGTGAAATACGGTTCAAATATATGGTTTATATCATCTTCGGAGAGCACACAGCCGGTCGTTGTCACCAGGACCTCGCAGTACTCATCCAACCCGGCAAGAACGATTTTTAGAAATCCCCCATCCGGCTGGGCTTCGACTCCGTTTTTTATCACATTTTCAAAAAGTTGCCCAAGTAACACCCTGTCTCCATCCACAACCAGGGTCCTGTCCAGATCCAGTTCGACACGTATCGATTGTCTATCGCACAGAGCTTTATACAAGGTAACAACCTCGACAATCGGTTCCGCCAGGACCAGGGGTTCTCGAGCAAGCTCGAAGGAATGGGTATACTGCTGAAGACTTGAGATAATCGAATCGCTTCTGGTAATCGCCTCCCGCATACTGACAATCAATTGCCGATGATCCGGTTCCAGATTTCCGGCTTCGATCTGGAGCCTTTGCAGCCCCATATTAATGGCATTAAGCGGATTGCGCATCTCGTGGGTTATGGTTTCGGCTGCTCTTCCCAGGGCAGCTTCCTCATGCTGACGGGCAAGTGTCCGCTCAAACTCCCGTGCCTGGTCAAGCCGAAGGCGCTGCATCCTGAAAAGCCACCAGGTGGACACCGTTCCCCCAAAGACCAAAAAGGCGATAAAAAGACCGAACTGTATCCTCATCTGCTTGAGGCGTTTGGAAAAATGCGAGGCATCCAGGGCCACCACCAGGCGCCTCGTTCCCATCGGAAAAATCGTTTTTGAAAGTACGCGATTGTTTTCCCTGGTCAAAAACGTCGTGGATGACTTTGCCTGGGCCTCGTGGCCTTTGGCGGCAGATTCGAGGCGAACATAGGCAATGCCATGAAGATCAGTCAAGACTTGCAGAAGCCGTTCCACGGATACCTCCTGCTGCAGGTTTTCAATTTCGCCCGTAGCAAGACCCACAATCACGCACCCTTTCTCCCCCCTCGTTGCTGCTTCATCTGCCAGTCCAAACAGATAAAGATGCCTTTTGGGCAGTGAAACGAGACCAGCCGAAGAGCAGAAAAAATCCTCCGGCAACCATCCTGACGGCCCACTCACCCGTGCGCTGCCGTCGGCAGGTATAATTGTAACCCCGGCCAGACCGGATTCACGGGCAAAGGCGGAAAGCTCTGAAGAGGAAAATTTCTCAATCCCATTAAGGTAGCTCACAAAACGGGCACTGTTTTCCAGAAATCCGGTGATGACGGTCTCCAGTCCTCTATTACTGACCAGAGTATTCTTTATGTTTCTCTGGACCACAGTGGCAAGTATTCGCGAATATTCCTGAGCCTGTTGCCTGATCTGTTGCAATGCCAGGTCCTGCTGCCAAAAGAAATATCCCACAACCGTTGCAAAGATAACGACAAAAATCGCAAGGTTGCTTCTCCAGGTCGGCATTTTCATCATCGCCCCCCATGGAATGTCGGGCCCCCCGGACAGTTCCATCCCCGCCGCCGGTGCAACCTTCGGCGCACCCCAGTGGGATCGTGTCCCCCTCCTCCTCCCCAACATCGAAGTTCAGCTGCGTAAAAGACCTTTTCCTTTTCGTCCATCCGTCCCCATAAGCGTATTATTCCACCGGGAGAGACACAACCGGGATAGACATGCCGGCCCATCCTGTTGACCACCAGAGCATCGTCGGACAGCCTGGCGACAATCCCATCCTTACTCTTGGTTACATCCGTTGCATCCCCTTTTTCCAAAGGAACTACTACAATTTCCCTTTTGTCAAGGTTGGTGGAAAAAACCGTCCCGACCATAAAATCCTCGGCCAGGGCCTGCACGTTTCCCATACAAAAAATAATGAGAAAAAAAATGGAAATACTTAGCTGTATCGGATTTTTCAAATTTTCCCTCTCCGATCGTAGGACTGTGCTAACGACAGGTCAACACAGCAAAAAAAGAAATCGGGCTCCACTCCTGACCATCCGCTCTATTTCTCGCAAAGTTCGTTCCATTTTTGCCGACCCAAAACCCTTATCTCACAATTACCTTGAAAAAGGGGATAACACGCTTCACATACGTGAGGTAGTTTTTCTAACGTCCATGCCTTGGCAGGGCATCGGTACCGCATGGAAAATTCCCTCAACAAGATAGGCACGCGCAACAAGACTTCGGGTGGAAAACTTTGCGCCACTATCAATACTACTGTAACTCCAGACCGATAGCTAGACAAGAAAAGGCTTGGGCTTGGGAGAGTGGCGGATCGACGACACATTTTTTTGTTCGACATTTTTGTCGTTTTCGTTTCTTCTTTTTCCAAAAGAACACACGCACACTTTGCACAAATTCTATGTTTACAGATTTCCTCAAAAAATTATCCCAAAAGAAGATGCGGCCTTGACAGAGCGAACTTTCGCAGCCAACAATTAATTGCTTTTTCACACTATTTAGTATATACAAAAGGAGTTAATATGCGATTTTCACAATGATCGCTAAACCAAACAACGGCATGTCATGAAAACCCAAGCAATGTATGCTGATGTTGGCTATCCACTTTGCACAATTCCAGGATATTCCGCACAAGTACAAGGAGAGGTTTTTCCTTAGATATTGGGAATTTTTTTGGAAGGAGCGCAAGAGACAACCTCGGACCTCGCCCGGCCAAAAGGATCATGGATCACTCTATGGAGACCAGCGAAGGGAGTTTCCGCTATTCCTATAATGACCTAAAGGTTATCAACGATATCCTGAGACTGACGGTCGACCCGCATCTTCTTGGGAACCATATCGAACATATCCTTGACTACCTGTTTTCCATAACAAGACTCCACCTCCTCCCTGTTGCAGGAATTTTTTTAACGGATCAAAAGGCCGGACAATTAATCCTGAAGACCCAACGAGGCTTTTCCAAAGAGCAAAAAGAACAGTGCAGCGAAGTTCCCTACGGCTTCTGTCACTGCGGACGTGCGGCTGAAGACAGCGGGATTCAATTTGCCAAATGCACCGCCCAAACCTCCACTTGCAAAAGCCTTAGGCAAGAACCACACGGTCATCTTTGTCTGCCGATCATACGAGATGCCCTGCCCGTCGGACTTGTATGCTTCTACGTTGACCAGGAATACGCCCATTCAGAAGAGGTTGAAGCCCTTCTGGGAAGTATCTGCCATATAATCGGAGGGATAATTGAACGGGAAGAAATGGACACCCAGCTCGTCGATCTCGTAAAAGACCTGAGCATATCCATCGTCAGTCTGCGTGATGAAAAAAAGTTTTCCGATTCGATCATTCAAGGATTAAACCAGGGTTTGCTTGTCGTTGATCTGAATGGCAACATTCAAAGAAGCAATCCTGTCGCCGACTCCGTTCTCGCGGCATTTTCCCCGACCCTCGAAGGCAAAAACCTGGTCGACGTCATTGGCCCCGAAGCAGCAAACCGGGTCATGCACAGCCCCCCCCACGACCACCAGGACAAAGAGGCAACCCTGATCCCCCGAAATGGAGAAAAGAGGATCATCAGCTATACCACTGTGCCCCGAGAAGACGCGATGGGAAGGCGGGTCGGTCATATCGTCTCCTTCACCGACATCTCTGAAATAAAGTATGTACGAAAAGAGATGGAAAAAATGAACCGGTTGTCGACGGTTGCGGAAATTGCAGCGGCAGTTGCCCACGAAGTCCGAAACCCACTGGCTGGGATCAAAATAATGGCCCAGTCCATTGAAGAACAATCCATCACCAAGGAAGAACAGCGGGAGTGCTCCCGGCGCATCGTAAGGCAGGTGGATAGACTGAACGAACTGCTCACCGAATTTTTCTCCTATGCCCGGCCGGTAACACCGAAAACCAGGCCGATTTCCCTCATCAATATCCTCTCGGAGACACGGCATCTCATAGGCAACAGACTGCAAAACAATCAGATTGTCTTTAAGGAAGAACATGAGCCCGATCTGCCGCTCATCATTGCCGATCCCAATCAGACCCAACAGGTCTTTTTGAACCTTTTTTTAAACGCTATCGATGCCATCCCCAAGGAGGGAACAATCGAGATTGCAACCAAACTGGCCCCGGGACCCGATCTTCGGAAATACAAAAGGAAATATCCGGGTCTCCTGACAGCCGACAGATATGTAGTTCTGCAGTTTTCCGATGACGGCACAGGCATGCCCCAGGAGATCGCCGAAAAAATATTCGAACCTTTTTTTACCACGAAAACGACGGGATCCGGTCTCGGATTGTCGATAGTTTATAGAACACTCAAAGAAAACGGCGCGGCCATTGCCGTAGACAGTGTCAAAGGCAAAGGTACAACATTCACTCTTTTTTTCAGGACACCTGCGTAATGGGCGAAATTCTTATCGTAGACGACATGGAAGATCTGCGTACTTCTCTGGCCTCCATTGTCAAGAAGGAAGGATACAGGGTCATTACAGCCTCCACTGGAGCCGAGGCAGCAGATTGCATGCGCTCAAGTATCGTCGATCTGGTCTTCCTCGATATCGGGCTTCCGGACGGCAACGGAATTGAAATGATCGACTCCCTGAAAAAGATTGAAGCTGATGCCGATATCGTCATGCTTACAGGTCGCAATGACGCCAAAACTGCAGTCGATTCCCTCAAGGCCGGAGCAGTTGATTACATCGTCAAGCCCTTCGAAACCCTGGAATTTAAGACTATTCTCAACCGAATCATGCAGTCCAAGATAATGGTCAAAAAGGCGCTCTTGGAAAACCGCGAACAAGGCCTCAATTCCATCATCTGCTCTTCAAAGGCGATGCAGCAGGTAAAAGCGACCATTCTGTCCGCGGCAGAGGTACACGCTCCGGTTTTGATCACCGGAGAGACAGGAACCGGTAAAGAATTGGTTGCCCGAGCCATACATACTGCCCAGCCTAACCCCGACGGCATTTTCGTCAAAGTTGACTGCGGCACGCTCTCTCCCACCTTGATCGAATCAGAGCTTTTTGGCCATGAAAAGGGGGCCTTCACCGATGCCCGTAAAACCAAGAAAGGTCTTATTGAAATTGCCGACGGCGGTACCTTGTTCCTTGACGAGATTGGAAATCTTCCGGTTTCACTCCAGCCGAAACTGCTCCGTCTGATCGAAGAATCTTCCTTCAGGAGGGTTGGAGGAGTCAAGGACATCCAGGTAAAAGTCCGGATCATTGCCGCCACCAACAACGATCTCAAGCAGGAAACAGAGAAGGGGAACTTCCGCGACGACCTCTACTACCGCCTCAACGTCTTGCCCGTCGCCCTGCCTCCCTTACGCGACAGAGGCAATGATATCCTCCTGCTGGCCGAATATTTTCTGCACCGTTTCAAAAAAGAACTGAGAAAAACCATCCATGGATTTACTCCAAAAGCCTCCGACAATCTGTTGGGGTATGAGTGGCCCGGAAATATCCGGGAACTGAAAAATCTGGTGGAACGTGAAGTGATTTTCTGCAAATCCGGTTGGATCTCCATGCCAGACCTGAGAATCGATTCCGCCTCCGCTGCAACCAGAAAAACAAAAAAGAACCTTCCATTAAAAGAGATGGAAAAAAGATATATATTCAAGGTCTTAAACGCCGTCAACAACAACAAATCACAGGCCGCCAAAATCCTGGGCATCTCCAGGACCACGCTCAGGGAAAAGCTCCAAGCTGGTCAATTTCCGACCACTTGACCAGTTTTTGGCCACTACGAATCCCAGGAAATGGTGATTTTCGAATCAGCACAAAAATCGAATTCAAATATTTACAAGTACATGGAAAGGCATCTCTCAACTATTTATTTCAGGCACAGTTTTTGTAGTGCCGAGAGGAACTGATGCACGTTCATTGATGACGAAAAAACGAACAACCGAACACCTGTCGTTCTTCCAGGGAAAGATGATGAAAAGAGTACTGATAGTTGACGATGAAGAAAATATGCTCTGGATGCTCCAGAAGAATCTGAGCAAAAGTCTGCCCGGGGTCGAAACGTTGACCGCCAGGTCCGGGAAAGAAGCCCTTGCCGTTCTCCGGGAAAAAAAGATCAATCTGGTTATTACCGACATCAGCATGCCCGGCATGAGTGGTCTCGATTTGCTCATCGAGATCAACAACCATTTCCATGAGACCGGCGTCATTGTCATGACAGCCTATCCCTCGAGTGCTTACGAACACGAGGCCATGCTGCGCGGATGCCTTAGATTTATAGAAAAACCTTTTGATATTAAAATAATGCGAAATATAGTAGAAGAAGTACTCAATCAGGACATAGGGTTTCAAGGAACGATCGATGGTGTTGAACTTATCGATATCGTACAGTTTAACGGTCTTTCCAAAGCAACATCGGCCCTCAAAGTGACCACTGACGACGGCGAAGGAATGATCTTCTTCAATAACGGCGAGGTGGTCCATGCAATCTGCGGCGAATCCAGCGGAGAAGAGGCCTTTTTCAAAATTCTCGGTTTGCATGGTGGAACGCTACAAAATATCAAAGGTGTGGAACCGTCGGCCACAACCATTGACAAGAAACTGGAATCGCTTCTACTGGAAGCCACGAAACAATCGGATGAAGCCCTGAATTCCGACGTTCCCAAACGCACCCCGGGCTCAAGAACGATCGTCTCTCCTTCCTTGCTTGCCGAAGATCAGGACACCGACGAGGAACCCTTGATGCTCGGACAGGCAATAGATGACAATACTGTTTCCAACCAAACAGCCCAAACCAATCCCCCCCCAACAGACGAGGACCCGAACATGACTGACATCCAAAAAATCCTGGGAGATTTCACCAATATTGAAGGCGTGCATACGGCATGTCTTGTAGGACGGGACGGCTTTCTCCTGGACAGTCTGGCTCGCAAGGGAATCGACGCCGAAATGATCGGTGCCATTGCCTCCAGTGGTTTCGGATCCGCGGAATCGATGGGGAATCAGTTGGGCCAGGGTGAGTTGACCATGACCATGATTGAATATAACAACGGTCCGGTCATGTTTGCTCCTGTCGGCACCGAGGCCTTTCTGGTAATTGTTGCCGACCGGGAAACCAATCTTGGCTGGATCAGAATTGCAATCAAGAAAAATTCGAAAGAAATCCAGCGTATCGCATCGCTGTAAGCACCTGGCTTCTAGGCTCATTCCAGGGTAATTACCGGAAAGGGTTGTCCTTTGAGTATGATTTGGAGAAGCAGCATCCCGCCGCTTCCCCGGGTCAACTCTGCAGGTGCTGCTCCAACTCCAGGGCTGAGCTGAGGGCGAAGAACCGGGGCTCATATTTCTTAATCAGCATCCGGGCCTTGGCCAGCCATTCTTCCCGTGTTGTCATCAAAAAGAGAAATATTGGCTGATCCGGTATTTGGCGAATGATGAAATGGTACTTCCCGGTGGTGATGAGGATGTCATCGGTGACCTGATCGTCGGCCAATAATCCTATCGCCTTGCTGTTTGATTTAACGATGGAGGCAAGATAAGCTGAGGCTGCGGCCGTTTCGATATCCGGCCGTGTGCTTGTCTCGGCGATAGACATGCCGTCGTCTATGGTTACCACAGCCGCCGCCAGTATCCCTGGAAGCTCCCCGGCCATTTGCTCAATGAGTTTTTGGATTTTTTGAATCATTGTCTTCCCGGTAAAAGAGATCTCTTGCAATGAACAGAAGGGTGTCTTATCACTATACCACCCCAAAAAGGGAAAGTGAATAAAATAATAGTTCGTTATTAAAGCAAATTTTTCCAATTCACCCAGTAATGATCACCTATCTCACCCTCTTTGCAACCATGTTCTTCTGGGGAGGAACCTTCATCGCCGGTCGGATGCTTTCCACATCGGTTCCACCGGCCAGTGCCGCCTTCCTCCGTTTCACGATTGCCTCAGCCGCTCTAATCCTGTTGAACCGAGCCACCAAGGGCAAACTTCCCAGCCCTACCGGACGACAATGGCTCTTGTTAATCTTGCTGGGACTCACCGGGGTCTTCAGCTACAATATATTCTTTTTCACCGGCCTCCATTATATAACTGCCGGTCGTGCTTCCCTGATTATTGCCACTACTCCTCTGGTCATTGCCGTCTTTGCGGCTGTCTTCCTCGGGGAACAGCTGACGCCTCGCCGCCTTTTCGGGGTTCTCTTGTCCCTTGTCGGGGCGGTGATCGTCATTACCAACGGACATCCCGGCATGGCCTTAAAACTCGGTTTCGGACCAGGCGAAAAAGCACTGCTTGGCTGTGTGGTCAGTTGGTCACTCTATTCACTGCTGGGCCGGGCCGTTTTGTCGACAATGTCCCCCATGGCTGCAGTCTGCTACTCCTCGATCATCGGTACCCTGCTTCTCCTGGTACCCGCAATTCATGAAGGATTGCTCAACAGACTCTTTTCCCTTTCCATGAAAGACTGGGGAAGCTTGCTCTACTTAGGGCTCTTCGGTACCGCCATCGGGTTTTCCTGGTATTATCGGGGAATCAAAAAGGTGGGAGCCATGCGGGCCGGAATATTCATCAATCTCGTCCCCTTTTTTGCCCTTCTCCTTGCCTGGATTATTCTGAACGAAACCGTCCATCCAATCGTTCTGGGCGGCGGTATTCTGGTGCTCACAGGTGTGGCATTGACAAATTTTTCCCGGGCAAAGGCCGGCGGCAAATAATGAGTATTTCCGATTCCAGGGCAGCCGTGAAATGAAATTTTGAGGCTAAACATGAGGATTTCGGCCCAAAGCGGTTTGGTATGGTGCCCGATTTAAAAATGAGAAGAGTATGCGAAGTGTAGTCCAGAGGGTCTTCGGGGCCCAGGTTACGATCGATGGAGAACTGGTTGGGGCCATCGGAACGGGACTCCTCGTTCTTGTAGGCATCCACAACGAAGATTCGGAAAAAGAGACCCGATGGATGGCTGAAAAGATCGCAGGAC
>Ga0307440_1001129_pt1 | contig 13097 bp, 12 predicted proteins | sample SalMarWE160410MG_FD_202150 | JGI IMG/M metagenome (GOLD analysis project Ga0307440, IMG submission 202150) | Salt marsh sediment microbial communities from the Plum Island Ecosystem LTER, Massachusetts, United States - WE1604-10 | ecosystem: Environmental > Aquatic > Marine > Intertidal zone >... | reverse complement strand
CGCTTTCAACAATTCAACGTCATTGATGCTTATGGCTTGGTCGCACATATCCCCCGTAACATAATAGCCACGTTGGTACAACCACCGAAACGTGTCGGCGTTTTGCATGGGACGGGAGGCCGGACTCGTGGTGGGAAATACACACTTTGCAATGAGATTGAACGGAGTGGGGCTTGGCGCCAGGTTGTGCAGTCGATCCGCAAGCCTGAGATTCCCAGCGGCCAGAGCCCCAGGCAGGGCTTCGCGTTTGATCTCGGCGTCTTCGAGTGGGTAGTGCTCTCTCAACCATTCCCAAACGATGGCGATCTTGTCGGATGGCACTAGTCCCACGTATTTCCAGGCATCCCTCGAGCTACCCAACCCAGAACAACGTATCCTCCGCAAATGGTTTAGAATATCGAGGTTGGCCCCCCGCATGGCGGCAGCCGCAACGTTTTTATTCGACACAAATTGTTTCTTGAACGTCAGGAAACTAACCAACGCAAGGTTTCCAGAACGAACCGCCGCTACTGACAGGTGCTTACTGGGTGGGCATTCTCCCTCGTAAATACCCCACTCCAACATTTTTTTGTCCCCATGCAAAGCAATGATGGTCGAAATGTGCGCAGTCCATGGACAGACATGACCGCCTTCGCGGGGCTTCCGAAGCCACTTAAGTGTCTTCAAATGGTTCCCCTTGGCGGCTGCAAAACAAACACGAGCGTCCCACGGACATCCTGCCGCACGCAGCAACGTCAAAGAAAGTATATCTCCACGGAATGCTGCCTGGACACAACATTCGACATTGAGGGTGGCACCTTGCTGACAGGCCCAAAGTAATAAGCGGCGGTGTCCTCGGCCTGCACAGATACAAGCCAAGTCAGATCCACGATAACGGTGCAAACCGGGCGCGCGCTCGAGGGATACACAGCGCCACCACTGCCGGGAAATCATCCGCAGGGCGGCTTCGTAACCGGCTTCCATGTAACTCAAGATATGCACGATCACCTCGTCGGGAACCCATATCTCTCGTGCAGACTCGGCCTCGTGTCGCGGTTTCTTTTTCGGGGACACTTGAGGCTCCGAGAGAGATCCCGTGGATTTTTTGGAACCCCCTGGGCTACGCGCCGCCTCACCGTTTTCGGTTTCCCTTTGTTTCGCTTCGTCCTCTTTGACCAGGTCGAGCCAGGCGGCTTGGTCGAGATCCGAGGGGAGTTTTGCAGGGGTATCTATCGAAAGCAGTGCGACGGGTGGCCTTGAAGACACGGATCCCTGTCCCGAGAGCATGGCATGTAACACTTCATCGAATTGGTCGGTGCGCTCCCCGATTCGTTGTTGTGTCTCTTTGATGTCTAGGAAGGGTTCTCCCATGGGTCGCTGTCGTTTCCAGCGCCGGTACGGAGGACTGTCTTCAAAAACGGTAATGTCTTTGTGTTTGATCATTTTTTGCGTTGTGTGTCGGTTTTGCTTTTTTCATGTTTTGCGGAATTACGGAAACCGTACATACGGCGCGGCCCGTACTTCTGCATACGAAAACACTACCAAACAAATTCCCACTATTTCTTTTAAAAAAACAATGGACATAGAAAACCCTTTTAAAACAGTGCTGGTTCGCGTAACGTCTACAATGGATGCCAAAATCTGGGAGGCTATGGGTGCCGTGCCTATACCCGGAGAGGATGGGTTTGTCGTATTCAGTGGACTGTCGAGCATTTCTGATCGTTCCAGTATTGTTCGAACCGGAAAAGTCCATACAACCCACAAAGGGCTGGCGTTCGCTACCGAACGAATCCTTGTAGGTTTTGAGGATCCGACACCGAGGCAAACGGTTCAAGACATTGTGGGTCCTAACGCTGTATCGATAAAGCCTCTAGAAAGCGGCGTCTTAAAAGACTGGACCTGGGTTGTAACATTACACCCAACTCTGGACCCCGAAATCCAAGCAAAAGAACTTTCAAAGGATAAACGAGTGATGGTCGCCGAACCCGACTGGGTGCGACTGGTCAAGAAGTCACACAACAATGAAAGAAACAAATAAACTTTTATATACATAAATAAACCATCGTCTTTCTATTCTTTTTACATGTAATAAGCCGAAGCATACAGAGCCAGACACACAATGAGGGTGATGAGGCATATACTCACAACTACTTCTAGGATACGGCGGCGTCCTTCCCATGTACGCCACGCCACGTACTTTTTCAGGATATCGTCGGCCAGGGCCTGGAGTTCGGGATCTTTGGCATGCAAGCTTATGTAAGCCATGTTCCCCACTGCGGTGGTGTTCCAGTGCATAAACAGGGCTTCGGGCTTGTCTGTGCGTTTCAACATTTCCTTGAGCCGTTGTGGTTTTCTGGCAACCATCCGTAAGCAGATGGCGTCGGCGTACATGGCCTGGTGTTTCCGTGAATACAGATGGATTTCCTCAAACACATTGGTCAGGGTGCTGAGTGGAGCTGCGATCCCGTAGGACGGATAGTCGGCGGGGTCCAAAGAAAACTCATCACCCTCATCGTCGGAATCGGACTGTTTTGCTTTTTTTCGTCGTTTCTGCTTTTTTTGTTTTCGGGAGCGCGAAACGGTCGTTGTTTCAGAATCCGATTTCGACATTGTTAAAAAAAGAAGTAACAGACAGGGTTTATTTTTAAAAGAAGAAACGGTTTTCTTTTTCAAAGAATTTTTTATGCCATAGCTTCGTCGGTGTTTAAAAGGGAACACAGGGTCTACTTTCAGTTACCATTGGGCCAGAGCAGATTGAGTCGGCACTACTTGCAGAATTTGGTTCTAGTTCTACGCTCAAAAGCTTGCGCTGCCCAAACTTCCTGACCTTTTCCTGTATACGCCATCCTGCTCTATCTCGTGCTAGTTCAAATGCATGTTCTAAACCATCCACTGGGATATTTGACTGGGATATTTGATCGATGAGATCTCTGACACTCTGACCTTTGGAATTGGATGAAAGGACGTCTGCATCGCAATTCATCAAGTATTCTGCAACATCCACATTTTGATATTCCAGAGCTTTGTGCAGGGGTTGGTCGCCGTGAGAATCAATCTCACTAATCTCAAACTGTTGGTACTCCAGCAGCTGTTGGACCGCTGCTACTGATGCAGTGCGGAGCCAATCCCATCGTCCGATTTCCCCTTTTGATTCAATAATATCCTGCCAGTAGTCGGCATATTCTTGATAGATAGACTGCCAAGCAGGTGATATCCTTCGGGACTCTGGAACGTCTGTTAATGAAGCTCCGGCCAGAGTGAGATGTTTCAACACATAGTACACATCGTCATCGTCATGCAAATTCATAGCTGCCTGGATGGGAAGCATTCCGTCAGAGTTAGGCTCGTTGACATCGGCACCTTGATGTATTAAGAAAACGGCCAGTTTAGCATTGTCTTCAGATAAGGCAGAGTGTAGGGATGGATAACTTGATTGATGGGAAGGTCTGGGAATCTGATACAACAAAATAATGAACAAACCTAGAAGTAGAACGGCAAGGATAGACTTCCATTCCATGCACTTCCAGGACCATCCCTGCGAAAATCTGCAACTGGGAGTCAATAATTCAACTTTTGACTTTGAAGAGCCAGTATGAACATTGTTAAAAAAAAGAAGTAACAGACAGGGTTTATTTTTAAAAGAAGAAACATTTTTCTTTTTCAAAGAATTTTTTATACCATAGCTTCGTCGGCGTTTAAAAGGGAGTTGTACTTCTTGTGGACTTTGCATTGCTGCCGAACCAGTGAAATCAGAGTATCCGCGACCTCTCTCGGGGATGCATCGGGGTCGGTGAGTTTGGCACGTTGTTGCGGAGAGAAGCAGCTGGCCAACCAGGTGTACACGGACGCGTGTTTCGGAAAGAGGACTTGCTTGTCGCCTGCTGCGGCCCCACCGGTCGAGGGGACCAATAACACCATGGCCCCATGCTGGTGGGCTAACGTGGCTTCGTCGGCAGTGCCGGGTCCGCCGCTGATCACGATCATCAGGTCGGCACAGGCGGCAATGATCTTGCGGCGTTCGGCCAGGTCCTTCCCCATCACGAACTCACAAAACCGTTGTTCCAATGGCACGTCTTTGGGCAACACTCGGACATAGGAGGGGTTGCCTGCTTTTCGAAACGCACTCTTGACCCGTTGAGGCACGCCACTGGTCCCTCCCGTCAGCAACACCACGTCGAGCTGGGCCAAGGCTGTGCCCAACTCTTTACAGATTTCGCGGTTCCGGTCGGACCCCATCCATTCCTCGGTACTGCCGGCCACCATGACCACCAGACTACGTTTGTGTCCGGCCAAAGTTTTGCGGAGTGTATCGATATCCTTGGCCAAGGATTCCTCGTTTTCTTGAGATTGCATTTTTGTTGTTATTGTTATTGTTTATTTTTTCGAGTCCCGTTTTTCGGAATTACGGATTTTTCCGGAATTCCGGTCCGGAAAAAGCGGTTTCCGGAATTACGCTTTTTCGGAATTACGGTATCCGGAAATACGGTGTAGGAATAAACCATTATCAAACAACTTTCGACTACTTTAAAAATGTCTTCCGGATACGCCTACATCTTCCAGCAAGTCACTGACCGATTGAAGCTGAATCACGATCTGATTCACCACCGACAGGGGGGGCTTAGGATTCGAATTGCAATCGGGGATAAAGAACCCGCCGAGAGAGTTGCTGGGTATTATCGCCGGCAAGGATACAATGCTTACGTAACCGCAGCTTTCGAGTACTGCTCTCTGCACATTTCCAAAAATAGATCTTTGTAAAAAAATTTTTTGTTGAGTAAATAAACAATCGTCTGTCTATTCTTTTTACATGTAATAAACCGAAGCATACAGAGCCAGACACACAATGAGGGTGATGAGGCATATACTATTTTACAAAAAAGCAAACAAACATCATTTTTCCGTTTTTCGTTCCCAGCTTCGCAATTCTTTGGGCGTGAACTTGCGCAGCATCCAACGAATGGCTGGCTTGAGTTCGTCGAGCTGGAACCCCATGACGGCGGCAAAAAGTGGTGTCCATGTGGTTCCAGCGTGAATCAGGTACCGCACCGCTCCAAAAGCCGCAGCTGCGATCATGCGTACCACCGGATTTGGCAGTACCGCGGTATGGTGCAGCCGCATCAAATGATAAACAGCGCTTGTGGCATAGATACGCAGCCAACCCATAAACACCGGCAACGAAACGCCACCGAGCTGGTCAGGATCTTCAAGCAAACATTGCATGGCCCAGGTGTTAAGCTGGCAAACCACAGCGTGCATACTTGTACTCGATAAATCAGGCATCGTATACCGTTTTACCACAGTTGTGTAATAGATTCGGTTCGGACGCGGGGCCCGAAAAAATATCTCGTTGAACGCAAAACGCGTTTCGCGTTCTCTCGGATCGACCCGAAAAATCCGGAATTCCGATCGTGTCTACAATGTAGACAAGATTTTTTTCCTCGGACACACAACACCCCCTCCACGATGTCCGAAAATGCCACCACTACCACCGACTTCGACGACGATGACGACGAGGGAGATCCGAGAGAGATCCAACGGATCTCTCGGAATCCAAAGGATTTCACGGATCTGAGTGGTTGCCCATGGGCGCAACCGCTCCCGGAACCCGAAGGGTTCCACGAAGGCGCGCCCCCAGTTCCGTGCTGGTACCGTTCGGTCTGGTTCACCCGGCTCTGGTACCTAGCCCAGCTTTATATTATGTACCATATCCTGGCGAGCTGGCTGGTGTACCCCAGCTGGACCGAGGTGATGCAGCTGTCGGACGCACGGTATTACCACCAGGCCTGGTACCTGTGCCTCGGGGCCCTGTGGGGTCGGGAAATCTTTCGGATCCTGATGGTGTTACGGATTGCTGTCGAAAAATTTTTTATAAAACAAACCACCGCGAAAAGATAGCGATACGTTTTAAGGTTGTCCTATGAAAATCGTGCTTAGGAACGACGAGAATGGGAGTGCCAAGATAACCCTTTTCGGTCCACGTGCACCATCACCACCACCGCCATCTTTGAAACGCCAACGAGAGGTGGTGGTACGACCGCAACCGGTAGCGAGTGGTGAGCCGCCGGTCAAGCGGCGGCGAGTGAGTCGCAAGCAGCGGGAACGAGAGCTGGCCGGACGCAAGGATGCCCTGGCTCTGTTGCCGACAGAGATATGGGACATCATCCTGGGCGAGTACCTGCCACCCGAATCGGGGGTGCCGGTCTACTTTGTCTGCAAGACTTGGGCCAGGATCGTGCACCAACGACACTCTTTGGACTCGCTAGTTAGAAAACAAGAGCTGGGGTTCCTGTTCCTGCGCGGTTGTGTACTCAGACAGAACCTGCCGTTGATGGCCTGGGCCAAGCACAAGGGCTGGAGGTGGCGCCACGGGGCCCAAATCTACGCTGCCGAGCACGGGTGCCTAGAAAGCCTAGAGTGGTTGCTAAAACGACAGCTGGGGGGCCGGTTCAGTCAGGATGTGATGGGGGCAGCGATTCGTGGCGGCCACCTTCCAGTGGTGCAGTGGTTGTGCCAGATGGTTCGCGAAGACCGCTGTTATCCTGCCAAACGCCCGCTGCACCTTGCTATAAAACACGGTAGGGCTGGCGTCGCGCGGTGGTTGTTGGAGACGAGCCGGCAAAACCTGCTTGAGGGGCAAAACGTCCGAAGCGAGCTCACCAGTCACTTGTTATTGGATGCGGTAAGGTCCGGAAGCCCCGAGGTGGTCGACCTTGTGGATCAGGAAATGAAAAAGCTCCCATGGACTCATCTTCCGCCCTCTGGAGCCGAGTTAATGGCCCTGGCAGTCAAGGCGGGACACCTAGAGGTTGTACGCTATTTGCGAAAGACGCGGCATTGCCCGTTTAACAGTCATATGTTCCGGGAAGCAGCCGCAGCCGGGCACCTCGAAGTGCTTCGGTACATGCACCAAAAACTGCCCTCGTTTATAACGAGCAGCCAGTCCTGGCTGGCGATAGGTACCGCAGCCCAATACGGCCATACCCATGTGGTGCGATTTCTGCACGAGACTGTGGGGCAGCCCTTGAGTCAGATCATGCTTGACCACGCCTGTTTAACCAACAACATCGAACTCGCTGCGTACTGCCTTCAGAAGGGTCAGATCGTACCAAGCTACGATGCCTACCGCCACGCGGCCATACGGCAAAACCTTGCGTTGATTAAACTCTTGTACGCCCACACGCCCCCCGACCGTGTAAACTGGCGTGCGATCATGCCGGTTGCCGAGTACAATACACCCATCGCCAAGTGGTACTGTGAAACCTACAGTAAAGTGCTACAACAGCGTGCCGAGACCCTCCCCGACGCACCCTAACTGTTTTCAAGATTATGCCAAAAAAAATATGAAATTCGGGTTTGTGTATACCTGCTGCGTTTACACGGTACCATAAGAGAACACAACAAAAAACCGCGATGGACCGTCCTGAAAATTGGGAAGAAGACGACGAAGAAGATGTGGTGGAAGCAGACGAAGAAGATGTGGTGGAAGCAGACGAAGAGGAGGATTTAAGAGATGCTATACGTAGCGAAAACGAAAACTACGCGATGATGGCTACGCATTTAACCGGCCCTCTCTCTCGAATACATGTGCGTCGAGCCATGGAATATGCCCAACATTTGATCTACGTGCAAAGCCGTGGCATGTGGCACGTGCAGAATCAACGTGTGGTGCATCAGTGGGAGCAGCTGGTGGCGGGATCTGAAGATTGGATACGGCTAGAATTCCGAAAGCTGGCCCGCAACGGGTCGCGAATCCTCCTGATGGAACGGATTGTTCAAGAGGTTCATGTCGATACACCAATAGAGCGGTCGCGGACAGCCTTGCGAATTCTCCAAGAGGCCTCGGTTGAATTGTACAATTACCTGTATCACAACATGTTTGCAGGTCCCAATCCGGCCGGTCTTGAACTTTATGCCCTGACAGACGCGGAATTCCTTACTAAGTTAGTGGTTCGATACCGCACCCAAGCCCGCAGAGCCGTGAAACCGATCAATGTGACACCAGATAACCTACCTCTTTGGGGCATCAAAAAGGGAGAAAAAGAAATGGAACTGCCTTCCTATCATTCTCTTCTTCGCAGCGGCCCTCGATTGTTTCCGCCCTCACGACTCCAGGACCAACTGGATTGGGTATGGAGAGGTGTGCCTCGAAACCGCATGTTGGAAGCTCTCCTCAATATCGGGCTGGTGGAGGCCTGGATCGGATCCCACGCGGCGATTCAAGACACCGATTTTTACCAAGAAGTTGCTGAATTAGTGGAGCTGATCGGAAACAAGGAGCACAAAAAGGCTTTGGAGATCATCGTCATCTTGGGAAAGGTAGCTCGTAGACACGAAATTCACTTACGCGGAGGAAAACGCCGTCTCTTGAAACGCACGCGCGGCCGCAGGATTTGAAAACACGGATGTAAAGACAAAATTCTTTCTTTTTTTATTCTTTTTACATACATACATCTAGATTTTTATCCAAGATTGTTTGGTCGCCTCCAACAGTATTCGTGTTGCGCTTCAATGGTGCGAAAGTCCCGACTCAGACTCACTCGTGTTTATACAAAACGTATATTTATTTTTTTTACGTTTAAGGAAAAATACAGAGTCGCGTACTTTGGATCGTAAAAAAAAACTTGTTTGATTTATGTTTTGGGACCGCCAAAATCACAGTTCCGTCGTTTCCGACGGCTTCGATGATGTACCCGTGCGGTTTAAGTTCGTCGTACACTTTCTGGACACTCTTTACGTAATTTTTAGCAGCACAATCTGGACAGTTGACAAAGCCTTTGTATCCCTTTCCAAACCAACAGCTCCAGCAAAGATGGTTTCCACAAGTACAACATTTCGCAAAGGGATTGCGAGGACTCGCCTTGCATAGGTCACACACTCCACGGTTTTTATTCATAGTTTCGTTTTGATGTTTATTGCAGGAGGAAAAGCGTATTTCCGGAAAGCCGGAAACACTGTCCGGAATTACGGCTACGGGAATACGATCCGGAATTACGGGAGACGCTCTTCGGAATTCCGGAAAAAAAACTCTTTGGAATTACGACTCTGGAAAATATCAAACAACAAAAACAACAACAAACTTTAAAAAAAACCATGGACCAAGAAAAACCTAAACCTAGTTTCCCCATTGAAAATCTGGGATTAATCGCTGCGAGTCATGCCATGCCGGTGGTAGGTTGTGCCGAAGGCCAAAGTGTATTTCCGCAGTGGAGCTTGACCATCGGATGTTTACTGACTGCGTACGATATGGCCACCGGGCCCGACCGCATTCCTTACTCCGAGTGCAAACGCCTCAAGGCAGAAGGTGGGTTTAAATGCATGGCCCCCGTCTTTCCCAAGGTCTCGGTGCTTCGGGACTATCAGTACTGGACCTCGGCCCTCAAGGACTACATCGACCAGTGTATCGCGCGAGACCCTTCCGAGGCTTCCACCCACCTGGTCGTGCAACGGTGCCGAGGCAGCGAAGTGGCCCACACCTTTGAGGTTTGGGAGACCCTCTTAACCCTTGGTGGGTTCTGGGACACCTTCGAACCTGCAAACGGTTACATTCGTCAAGAGTTCGAGAGCCGCCCTGATTCCCTAAAGGATCTTTGCCAAGACCAAGGCATGACCTTGAGTATATGCCGGGTGTACCATTGTATTAAAGGACAGTCTGGGACCTTTTGCAGTCTGTTGTGCACCATCTATTTCCGGGAAGGTTGGGAACCCCAACGCATTCAGAACCTGCCGGAGCCTTGCCAATCAGAAGATTATCGGACTACGGTGTTTTTGTTGGGAACCTGCTGCCGTTTCCGTAACTGCGACGAAGGGGATGTTTTGATCCCATACGTGAGCCTGCGTTACGAAGTCTCCAAACGGTTGTTGGCAAAGACCCCAGAAGTACCTCGTTGTTGTGGGGATTACTTTGAAGTCAACAAACGCCGTATTTGGTCGCGCGAAAACCAAAAAACCAGCGCCAAGATCATTCTCTATGCAATAGCCCAGACGGGGGGCTCGCTGATCTGCGGAGACGCGCGTACATTCAAACCCGCATATGACTGGGACGACATCAAATCAGCGATCCATATCCAGCTCTCGGATATCTTTGAAGCCGGCGACGAAACCAGCGCCTTTAGCGTGACGACCACCCTCGACGAGCATGGCAATCCCACCAAAAAGCAACGTAACAGCAAGTGCTTTGGCACGCGGATACCGGTTTGAACATAGTACGTGGTTAATATACCTAAAAACATCAACTCGATTTATCACCTCGACTTTTTTTTTATTAATTTAACTGGAAATGCGGGATCAAAAACCTTGTTTCTTTTTTTTTTATTCATTTACATATAAAGAATATTAAGATCCAACTTTTTTGTGTATTATTTCTTCAACACATCACAAACCGCCCTTGTCACGGTTAAGCCCTTACTCGATTGAAATCGGTGTGGTTTCGTTGTATTGTCCGGCGGCCTGCAACCGACTCGCCAGCAAGGTAAAAGAACTCGCCATGGTTCCTGCCACGACTTTGGTTTGACTCAGCAGATAGAGGTCGCGTAGCATGCGATAGAGTTGCGTGCGTGGATGTGAGGTGCACCCCAGTTCACGCAGACAATCGTTTCCATTGGGGGGGACCTCCTCGAGTTTGGGGCCCATGATCTCGAGCCCACCGTTGTTGGTCGCATTCAGAGCTTCGCGGGCCAACGTCTGACTATCGGTGGCCAAAAACACGCGACGCAGACCCGTGCGTTTCGCTATGAGTTGTAGGAGGGGTAACAGCTGTTCCCAGGACCATACCGGCATGTTATCGTTGGCATTGTTCACAGGATTGCGACCTCCACGTTCGCCCTGACGCACCTGCAACCCGATGATATCGGTGCCTCCAGCGTCCCACCGCAGTTTTTGTTTTTCCCGTTCCAGAAACTGTTCCAGTTGCAGACTGGGACGAAAAGCCCATCGGCTGAATTGGCCAAAGGCCCACTGGTACCCAAACCGACGGACCAAGGGCTCGTCCTGCCGGAACTGTCGATACCCCCGTGGGCGCGAAAGCTCATCGGCAGCGTTCAGGCTGGGGGCACGGATGATCAAACGCGACGGCGGTCCCAGGTCGGCCTCGGTGCAGTCGCTCAAGCGTCGAAACAGCTGTTCCCAGATCTCCTGTACACTGCGTGGTTTCTCGAAATTGGAACCAGCAAATCGGATCCCCGAAAAGTATTTCCAGTGCTTGACCCCGTTTCCAAGCACAACGGTCCACCCCCGGCGGTAACTGGCTTGGTACAACACGCGGGCGAGTCGTTCAGCCACCACACCAAACCCGGTGTTCTGGAACCGCTCAATCACAATTACACGACGCTGGGAACATGGTTTGTTTGCAAAATTTGCCCGGTGTAGACGATCAGACACCTGTTCGGATGCTATGTCCATCTCTATAGCCTCCCGTTCCAGCTGTCCGGCGGGTTCCAACTTCCCAAAATAGGTCATAAACGTCACACTACGGTGTCGATCCCGGGGGGCTTTTTTTTCAATCTCGACCCGCATTAATCCGGCATAGACGGGGGGGCGAGTCCCATTCTCAGCTTGCTGACGCCAAACACCAAAACCTGGCAAAGCGTACTGTTCGGCCACGATGGATTTGATTCGCGCGCCCGGTTTTGCATAACCACCGGTGCCGCGCATATAGATCTTGGCTACGGGTCTTTCTTTACCCTCGTCTGAGGCGTTCGTGATCTCTAGAAAACCACAATCACGCACCGATCCGCTTACCAGGTGACGGCAGCTGATTCGGTCGGTCCAGCTGAAACCCCAGGTTGGGTCGTGGGATTCCAGCAAAAACTCGTGCTGCTTGGTGTCGGCAGGCACCACGTTCGGGTAGATGCTGAGCCGATTCAAAGCCGCACCATAACAACAACCGCACACGATTGTGATACTGATCACCAAAAACAGTGGATGCGGTGGTAGCATGCCTGTTTCTAAACAACAAGTGTACGGTTTATTTACCGGTATACGTATATATGAAAAACAGTTGTTTTTTTTTCAGGGCGTTCCCTCGCCGGTGATAACCCAATCGGCCGTCCAACGCTGAAAAGCCTCGAGTAGCGACTCTGTTGCTGCAGTTTCTTGTTTCTGCGGCTGTTGCCGATTCTTCTTTCTCGGATGTTGTAGTGCTGGAACTAAATGCGTACCAAGACAATGCGATCCCAGCTCGTCCCGTCCTTCTTCCCATTCCCGACCCAAAACGTCAATCTGTTTCTCTACGGCCCGCGCCAGATCTTGCAGGCTTACCGGAGGGGTCTGCTCCGACACGAGGTCGGAGGCCGTAAACTCCAGATGGATATAATGGGTGTAGGAATCGTCTTGGTGCCCACTCTGAGCCTTGGTCGCCACCAAAGCCTGGAATGCCTGCCACCATTCCTCGGCGGTGGCCAATTGTTTTCTAACATGCTGGCGAGGATCCTCCTCCGAATTCTGTACCGTCTTTGGGATATCGGCACCCCGTTCGATCAGGCTATCGTCGTCGCGGTACTCGTCAAACAAAATCGAATCGATCAGGACTAGCCAGAGTTCCAGGGCCCGGATGGCACCCCCGATGGTCTCCAGGTCCGATAGCTTCTCCAGAATGTCTTCCACATGAGGTCGGTAAAACATCATCTTGAAAATCTCGATATCACAAACCCCAGCTTCCTCGCAGGGAGGCGCCGAGTGCTGCACCACATCAAATCGGTCATCGTGGGATTGGTACATATCCCGAAACCATCGAGGAGCCTGCTCCGAGTCTAAGCGTACGTACGGATTCGCGTCCCATAAAAATTGAAACAGGTCTTTGCTAATCACAAACCGTGCGGTCCAGTTGATACCGGTGGCGCTATTGCACGGTTGTTCGAGTTCCACACAGACACGGTCGGTGCTTCGTACCACTGATTCATCGTCACCACCATCATCATGATGATTTCCGTACCGTTTCAGGAACCATTCCCAAGGTGTACGCATGTTTTTTCCATGATAGTCGCGGTGAATTCTTCGCAATGCCGATTCCCACTCACCGATGCGACGCCGTTTCTTGGGACGGGGGTTTTCGTCTTTTTTCTCTCCCGTATGAACGTAATCATCATCAGTGTCGTCGGAATCGGCTCCGAGGTCTATCGTTA
>Ga0307440_1001128_pt1 | contig 13107 bp, 10 predicted proteins | sample SalMarWE160410MG_FD_202150 | JGI IMG/M metagenome (GOLD analysis project Ga0307440, IMG submission 202150) | Salt marsh sediment microbial communities from the Plum Island Ecosystem LTER, Massachusetts, United States - WE1604-10 | ecosystem: Environmental > Aquatic > Marine > Intertidal zone >... | reverse complement strand
GTCGTCCAGCCAGGCGCGCTCGCGCGCGCGGAAGGCGTCGAAGGCCTCGCGCTCGCCCGCGCCCGCGGACCGGTCGAAGCGCTCCGCGGCACGGGTGAGGCGCTCCAGCTTCGCAGGGATGACCGCGCCGTAGTCCACCCGGCCGGGGTCGCGGTCGCCCGGACCCTCCAGCTCACCAGGCTCGAGCCACCCCTCGTCGGCCAGGTCCTGCAGGCTCAGCAGGTAGGGGTTCCCGGCGAAGGCGCTGAACGACTGGTAGGGGCTGTCCCCGTAGCCCGTCGGCCCCAGCGGCATGACCTGCCAGGCGCGCTGCCCGGCGGACGCCAGGAGGTCGACCCAGGCGAAGGCGTGGCGGCCGAGCTCGCCGATGCCGCCGTCGCCGGGGAGGGAGGTGGGGTGCAGCAGGATGCCTGCGCTGCGGGAGAAGGGCATTCGCGACCTCCAGGGGAAGGTGAGGAGCGCTCAGGGGGCAGGGTCGGCGCCGTCGACGAGGCTCGCGAGCGCCTCCAGCGCCTCCCCGGCGGTGGCGTAGCGGGCCGCGGGATCCTTCGCCAGCAGCCGCGCCAGCAGCGGGTCGAAGGGCGCCAGCGCGGGGTCGAGCTGTGACACCGCCGGCGGGCGCTCGCGGGTGTGCGCCGCCATCACCTCGCCGACGCTGCCGGTGAACGGCAGCTCACCGGTCAGCCCCCAGAACAGCATGACCCCCACCGCGTACAGGTCGCTCGCGGGCGTCACGGCCCCGCCGCGCGCCTGCTCCGGGCTGAGGTAGGCGATGGTGCCCGCCAGGGTGGCGCGCGGCACCGGCTCGTTCACCCGCACCGCCAGGTCGAAGTCCAGCAGTCGGCCATGCCCGTTCCTGTCCACCAGGATGTTCTCGGGCTTCACGTCGCGGTGGATCACCCCGCCCTGGTGCAGGCAGCGGATGCCGTCGAGCACGCCGAGCATCGTGCGGAGGAAGGGCGTGCGGCCGGGGGCGTCCGCCAGCCACCGGCCGAGCCGTACGCCCGGCGCCAGCGGCATCAGCACGCCGGGGTAGCCGTCGACCTCGACGGCGGCGTCCACCGGGTTGAGGTGTGGGTGATCGAGCTCGCCACCGATCGCCAGCTCGCGCTCGGCGCGCGGCCTGTGGCTGGGCGGGAACAGCTTGGCGGCCTTCACGCGCTGACCATCGCTCACCAGGTAGACGCGCGCCACCGCTCCCTTGCCGATCTCCCGTAGGATCTGGAGACCCTCTCCGAACCGCGTCCCGATCACGTTCACGTCCGTCCAGGATAGCGCGTAGGCCACCGCCCTCGCTGCGATGCTTCCGACTCGACGTCGCTCAACGGCGGACCAGCACGCCCTCGCGCACCAGCGAGGCGAACGCCTGACGTTCCAGCTCCGCTTCGGAGACGCCCTCGCGCACCCGCATCAGCACGTGGCGGAAGCCTGCCCGTATGGCCGCGGCGCGGGTGCGGCGTACGAAGGCGTGCACCTCCTCACGGTAGGCGCGCACCTCCTGGGGGCCGGCGAGGAGGCGTTCGCCCGTCTCCACGTCCACCAGCTCGAGCTGCCCCTCCTGCGGCTCGAGGTCCGCCTCGCTCATCACCTGCAGCAGCCCGGCGTCCAGGCCGCGCGCGCGCAGCGCGGCCAGCGCCCCTTGGAGCGGGGCGTCCTCCAGCAGGTCGGAGACCACCAGCGCAAGCGCCGCCCCCCTCACCGGCGGAAGCGTCAGGGCGAAGCGCTTGAGCGCCGTGACCGGCGCGTAGGCGTCGCCCTCGAGGGAGCCCGCCTCCTCCACGAAGCGCCAGCTCTCCCCCACCGCCGCCAGCCCTTGTGTCGGCCGGTTCCCGCTGCCGTCGAAGAGGTGGAGCTGCGTGGGCGCGTCGCGCTGCGCCACGTACACCAGCAGCTCCGCGACCGCGCGCGCGAATCTGGCCTTGCCGCCCAGCTCCATGCTGGCGCTGGTGTCGAGCAGCACGTGCAGCCGGATCGCCCGCTCGGCCTGGTAGAGGCGCGTCACCAGGCGGCCGGTGCGGGCGTACACCCGCCAATCCACGTAGCGCAGCTCGTCCCCGAACTGGTAGGGGCGGAAGTCGTGGAACTCGACGCTCTGTCCCGGCTCGCTCGCCATCCGCTCGCCGGACTCACGGCTCAGCGCGCGAGAGGCCAGCGCGTAGCGTTCGAGCAGTGCACGGCTGCGGGCGCTGATCATGAGCCTCGTCGGACCCGCGGCCGGCGCTCAGCGCGGCGCGCGGTCCACACGCTTGAGGATCTCCTGCAGGACGGCGTCGGGGTCGGCACCCTCCACCTCGGCCTCGAAGCTCAGCAGCAAGCGGTGGCGCAGGGCCGGCAGTAGCGCCCGGCGCACGTCCTCCAGCTCCACGTTGGGCCTGCCGGCCGCCAGCGCGTAGCCCTTGGCCGCCAGCGTCATCGCCTGGCCGCCGCGCGGGCTGGCGCCCAAGCGGACCAGCGGGTGGTCGTGCGTGGCTTCCACCAGCCGCACGATGTAGTCGAGCGCCGCCTCGGCCACCGGCAGCGCGCGCAGGGCACGCTGCAGCTCCAGCAGCTCGTCGCGAGCGACCACCGGCTCCGGCGCCTCCGGCTCGCTGCCGGTGGTGGCCAGCAGGATCCGCCGAAGGGTGTCGGCGCTCGGGCGCGGCACCAGCACCTTGAACAGGAAGCGGTCGAGCTGCGCCTCGGGCAGCGGGTAGGTGCCCTCCATCTCGATGGGGTTCTGCGTCGCCAGCACCAGGAATGGCTCCTCCAGCTGGTAGCGCGTCCCGGAGGCGGTCACGGCGCGCTCTTGCATCGCCTCCAGCAGGGCCGACTGGGTCTTGGGCGTGGCGCGATTGATCTCGTCGGCGAGAAGCACGTTGGTGAAGACCGGGCCGCGCTGGAACTCGAAGCGCCCCCCGCCCGCGGCCTCGATGAACACCGTGGTGCCGGTGACGTCGGCCGGCATGAGGTCGGGGGTGAACTGGATGCGGCCGAAGCCGAGGCCGGTGGCATCGGCGAAGGTGCGGACCAGCCGCGTCTTGCCCAACCCCGGCGCGCCCTCCACCAGCACATGGCCGCGGGCGAGGGCCGCCACCAGCAGGTCCTCCACGACTTGCTCCTGCCCAAGGATGACGTCGTGGATGGCAGCGGCGAGCGCCGCGAACCTCTTGTTCAGCGCCTCCACACCCGCCTTGGCGCCCTCCGGTGCTGCGCCGCTCTCCATGCGTGCCTCCGTCTCCCGTCCGTTTCCGACGCTCAGACTAGCAGCATCGGCGCGCCGCCGCCCGCCCCCGCGAGCAGCCCGAGCGTGCGGTCCCGCGCTTCCAGCCGGAGATGCCCGGAGTAGACTGGCCGCATGCACCCGGGCTTCGGAAGGGTCACGCTGCGGCCGCTTGCCGAGCTCGACAACGTGGCGTGGCGGCAGATTCAGAGCCACTTCCGCGACCCCGAGATCGCCTTCCTCAACGGCACGCCGCCCAACCGCATGCCGCTGTGGCTGCTCAAGCGCGTGCTCAAGGCCGACTCCCGCCGCACCGACCGCGCCACCTTCGGGATCTTCGACGAACACGACGGCTACATCGGCACCATCGAGCTCTACGACCTGCGCGGCACCAGCGCCACGCTCGGCATCATCATCGGCGAGCGCAGCCACTGGGGGAAGGGCTACGGCCCGGAGGCCATCCATGCGCTGCTGAGCCACGCCTTCAGCGAGCTGGGCCTCGACCACGTGCGGCTCAACACCTTCGGCGACAACCTGCGCGCGCAGGCCGCCTTCCGCAAGGTGGGCTTCCGCGAGGTGAGCCGCAACCGCGTGGCGGGCGGGCGGGTGGACGTGCACATGGAGCTGTACCGCGGCGCCTACCTCGAGTCGCGCAGCGCGGCCGCGCCACCCCGGCGCGGCGAAGCCGCCGGTCGCACCGGCTGAGCGCGGCTCAGGCGCTGCCGGTGTCGCGGACGCGGGTGCCGTCGTCGGCTGCCTCGTCCGCGAAGGACCCTGCCTCGGAAAAGTAGTCCTTGACGGCTCGGGCGGCCGCCGGCCCCACGCCCGGGATGGAGGCGATCTCCGGCAGCCCGGCACGCCGCAGCTGGTCGACGCTCGAGAAGTAGGCGAGCAGCGCATCGCGGCGCTTCGGTCCGATGCCGGGGACGTCGTCGAGCACGCTCCTCGTCATCGCCTTGCCGCGCCGCTGACGGTTGTAGCCGACCGCCTTGCGGTGCGCCTCGTCACGCACGTTGATGAGCAGTCGCAACGCGGGGTGCGTCTCCGGGACCAGGATGTCGCGGCCACCCTCGGTGAGGAGCGTCTCCTGCTTCTTCGCCAGGCCCACCAGCGGGAGCGTCACGCCCGCCTCGTCGCAGGCCCGTCGGGCCGCCGACATCTGCCCCTTGCCACCGTCGATCAGCAGCAGGTCCGGTAGCGGCAGCTTGTCCGCCAGGCTGCCGCTGAAGCGCCGCAGGACCGCCTGGTGCATGCTGAAGAAGTCGTCCGGCTTGTCCAGCCCGCGGATGCGCAGGCGCCGGTACTCGCTCTTGCGGGCGCGACCCCCCTCGAAGACCACGATGCTGGCGACGGTGTGGCTGCCCATCAGGTTGGAGATGTCGAAGCCCTCGATGCGCCACGGCGGGCTCTCGAGCTCCAGGAGCTGCTGGAGCTCGCGAACCCCCGGCGCCTCGCCGCGCCGCTCCAGCAACGCGATCTCCCCCTCCACGCCGGTGCGGGCATTGCGTTCGGCCATGCGGACCAGCTCCACCTTGTCGCCGCGCCGCGGCGTGCGCAGCTCCACGTTGCGGCCGGCGCGGCCCGACAGGAACGCCTGCCAGATGTCGCCGTCGAGGTCGTTCTCCGGCACCAGCACCAGTGGCGGCACGTGGGTGGCCTGACCGTAGTAGTCCGCCAGCACACGCTCGAGGACCTCCCCATCACTCGCCTGGGCGGCGTTGGTGAGGAAGCGCTTGTCGCGGCCGACCACGCGGCCGCGGCGCATCTGGAAGAGCTGCACCATGGCGTAGTTGCCGGCTCGAGCCAGGCCGAGGAAGTCGAGGTCGTCGCCGCGAGCGTTGACCACGCTGCTGTCGTAGCCCGTGACGCGCCTGAGAGCATCGAGCCGGTCGCGGTACATGCCGGCCAGCTCGAAGTCCTGGCGCTCCGCCGCGGCCCGCATGTCCTCTTGCAGGGCGTCGGCGGCCTCCACCACGCGCCCCTCGAGGAAGCCGCGCACCTGATCGACCACCCTCGCATACCGCTCCGGCTCGGCCGCCCCCACGCAAGGGGCGAAGCAGCGACCCATGTGGTAGCGAAGGCAGGGCTTCTTGCGCGCCTGCATGGGCACGCCGCTGTTGCGCCTGAGCGGGAAGACGGAGTAGATGAGCTCCTGCACCCGGCGCACCGCGCCGGCGTTGGGGTAGGGGCCGTAGTAGCTGCCGCCGTCCTTGACCACCCGCCTCGTGAACACCAGCGTGGGGTAGGGCTCGGCGGTCAGCTTGAGGAAGGGATAGCTCTTGTCGTCCTTGAGCAGCACGTTGTAGTGCGGCTTGTGGCGCTTGATGAGATTGGCTTCGAGGACGAGCGCTTCGACCTCGCTGCTGGTGACGATGAACTCCAGCCCGACCGCGTCGCGGGTGATGAGCCGAGCCTTGGTGCCGGCGTGCCGGCCGAAGTAGCTGCGAACGCGGCTGCGCACGTTGACGGCCTTGCCCACGTAGATGACGCCGCCGTCCGCGCGGTGGAACAGGTAGCAGCCGGGTTGCGTCGGAAGCTCCGGGAGATCGCCTCGCGTCACACGGCAGTCTACCGTCGGCCACGGGCTTCACGGGTAGCGTCCCGGCATCGGGGCGGGCGGCTCTAGCGGCCCGCCGCCGGCCCGGACATCGTGCCCGCCCGGGACGTTCGCCACTAGGTCCGACCCCACCCGGCGGCAGTAGCCTCACGCTGTAAGGAGCCTCGTGGAGCGTCGCGACGAATCGAGCGGCATGGGCGGAGGCGTGGATGTGACGGCAGCCGGTGTCAGGTTTCGAGACCGGCGGTCGGGCTGTCGCATCGCGCTCCGTTCCGGCCCGGGCGCGCGGCTGGACGGTCGACACGCTGCCCGGCAGTTGCTGCAGATCCAGAAGGAGGTCGGTCCGGATGTCCAACAAGTGGGTCTACCTGTTCGATGAGGTCGGCGAGGCCGAGCAGAGCGTGGGGAGCTGGGACGAGGTCCGCGGGCTGCTCGGCGGCAAGGGAGCCAACCTGGCCGACATGACGCGGCTCGGCGTGCCCGTCCCGCCCGGCTTCACCGTTTCCACCAAGGCGTGCAACGCCTACCTCGAGGCAGGCGAGGCGTTCCCCGAGGGGATGTGGGAGCAGGAGCTGGAAGCGCTCCACACGGTGGAGGCGGCGACCAACAAACGCTTCGGCGACCCCGCCAAGCCGCTGCTGGTGTCCTGCCGCTCCGGCGCCAAGTTCTCCATGCCGGGGATGATGGACACCATCCTGAACATCGGCCTCAACGACGAGGTGGCCGAGGGGCTCATCGCGCTCACCGCCGACGACCGCTTCGTGTTCGACGCCTACCGCCGCCTGGTGCAGATGTTCGGTAGCGTGGTGCTGGGGGTGCCGGACGAGGTCTTCGAGGCGGTCATCACCGCCAGGCGCAAGCGCTCGGGCGTCGAGCTCGACTCCCAGCTCACCGCCGACGAGTGGCGCGAGGTCACCCGCAAGTTCAAGGAGATCGTCAAGACGTACACCGGCCAGGAGTTCCCGGAAGCGCCCATCGACCAGCTGAAGCTGGCGACCGAGGCGGTGTTCAAGTCCTGGAACGGCAAGCGCGCCATCGACTACCGCAACGCCGCCGGCATCCGTCACGACCTCGGCACCGCCGTCAACATCGTCACCATGGTCTTCGGCAACATGGGCAACGACTGCGCCACCGGCGTGGCCATGACCCGCAACGCCACCACCGGTGAGCCGGAGGTCGAGGGCGACTACCTGGTCAATGCCCAGGGCGAGGACGTGGTGGCAGGCATCCGCGCCACCCAACCGATCTCCGACCTGGCGATGGACATGCCCGGCGTCTACGAGGAGTTCAAGGACATCGCCAGCCGGCTCGAGCATCACTACCGCAACATGCAGGACATGGAGTTCACCATCGAGCACGGCAAGCTGTGGCTGCTCCAGACCCGCGACGGCAAGCGCACCGCGCAGGCCGAGGTGCGCATCGCGGTCGACATGGTCGAGGAGGGGCTCATCGGCAAGGAGGAGGCCGTCGAGCGGGTCAAGCCCGGTCAGGTCGATTTCTTCCTCCACCCGCAGCTCGAGTCCGCGGCCCGCAAGGCCGCCAAGAAGATCGCGTCCGGCCTGAACGTGAGCCCCGGCGCGGCCGTCGGCCAGGTGGCGTTCGACGCCGACACCGCCGAGCGGTGGGCCCACGAGGATCATCGCGACGTCATCATGGTGCGGCCCGAGACCAAGCCGGATGACGTGCACGGCATGCTTGCGGCCAAGGGCATCGTCACCAGCCGCGGAGGCCGCACCAGCCACGCCGCGCTGGTCGCGCGCCAGTTCGGCAAGCCCGCCGTGGTCGGCATCGCCGAGCTGGAGATCGACCTGGAAATGCGCGAGATGAGCGTCGGCGAGATCACCGTCAAGGAGGGCGAGTTCATCTCCATCGACGGAACGGTGGGCGTCGTCTACGCCGGCAACCTACCCACCGTCGTGCCCGACATCAGCAACGCCTACCTCAACAAGATCCTGGACTGGGCCGACGAGATCCGCGTGCTTGGCGTGCGCGCCAACGCCGACTACCCGGCCGACGCCGAGCGCGCCCGCAACTACGGCGCGGAGGGCCTGGGGCTGGTGCGCACCGAGCACATGTTCTTCGAGCCGGAGCGCCTCCCCACGGTGCAGAAGATGATCATGGCGCGCAACGCCACCGAGCGCGCCGAGGCGCTCGACGCCCTGTTGCCGATGCAGCGCAAGGACTTCGAGGGGCTCTTCCGCGCCATGGACGGGCTGCCGGTCATCATCCGGCTCATCGACCCGCCGCTGCACGAGTTCCTCCCCTCGCACGACGAGCTGGTGCGCGACCTGGCGGACCTCAAGGTCCAGCTGCAACACTTCCACACCCTCAGCGAGGTGGACACCGCGCTGGCCGTGATCCGCGAGAAGTCCGACCACCTGGAGCGCGTCTCCGAGCTGCGTGAGGCGAACCCCATGCTCGGCACCCGCGGCGTGCGCCTGGGCATCCTCATCCCCGAGCTCACCCGGATGCAGGTCCGCGCCATCTTCCAGGCTGCCTGCGAGGTCAAGCGCGAGGGCGTCGACGTTCGTCCAGAGATCATGATCCCGCTGGTGAGCCACATCAACGAGCTGCAGCTCCAGCGCAAGGCCCTCGAGGAAGAGGCCAAGGCCGTGATGACCGAGTACGGCCAGGAGATCCACTACCTCTTCGGCACCATGATCGAGGTGCCCCGCGCGGCGCTCACCGCCAGCGAGCTGGCGGAATCCGCCGAGTTCTTCAGCTACGGCACCAACGACCTCACCCAGACCACCTTCGGCATCTCCCGCGACGACGCCGAGAAGGGGTTCCTGATGCACTACCTCGAGAACGGCATCCTCGAGGAGAACCCCTTCACCACCATCGACCCCGGTGGTGTGGGCCGGCTCATCGAGATGGGCACCCAGACCGGACGCGCCACCCGACCCGATCTGGAGGTCGGCATCTGTGGCGAGCACGGCGGCGACCCCGCGTCGATCCATCTGTGCCACGCGCTCGGCCTCGACTACGTCAGCTGCTCGCCGTTCCGCGTGCCCATCGCGCGACTCTCGGCGGCGCACGCAGCGCTCAAGTACGGCCAGCGCGGCCAGGAAGCACCCGGCGGGAAGCCCGAGTCGGAGCCCGTGAAGGCCTGAGCCAGGGACCGACCGTCCACGGTGGGAGGGCGCCACGCGCGTGCGTGGCGCCCTCCACGTCTATCGCGGCGGCGGGTTCGGGTGGCGCTGTCTGCGCCGCCTGGATCGGGTGTCATCGACCGACCTGGGAAAGCCCGATGACGCTCCTTGCCATGGCGAAGTCGCGCAGCGGCGCGGCCTGGGGGTCGCCCGCTACGGGCGTCGATCTGCGCGTCCTGCGCGGATCTTGGCGACCACCTGCTGGAGTGCTTGCAGATCGGCCCGCGACAGGTGCTGGCCGAAGTGTTTGTCGAGGTCGCGGTGGTAGCCGGCCGCGAGCCGCCGGCAGGCCTCTCGGCCCCGTTCCGTCAGCACGGCGTAGGCGCCGCGACGGTCGTTCTCATCGGGACCGCGCCGCACCAGCTCGCGCGCCTCCAGGCGGTCGACGAGCCGCGTCAGGCCGCCCCGGGTCAGGGCCACGTCGGCCGCCAGCTTCTGCATCCGGAGGCGCCCGTCCGGGGCGGCGGCGAGCCGGCTCAGCACCTGGTACCAGGTCAGCACGTACCCTTCGGCCTTCATGCCGTCTTCCAGGGTCCGGGCCAGCCCTTGCACCATCTGGAGCAACGCTGCCCACACGACAGCCGGCTCCGGAGCGGCGGTCGCGTCGGGCTGGGCGCCGGCAGGGTGCGGCGCGGTATCGCTGGGGCCGCGTCCAGCGTCACCCTGTCGGTTTCTCGGTGTCCGCGTCTTCATCGTCACCAGCTATACCGCAAATTGCTTGCTCGCGCAATCTTTTACCGTTCACCAGTTGACTATTCAACGGTTTTCTGCTATACTTCTCTTTGCACCTCGTCTCGTCTACAGCCCGACAACAGCCCTGTGCACTGCTCAAACCCGGTGTAGCTCGCCGGCGTAGGTTGCGCCTGTTGCGAGGCGGTCGGTTCGGCCGGGCGCCGCGTGACGCGCGAAGGGAGTACCGCTCTATGGCCTACATCATGGTCAGACACAACGTGAAGGACCTCGCCAGCTGGAAGACCGCCTTCGAGGGTGACGCCGGCCGGCGCCGCACCGGAGGCTCCAAGAGCGCCCAGGTCTTCCACGATTCCGAGCATCCCAATACCGTGGTCGGGCTCTTGGAGTTCGACACCGCCGACAGGGCACGGAAGTTTGCCAACGACCCGGCCCTCAAGGGGCTCATGGAGAAGGCCGGCGTGCTCGGGGACCCCGAGATCACCTACCTCGATTTCGTGGAACGCTCGGCTAACTGAGCCTCGCGGCCCGGGAGCTGAAGGGCAACGAGGGGGCGACCGTTGAGGCCGCCCCCTCGTTCATGGCTCGACGGGGGCGAGCGCGCCGGTCGGGGTGACACTGGACGTGAACGGCAACCCGTGGGTAACGCACCAGAGCACGGCGCCCGTGGTGCAGGAGTTCGAGACCACCGACATTGCAGCTACGGGATCGCGCCCACTCCGCGAGCCTACGCGCGCGCTATGGCCCCATGCCGCAGCCGGTCACAGGTCCAGCATCAGCTCCTCGGGCATCTGCAGCAGCTCGATCACCCGGCTAGTGAACATCGCCCCGTCGGCCCCGTCGACCAGGCGATGGTCGAATGAAAGGCTGAGGTAGAGCATGTCGCGAGCGACGATGGTGTCGTCCTCCAGCACCACTGGCCGCCGTTTGATGGAGTGCACGCCCAGGATGGCCGCCTCCGGCACGTTGATGATGGGGAAGCTGAACAGCCCGCCGAGGCTGCCGATGTTGGTGACCGAGAAGGTGCCGCCGCGAACGTCGTCCTGCGTCAACTTGCCGGCGCGCGCGGCCTCCGCCAGGCGGTTGACCTCCGCCGCCACCTCCAGGATCGTGTGCTGATCCACGTGGTGAACGACGGGAACCGTCAACCCCGCCTCGGTGGCCACGGCCATCCCGATGTTGAAGTAGTGCTTGCGGACGATCTCGCCCTTTTCCTCGTCGAGGCTGGCGTTGAGCTGCGGGAAGGCCTGCAGCGCGGCCACCACCGCCTTCATCACGAACGGGAGGTAGGACAGCCGCACGCCCCGCGCCTCGGCCACCGGCTTGAGGCGGCGCCGGAGCGCCACCAGCCCGCTGACGTCGGCCTCGTCGACGTGGAGGGTGCGCACGGTATGGAGGTGTGAGGTGAGCATCTGGTTGGAGATCACCCGCCGGAGGCCGCGCAGGGGGATGCGCTCCTCGCCTTCCGGGTAGGCTGCCGGCGAGGCGATCTGGGACGGCGGGCCGGCGGGCGCCACCACGCCCGCGGCAGAACGCGCGCGCTCGGCGTGCGCGCGCACGTCGTCCGTGCGGATGCGCCCGTTGGGGCCGCTTCCCTCCACCAGCGCGATGTCCACCTCGAGCTCGCGGGCCAGCCGCCTGGCCGCCGGCACCGCCAGCACCCGGCCGTAAGGGCCGCGGGCAGCGGGCGCGGCACGCTGGCCACCCGCCCCCGACCTGACCTGCACGGTCACGGCGCCGGCGTCCTCCTCGTTGGGGCGGAAGAGGCTGAGGCGGGCGCCATCGTCCTCGTTCACGCCGCCGGGCTCGACGATCGAACGCTCCTCCGCTGCGCGCTCGGCCGCCTCCGGGTCACGGGCCGTCTCGGCCCCCGATGCGGAGGCGCCGGCCGCCGGGGCACCGTCGGCGAACAGCGCGATGGGCTCGTTGACCGGCACCACGTCACCCTCTGCCACCAGCTGCTTCTCCAGCACGCCGGCGTAGGGGCTGGGCAGCTCTACGGTCACCTTGTCGGTCATCACCTCGACGATCGGCTGGTCCTGCTCGACCGCCTCGCCCTCGGCGACGATCCAGCGGACGATCTCACCCTCGACCACCGACTCGGCCAGCTCGGGAAGCCGGAACTCTCTCGCCATGCACACTCCTCGACCACCGCGCGGGGCGCGGCCCAGGGTTCCTCTGACGCAACGCGTTCGCGTGGCGCCGTGCCGCTACCAGGCCGGAAGAGCCGGAAGCGTCGCCGATCGCCGCCCGAGACGGGCCTCCTCAGTACTCCAACGCCCGCTTCACCGCACGCAGGATACGGTTGGGGCCAGGCAGGTAGGCGCGGTCCTGCGCGTACGGGTAGGGCGTGTCGAAACCGCTTACGCGCAGCGGCGGAGCGAGCAGCAGGTCCAGCGCCTCCTCGGCGACCGTTGCCGCCACCTCGCTCATGAAGCCCACCGATCTCGGCGCCTCGCTGACGAGCACGATCCGACCCACCCGCGCCACCGCCTCCAGCACCGCGTCCTTGTCCCAGGGCATCAGCGACCGCAGGTCGATGACCTCGGCGGACACCCCTTGCTCGGCGAGGGCATCGGCCGCCTTCAGGGTCTCGGCCATGGCGCCCCCGTAGGAGACCAGCACCACGTCGTCGCCCCCCCGCCGCACGGCCGCCTCGCCGACAGGCAAGGTGAACTCGGGGTCGTCCGGCACGTCCTCCTTGACGGCGCGGTAGAGCCGCTTGGGCTCCATGAACACCACGGGATCGTCGTCTCGGATCGCGCTTCGCAAGAGCCCGCGAACGTCGGTCGGCGTCGACGGGTACACCACCTTGAGCCCAGCGGTGTGCACGAAGTGCGTCTCCGGCGACTGCGAGTGATGGTGCCCACCCTTGACGCCGCCCCCGGCAGGCATCCGGATCACCATGGGCGCGCTGAACTGCCCGCCCGAGCGGTAGCGAAGCTTCGCCACCTGCGACACCAGCTGGTCGAACCCCGGGAAGACGTAGTCGGAGAACTGCACCTCCGCAACCGGCCGCAGCCCGTGGACCGCCATGCCCAGCGCCGAGCCGATGATGGCGGCCTCCGACAGCGGCGTGTCGATGACGCGGTCGGGGCCGTACCTGTCGAAGAGCTTCTCGGTGGCGAGGAAGACGCCGCCCCGCTTCCCGACGTCCTGCCCTAGCACCACCACGCGCTCGTCCGCGCCCATCTCCTGGTCGAGCGTCCGTGCGATGGTCTGGACCATGGTCTGCACGGCCACGGCTCAGCCCTCCCTCGCCCGGGCCGGGACGCGGCCGGCGCGCTCACTCCTGCAGCTCACGCCACTGCTCCTCGAGGTGCGCGGGCCGCTCGGCGTAGACGTCGTCGAACATCCACTCCAGTGGCACGGGGCCGGCCTCTTCGGCCTCCCGCGCCGCCGCCGCGAAGGTCTCGTCGATGTCGCCGCGCAGCGCGTCCTCGGCATCGTCGTCCCACAGCTCCCGGGCGACCAGGAAGCGACGGTATCGCTGCAACGGGTCGCGCCGC
>Ga0307440_1001125_pt1 | contig 13114 bp, 8 predicted proteins | sample SalMarWE160410MG_FD_202150 | JGI IMG/M metagenome (GOLD analysis project Ga0307440, IMG submission 202150) | Salt marsh sediment microbial communities from the Plum Island Ecosystem LTER, Massachusetts, United States - WE1604-10 | ecosystem: Environmental > Aquatic > Marine > Intertidal zone >... | reverse complement strand
AATTGTTTTACAGAGCTTAATCGGCTGTTGGTAAATACTGTATATTCAAAAGTCTGATTGCTGTTTTGAGGCGGAGCTCCAACAGTGCCTGCAGCAATTTGAAGATTTTGCTGGGAAATAGCGTTAGTTACATCTGAAGCAGTTAAGCCTAACTGAGCTAGTTTATTTGGGTCGAGCCAAATGCGCATACTAAAATCATCAGCTCTTACGAAAATATCGCCCACTCCTTGTACGCGTAATAAAGCATCCTTCACAAATATATTTGTATAGTTATCAAGAAAAGAAATATTATGTGTATGGTGCGGAGAATAAATTGCGACGATCATTAATATACTTGATGTTCGCTTTCTAGTTGTAACTCCAAGCCTTTTTACAATGTCCGGTAATTGAGGTGTAGCAATACCAACACGATTTTGAATATCCATAGTGGCTATATCAGGATTTGTCCCCGTTTTTAGTACAACACTTATGGAAGATCTACCATCTCCTGTACTGTTGCTAGTCATGTAATCCATTCCCGGAGTACCGTTAACCTGCGTTTCTATAGGAGTAGTAACTGTTTGTTCTACAGTTGTTGCGTCAGCTCCTGTAAATGCTGCAGATATAGAAACTGTTGGCGGAGTAATATCCGGGTATTGACTAATTGGTAAATTGAAAATAGAAAGCAGGCCGATTAGTATAATTACGATTGACACTACTATAGCAGTAACCGGTCTTTTAATAAATGTATTAGCAATCATTTCTTATCCTGTTAGAGTATTATTCAACATCTGCAGTTTATTTAGAAGGTCTTTTACCCTCTGAGCTGAGCATAATTGGAGAATTATCCCTTAATTTCTGCATACCTTGTGTAACAATTTGTTCACCAGGTTTAAGTCCTGCTTTTACTATAACCATATCATTGTTTATAGTTCTGCCGATGTCGATTCTTTTCTGTTCAACTTTTTCCCCGTTTATTACAAACACAAAGTATTCTCCCATCTGAACAACTACAGCCTTATAAGGTATAACTATGCTTTTAGAGGTATTATTATTTAATAGTCGTACATTACAAGTAAGTCCGGGCCTAAGTAAATTTTTTGTATTTTGAAAAACTAACCTAGCAGTAATTGTACCTGTTTGTGGGTCAACAGCGCGATCCAATAAAATAAGATGGCCGGGATAGGGATAAATGGTCTGATCGGGAAGTATAATTGTAAAAGTAGAATCTTTAGGACCAGTTCTTTTATGAAGTAATTCTGTAAATCGATCTATTTCCTTTTCATCCACCTGAAAATCAACGGCCATTGGATTATCAGATGAAAGTGTATTCATTAATGTTTGCCCGGCAGTTACAGCAGATCCTAATTTTACTTGAGAAATACCAATAGTACCGCTAAAAGGAGCATAGATAACTGAATTCCTTAGATTAGTTTCTACAGCATTTAAATTACTTTCGGCAGCTTTCAAATCTTCAAAAGAATGTTCCAATGTTTGTGCCGCAATTGCATTGTTTTTTGACAGTTCATTGTATCTGTTATAATCTTGTCGTGCCTTAGCCAGATTTGCTTTTGCAATATCATAAGCTGCTTGATATTGCTGCTGGTCAATTGTATATAATTTCATCCCTTTAGTTACGTGCTGACCATCCTGAAAAGAAATATCTGTTAAATATCCGGAAACTTCAGGCCTTATTTCAATTTGATTTAATGCAATTACTGTTGCCGGATAATTTATGTAGTAAGATGCATTTTCTGTTTCTACTGTATAAGCAGTAACTGCAGTTGGTGGAAATTGGAAAGTCCCTGCTTTTTTACCGCCGCACGAAGAAAGGAAAGCTGTTATCAAAATTGAAATGCCTAATAAATAAATTTTATTTTTCATTGGTATTTATTATTTATAGTTAAAATGTTGATGATACTTTTACAAATTCAAAATTCATTTTGTAAAAAACTTATTATTTAAGAAACTTAATAATGAATTGTTCCTAATGCTTTTTCTAAATCTATTTTACTTATCAAGACCTGGTAAAGAGCATTCAAATAATTAACCTGGGTTGATCTTAAATTTGTTTCTGCAGTAATAACATTTAAATAAGTTTTTATCCCGGATTTATACTGAAGTTCAATTATCTTATAAACATTGTTTGCCAGTTCAAGGTTATCTTTTTGAGTTTGATAATTATTTAAGTTGCTCTTATAATTAGAAAGTGCTTGTGTATATTCAGTATTCACTGAACTTTTTAATGCAGATAAATCATAATCATAAAGTTTAAGTTGCAGCTCAGCTTGGTCGATCTGTTGTATTCTTTTCCCGCCTTGAAATATCGGGAACGATAATTGAAGTCCGATATAAGAGTTCGGATAATCTTGATTATATAATTTTGATAATTGATCATTCTGAAAATTCAAATTATACTCACCGATTGCTGTTAAAGAAGGAAGAAAACTCCAGATATAGTAATCAAGGTTAGCTTTTTGTAATTTTTTATCTGTCTGTAACAATTGATATTCAATTCTGTTTTGATAATTCAGCGCCTGCGAAGTATCTATTGCAATATTCTTTTCCATCTGAGACATATCATAATTCAACTGGAGACTACTATTGGGCGGATAGCCCATTTGCTCTTTTAAATTTGCATAACTGGTTTTTAATAATTCTTCATCCTGCCTTTTCTCTGCTTTCCCATTATTAAGTGCGATTGTTGCTTGCATATAATCGGTTTTGTCTACAACACCGCTTTTATACTGAGCATATGTATCTTTTAAACTTAACTCCAAACGTGCAATATCCTGTGTAACTAAATCAATTTGATTTTGAGTTAACAATACAGAATAATATGCTTTACTTACATTTACAATTACATTTATATCATTCCTAACAGTTTGTTGTTTTGCTTGTTTGCGTACATCATGGGCTGTACTGCTTGCCAAAAGTACATCTCTGTTAAAAATAGTTTGAGTGAGGGAAAATTGACCACTTGACGTATTGATTACTCCAAATTGTACCGGTCGGCCCTGAAAAATAGAAGTGGGGAGTCTGTAATTGTGTTGAAAATTAAAATTAAAGTTTAATTGCGGAAACCAATCGGCAAGTTTACTCTTTATCTCCTGGTCTGCAATTTTTTCATTTATCAAAGACTGCTGTACGGAGGGTTGGTGTTCAAGAGCATATTGAACGCAATCTTTTAATGAAGCTTTTTGCAGTAAAGAATCTGACTTAAATTGACCTTGAGAAAAAACTGGAGATACTGAAAATATTAATATAGATAGTAACTGTAGGATTCTTTTCATATAAAGTTAAATATTAACTAAATGTTGTAATTGTAAATTTTGGTAATGAGACAAACCTAATATTATTAAAGTTTAATAGACTTGACGTAAATCATGCAAATTAAGCTTTATAGATTAGGAGGTAAGCCAAATGCTTCATATTTATAAGTATTATATAGATTGGAAATTGGCAGGGACTACAATTTAAAAATTTCCAATTTTATGAGTAACATGAGTAAGCATTATTAAAAGCGAGGGAATGTTTGATAGGAACATGCAGTGATCAATGATAGTTCATCGGAAGAATAGACGTTTAAATGTGCATTCAGAGCGCATTCAGAAATTATATAGAATGGGTTAATAAAGGTTGGAAATAGAATTTAATGGAACTCCTTATTTGTAATTCCATTGCAATAATTTTTATTAACTGCTTTAATGAAGTTAAAATAAAAACAATAAAAAACAATTGGACGGATATTATTAAAAAGAATAACAAATATATAATAACATTCAGCAGGAAGAACTATTATTCTTTTCCCAACAGAGAGTAAAACGTTTTCTGCTTAATAATTAATACCTATTATAAATAGATAAATATCAAATTATTAAATTAGAAATAGAATCTAAATCCAACTCTTAACATAATACCGCTCATGTCGAATGTTCTAGCAAAAACTTTTGTACGCCCGGTTTGCGGGTCATAAACACTATATTCCCAACTAGGTTGAGAATAGTGATAACCTAATTCAATTAAAGCATCAGAACGCGGACCAAGTTCATACGCTAGACCGCCACCAAGACGCCATGCAAAATCAAATGCACCATGGAAAGAACTGTTATCGGGATTATCATAATTGCGGTAAAAAATTAAAAGCATTTCAACGCCAGCACTGCCGGTAAAATATGCATTAGCTCTTGGTGCTATAGGCCAACTGGCGGTAAATGTTCCCATTAAAGGGATCGCATGTAAATTAGTTTTAGCCCTCAATTCATTTAGTGAACTGTTAGGACCGTAAAAATCATTAAGCTTTGATACCAGATTTTCATCAGTATAGTTTTTATTAAACCAATCAAGACTCCATCCAATAATAAAATTATTATCGATATACCAACCGCCTTCATATCCGATAATGAATCCTGCGTTTGTAGCTGATGGATCAAAAAGTCCGAATTTTACACTCCCGAAATGTGTTTGTGCTGAAGTAAAAACCGGGAAAAATAATAATATTAAAAAAAACAATTTTTTCATAAACAAACCTGAATCATTTATTGATGATGATATTGAGCAAGATCAGTGCCACTAAATTAGTATAAATTCTTCTTATTTTTAATAAAATTTACCGCAGTAATGTACATAAACTAAATATCAATGATTTTTATAATAGACATTACATAGAATTACTTGTTATTGTTATTACTTATTATTCAAAAATTCTATTCACTGAAAATAAATTAAATATTTTTTTTTATTATAGATTTTTGAATGATTAGGAAATCACTTTGCAAAGTGGATATTAGAGATTAAATTTATTTTGATAAAAATATTGATTTGGAGTATAATTTTATGGAAAAGGGAAAATTAACTAATCCATTTCTAATCGGGGAAAAAATTTATTTACGATCTATCGAACCTGGTGATGAAATAATAATAGCAGAGTCAGAAAATCATCCCGATGCCCGCGGAAGTTTATATTATGCTCTGCCGTCTTCAACCGAAATTCAGCTATCAAGACTGGAACAAAAGGTACAGGATCATTCAACAATATTTTTTACTATATGTACAAAGAATCCTAATGTGCCTATTGGCTGTACCTCTTTTGTACGCATTGATTGGGTGGGGAGAATGGCGACATTTTATATTGCAATTGCAGCAAAAGAAAATTGGTCGCAAGGTTATGGAACGGAAGCAACAAAGCTGATGGTCGATTATGGTTTTGGGACTCTGGGGATGAATAGAATTCAGCTTCATGTTAGTGCTGAAAATGAAAGGGCTGTTAAAGTTTATGAGAAAACGGGATTTATTAAAGAGGGGAAATTAAGACAGGCCATGTTTTATGATAACCACTTTATTGATTTCTTTTTGATGTCAATTCTTAGAGAGGAATGGGTAAAAATTAAAAACAAATAAATATTAGGACATACTCCAATAACATAAATCTATCTATATATATAGTCACTATCCATTCTCAAATAATCAAATTGAATCCGATATTACGATTTTAAAAAATATTACTGAAATTTAATTTGAAATTATATTGACTTAAAAAATAAAATCACTTACATTTGTAACTAGTTAAACGTTTAACTAAAAATGACTAATCCAACAATAAAAGACGTTGCAAAAAAGGCGAATGTATCAATTGCTACTGTTTCACTGGTAGTACACAATAATCGTAGAATTTCCGAAGAAACAAAACTAAGAGTTAATGAAGCAATCAAAAAGCTGAATTATCATCCATCAAGATCTGCAAGGGGGTTAGTCTCAAGAAAAACCGGCAATATTGGATTTATTTTAACTAACGATCACTTTTTAAGAACGGAACCTTTTTATACCCATATTTTTATAGGTACGGAGTTCGAAGCCAGAGAAAATGAACTTTTTGTTTTATTGACAACGGTTAATTCTAGTTATTCGGAAAACGATTCTCTGCCACGGTTTATTTTAGATAGAAGTGTTGATGGAATTATCATTGCGGGTAAGATACCTTCTAATTTACTTGAGAAATTATCACATTATAAATTACCTATTGTATTTATAGATTATCTGCCCGAAAATAAAAAGTACCCTGGAGTGTTTGTGGATAATATTTGCGGTGGGAAACTCGCAACAGAGCATTTAATTGAATTAGGACATAAAAATATTGCATTCATCGGCGGTGATATTGAACATCCTAGTATTAAAGATAGATTTAATGGTTATAAACAAGCTTTAAGTGATGCAAAAATATCTTTAAACAAAAATATAATTGAAATAAAGGAAGAATATCCGGGTCGAATTAATGGTTACAATGCAGCTAAAAAACTTTTGAGCAATGGAAATAGTTTAACTGCAGTTTTTGCTTGCAACGATGCCATGGCAATTGGTTTCATCCAATATTTAAGGGAAAAGGGTTTGAAAGTGCCCCAGGATATTTCGGTGATCGGATTTGATGATGTTGTTCCGGAAAATTCTTTCGAACCGGCATTAAGTACTGTAAAAATTTCCAAAATGGAAATGGGTGTAGAAGCAATGAAATTGATGTCGTCTATTTTAAAAGGACAGATAAGCGGAAATAAAAAAATATTAGTCCCCGTTGAACTGGTTATTAGAAAATCAACTAACATAATTTAAAATATTTATGCGGGCAGCAATATTTAAAGGGCCTTACAGGCTCGAAATGAATGACTTTACTTTATCTAAATTAGAAAAAAAAGAACTTCTGATTAAGGTTGATGTTTGCGGATTGTGCGGCACTGACTTTCACATCTATAAAGGAGAATCATATTCAAAACCGCCTGTTATTCCAGGACATGAATTTGTAGGTACTGTAGTCGATAAAGGATTGGAAGCAAATGGAATTAATATTGGCGACAGGGTAGCAATAGATCCTAATATCTATTGCGGTGAGTGCCAATACTGCAGGACCGGTAAAATTAATTATTGTGAAAATTTAAGAGCACTCGGTGTAAGTATAAATGGCGGCTTTGCTGAATATTCCATTGTTCCATTTTCTCAAGTTTATTTGTTACCTAAAGATTTTTCATTTAACTCAGCAGCTTTTTCCGAACCTCTTTCGTGTTGTATAAGAGGAATGGATCAGGCTTCAATTAAGCATGGAGAAAATTTAGTTATACTAGGTAGCGGAACGATTGGTTTGTTGATGCTTCAACTAGCCAAAATATCAGGTGCTGGAAAAATTATCATAATTGAACCGGTAGCTGAAAAGCGATCAATTGCACTTCAACTTGGTGCCGATTATGCATTGGATTCAAATTCTCCTGAATTATTCAATCAAATTACGGATTTAACATTAGGAGGTCCTGATGTTGTAATTGAATGTGTTGGAAAAAGTTCAGCTGCTGATTTAGCTGTAAAAATTACTCAAAGAGGTGGAAGAGTTATAATATTTGGACTATCGGAAAAATCAGATTATTTAAAACTTAATCTTCAAGAATTATTTCTGAAAGAATTGACCATTAAGAGTTCATTATTAAATCCTTTTACTTTTTCTCGAGCAATAAATCTATTAATAAATAAAAAGATTCAAGTAGAAAATTTTAAACCAGTTCTAGTAAATCTTGAGAATCTAGAAAAAATATTGTCACAGTCTAGAAACCTAACGGTAATCAAATATCAAATAACACCTAACTAAAAAGGAGCTAGCAATGAAAAAAATGAGACTATTATTATCATTTTTGTTGACAGCCTTAATCTTGGGATTGAATATTAGCCCAGTTGAGGCCCAAAACCAATTTGATCAGGTCGGAACTTTTGAGAGCAATTTGCCTGCATTTTGGAATATCGGAAATGAACCGACAGGCAGTACGCTAACATGGGCAACGGATCAATATCTTTCGATGGGGCATTCTATAAAAATTGAAAAATCGGCAACTAGTGATACAGCAGCCTGGGTATCTAGTAATATGTGCGATATATGGTCGGCAACAATTTCCGCAAATGTTGATCTGCATTTCGGTGCGTGGATTAAAACTCAAAATGTAAATACTAATCCAACTTCACCTGATCAAATGTGGTATATAGCTTATTCATTTTACGATAGTGCCGGCGCACTAATTGGTACAGTAGAATTACCAATAGATCAAAGTGTAGCATCAAGCACCAACTGGATGGCTGATACAACAGCGGTTGGTCAGATATCTTTGCCGAAAACAGCCTGGAAGATGATAATAAGCTTTGTCGGAGGCAAGAATGCAACCGGTACAGTATGGGCAGATAATTTTATTTTTGAAGGCAGAGGAGGCTGGGCAGGCCAGGATTGGAATACTCAGCTTGGAGTTCCAACAGGAATGTACTATTGGCTTCCTCCAAACGGCGGAAATGATGGATTGTTAAATGACGGATTTGAAAATACAGAAATTACCACTGAAGCAGCTCATTCAGGCACTCATTCATTAAAGTTTTATTTACCTTCGAATAGAGAAACTCACGATGGTTTTGTAAGTACTATTCGTATGCCTTTTAGTAAAATTGATCCTACAATTAAACCCGGTGATGTTCTTCGGATAGCTGTTTGGATTAAAGCCGACAGTTTACAGCCCGACTCGGCTGCTAAATATCCATCCACATGGTCTGTTGGTTTAACCCCTGGATTTTTCTCTACTGTTAATAATAATGCAGGATACAACCCGGTTGGTCAGCAAAATGATTATCAGTGGGCTTTCCCACATGTTACATCATTTGATTGGACTCAGTATTATCTGGATATCCAGGTACCAAACGATACCGCAGCACATGCTTTAGAAGTAAGACTGCATGTATATTCCACATTTACAGGTATTGTTTATTTTGATGATTTAACTGTTACGAAAATTGAAGTACCTGCGTTAACAGATATTGGAAGCTTTGAACAAACATTGCCTTCATTCTGGACAATGGGTAATCAGCCTACCGGTTCTACTTTATCGTGGGCAACAGATCAGTCCTTATCAATGGGGCACTCTTTAAAAATTGAAAAAACCGCTGTTGGCGATTCTGCATCATGGATTTCACAGAATATGTGCGCTATCTGGTCGCCAACAATTTCCGCAAATGTAGATTTGCATTTCGGTGCGTGGATTAAAACTCAAAATGTAAATACTAATCCAACTTCACCTGATCAAATGTGGTATATAGCTTATTCATTTTACGATAGTGCCGGCGCATTAATTGGTACAACAGAATTACCAATAGATCAAAGTACTGCGACAAGCACAGGATGGGTAGCGGATACTACCGCAGTCGGACAGGTTTCATTGCCCAAAGCTGCATGGAAGATGATAATAAGCTTTGTCGGAGGCAAGAATGCAACCGGTACAGTATGGGCAGATAATTTTATTTTTGAAGGCAGAGGAGGCTGGGCAGGACAGGACTGGAATACCCAGCTTGGAGTTCCTACCGGATGGTATTATTGGCTTCCTCCAATCGGCGGAAATGATGGTGTTCTAAGTAACGGTTTTGAAAATACCGTTGTAACAGACTCTACTTCTCATTCCGGCCTATACTCACTAGAATTTAACATGCCTATAACCCGCCAAGTACATGATGGATTTGTCGGTACAATGAGATATTTGTTAGATGGTAGTGATTTTACGATGGGCAAAGTTTCTGCAAATAGTCAGCAAGATATTGCTCATTTGACTAATATTCTACCTGGTGATTCAATTAGGATTAGTGTATGGATTAAAGCAAGCGGATTATATCCGGATTCCGCAGCAAAATATCCTTCTACATGGGCAGTCGGTTTAACACCAGGATTTTTCTCAACTAATAATAATAATGCCGGCTACAACCCGCTGCCAGGATCGCAAAATGATTATCAATTTACTTTCCCAACTGCGACCTCATTTGATTGGACTAAATTTAATTTAGACATCCAGGTTCCTGATACGAGCTTGGCAAAAGCAATGGAAGTTCGCTTACATGTTTATTCCACTTTTGCCGGGAAAGTATTTTTCGATGACTTAACAATTCAAAAAATTTCCAGTGTAACATCTGTAAATATGAATCACTTAGTTCCTGCTAGTTTTATGGTATATCAGAATTATCCTAATCCATTTAACCCAAGCACAATGATTTCTTACTTCTTACCAAATGCATCAAAAGTAAAAATAGTTATTTATGATATGCTTGGCAGGGAAGTAGCTACATTGGTAAATAACTTCCAGAATTCAGGTTCTCACGAAGTTGTTTGGAACGGTGATAATAATTTTGGCGAAAAAGTAGCAAGCGGCGCTTATATTTATAGAGTTGTTGCAGGCAATAATATCGCAACAAAGAAAATGATTCTACTTAAGTAATTAATTCTAAAGTAAGGGGCGTTTGAAATATGACGCCCCTTTTATTTCAATATAAATAAAGGTTACGTTTTTAAATTAGGACGAACCTCTTGCTAGAATTTCGTATCATTAAGCAAGGGTAATATGTATGAATATATTTTACAATAATTTTAAATATCTACTTCTTTATGTTTTAATTATTACCATAATTCCTTTCAACCTTTTTGGCGGAACTACCGGTAAAATTGCAGGAAGGGCAACTGACGCCAGGACCAAAGAGCCTTTAATAGGTGTTAATATTGTTATTGTTGGTACATCTTCAGGGGCTGCAACAGATGTAGACGGCAATTATTTTATCCTAAATATTTCCCCCGGAGTTTATGAAATAAAAGCCTCAGAAATAGGATACGCTCCGATTATAGTTAAAAATGTTAGAGTTTCTGCTGATCAGACTACGAGACTTGATTTTGAAATGAGTGAAAAAGCTTTACAACTTAATAGCGTAACAGTGACAGCAACAAAACCTTTAATCCAAAAAGATTTAACTTCAACCCAATCTAGTATTAGCGGAAGCAGTATATCGATGCTGCCTGTTGAAGATGTACAATCAGTGGTTAATTTACAGGCCGGTGTAGTCGACGGTCATTTTAGAGGCGGCAGGTTAGGCGAAGTAAAATATCTTATTGATGGAGTCTCAGTTAACGATGTTTATTCAGGCGAAGCCACCATGGAAGCTTCAACAAATAGTATACAAGAACTCCAGGTTATTACCGGAACTTTTAACGCCGAATATGGCCAAGCAATGTCGGGTATTGTAAATCAAATAACAAAAATTCCGGGAGATCATTATTCGGGAAGCTTCTCAGTCTATACAGGTGATTATGCTACTACAAGAACTAATTTATTCCAATATATGGGCGGTTTTAATCCTTTAAGATCGCATAATATTCAAGGAAGCATCGGCGGTCCTATCCCGGGCACAAATGAGTTTGTTAAGTCTTTTACATCTGCAAGATATTTAAGCGATGACGGATACCTTTACGGGAAAAGAATGTTTACTCCGCAGGATTCATCGAATTTTTCTTCAGGTAATCCGGCTAATTGGTATATAGACGCTACAGGTGACGGCAAGGACGTTCCTATGAATTATTCGCGGCAACTGACGCTGCAGCAAAAATTAGTTTTTAAAGTCGGACAGGGTAAGGGAATTGTTTTGGAAGGGCTTTATCAAAAGCATAATTACGAAAATTATGATCATATGTTTATTTTAAATCCTGACGGCAACTATACTAATCATGATTATAGTTTATTGGGAAGCCTAAGCTATACACACGTTTTCAGCAATTCTGCATTTTTAGATTTATTAGCCTCTACTTTTACCAGCGATTCCAAACAATATGTTTATGCAGATCCTTATGATCCTCGCTATGTTTCTCAGGACAGGTTTTCTCAAGTAGGCGGGAATGCATTGTATACTGGCGGAACACAGAACTGGAATTTTTCACACAGCTCTAAAACGTATACTTTCAAAGCAGATCTTACCGATCAAATAACCGATGTGCATGAATTAAAAGGCGGCATTGAAGTAGACCTTAATACTCTTTCATATAAAGATTTTCAGATATTAGTTAATCCTCCTAGTTATAAACCAACATTACCTAACCTGGGAGATTTTGACTATAATGTTTATACAAACCATCCATATCAGCTAGCCGCTTATCTTCAGGATAAAATTGAGCTTAGTTATTTAGTAGTAAATGTTGGAGTAAGATTTGATTACTTTCAACCTGACGGCCAGGTATTAAATGATCCAAACAATATATCCGCACTTGATTCATTATCTCCTCCATTTCCTTCAGGCTACTTTTATAAGGCATCGCCAAAGTCGCAAATAAGCCCCAGACTTGGAATATCCTATCCCATAAGTGCTAAAGGAGCGGTACATATTTCTTATGGACATTTTTTCCAGGTACCGTCATTCCAATATTTATATAACAATCCAAACTTCAGAATTCCTTTAACGGGAAATTATCCTGATTTTGTCGGCAGCACTATAGGCAACGCAGATCTTAAGCCTCAGGAGACAGTAATGTATGAAATGGGTCTGCAGCAGGAGCTTACATCTGAAATTGCTGTTGATGTTACTGCTTATTATAAGGATATAAGAAATCTATTGGGTGTGGCGCTTCATGTAAAAAACAATTTCAAAACTTTCGCTCAATATATAAACACTGATTATGGATCAGTTACGGGATTCACGATATCTTTCGAAAAAAGATTTAACGGCGGGCTTGGTGCAACTATAGACTACACATATCAAGTTGCAAAAGGCGATGCTTCGGATCCTCAAGCAGCATATAATTTATCCCAAGCTTCTCCTCCAATTCAAGCGAACAAACAATTGGTACCTCTTAACTGGGACAGGAGACATTCATTAAATTTTACTATAACCGGAGGAGTTCCTGATGATTTTATAGTCAGCGCGGTAGGCCAGCTTGGGTCGGGCCTTCCATATACTCCATCTTTTCAAAATCAGAGAACCGGATTGGAAAATAGCGCCAATAAACCGACATTTTTTAATGTGGATCTTTACATTACAAAGTACTTTAAATTGTTCGGTATGGATCTTTCTGTATTTGCTAAAATTTATAACTTATTTGATACTGCAAATGAGCTTGATGTATACACAGATACGGGAAGGGCGGGCTATACGCTGGCTGAAACGCAGCCCCAGTCACCGCCGCGCGGTGTAAATACAATACAGCAGTATTTTTCCAGGCCGGATTTTTATTCGGCACCGAGACAAATATTAATCGGAGCTTCATTTGATTTTTAATAAGAATTTTTAAAGGTAAGTTACCGTGAAAAATAATTGGTTTTCAAAATCT
>Ga0307440_1001124_pt1 | contig 13115 bp, 14 predicted proteins | sample SalMarWE160410MG_FD_202150 | JGI IMG/M metagenome (GOLD analysis project Ga0307440, IMG submission 202150) | Salt marsh sediment microbial communities from the Plum Island Ecosystem LTER, Massachusetts, United States - WE1604-10 | ecosystem: Environmental > Aquatic > Marine > Intertidal zone >... | reverse complement strand
GAGGCCCGTATTGGCGTCTGGTAGCCCCAGGCGCCGGTTGCGCGAGCGAATGCTGCCCAGGTGTCATTGAGGTTTTGGACGGCGTTGAACGACCAGCCGGCACTGCTGACTCGGATCGTTTCGATGCTCACCAAGCTCGGACAGCGAAACCATGAGGTGCGAGAGAATTCCGGCCCTTACGACAGTTTCGACAACGACAACGACAACGAATAGACTTGTCCAACTTATTCGTGAACTGTTCCTAAGGGGAGATCCAAAAATTACCTGAGCACTTCATTCGGCGTAGGCCGCAACAGCGGAGCGTATTGCACCGTATGGGGCCAACAATGACAGGCGGCGCAATACGGCAATGGCCTATTGGGCCCTACCGCTTTGCCGGCCAGGGAAAAATGGCCAAGTTGTTCTTGAGCCGTTCCCTGGAGCTTGGGGCGACCGCTACCGGGCTTCCGGGACACGCTCCAAGGCCCGCGCCGCCGTCTTGTCCCGCAGCATCTCTTCGATATCGCCGACCTTGTCGGTGAGCAGGTTGATCTTGTTCGCCAACCCCTGGATCTCCGAGTGCGCGCGACGATTGACGTCGAAGTCGAGCTCGCTGCGGAGCCGATCCTTCTTGTCCTGGCGGTTCTGGCTCATCATGATGATCGGTGCCTGAATCGCGGCCAGCATCGAGAGGAAGAGGTTGAGCAGGATGAACGGATAGGGGTCCCAGGCTTCCCTGCCCAGCTGCACGTTCACGACCGCGTAGATGGAGAGGACGATCAGGCAGGTGATGATGAAGGACCAGGACCCGCCGAAGATCGCGACATGGTCGGCAACCCGCTCGCCGAGAGTGGCGGCCTCCTCGATCACGTCGTTCGGGTTGCGGGCGGCGCGGACCCGCACCAGATGCTGCGCCGTGTGGAACTGCCGGCCCAGCACGGCCATGAGGTCCAGTCCCGCGTCGGGCTTCCGTCTCAGCAGGACCGCAATGTCATTGCGCGATACCTCGATGCATTCCGTCTCCTGGACGGCCGTGGCCTCGGTCTCGTGGACCGTCTGGGCCAGCATGGAGGCAAAGCCGAAGAACTCGCCCTCCGCCGGCTGATCGACGATGACCTCCTGCTGGTCCTCGTCGATGGTCGTGACCCGAACCGCCCCCGAGATCACGATGTAGGCACGGTCACTGGGATCGCCGATCTTGTAGACACGCTGCCGGGGGGCAAAGCTTCGCAGGTCTACCTGACCGGCGAGGACGGCCAGCTCCTCGTCGTCCAGGAGGGAGAAGAGGGGGACCTTCTTCAAATGATCTGGCGGACAAGCCATTGACTACCTCGCTGAGCGGGACGTGCCCTTGGCGGAATGTGGGCGGGTATTGGATTCATCCACCGCGACATTCTCACCGACTCCCGTCTGAAGGGCACGTGCCGTCGAGCGACACGCGGACACCGAGTGCAACGGTGGGGCATGGGGCGCCGGAACCCAGGTGCCATGAAGGGCGCCTTGCCTGGTGGCACGACCTGCGAAGGCCTCCCTGGGCACTGGGTCCCGGCGGTCCTTGCCGGGATGACGAGATTGCTGGCGGTCCCTGCCGGGATGACGATACGTCAGGGGACGGCGGGATACTCTATGCCGTGGTTCCCGCGAGGAGGTGGGTCACTGCTCGTGACCAGAGGACTCCATGGCTTTCTTCAGCTGCGCCTGCTTCTGCTCAATTTGCTGCATGAGCTGCTCGGTCTGCGGGTCTTCCTTCTTCATCGCCGCCACCGTGGCGTTCATCAAGGATTCCCGAGCCTTCTCGACTTGCGGGTCCTTCATAGCCTGCATCTGAGCGGTGCGGAAAGCGGTCATCTTCTGCTGGTATTCGCTCATGAGCTTCTTGCGCTCGTCCGCAGGCGTGCTGTTGTTGCCGAGCTTCTCCTCGAGCTTATGCAGGCTATCCATCTGATCCTTCGCACTGGTACCGCCGGTCGACATCTTCGACAGCATCAGGTCCATGAAGGCCTTCTCCTGTTTTTGCAGCTCCGGATGCGCCTTCATGGTCTTTTGCTGAATCTGGGCGAGACGCTGCTGCAGCTCCATGTACTCCGTGTGGATCTGCTGGACGGCCTCCATCGAGCCCCCTTTCCCCGGCGCGGGGGCAGGTGCGGCGGCAGGCGGCGCCGCCTGCACGGCCGCAGCGGGGGCGAGGGCGGCGAGGGCGGCGAGGGCGGCGAGGGCGAACAGCGTACGGAGAGTGGTGGAGCGGGCAGAGATGGTCTTGGCTCGGTTGAATAGCTTCACGGGGAAATGTTCTCCTGGTGGGTTGCTAGGACGGCACAGGTGAGTGCCGAATCTGGTTATCGACCCGGACAAAGGTCCGCCGCGCATAGTACCTGTTTTCGAAGCGGTTGCGCGACGGTCTCCAATGGCGGCACGGAACCCGGGTGCTGGTGCGATCGGCGAAGAGATCCAGCTCCGGCTGCCTGATCCGGTTCTCCACGTCGCCGCGTGCGCAGTAGAGGTCCTCGTACGGTCAGGTCTCCGCGGGCGGGTGCGCGCGGGCTGCAGCGGGTACTGTCGAAGCACGACATCGATCAGTGCCTTCCTACGGCGAACAAGCGCGGCCGAATTCGACTGACAGGCGCCCCAGCGCCCAACGTTGGCAGAAGTCAGGTCCCCCACCTTCCAAGGCCAAAACCGCATTGTCTCCCGATCAGCGGCGGCGGAGTTTCCGACCTATCATTTTTCACGTTTCCGCTCCGATCGGCCGGCCCATGGCTTCTGACGGTCGGTGTGGCCTTCACCCTTGTCCCGTTGCCCGCGGTTAACGCCTTGCTTCTTGCGCAGGGCAGCCGCTTTGGCCCAAGGACCCGCGTGCCGCTGCCGAGGCCTCGGCCGCTCCATGCCAGCCAGGGCGAGAAGGCCGTCGGTCTCCTCCTCGGTCAGCTCCCGCCAATGGCCGGTGAACAGGCGCGGTCCGAGACTCACGTTGCCGTAGCGGATGCGGATCAGGCGGCTGACCCTGCAGCCGGCGGCCTCCCAGAGGCGGCGCACCTCCCGGTTGCGCCCCTCCCTGAGCACCGCCTGGTACCAGTGATTGGCGCCGGCCCCCCCCGCATCGGAGACACTGTCGAAGCGGGCCGGCCCGTCCTCCAGCTCGATCCCTTGCGTCAGGCGCCGCAGGGTCTCGGGAGCGGTCTCGCCGAGGATACGCACCGCGTACTCCCTCTCCACCTCCCGGGAGGGGTGCATCAGGCGATTCGCAAGCTCCCCCTGATTGGTCAGCAGGAGCAGGCCGGAGGTGTTGATGTCGAGCCGTCCGACGGCGATCCAGCGCCCGGCCGTGAGGCGGGGCAGCCTGCGGAACACCGTCGGCCGCCCGTCCGGGTCCGAGCGGGTCACGACCTCCCCCTCCGGCTTGTTGTAGGCGATGACCTGCAGCTGCACGCCCCGGCCCCGACGGCGGTCGATGTCCTTACCGTCGACCCGAATGCGGTCCTGAGGACTCACCCGGTCCCCGAGCTTGGCCACCTGCCCGTTCACGCGCACCCGGCCTTCGCTGATCCAGCCTTCGATCTCCCGGCGTGAGCCGAGCCCCGCGTCCGCCAGCGCCTTTTGCAGGCGCACGGGCTCCTCCGCCGGCGGCCGCGGAGAGCCGCGCCGACGCTCAGTCATGCCTGCGGGCCTCCGGGGCCAACGGCCCCAGGAAACAGCTCACTAATCAGTCGGACAAGTCCATTCATTGTCGTTGTCGTTGTCGTTGTCGTTGTCGTTGTCCAACTTATTGTTGATTGGTTACTTGGCCGGGGGACGGATCGACCTGCTCCGGCGAGGGCTCCCCCTCGCCGAGGTCCAGCTCATCGCCGAGGAGCTCGGGGTCCCGGATCTCCGCCAGGGTCGGCAGATCGTTCAGGGAGCGCAGACCGAAGTAGTCCAGGAACTTGCGGGTGGTGGCATAGAGGGCGGGGCGGCCCGGCACGTCCCGATGGCCGACGATGCGGATCCACTCCCGTTCGGCAAGGGTCTTGACGATGTTGGTGCTCACGGAGACCCCCCGGATGTCCTCGATCTCGCCGCGGGTGACGGGCTGGCGGTAAGCAATGAGCGCGAGGGTCTCCAGCAGGGCACGGGAGTAGCGGGCCGGCTTCTCCTCCCACAGCCGCCCCACCCAGGGCGCCACCTCCCGCCGCACCTGGATGCGGTAGCCGCCCGCCACCTGGACCAGCTCGATCCCTCGATCCGCATAGTCCGCCTCAAGCGACGCCAGGGTATCAAGCACCTGCTCCCGATTCGGCCGCTCCTCCTCCCCGAAGAGCCCCAGCAGCTGATCCGGGGTGAGGGGACCGCCGGCCGCGAGCAGCGCCCCCTCGACGATCTGCTTTAGGCCGGGCGCCCCGGTCATGTATCGCCCCCGCACAGGCGCACGTGGATCGGGGCAAAGGGCTCTGCCTGGACCAGCTCGATGGAGGCGGCCTTAATCAGCTCCAGGAGGGCGAGGAAGGTGACGACGACGCCCGCCCTTCCCTCGCTCAGGTCGAACAGGTGGGCGAAGGGCACGAAGCCACCCGCCTGCACCCGCTCCAGCACCAGGGACATGCGCTCCCGCAGGGACAGGGCCTCCCGCTCCACTCGGTGGCTGGTGAACAGGTCCGCCCGGGCGAGCACGCCCCGCAGGGCAAGGAGCACCTCCCGCAGGTCCACCTCGGGCGGCAACCGGCGGATGTGGGCCGGCGGGACCTCCGCCTGCACCGCATAGATATCCCGCTCCAGCCTCGGCAGCTCATCCAGCTCGACGGCCGCCCGTTTGAAGCGCTCGTACTCCTGCAGCCGGCGCACCAGCTCCGCCCGGGGGTCGTCCTCTTCCTCGGCCTCCGCCGGCCGCGGGAGCAGCATGCGTGACTTGATCTCCGCCAGCATGGCCGCCATGACGAGGTATTCGGCTGCGAGCTCCAGGCGCACCTCCTTCATCAGCTCCACATACTCGATGTACTGGTCGGTGATATCGGCGATTGGGATGTCGAGGATATCGAGATTCTGCCGCCTGATGAGATAGAGCAGCAGGTCCAGCGGACCCTCGAAGGAATCGAGAAAGACCTCGAGTGCATCCGGCGGGATGTAGAGATCCTGCGGCAGCGTCATGAGGGGCGCCCCCTGCACGATGGCAAAGGGCATCTCCTGCTGGGCGGGCAGCTCGCCTAAGCGCGGCTCTACCTCCCCGCCCGCCTCGATCTCGCTCAACGCAGGATGAGGGACATGGCGTGGCGGACCTCTTCCATGGTCTCGCGTGCGAAGTCACGGGCCGCCTCGCAGCCGTCGTTCATGATGCTCCGCACCAGCTCAGGCTCCTCCTCCAGCTCCCGGGCGCGGGCCTGAATCGGCTTCAGCTCGGCAAGCACCCCATCGATCACAGGCTGCTTGCACTCGATGCAGCCGATACCGGCGGAGCGGCAGCCTCCCTGCACCCACTGCCGGGTCTGGTCGTCCGAGTACACGAGGTGGAGCTGCCAGACCGGGCACTTCTCCGGCTCGCCCGGGTCGGTCCGGCGCACGCGGGCGGGGTCCGTCGGCATAGTGCGCAGGGCCTTCTCCACATCCGCCGGGTCATCCCGCAGGGCAATCGTGTTGCCGTAGGACTTGGACATCTTCTGCCCGTCCAGGCCCGGCATCTTCGACGCCTTGGTGAGCAGAGGCTGGGGCTCCGGCAGGATCACCCGGCCGCCGCCTTCCAGATACCCGAACAAGCGCTCTCGGTCACTCATGGTGATGTTTCCCTGAGACTCCAGGAGCGCCCGTGCGACCTCGAGGGCCTCCTGATCCCCCTGCTCCATGTACCTGCGGCGCAGCCGATCGAACATCTTGGCGTTCTTCTTCCCCATCTTGCGCTTGGCCTGCTCCGCCTTCTCCTCGAAGCCCGGCTCCCGCCCGTAGATGTGGTTGAAACGGCGGGCGATCTCCCGGGTGAGCTCGACATGGGCCACCTGGTCTTCGCCCACGGGCACCAGCGCCGCCTTGTACATCAGGATGTCTGCGCTCTGCAGGAGCGGATACCCGAGGAAGCCGTAGGTGGCGAGGTCCTTCTCCTTCAGCTTCTCCTGCTGATCCTTGTAGCTCGGGACCCGCTCGAGCCAGCCCAGGGGCGTGATCATCGAGAGCAGAAGGTGGAGCTCCGCGTGCTCCGGTACCCGGGACTGGATGAAGATGGTCGCCGACCCCGGATTGAGGCCGGCGGCGAGCCAGTCCACCACCATGTCCCAGATGCTCGCCGGGATGATGGAGGGGTCGTCATAGTGCGTGGTCAGGGCATGCCAATCGGCCACGAAGAAGAAGCACTCGTACTCGTGCTGCAGCGTGAGCCAGTTCTTGAGCACGCCGTGATAGTGCCCGAGATGCAGGCGGCCGGTTGGGCGCATTCCGGAGAGGACGCGCGCGTTTTGCACAGGAATGGAGCTCAAGGACGCGTTTCCTCAGCCATCGCCGTCAGGTCGGAAACAGCTCGCGTACGACACCGGAGCCCGGCATGAGGCCGATCGTCGTTTGAATGACGGGGTTGAGAACCCCACCGAGGACCCCCGTGATCAGCAGCAAAACAAGCAGAATCAGCCCGTAAGGCTCCAGCTGCGAGAACCGGGCGGACCAGGCAGGGGGCAGCGCGGCATTGAGCACGCGACCGCCGTCGAGAGGCAGCAGGGGGAACAGGTTAAGCGCCATCAGGATGACGTTAATCAGGACACCGGCGGCACCCATGTAAACCAGGGGCAGCGCAATCCATTGGGACGTATGCCAAAGCGCCAGACCCAGCTGCACCACCAGGCCCCACAGGACCCCCATCACGAGGTTCGCTCCCGGTCCCGCCACGGCGACCAGCGCCATGTCCCGCCGTGGGCGGCGCAGATTGCGGCCGTTGATGGGCACTGGCTTGGCCCATCCAAACAGGAAACCGGTGAGGAGAAAGGTGACAAGGGGGACGACGATTGTGCCGACCGGATCGATGTGCTTGAGCGGATTCAGCGTCACCCGCCCCAGCATGCTCGCGGTCTTGTCACCCAACAGGCTTGCCACCCAGCCGTGTGCGGCCTCGTGCGCGGTGATGGCGAAGAGGACAGGCAGCACGAGGACCGCCAGAAGCTGGATGGTGTTTAGGCTGCTCATCGGCGCATTATAGCGGCCCCTGCTCTGCTCAAGGCGATTCTGCTCAAGGCGACCGGCCTGGAGCCTCCGCAACCATTAGTCACCCTGCTCAAAGATCGCCGGATCCCCCTTCCCGGCGCGCACGACCCGCGGCGGCGACTCGGTCATGTCCACTACCGTGGTGGGCTCCAGCCCGCAGAAGCCCCCGTCGATGACCAGATCGACCTGACGATCGAGCAGGTCCCGCATCTCGTAAGGATCCGTCAGGGGCAAGTCCTCCCCCGGAAGGATAAGGGTTGTGCTCAGGATCGGCTGATCCAGCTCGGCCAGCAGCGCCCGGCAGATGGCATTGTCCGGCACCCGGATACCGATCGACTTGCGCTTGGGGTGCAGCAGACGCCGGGGTACCTGCTTCGTCGCCTCGTAGATGAAGGTGTAGGGCCCCGGGGTGAGGCTCTTGAGGAGCCGGAACGCCTGGTTGTCGATCCTGGCATAGGTGGCGATTTCCGAGAGGTCGCGGCACAGGAGGGTCAGGTTGTGCTTCTCGTCCACCCGGCGGATCTGACGTACCCGCTCCATGGCGGCCTTCTCCCCGATCTGGCAGCCGAGGGCATAGGAGGAGTCGGTCGGATAGACGATCACCCCGCCCTCGAGCAGGATCTCGACGGAGCGCCGAATCAGCCGCGGCTGGGGAGTGTCCGGGTGTATCTGAAAGAACTGCGCCATCGGCTTCCTGCCCCGACGCCAATCAGCCGGCGGCGGCCCGGGGGGCCGCCGGCAGGGCCCAGTCCCCCCAGATGGGGGTGCAGCCCTCCGGCAGCGGCGGAAGACATCCCAGCTCCAGCCAGGCGTCTTCCGGACCATGGTAATCGGAGCCTGCGGAGGCGAGGAGCCGGTGCTCCCGGGCGTGGCGGGCAAAGACGAAGCAATCGTCCCGGCTATGACTGCCGGAGACCACCTCGATGCCGGTTCCCCCCGCTTCCTTGAGCTCCCCGATGAGTCGGCGGAGCTTGGTCGCGGTAAATCCGTAACGGGCGGGATGTGCGATCACCGCCTGCCCCCCTGCCCCACGAATCCAACCCACCGCATCCTCCAGTCGTGCCCACTCGCCGGGCACGTGCCCCGGCTTGCCCTTCAGGAGAAACCGCCGGAACACGCCGCGAACGTCGCCCGCATGCCCCTGCCGCACCAGGAACCGCGCAAAATGGGTGCGCCCCACCAGGCGGCCGTTGGAGAGGGCCCTTGCGCCCGCAAAGGCCCCGGGGATTCCCGCCTTCTCCAGGCGCCGGCCGATCTCCTCGGCCCGCCACAGGCGATACTCCCGCAGCCGGGCCAATCCCTCCTGCAGTGCGGCGTTTCCAGGGTCCAGGGCCAGTCCCACGACGTGGATGGTGCGCCCCCCCCAGGAGACGGACACCTCGACCCCCGTAACTAGCATCAGACCGAGCTCTGCAGCGGCGGCCTCGGCGGCCGCCAACCCCTCCGTCGTGTCGTGGTCGGTGAGGGCGAGGACTCTCACACCGGCTGCCGCCGCGCGTGCGACGAGGGCCTCCGGGGCAAGGGTACCGTCGGACGCAGTGGAATGAGAATGGAGATCTGGCTGTACGGTCATCCCGCCATTCTAACCCAACCACCGGGCCGGCTGGTCTCATCGGCGTCTCCCCCGGGGCAGGACCATCCGGCCGGTTCGGCCGCCGAGACCCCCCGCGCGCCGGAACCGATTTATACGGCGCGCCTCAAAGGAGATTGCTAGAATCGGGCCGTCGATGACCCCACCTAGCGGTATTGGCACGCGGCGGTCAGTCCTAAGGGTTGCTCGGGGCACGGCCTCTTGGGACGTCGCCAGGCCATGGGACGTCTTGCAGGTCAATCGGGCTATTGTGGCCACGCGCACCCACCAGACCTCACTCATAGAGGAGTCGTGTGACGCGCTCGTGAGAGCAGCTGCGGGAGGAAGCCGGGCGCCTCTTTCGGCAAGGCGTTGGGCAGATGGGGGCACTTTCGATGACCCGTACCATGTGCGCGCGGTGATGCAAAGCACCAGGCGCGTTGGTCGGCCAACCGACCGCTGCTGCACTAGCGCTGAATTCTCCGATGCTCCCCGAAGAAACAAGACTGGCTGAGCGAGGAAAGGGCAACGACGCCTCCCGAGAAATCTATGAAACTGCTGATTGACTTCTTTCCGGTCCTACTCTTCTTCATCGCCTACAAGCTGGCCAATATCTACGTGGCCACCGGCGTCGCGATTGTTGCGTCCGCCCTGCAGGTGGGATGGTTCTGGCTACGTCGGCGGCGCGTCGAGACCATGCACCTGGTGACCCTGGGTCTGCTGGTGGTCTTCGGTGGCGCCACCATTCTGCTCCAGGATCGGACCTTCATCATGTGGAAGCCGTCCATCGTGAACTGGCTCTTCGCCGCCGCGTTTCTGACCAGCCAGTTCTTCGGGGATCGCCCCCTCGTCGAGCGCATGATGTCCCAGGCCGTGGATGTGCCGAAGGAGACCTGGCGCCGGTTGAACCTCACCTGGGTGGCCTTCTTCATTGTCGCGGGGTTTGCGAATCTCTACGTCGCAAACGGATTCTTCATTGCCCAGCACGCGCTGCTTGCCGCTGCCGGACCGCAACCGGTTGACCTGGCAAACTGCGGTCAGGCATTCACGGGTGAGCTGCTTTCCCTGTGCCAGGCGGCAGCGGCCCGGGAATCGACCTGGGTGAACTTCAAGCTGTTCGGCATGCTGGGACTCACGATCGTCTTCGTGATCGCACAGGCCTTTTATCTCGCCCGGCACATGCGGGATCGCGAAGCAGTCGCCGAGGCGAAATAGCGTGCTCTATGCGATCATTGCACAGGACGCGGAAGGCAGCCTGGCGGCTCGACAGGCCGCCCGACCGGCCCACCTGGCTCGCCTGAGCCTGCTTCAAGAAGAAGGGAGGCTGCTGCTCGCGGGTCCCCATCCGGCAATCGACAGTGAAGATCCGGGACCGGCGGGATTCACCGGGTCCCTGATCGTTGCAGAGTTCTCCGATCTCGAGTCCGCCCGGGCCTGGGCCGGTGACGACCCCTACATGCAAGCGGGGGGGTACGCCAACGTGCAGGTCAAGCCGTTCCGCAAGGTCTTTCCCACCCAGGAATTTCTTAATCCAACGAGAGAATGAGGATACCGAAAGCACTATGAGAACAACGCCCTATGTAGCCGGTTGCGTACTCGCCCTGTTCGCCGCCACTGCGGGAGCCGCAGACGAGACATCTGCCCAGAAGACACCGCCGTCCGCCCCAAGCGGAAACACCACGATCGCGACCATAAACGGCCAGGCATTCCCGCTCGACATGTTCCGGTTGTTCTATGCCGAGCGGCTGCGCCAGACCCATCAAGAGAATTCCCCGGCGATGCAGAACCAGCTCTTCAATGAGTTCATCAACATCGCCGTCACGGCCCAGGATGCAGAGCACAAGGGGCTCGACAAGCAAGAGAACGTTCGCACTGCCATTGCCCTGCAGCGGCTGGAGCTGCTGTCGCGGGTTGCCATCCAGAGCACCGCGCAAGCGGACAAGCCAACGGAGGCCGAGCTGAAGAAGGCCTACGACGAGCGCTACGGCACGACGAAGCGCACGCAGTACAAGGCCCGGCACATCCTGGTTAAGACCGAGGCAGAGGCCAACAAGCTGATTAAGCAGCTGAACAAGGGCGCCAAGTTCGCTGACTTGGCCAAGGCCAACTCGATCGGGCCGACCGGCAAGAAAGGCGGGGAGCTCGGTTGGTTCGATGCCAGCGACATGGCCCCCCCCTTCGCTGAGGCGGTGGCGGCACTGAAGCCTGGCCAGTACACGAAGAAGCCGGTCCAGACCCAGTTCGGATGGCATGTCATCCTTTTAGAAGAGACCCGGCAGGCCGCCCCGCCGGCGATGAGTGACGTCAAAGGCGAGCTCACCACCGCGGTGGAGAGGGAGAAGCTGTCCAAGTACATCGCCGGGCTGCGGGACAAGACGGACCTGAAGCTCAACCCCGAGCTGATCAAGCAGAATCCTCCGCCCGCGGCGAGCGCCAAGGCACCGGCCAAATAAACCGCTTCCCCGCTCCTACGCCGCCGCGACCCTGCCAAGCGGTCGCGGCGGCAGGGTCCTATTCCGTCTTCTTCCCTTTCCCGAGCCGAGCCATGGGCACCACCGTTGCGCCCTGGGGCTCGTCCGCGTAATAAGGCCGCTCGCCGCCCCGGCCTTGGGCGTCCGCCAGCTCTTTCTCACGGGCGGTAATGAGTGCGAGGCACTGCCGAACGTCCTCAATAGTCGGTCCGGAGAGGGGGTGTTTCATCCCCGGCGGCGGGGTGACGTCTCGAATGATCGCGGAAAGCGTCTTGCGCATCGCGATCAGGATCTGCTGCTCTTTGGTTAGCTCTTGCATATAGGGTTGACTCTGGGGTTGACGCTCCCTGGCGCCGTTGGCATGCCTCCCTGCTCTCCAGGTCTCGGCACAGGGCAGGCAGTGAGGAAGGCAAAGGTCAGGAGTTCCCGACTATCCGGAGGTGGGGCCACTGGTGGGCTAATTCAGCCCGCCTCCCGCAGGGCATCAATGTGCCGCACCAGCAGCTCCGACTGCCGTTCCGGCAGATTGATCGAAAAAAAACAGGTCCTGCCGGGAACCCGCCACCGCCGATAATCCGGCATCCCCGCTGTTTCCCTCGTAGGGCGGATGCCCGACAGGGCGATCCGCCGTTCCCCCGCCCGCCGCGATGCCCCAACCTCCCGACGGACACCGGAATGGCGGTCCTGGCCGTATCGCCCCCAAAATTATGCGTATTGTAGGGCGGATGCCCGCAGGGCGATCCGCCATTCCCCCGGCTGTCGCAATGCTGGAACCTCCGGGGAGGGGTCAGAATGACGATCCGGCGCCGCGCCTCTCCGCAAATGGCGGAACCTCCTATCGGAGTTCCGCCCTACGCGGGCTACCGGTTTGCCAAACAGACGGAAAGTTGCAAGCATTGGGTGCTGGGGTGGCGGGCGCTGGGGTTTCCGCGTCGCGGTCGACTCGCTCAGTGCTCCACCCTCCACCCGCGCTCCGCGAAGGCGTCGGACGCAACCGAGCTTCTATGATGTTGCCCTAACGGCTGCGCGGGCTGACCCATATCGATTCCGCCGAGGCAGTCGTTGCGTTGGCGAAAACCAAGCGCGAGGCAGTGCACATGTCCACTACAGCAAGCTACGAGCACGACGTGATTGCCTGGGCGAACGAGCAGGCACGCCTGCTGCGCGCTGGACAATTCGATCGGCTCGATATCGAGCATCTGGCCGAGGAGATCGAAGACGTGGGAATGAGCGAGCAGCGCGAGCTCGCGAGTCGTATGGCCGTCTTGCTCGCGCATTTGCTGAAATGGCAATTTCAGCCGGAGCGACGCACGCGAAGCTGGGAGGCGACGATTCGCGTCCAGCGCGACGGTATCGCGCACCGCGTGGAGCGTACCCCAACCTTGAAGCACAGCCTGCATGACCCGGATTGGTTGCGCGATGCCTGGACCGATGCCTTGGCAAAGGCGATCGACGAAACGGGCTTAAGCGAGTTTCCCCACGACTGTCCCTGGCCGGTTGGCGATATTCTCGACCCCGGCTGGATGCCGCAATAGCTGCCGCCCGGACCACCCGACGCGACCAAGGATCGTCTAGCCAGCGCGACGCGGCGGCGGTGGTGTTCACCTCGCACGGCGGATTCCCGACAGGGCGATCCGCCATTCCGCTGCCCGCCACGATACCCGAACCTCCCGACTGACGCCGGAATGAGGGTCCGGCACCGTATCGCTCCCATAATCATGCGGATCGTAGGGCGGATGCCCGCAGGGCGATCCGCCATTTCTGCGGCCATCGCAATGCTGCAACCTCCGGGGAGGGGTCGGAATAACGATCCGGCGCCGCCCCTCTCCGCAAATGGGGGAACCCCCTATCGGAGTTCCGCCCCTACGCGGGCTCCCCGCAACGTAAACATGGTAAAACGCGCCGGCAAACTCGATCCGCGGGGGTCTCGCTATGTGCGACGCCTACTC